>Ga0315900_10000305_pt1 | contig 87338 bp, 104 predicted proteins | sample LakEriMetagenome_FD_203521 | JGI IMG/M metagenome (GOLD analysis project Ga0315900, IMG submission 203521) | Freshwater fungal communities from buoy surface, Lake Erie, Ohio, United States - Buoy 12 MA114 | ecosystem: Environmental > Aquatic > Freshwater > Lake > Lake biofilm | place: USA... | reverse complement strand
CCTTAACCCTTTAACTCTTTTACTCTTTTACTCTTATTTGATTGACTCATATCATTATTTTTAAAAAGTTATTAACAAATGATGCTAATTATTTGGAAATGTCAAAATTATTCACTAACTTTGTAAAAATAACCCTGTACAGGTAAGTAGTCATTCAGATTCTAAATAGGGTAATAATCAATAAAATCCTTACTGGAACACAAGGAAATAATAGAGGAAAAAACTTGAACCAGAAGAGAAGAATAAGATTAAAAAAGAGATTTAATAGTTGAATAAAAGGTTTAAGTAATGTGAGCTAAGTTGTTGATTATCAATGGAAAATCCCCAACCACCTCAAACAACATTCTAAAAACCTTAAAATTTCCTCATTTCAAAAAACTCTTTCGAGAGTATAGCTATTAATTAATTAACTCATTCAAATGAAACCAAACATCACATACAAATCTGTGATCCCTAAAGGTTTATCTCTTAAGAAAAGAAATGAATTCTTTCACTCTTTAGATAAACAATCACAAAGACTTGAAATAGCATGGGATTCATTACAGCTTGTACTATCTGGCATGAAAGGTACTCGTGGTGCATATTGGGATAAAGCACTGGATCCATACAAAAAAAATTTGCAGTTTGTTAATTCTACTGAATTACAGGAGTATCTTAACAGTGTTGAACCATCCAAATGTGCTGTATGCGCACGTGGTGCTATCATGTGTTCTACAATCCGTTTAGGCAATAAATTATCCTTTGCTAAACATAATAGTTCATGTATGAATGGAATTGCTGAGTCTGTGGACAAATTAAAAAGTCTTACTGCATTTTCTACAGATTCTTTAAGAAGAATGGAAGCTGAATATGAATCTTCTAATTATAATCATCCGTTTGCACATAATACAAGGAATAAACTTATGAATATTCTTTGTAATATACTGGTTAACGGGGATTTTAATGAAAAGGATAAAACCAATTACCTTATATCATGATAAAAGTAAACATTGAGAAAGAGATCCAAACCTTATCACGTCCTGATGAAAGTTTATTGAGATCTGCACAACAATTACTCATTACTTAGGGTGAAAAGGATTTAGAAATACTTAGAGCGGCAGGTCTTGATCACCATATCAGACAAGCAGCAAAAGATCATGCTAAATTACTTGTTCATGCTGAGATTTCTAAAGAATATGGAGTAGAAATTGTTACTGGTGAGGATATTAAGAAATTGTGTGTTAAATACAGACTTAAGTTTCTTCCGAGTAAGTGTTATAATGGTGCTATTCCACCCGAACTTGGATCAATTATATCAAGATTTGTTGACAAACTACATGTTCCTAATAAAGAATATGCTATATCAAAGAATCTTTATATAATGGCACCTAAAGAAGCATTTAACATTGTTTCTTATGAAATACCAAGTCCAAAGGATCCTGTTCTATTCTATAAGTTTAGTACTACAGAAGGTGAGTACTATGCAGTTCTAAGAAAATGGGGTAATGATTTCACCATTTTTAGAAGAATTCAGGGAATGATCTTTAAGAACCAGATTTCTTACATGAGATGGTTCTTTATGACTAAGTTTATACTTGGTCTATCTGTTTTGTTTTTGTGTACTTCAAGTTTAAATTGGTTTGTTGGTCTTTCTGCATTATATACTCTTGTTATTACTGTAATGAGAATTGCATTACATGATGATGCTTTAGATCCTTACTTTAGTGAGGAAGGATATAATCAGGAAACAGAACCGAAAATTTATCATTTCATAAAACCATGAAACATTTCTATTACTTTCTTTTATGTTCTTTCATATTTTTTGGATTCACATATGTAAAGGATTGTCAAACAAACTTAGAAATTGAAGAAGATATTACTATTAAAATTGCAGAGAGAGATCAAATAACTCCTGAATTTTACAAGTTAAATCTTCTTGATCAATCTAAGGTTAAACAAATACATGATGATAACAGATCTACTACAGCTGTTGTCCCAGTTAGAATTTCTTATGAAAAATCATTTTTTTATAAGAAGGAAATAAAACGGGACACTATATGGTATGGTCTTAAGAAGTTTCATGTATATGATTATTCTTGTATGTGTAACAAAAAATTATAAACCCATTTTAGATTATCAATCCAAAAGTGAGATACATTTAGAGTGGGTTTACTGTAATTCACACAAAAAACAGCGGGTAATGAACCTGAAATATTGGTAGCGAGTAGTGCACCCGTAAAGTGTGAATATTATTAACATTAATGGTGGTTGCTAACCTAGTACAGCTAAAACAGGAATTGCTGTATGAAAACTCAACTTTAGTGACGTTTAGTTGTTTAATATTGTTTCTGTAACAGGTTGAATGGTAAATTTCAGTTCCATTAGAGGATTGGACTAGAAGGCTTAGATAACGAAACTTCTGGAATTTACTTTCTGTTATCCAAATATATACTTAACAAAAGGAATCCCCAATTTTTGTGGTGAACTTGGAACCGATGCATAGGAACTGTATATATGAGTATAAACATAAAACCAAGGATATATTCTTACAAGTCAATAAGAATGAAGATATTCCACGTACCAGTGAAGCAAGTGAACAACCACTTGTGGAAGGGTTTTTAAAATTCACATTCATGTTTTTCAATTTTTAAAACTTACACTCTATAACTTTGGTCGGTTATAGGGTATGAATTTAAGAAATTGCTGCAATTTATAATCCGAAAGGGTTACTAGGCTAAACAAAACTTGACCAACAGTAGGATAATATACTGTTAGTTTTGTGATGCCTATTGCAGCCAGTTTGAATAGATTCTGTAAAATCTATTGGTGTTTAAGCTGTTCACCAACCACAGTCAATCATATATTAGAGATTATCCTCTCCTGTATGGTATTAGATCTTAACGTCTAATAAAAAAACTTAATAACTTCACAAGTCATTGAGTGCACCAGTTTCTTTGATGAAATGGAAGTACATGCGTATCGGCAAAATAATCTGATTGAATGTGAATTATAGGAAAATACTGTTTAACAGCTAGTACATGATAATTCACATCAGTAAATAAACCTACATGTATAATATCAAAGTTTTAGGTGTAAAACACATTTATATGGTTAATGTATTTGGTGTGATTATGAGTATCCAGGATGCTCATGATTATGACTTTAAGTAAGAATACTTAGAGTTAATGCTATTTTTACAGGGCTATTCATTTAGCCCTTTTTTATTAATGCACCATAACTCACGTAGATATAAAGACTTCTTAGTGCAATGGCTTCAGCCCAAACAAGTATTAAGGTGAAATACTTAATAGCTAAGATGTGAAACTACCTGATTAGTTAGATGTAAGTGAGCAAGCCTTAAAGGTGATTGTGCTTCTCCTAATCAGCTCCCAAGGGTGAGCAGTTGTAAATACTATTGAACTTCATTTATGAAGCTATTCTACAGTCTGTAAACACATAAGTCAGGCTATTACAACTGAGTGCAGAGGGATAATGTACCTATGATTTTTCAAATAAAATTTGGAATCATAGGTACTTTTTCATATATTTGTAAAAAATACAATATATGAAACAAATTTTTGAATCACCTTATTACATTGATGAACAAGGAATTGTTTATACACACAAATTAAAGGTCAAACAAACATATTTATCAAACTCTGGATATAAGTATGTGGTTTTGAGAATTAATGGTAAAAATAAATGTTATTATAATCATAGATTAGTAGCATTACATTACTTATTAAATCCTAATAATTATCCTCAAGTTAATCATATTGATGGTAATAAGCTCAATAACAATTTAGATAATTTAGAATGGTGTAATAATAGCATGAACTCTATTCATGCTTTCAAAAACAAATTGAGAACAGCTCCTAAACATTTATATAAAAAAGGAGAAGATAGTTCTAATTCTAAATTAACTGAGCAACAAGTAAGAGAAATAAAATCAAAGCTTCAACAAAAATATAAAATGGTTGATCTTTGTAAAGAATATAAAGTACATATAAATACAATTAAACGTATTAAAGGAAACATTACTTGGAGTCATATTACTATATGATTGCAGTGGTGAACAAAGCCTGTTATTTTTATTTAAATTGAAAAAAACTAATCTATTATGGATGAAGAATTAAAACAAATTGAATCTAAGATTGATAATCTTATTTTTAACATTGAAAAGTGTGAAGTAATTCTTTTTCAATTAGAAATAAAAGAAAAATATTTAAAATCAAAAAAAATATGTCTAAAGAATAAATGTTCATGGTGCATGCGTTAAGTGATTAAATCATGAACTAAAATTACAAAAACAAAACATTATGAAAACAATTGTAATTGGAGATATTCATGGTAGAACTGTTTGGAAAAAAATAGTTAACCAATATTTTGATAAATTTATTTTTATTGGTGATTATGTTGATACTCATGAAAGTATTACTCCAAATCAACAATTAGAAAATCTTTTAGATATTATTGAGTTTAAAAAAAGAAATCCCGACAAAGTAATTTTGTTATGGGGAAATCATGATCATCATTATTTAAATGTTGGGGAACGTTATTCTGGTTTTCAATCTGTTATGTTTCCTACATTTAATTATATTTATAAACAAAATATAGAACTATTTCAGATGGTTCATATTCAAGATAATATATTATTTTCACATGCTGGATTATCTAAAGTATGGTGTGATAATAATGATGTAATCATTAATGAAAATCTTGAACAACAAATTAATGAACTGTTCTATGGCAGACCAAGTGTATTTAATTTTACAGGTAGAGACATATATGGAGATTCTCATGAATCTAATCCTATATGGATTAGAGAAAAATCTTTATCTGAATCTAAAATACCTGGTTATGTTTTTGTTGTTGGTCATACAACAAAAATACAACTTGCTCAAAGAGGATTTTTAATTAGTAATCATGATGGTTATAAAATATTAGATCCTAATATTTGGATGATAGATACTTTAGGAACTTCTAAAGAGTATCTAGTTATTGAAAATAACCAATTTAAAGTTTATAAATATGAGTAAAATTGTAAAATCACATAGATATGACATTAATAATGTTTGTATAAAATGTGGGGTAACTAGAATGAAAAAACCAATAGTCGGAAAAGGTTTTAATCCAATGCTTGTAGGAAAATATTCTATTCTTTACTCTAAAGATGGTGTTAATTTTCAAAAGGAGCATATTGAATGTAAAAATATCTAAATCATATAGAAAGGATATTTTTTAACTTTTAAACTTTAAATAAAATGGATGAAGAATGGAAAGATATTACTGGATATGAAGGTTTATATCAAATAAGTAATAGAGGTAAAGTTAAAAGTTTTCATAGAAGTGTAAACGGCAGCATAATAAAAAATCATGTTGATTCTGGTGGTTATTTGTTTATTCAGTTAAAATGTAAAAATAAACTCACTAAACACTTTAGTATTCATAGATTAGTAGCTCTACATTTTATTGAAAACTTAAATAATAAACCTCAAGTTAATCACAAGGATGGTAATAAAACTAATAATCATGTTGATAATTTGGAATGGGTTACATCAAAAGAAAATATACAACATTCAATACAAACAGGTTTAACTGATATATCAAGAAAATCAGTTAAAGAAACATGTTCTAAACCTATTTTACAATATTCAAAAGATAATATTTTTATTAAAGAATATGTTTCTATTATAGAGGCTGCTACAGAAAACAATTTAAGTATTGCAAACATTAGTAGATGTTGTAATAATAAATATGGTTATAAAACTTGTGGTGGATTTATTTGGAAATTTAAGATATAAGTTTTTGATATTTTACCTTTGTGAATTAAAAGTTAAAAGTGAAAGAAATCTATTTTAGTACAATTAAGTACGAACTTCTTTTGAAGCCTAATTCATATAAAAAGTTGTAGTAAGAACCCCAAGAAAGTCAGCCAGCAATGGTTACTGTAGATGGTTAAAGATTCTATTAAAGTAGGATGTACTGAACTATCTTTTGAAAAGGTTGAACAGATTTACAATTACATGAAAGAACTTCAAAAAAAACAAGTAATTTAAAATATTAATTGTTGTAATGTCTCCCGAAGTTGTCAAACGGGGATTGAAGCAGAAATAGTATTTAAATACATGAGTGTACAAACGACAAATTAGTACATAGAAATATTATTTAGATTTACAACAATTTTTTTAATTTATTAATTATTATGGAATATTTACTGTTAAAAGTAGAATTTGTTATCTTACCCTCAAAAGAACCAAGTGATTTTGAAGTTTTTACTTATATAGGTGAAAATGGAAAAGACTTTACAAGAGTTCATAAACGAGTTAGTAAAAAGTTAACTCCTAAAAGTTGTAATTTTTATTTTCTTGTAGAAGATCCTATAAAACCTGGAAATTATATTGTATTTAACAATGAACCAGTTTTGATAAAAAGTGAGGAGCATTTATCTACTTTTGTAAATCCAAAAAAAATACTTGCAAGTACAGATGCAAAATTGATTAATTTTTGTTCTGAAGTAGATCCAGATCTTAAAATTTATGGAATTCACCCTAATTTCACAAATTTATTGCAAAAATTTGAAGAAATATTATCTGTAGAGGTTTATTATGAAGATATTTTAGTATTTGGTTGTGATCCTCAAACTGGAGAATGGAAAGATTTACCTGTAAGAAATTATCTTTTAAATAGTTATTATGGATTTACAAAAGGAAGAATAACAAAAAACAAGAAAATAATCAAAACATGACACCAAGAATTCAAAAAGCAATAGATATATTTCTAGATGCTATCAATACAGGTAACCTTGCTAAAGGAATCTGCTCTAAATGTGCTGTAGGTAACCTTTGCGGAGGAAGTTTTTATTGGGGGAAGCTTTTTCACACTGTTGATGGGTATCAAATAATTGTAGACGAGAAAACAATCTATAAACGTTATGCTGAATTAGCTAAAAAAGATATTGAAAAAACTGATTTTTCATTAAAAGAACTTATGAGAATTGAGCAAGCTTTTGAATGCAATACACGGATTCACTGTTCTGATTACGATAAGTGTTCTAAAGAAGAAATTCTAAAGGATCAGGTTGCTGGTTTAAAAGCAGTAATTGAGGTAATGATGACTTTTGATGATGTTAAAGTTGACATTCAAAAAGAGTTTGTTGATAAAGTTTTAGTAACCGTTTAAATCACAAAAATGATACATTTTATAATTTACTTAATTGGATTTCTTATTTGTTATAGATATATTAAGAAATCAATCCGTCATGATAATAATGATTGGTCTGATGTATTTGCAACTTTTTTGTTTTCATTGGGATCTTTTTACATGTGTATTATTTTATACGTGTTTAATTATTTTGAAGACAAAGAAATTAAATTTAATGAAACAATGAAAGAACTTTTCAAAAGAGATCCTCCAAAATGGATGTAAAAACATTTATAAATTGTAAAAAAAATAAAAAATGAATCCTCTTTTAAAAACAATAATTGGAATAACTTTTCTTTTAGTTTTTATTTGCTGTTGGGAGGCATGTAATAAACAAATAATAACTGCAAAAGTTATCAATCTTCAGCAAATAAACTTGTTTGAAGGTTCTCAAAATGGTTTGAGAACAAATGTAAGATATTTGATAATTACAGACAAAGAAACTTTTGTTTGTGAAAATTCTATAGCTCATATGAAATTTAATAATTCTGATATATTTTTCAGATTAAAACAAGATTCAACTTATCAATTTGAAGTTGTTGGATTTGGAAAATCATTTTTGACGGATTATAAAAATGTTTTGAGTATTAAAAGTATTCCCTAACGAGGGATGTATTCAAGTGTTATTCGAAAAGTAATAAAAGGGAATTTATTTTCCCTTTTATTTTTAATTTATTCTTTTATGGAAAAGCTATTTGTTACAATAAAACAAGCAATTGAACTTGAAAAAATAGGATTTAATGAATCCTGTTTTGGATATTATGAAAAAACAAGTGAAAATTTAATAATTTTTTACGATAACAGTTTATTAAACATGTTGCCAGAAGAAAGATATGTTAATAATAGTTATTGTTTTTTATCAAATCAAAACAAAAGTTTACCTCAATGGGCTGTTTCTGCACCAATACATGCCCAGGTTTTTGATTTTTTTGAAAAATTGGGTTATTATGTTGAAAAAAAAGTAAATTCAGATTTAGAATATATTTTTTCAGAGTTTTCTATTAAAAAAGATAATGTGACTCTTTTAGAAACTATAAAAGGAGATTGTTCTGAAACAAATAATACTGAGAAACTAGTTATAGATTCATTGATTAATTTTTATAATAAAGCAAAAGAATAAAAATTTTGATTATGAGATTTGATAAAATTTATATAACTTTTGAGCAATCTAAAAATTTAAATATTGATGATTTTATGATATCTACAGTATTTAATTCTAAAGGAGAATCTGGTACTGTTTCTCCAGTTTTTAGAAGATTAAGTCAAAAAAAAGATGTTTATTATCCTAGATTGCAACAATGGGAATTAGTTAAATGATTTTGTATAAAACATAATATTTGGATTAGTATTATACCACCAAGACCTAGAAAATTAGAAAAATGGGGTTTTTATATTACTAATGCAGATAATGAAGATAAATTCTACTATGAAAATAGAGGATATAATTCTGATGAAGATGCATATTCTGCTGCTTTTGATTTTTGTTTTCAACATATTTTAAAAAAGTAATTTTATGAGTAGTAATTTAAAAACAAATAGTTCTTTTTTGGAATTACAAAAACGTTTTAATTCTGATTTATTTATTGACAACGTTTGTTTCAGTTATAGACATGATTTTGGATTGCTTTCTCATGAGGAAAAAGAAAAGTTAAGATTTGAATGCCGAGAATGGATGAGAGCAATTTCAAACAACTACAAATATTTTAAATAATAATTTTATGGAAAAACCAAAAAGTAAAATAATTTCTTTGTCTGAAAAAGATATTGAAGTTTTAAAACTAGAATATCATGAATCTGGATTAAATGAAAAACAATTAGCTAGTAAATATGGTTTTTCTTTAAAATTATTAAGACAAATAATTTTTGATAAAATTACTACCAATGAAAAATTGTTAGTAAAAGATAAAAAAGTTACAAAACCAAAAAAAATATTAGAAAGATATTGCAAATATTGTGCTAAAGCATTGAGTGGTTCTACAAAAAGTCTTTTTTGTGAAGAACATAAGAACCCTAAGAAAAGAACAATATTTACAGAGAAGTTCAATTACATTGAAAATCATAAGATTAATGTTAGTTTTTCAAAACCAAATTTACAGTATTACGATAGTATTTAACGTGCAGAGGGGAGAAACGGTTTCCTCGTGAGGTTCATATTCTCAAGACATTGGGTTCGATTCCCATCTCTGCACCCAAATTAACCAAAAATTATGAAAATCATTTTTAAGTACAGAATCAAAAAAGATGGAGAAACAAAAACTTTGGGATTTCATGGATCTGAAGCATGTGAAGTAGTTACTTCAATGAATGCAAAGGTTTATAATCTTGAAGAACACGAGGTAGAAATCATGAAAGAAATGATCAGCAACAATCTGAAATATGCTCTTGGACATCCTAAGTTTCATGATCCAAAGTTTGCTGGTAGAAAATTTAGTGATATTACTGTAGAAGCAGAAAGGGTATTTGTACGTGCTACAGTAGAATAAAAAAACAATTAAACTTCAATAAATGGCTCTTAATTTACGTGTTGTTTTGATTTTTCTAAGCTTTTCCATTTATTGTGCATAACTAAGTTTTATATAAAAAACGTTTTAAAATTTTATAAGTTTATGAAAAAATTACTAATTATATTAGCTTTATTTGCTTCATGTAAGCAGGTAAACAAAAAAGAAAATTCCTCTAATGAACCAACGGAAATTATTTTTCCGAGGAATCAGTGTTTTCACAGAGGTCATAATTATGTTTTAAAAGCTTCTGATAATCATGATTATTTGATAGTAAAATATGATTTAAATGATGAGCAAATTAGCCATTACATAGAATGCAGACATTGTCAAAACAAAAAAGATCTTGAAAAATTAAAAAACACTCAAAATGAAAGTTTTGGATTATCTGAATCAGAACAAACATCTTATTGAAAGATTCAAGATTATTCCTGAATCAGTTCTACAAGAAGAGTATAATAAAAAAACTCTGACTCTTATTTATCACATTTACATGTATTATGATACTTCATTAGGTGAAGAACTTATTGAAATTCTTTCAAGTGTACATGGTGATAAAATTTATGAAGATATTTCTGACATGTATTCTTATAGAATAAATAAAAATGTCATTGAACATAATTCATTAATTTATCTAAATTAAACCAGATGTTTACTAAAACCATTATTGAAAGGGGAAATTTCAGAAAAATGAGGAAAATTTTTAAAAATTCTGAACAAACAGATTGTAAAATTTACAAATCTGTTAACAACCCTAAAAACTGTTTGATAGTAAAGGAAACTACAGCAAACAGGTAAGCCTAACATATCGGGTATGAAGAAAGATATGTAAGAAATGTGTTGTAGTTTCCTCTATAAACACTTTTTATTAACAACAAGGGAGGCTAGATCAACCTCCCTTTTAATTTTTATTTATGAATGATTTAAAAACTTTTACTTTAACAAGTACTTGTTTAGGATTCAATTTTCAAAACATTGAATTTAAAAACTTAAATGTTTTTGTTGGAGCAAACGCAACTGGTAAGTCTTTTATTTTCAAAACTATATTTGGTATTTGTGAAGGAATTGAACTTGTAAAGAGTGGATTTTTTGGTGAACCTACAGATGCTCTACAGTATATTTTGAAACATACTTTTGATGATTTTGAAAAATTAGATTTCAAAGTTCACTTAAAATTTACTGAAGGGAATTGTGATGTTGAAGTAGATGGAAAAGTTACACAATTTGATTTTGATCATCATCTTAAATATCCAAGAATTAATTATTTCAGTCCAAACACCAGATTGTTTGGGAATTTTGATTTGTATTTGACTTTAAAGAAAAATGTTTCAGAAGAAGATTTATTGAAAACAATAAAAATATATGATATAATTCAAATTGAAAAAATTCTTAATAAATTACCCGCTGATGTAAAAATTCTTAATCTTAATAACGAAGAAGAAGACGTGAAGATTTATGTTAAAGATAACAAAATGTTCATGACAAGATCTAACGGAACCGAAGTAAGATTATCTTCTCTTTCTAATGGAGAACAAAGTTTAATAATGTTATCTGGCATAATTTCATTAACAATATCATGATTTACTACATTACAACATTCATTTTATTATTTTCACTGTACTTGTTATTCTGTAAAAGAATAGAAGCAGTGTGCAAACAAAAAAATGTGCAATATAATTCATTAGAATTACCTTATTATTTTGAGTACGTTGTATTCAATTTTGTAAGAGTTCTGTTGTTTATATGTGCACTTACAATAATTATTAAAATTTTAATCATATGATAGCCGCAGGATTTATAATTATTCGGGTACTCATATTTTTACTTATTGCATATTTGATTATCCGTTATGCAATTGGGTACCCTGTTTTTAAGAAAACAAATACAAATACAAATAATTCAAAAACAACAAAAAACACAAAAAGAAATGGAAACAAAAAAAATCATTAAACTGGTCTCAATTGCAGTAATTCTGATCTTGGGGATTATCATTGCTGACAACATGATGATTAATGTGAATGCAAATGAAGTCGTAGTACTTCAAGATCCGATTGATGGAGAAATCCATGTACACAGTCAACCTGGTGTAAAAAATCAGAATTTTGCAAAAGTAGGTGCTACTTATTTTAAGCAGTACACTTATGCTTTTGATATTCCTGAAGATAAAAAGGATGAATTAAATTATGACAGCGCCTGGGTTGATCCGAATGTATCACAGTATGGAATTAAAATTCAATTTAATGACAATGGTGAAGCTTATATTTTTGGTTCAATGCCTACTTATTTTCCTGAAGATGAAGTAAATGTTAAAAATTTACATTCTAAATGGGGTACTTTTGAAAGTGTAACTAAAGGGTTAATACAAAGACAATTAAACAGTGCTGTATTTAATGTAGGTCCTTTAATGTCTTCTAAAGAAAGTGTTTCTGAAAAAAGATCTGATCTTTTAAGATACATTGAAGACATTGTAACAAATGGTACTTATCAAATGAAAATAACTGAAAAAAAAGAAATAGATGGTATTTCCAAAGATACTATTGTAGTCAAACGTGCAGAACTTGCAGAAGATTTAAATTCTCCAGGTGGTCTTAAAAGACAAAGTAGTTCTGAAATATCTCTTTATGGAATAAGAATCGGTTCTCCTGTTATTTCTCGAATTGTTTATTCTCCTAAAGTTAAAGGTCAAATTGATACTCAACAAGAATTAATGATGAATATTCAAACTGCTAAAGCAAAATCACTTGAAGCTCAACAAAATGAGAAAACTGCAATTAGTCAAAAAGCAGCAGCAGTTGCAGCAGTTGAAGCAAAATATGAAGCAGAGAAAAGACAAGCAACTATTGAAGCAGAAAAAGAGAGAGATGTTGCTCTTGTTAACATGAAAAAAGCAGAGTACAATAAACAAGAAATGATTTTACGTGCAGAAGGTGAAGCTGAATATAAAAGAAAAATCATGATTGCAGATGGTGCACTTGATAAAAAACTTGAAGCATACACTACTGTTATGACTTCATTTTTTGAAAATTGGGGTAAGAATAAGGTGTCAATTGTACCTTATATGTCTTCAGGTGGTAACTCTGCATCAGGTGGAGATGCTTTAAACCAGTTTTTCATGTTGCAGAATGCTTCTGTAGCAAAACAGTTGGGTTTAGATTTTAACATTCAAAAGTAATCAATTATTTTTCAATACAAAATGGAAGAAACAAAAACAAAAGCAAAAAGAGTAGGCACTTCAAAAACAGAAGCAATTATTGGAACTGCTGCTAACAAACTTGTTCAGGCAACAACTGCACTTGCAAATGCTTCAGATGAAGCAAAGAAACTTGTAGTTCTTGTTGAGGAACAAACTTTAAAAGCAACTGATCTGGAAGAAAAAATTGCTTCTCTTGAGGAAGAATACAAACAGAAGAGAAACTCTGCAAATGTGGAACTTTCCCTTGCTTATAAAGCAGATCAAGAGCAATTTGCAAGAGAATATGCCAGAGCAAACAACATGCAATTAATTTCTACAGAAGAGTTGAATAAACTTGCTTCAAAAGCAAAATATGAAGAAGATGTTGTAAAACAAAGAATTTCAGAAGAAGTTACTAAAGTCACTAACATGTATGAAAGTGATAAAAAAATTAAAGATGCTGAATTTGCTTCCGATAAAGCTACTTTAACTTCTGAAAATGAATCTCTTAAGAAAAACATTGCTTTTCTTCAGGATGAAATTAAGAGTTGGAAAACAGCTCTTGATAATGAAAGAGCTGCTTCAGTTGAGCGTGCTAAAGCATCTTCAGTTGGATCTATTAATGTATCTCCAGCAGGAGGAAGATAATCATGTAAATTTAAATAATACCACTTTGATTTTAAATCAGGTGGTATTATTTTTTAAGCACCTTTAGCTCAGTTGGTAGAGCAAAAAACTCATAATTTTTAGGTCATAGGTTCAAATCCTGTAAGGTGCACTAATTAAAATTAAAAAAATTAAAACAATGATAACACTACTTAAAAAACAACCAACTGTTGAACAAATACATGCTGAATTTGATTCAGCTGAAGAAAGAATTTTATCAGAATGTGATAAAATATTATCAGAATTAAAAATACCTACTGAAACTCAAATAGAGCGTAAAGCTTCTATTATGAAAGAAATAGGATTTATTAATTCAGAAACTGTTAAACAAGCTCAAGCTTTAAAAAAGAACAATGAACTTATTCAGAAACAATTAGAAATTACTTCTAAACAAGCTAATTTCATAAAAGAATTAAAACAATATTATCCTTTTGAAAAGTTTATTACAGTAGATGAATTAGAAAGAATATGTAGTAAGTATAATCTTATTCATGCTCCAATTGCTAATTACATAAAAGATGTTCCTGAAAAAAATCTTTTAGAAATTAAAAATTGTAAGAAATTATTATATGGTCATAAATGTGAAATATTATATAAAGTTACATTTAGTTGTTTTCTTAATCTTATACAAAATAAAGAGTATAAAGACTATATCGGATTAAAAGATTATCGTAAAATTCCTAAAACTTTAATAGTTCCTGAAGATATTGATACTACTTGGAGATTTTCAAATTTTATAAAAAAAAAATATAATATTGAAAAAACTATTCCAATTGAAAGTTCACAATTTGAAAAAATAGATAAATCAGGACTATTTATTGCTGCTCCTAAATCACATTTTGATTTAAAAGGTTTGAAACATAAATCTAAATTTGGATTTTTTAAAACAGAAATACTTGAAGTAAAAGATCCAGTAGTATTTGAATATTGTAAAAATGATATTTGCAGAATTATTACTAAATGGGGTACTGATGATGATCAAAGTTATTTGGATCCAAATTTAATTAATGAAACTTTAAATTAATTTAATTATGATAGAAATAATTATTGCTCATTTACTGGGTGATTGGGTATTTCAATCTAGAAAAATGGCTGTAGAAAAGGGTAAACAAACATTAAAAGGTTATTTATACTGTTTATTTCATGTTATTCTTTATACAGCCGTTTTTTATTTTATTGTACCCAATAAATCCATGTTATTTTACTTGTCAATAATGATTCCGCACTTTTTGATTGATAAATGGAGTCTTGTTTCATATTGGCAAAGATTTAGAGATGGTAAATTTTGGTGGGAATCTTATAAAGAAAATCCTACTATATTTACAGAAAGAGTTGAAATGGGATTTGCAGGATTAAGATATGCAGTTGAAGATAATACAATTCATTTAATTTGTCTGTATTTATCTTTTGTATTTTTTTCTTAAAATTGTATCCTTACCGAGGTGGAGAAATTGGTAAACTCGCAACACTTAAAATGTTGTGTCTCAATGACTTACGGGTTCGATTCCCGTTCTCGGTACTAATTAAAAAATTAAATAATATGGAAAATAATATACCAACAGCAGAAGCTGCTTTAAAAACTGCTTGGGGAGCTGAATTTAATAGTTTTGAAGAATTTATGAACTGTTATCCACTTGATAAAATAAAATAATATCATGAACGGAGAAAGAATAAATTATGTATTTACTGGAGAATATTTTGTCGGTGTACCAGTTAATATTTCTGGGGTTGTTATACAAGCAAAATCATTAGAAGAATTGCAATCAAAAGCTCTAATAATTTGTAATGCTCATTTAAAAATGTTAATGAAATTAATAAATGAACAGCCTTTTAAGTTGGTGGAAGTTGATGAATTGGAGAGCACTAAACAATTTAAAGAGCTAAGAAGATATAAAGAACTTTTTGGTGAGTTACCAACTTATTAGTCCTGCACCAAAATATAAACCTTATGAGTGGAAAAATAAACCCACTAAGCATTGGTTGTCTAAATCAATAAAATGTATTGAAGATAATTTAGTTTTTGATTCTCAAACAGAAGCAGCTAAATACTACAATATATCAGTAACATCAATTAATAATATATTAAATGGAAAAAGTAAAAAAACAAGAAGTGGGAAGTCTTTTTGTGTCTTATGAAGAAGCATTAGAACTTAAAGAACTTGGGTTTAATGAACCATGTATTGCTACTTATGACGAGGACAAAGAGTTTGAAATACAAGATTTTGAACAAAATTATGATACTTTTCCTTCACACATAATTGCAGCACCACTATACCAACAAGCATTTAGATGGTTTAGAGAGAAGTATAATATCCATATCAGAATTGAAAAATATAATGAAACTAAATGGTGGGCAAATTGGGGAAGTTGGACTTCAGAAATTTATGATTCATACGAAGAAACAGAACTTGCTTGTCTTAAAAAATTAATTGAAATTGTTAAAAATAAATAACTTATGAAACACAAAACATGGATTAAAACAAGCTTTTACAGTTTATTATTAGGATGGTTCTTTTTTATGATATTATCTCTTTATAGTCATCATAATAATAATGAAAATGTTAGTATATGTGTATTTATCATAGGATTATCTTTTTGTCTTTTGGGTAGTTTTATAATGTTACCTCTTTTAAGAAATGAAGATTTATTCAAATCTATCGAAGAACTTGAAAAAGAAAGAGAAAAATATTATAAAATAAGAATAAGAATTGAACAAAAAATAAATGAGTTATGAAAGGAATTTATTTAACAGAACAAGGTAAACAAGAGATTGAAGCTAAGATAGCTGAGCTTGAATATATTTTTGAAAGGGAAGGTGAGTTGTTTTCAAGTAGAGATAGTGGGAAATATCACTTGTATAAAGAAATCCTATCCTCAGCAACAATACTTCCTGTTGAAGAACGTTGGGATAATATAGTTGCTATTATAAATATGGATTCTGGTGCTGTAAATGCATTAAACTATTCACATTTTCCAAACGGAGTAATAATTCAACCTAAACAATAAAGTTATGACACAAACTAAAAAGCAGCAAGAGGAAATTAAGCAAGCGATAAGGCAAAGTCCTCCAAAAGATGAAAGAAGCTATCTTTTTGACATAACAGGATGTCCTGGATATGAAGGTTATATACCTAAATCATTAGGACATGAAGTATGTAAATATTGTGGAACAATTGAATATTATCACTAATGAATTACACACTACACAAACTACCAGAAGGATTTATTGTTACTTCTGATGAAGAAATAAAAGAAGGTTGTTCATCGTGTTATGATACATTAAGACACCATATTACAAGTAAATGTATCGAAATCATTGTTAAAGATATTCACAGAAACGACTATTTAGTTTTTGAAGGTAATACAGGTAACCCGAGAGACACTTATAAAAAAATAATAGCCCAACAAGACCAAATAGATTTTAGTTTAGTTAAAGATAAAATCACTGATTGTAAATTTCCTGTAAATGTAACAGGTAATTTTGAAAATGGTGTTTTTAGGATACAGAGTATTATAGGTAAAGAATATGAAATTCCTATTGTTTGGGAAAGTTATAAAAGGTATAAAGTGGAAGCAAATAATCTTGAAGAAGCTGTTACTAAAGCTTTAAAACAGTTTTTATCAGAACCAGATGATGAATATATTGAAGATAGTTTTTCTATAGATGATATTATTTATGATGAAAATCCCGATGAAGATTTTCATATTCATAAAATATATAACTCTTTGTAAAAATTTGGAATTGTAATTTATTTGTTGTATATTTGTAGGATAAAAATATATAATATTATGATTAAAGAAAAAGATTTAACAATCAGACTTGAGTTTGAACTCAAACAAAAAATTAAAGAAAAGGCTAAACAACTTGGTTTATCTACTTCTGCTTATGTTAGAATGATAATTAAAAAGGAGGTAGAAAATGGATAATCAAGAGATTTGGAAAGATATACCTGTTTATGAAGGGTTGTATCAGGTAAGTAATTTAGGAAGAGTTAAAACTTTAGAAAGAAATGTTTTTTCAAAAGGTAAATTACATTATATTCAAAAAGAAAAGATTTTAAAAACATCTTTATACAAAGATGGATATGAAAAAGTTATCTTACAAAAAGATAAACATATAAAAACCTATAAAGTACATACATTAGTAGCAATATGTTTTTTAAATCATAAACCTGATGGAACTCATAAAATTGTAGTTGACCATATTGATAATAACAGAAGTAACAACAATCTTAATAATTTAAGATTAATTAGTAACAGAGAAAATTTATCCAGATTAAAAAGAAAATCTAAATATGTAGGTGTACATTGGTGTAAACTTAATCAAAAATGGAAAGCTGCAATATGGATAGATGGTAAAAGAAAAAGTCTAGGTTATCATTTAGATGAATATTCTGCTCATTTAAAATATCAAGAAGAACTAAATAAACTAAAAGAAAATGTACATACTTAAAAAAATAGATAATAATTTTGAATTATTTGATAATGATAAGTTTATATCAAATAATTTGGATTTCTCTAATCTTACAGAAGAAGAACAGAAAAAGATTGGATTAATTTAAAATATCTCTTTTTTTTATCAAAAAGATTGTTTATCTTTGAAGATAAAATCTAATCAATATGTTAAAAGCAAAAAATTCAACTTATAGAAGTTGGCAATCAATGAAAGCAAGATGTTATAATCCTAATCACTTAAAATATTTAGATTATGGTGGTAGGGGTATAACAGTTTGTGAAGAATGGAAAAATTCTTTTGAAAAGTTTTTAGAAGATATGGGTGAAAAACCTGACTCTTCTTATTCAATAGAAAGAATTAATAATGATTTAGGGTATTTTAAAGAAAACTGTAAGTGGGCTACTAAAAAAGAACAATCTAATAATAGAAGAAATTGTATCAATATTACTATTAATGGAGAAACTTTAACAGTTACACAATGGGCTGAAAAACTTGGAGTTAGTAATATGACTTTAAGAAATAGAATAAAAAGAGGTTGGGATTTAGAAGAAGCTGTTAAAACTAAAATAGTAAAAGGTAAAGATACAAGAAGATTTGAGTTATTGTTTGAGTTTTTAGATAAAGGTATGTCTTTGAAAGATGTAGCTTTGATTGCATATTCTACACCTGAAAAAATTCAAAAAGCATATGAAAAAAGAAATAAAAACAACAAAAATGAAAAATACTTCAAATAAGGTTTTTTCTTTAGAAGAAGCAAAAGAAATATGGAAAGCTGGACAAGAATATTGGAAAACTTCTGGTGAAAGTAAGACTTTTGAAGAAACAATAGAACCTCTTGGAGAACTTCTATCTGATAAAAAGTTTACTTTGGAGGATATAGAGCAAGCTATGATTGAAGGATTGTCTATTGAAAAGTTTTGGGAAAAATGTGTTCAATCTCTATCTCAACCTAAATCATGGAAAATAGAGTTGGAGATGGAGTTTTGCCCACAAGCATTACCACAAGATAGATACAAACCAGAACTCACTGACGGTAAAGTTAAAATACTTAGAGTACTATGATTGATTTTATAATCTATACTGTTATTTTTATACTTTTTACGATTTTATTATACTATGAAACAAATAACAAATAAAACAATCCTTAAACAAGGTCAAAATACATTTCAACCAATAGAAGTTGATGGAGTTATTTATTGGTATGAAGATAAACAAATACCTAATGTTGGTTATGTTAAATCAATCTGTTTAGGTGAAATTGAAGCCAATAAAACACATGGAGTTAAATTAGGCGACAAACAATATGTCTCTCCATTTGTAAATAAAGTTGGTGAATGCTATGGTTGCAGAAAAATAGTAGCTCAATCTTCACTTAAACTTGAAGGAATACCTGTTATTAGTTTGGATAGTTATGTTCAAGATAAAGCATATAAACACACAGAAAACCTTATTCTTTCTTCAGAAGGTAGAACTCAAAGATGGTGGGGATTTATAGAAGGTTACAAATCAAACCCAAATCAATACACTCAAAAAGATATTGAGAAAGCTATTGAATTAGCAAGGGAATACACTTTAAGTGAAAAATATGGTGATATTGTTGTTGATTTTGATTACTTTGAAACTCAAATTATAGATCAAATCAATTTTATTTCAGTAATTGAAGTGGATGAATTTTTTTGTATAAAAGATTATTTTTAGTATCTTTGTAAAAAGAACTAAAATGAAATTAAAAGATTTACACTCAGAGTTACCAGAAAATATATTGAAAACGGGAGTCTATATTATTTATCTTACTAATAAACCAAATTATTTTTATGTAGGTAGTGGAAGTACAATAAAAAGTTCTTCTAACAAAGTAGGTATAGAACAAAGATGGTTTAATCATTTTTCTACTTTAAAAAGAAATAAACATTACAATAAGTATTTACAAAGAAGCGTAAATAAGTACGGTATTGAAAATTTAAGGTTTAAAATAATAGAATTATGTAGTCCTGAAGAATGTATTAACATTGAACAAAAATGGTTGCAATATTACATTACAAATTTTAAAGTTTATAATCTAAATAAAGTCAACCCAAACAGGTTAGGTGTTAAGTTAAATCAAAAAACAAAAAATAAAATAGGAAAAGCTAATTCTAAATTACCTGTTTATCAATTTGATTTTAATGGAAATTTAATAAAAGTATGGGATTCTGTTTCACAAGCAGAAAAACATTTTAATAATGGAAAAATTATTTATAAGTGTGTACAAAATAAATCTAACACCGCTTATGGGTATATTTGGTCTTATAGTAAAGAATTTAGTTTCAAATCATATAACAATAGTAAAAAAATTCGTCAATATGACTTAGAAGGAAATCTTGTTAAAGAATGGTTTAGTATAACTGAAGCAGCTAAATTTTATAAGGTACAAGGAAGCTCTATATCTATTTGTTGTAGAGAAAACTATAGAACTTGTTGTGGATTCAAATGGAGTTATGCAACTAATTAAAACAATTTAATATTATAAGTTATGAATAAACATACAGTTTATGTACCTAAACCTGAAGTTCTTAATGAGGGATATTCTACTGCTGACTTTAATAGTTTAGAAGCATATGTATTTACTCCAGAAGAATTAAAACAACTTCTTTCAGAATATACTAATAGAATTGTTGAAAATACTAAAATAACTAACGATTATGGTAGTGGTGGAGAACTGTTTGATTGCATAGATAAAGAATCAATTACATCTCAACTTCCTAAATTTTTAAAAGAAAAAGGAATATGACTAGAAAACAATGTATTAAAATACTTCCTGTAATAACAGCATTTGCAGAAGGTAAACATATTGAATATTGGGATAGTATGCAAATTGTTGGAACTTTTAAAAGAGGCATGTGGAAAACTGCCGATAACATTGGATTTGGGGTTGGATGTTCAAATTACAGAATGATTGAAAACGGAGTGGTACATTATTTTGATGGAAGACCTTCTGTCACAGATAGTTTAAACAAATATATATTTTAAAAGAAAAAGGTTATGAATAACTTATTAAGAATTAAATAAAAATGACAAAACCAGGATTTGTAAAGAAAAGAATTGATGCTTTATTCAAATCCTCAGATGAGGATAGTAAAGAGCAAATTGTAGAATTATTTGGTAATTACCGAAACAATGTAAAAAGTGTTTGCTATTGTGGAATAGTAAATATTTGTAGTTGTCCTAATCCAGATCTAATAGGATTTAAAATAGCATTACAAGATGGTTTTATATCAGAAGAAACTCTTTTAAAAATTATAAAATGACTCAATTAATTAAACTTTGTTTTAGTGTAATTCTTATAGGATTAGTTTTACCTGTTTTTACTTTAATTTTTAGGATTTATGATTTTATAAATGTATATATAGAAAGAGATCCTCTATGGGATCACATTGTTTTTTATCTAAACTATGTAATTATGGTTTATTTAGTTTATAAAATTGTATTTTTTAAAGAAACTTCTAAAACTGAAAAAAATGAACATATTTCTGGATGATGTAAGAAATCCAAGTGATTGTGCTAGTTATATGCACAAAAGAATTGGTTTGGCTAATTCAATTTACATAAATGAATCATGGGTTGTCGTAAGAAATTTTGAAGATTTTCAAAAAGTAGTTGAAGAAAATCTTGGTAAAATTTCAACTATTAGTTTTGATCATGACTTGGCAGATTCACATTATGATCCTTCAATGTATGAAAGTTATGAAAAATATGAAGAAGCTATTAAAAATGTAAAAGAAAAAACAGGGTATGATTGTGCTATTTGGTTTAAAGAACTTTATATTTTAAAAGATTTAGCTTTTCCTGTTATTGTAGTACATTCTATGAATCCAGTTGGAACTCGAAGAATAAATCAAGTATTTGAAGACAATTGAGATATATTGGAAGAAATAACTTCTGATGAATGGGAGTTTTATTACTGGAGAAAAGGAACAAGTGGTAATTTTAGATCAAATATGTATGCAACATATTTTAGTGCAGATGCAATCAATAGAAGTCTTTTGAGAAAAACTTTTCCTTGGTTGCAAGTAGCAGAAGATTTTCAAAATTGTCCTGGGTATAATGAACTTTATAATGCTGTAATAGAAGCATTGGAAAAAGCAAATGATTCAGAATCAGTAACAAGTGATCTTGGAGATAAAATGCTTGATTTCTTGTTTTAAAAATATACTCATAGCTTCAGTTTTACAGTTACATAACTAGGGTGTTAGATTTACATTTTTAGTGTTGTGAGTAAAGTATAAGTTTGAGTATTATAACCGAAAGTCATGTTATAGCACTCTTTAGCGGGGGTTCGAATCCCCTCTCCCCATCTATTTTATTTTTTATATTGGGGAGTGGACAAGGGGTTAAGTCAAAGAGATTCAGTTATAAAATAATATGAATACGAGTAGGTATGAATAAATTGAGAGTACGGGATATTGTACTCTCAATTTACTTTACAGAGAGATATGCAAACGGCAAAGCAGTAAGTTTCCCTAGGATTTGTGTTGGTGTTGGTTCGAATCCAGCTCTCTCTACTAAATTTTTTTTAAAAATGAAAATAGTTTCCCGTTTTAAAGATTATTATGATCATTTGGTTGGTAAATATGGTTATGATGAAAAAGTAATTTACACAAGAAAAACTATTAAACATAATAAAAGTAGTTATGCTGAAAAGAAAGAAATGATTTATAAAACTCTTGATAATTTTGTACAACGTGAGTTTTCAATATTTGATTTAAAAACAGATAAATACTGCCTTTTAATGTATTTAGTAATTGGATCAAGAGTATTTAAAGGATTGATATATCAAAACAATATAAAATGGAATCTACCTAAAGAAGAAATTGAAGAATTACCAAATTACATTAAATATTACTACCAAAATACTGATATAATACAAGTACCTGAAGATGTTCCTGTGTTTATGAGTTTTAAATGTCTTGAAGGAGATATTAAACACAGAAGTTTTTCTTTAGAAAATCCTAATTTATCAATGTTTAAGGTCGTGAAGATATTATCTGCTGAAGATTGTTATGTTGAAATATATAACAAACTTATTAAAACAAAAGATGTTCCTGATAATATGACAAATAAAGAAAAGATTTTATCACATGGTTTTGATTTAAAAAAAAGTTTTAGAAAACGATGAAGACATTATTGCTTACTTGGATATTAACCTTTCAAAATCCTCATTTTGTGTTTTTGAAAGAAGAAGAATTGAGAATAATTTTTGTGAAACCTCAAAATACTAAATTTAAACCAAGATTTATGAATTCTAAAAAGAATTCTACACAAGTTTTGTTTAAAAAAAGAATAAACCGAAAAATTTTAGAAAGATGAGAGTAAATAGTATAGAAGAAGCAGAGTTAAAATTTGATAAACTTGATTGTATCAAAGGTTTTTCAAAAAAAGCAAAGTTTGAAGATTATTATAATTATTATAGGAGTAATAATATTTATCGTGATGTTGAAAGACTTTTGAGAAATAATATTAACAAATCTTTTCCTCTTACTTATACTTATGCTAAGAAAAAATTAAGATATAAAGACAGATCTCAAAGAAAATATAAACATCTTTCTTTAGATGGAGTATTTTTTTATTACTTGAGGTCATTTAAACAAAATACTAATATTTCTCAAATTGAATGGAAATACAGATATGGATATTCTTTAACTTATTATTTAGATAATAATATTATAAGACTTGTTCCTAAAAAAAGTGAAAAAAAATTTTGGCATTCAAGCAAATACATTTCTTCTGTTAATGAAAAAAATGAATTTGTTTTAGTTCCTGCTTGGCAATTTGAGAAAAGAAAAGAAAATCGCAAGAAATACATTCAAGCTCTTCAAAATGACATAAAATCACAAGATAAATCTTTAAGAGATTACAAAGTATTAACTGATGAAAAGTTTAGAGAATTATTAAAAAATCACAATAAAAACAAAAACAATGTCAATGATAACAGAGGTCGTGTATTCATTTCCTTCAAAATATAAAGAAGGTTTAACTGAGAAAGAAATATCTGAGATAATAAATTTAATTTCATTATCTGAAACTAATTCAGAAACAACATTTGATGACGTAATTATTGCACTTGGTAATAAAGGTGGTATTTTAGGTTTTAGTGATGATTCGTCAGAAATTCTCTATTCTAGATATGCCTTAGAGAAAATGTTAATAGATTTAACAGACATTCCTCATGATGGTGAGTAAAGAAAGTATAATTTTGTTCTTGTTTCTTATTACAGGAATATATGTTAATATTTCTCTTATAGAGCAGAACTTTGATTTCACAACTTGGAAAACAAAACCAAGTGTATTACAGCTAATAATTGCAATTTTAATATGTTTCGCACTTTCAATAATTTTTAATCCATGAAATATACAAACAAACAAAAAAAACTTGCTGGTAGAATTAATCACTTTTCTACTGACAGAACAATTCAGGAATCAAACAAAAAACACCCTGGTTCTTATACAAAACCTGGAAGTTACAACAAATGAGCACAAAAAATTTGTGGTGGGGTTATTTACATCAAAATGGAAGTTTAATAATTAAAAGATATTTATCGGAAGATGATGTTCTTGAAGCACTAGAAAGTGATTTCTGTGTTAAAATATTCAATCCCTTTTGGGCAACGACCCGTCAAGATGCACTAAATCAAATAAATAACAAATTAAAAAATGGCAACAATTAATAAAACAAAAGCAGTTGAGATTATTTCTTCAACGGCAGGTAAGTTCTTCACAGTAACTTTTCTTAAAAAAAATGGTGAAAAAAGAACTATTAACGGAAATTGTAAAAAAAATTGTCTCGACAAGTTGGGATATATTCTGGTAAATGATCTTCAGAAAAAAGAAAAAAGAAAAATCAATACCAGAGAAATTAAACAACTGGTTTTTAATGGTATAACTTATAATGTAAAATAACAATGGAAAGTACCGAAGAAAAAGTAGCTATAGATGCTACAAAAGGGATTAACAGTTTAGCAGACTCTCTATCGCGTTCTGGATCTCAGATCAAAAAAGATCGTGCACTTGAGATTTCAGAAGGTATTGAAATTGATCTCAAACGTAAAATTGAAGATTTACAAAGAGAAATCAAAATCAAAGAACGCCAGAAAAAATCTGCAATTGATATGTCTCCTGATAATGCGTTCAGCATTATAAAAACAAAAGATTTTGATCCTTTAGAATTCATTAATAATTATGACAGTTTGAATCTTCAATTGAGAGAACTCAAAATAAAACTGAATAATTCTTGTAAAAGTTATAATGAACTTTTTGGAAACATTTACGAAATTGAAAAAATAGATTAAAAAATGGGAAGTTCAGTTTATGATTCAAGCTCTAGAGCTATAAGAGCTGATAAAGCAGGATATGCTACTAAATCAAAAGAAGAGATTTTTGCTAAAAGTATTCATGAAACACTTGATTCAAGAAAAGTTGTTTTTAGAGAATGCAGAGATAGTAATATTCATCCTGAAGCAATTCCTGTAATAATTGCTTTGGATGTTACAGGATCTATGGGTAGAATACCTCATAATCTCATAAAAACTGGTTTACCTCATATAATGCAATCTTTGATTGATTCTGGTATTGAACATTGTTCAGTATGTTTTATTGCAGTAGGTGATCACATTTCAGATAAATTTCCAATGCAGATTGCACAATTTGAATCTGGAGACCTTGAACTTGATACTCATCTTCAAAGAACTTTTCTTGAAGGTAATGGTGGAGGTAATGGTGGTAATAGCTAATATTTTTTTTTGTTTTAGCTTTCATGTTTCGTATATTTATATATGAGACAAACAACTATAGAAAAATTTGAAAAATTTGATGTAATCAATTTATATGAAAAACAAAATATTTCATTAAATAAACTATCTGATTTAGTGAAGACTAAACCAGAAACAATATCTAAATATTTAAAATTTAAAGGAATAAAAATCCTTAATAGAGGAAGTTTAGGTATGAATAAATCAGGTAAAAAATTTAATGAGTTTGTTTTTGATAAAATCGATTCTGAAGAAAAAGCTTATTGGTTAGGTTTTATTTTTGCAGACGGATATATTTCTTTAAAACATAATGTTTTTGAAATTTCGTTATCTGCAAAAGATAAAGAACACCTTGAAAAATTTAATTCTTTTATGAACTACAAAGGAAATAATCTAAAATTTAGATTATGCAAAAAATTATTTCCAGTGTATAGATGGAATATTAGAAATTTACATTTAGTAAAAACATTAAATTCTTTAGGGTGTAAACCAAATAAAAGTTTAATTTTAGAGTTTCCTAAAAAATCATTTATTAAAAAATCTTTAATAAGACATTTTATAAGAGGTTATTTTGATGGAGATGGCTGTATTTCAACAACTTTTAGATCTATTAATTTATTAGGAACTGAAAATATGTTAGAAAACATTAAAAATTATTCTAAAATAAAAACTAAATCTAAACTTTATTGCAAAAATAATAGTAAAATTACTAAAATTTTTCAATTAAATAGTTTAAAAGCTTTAGAATTTTTAAATTTTATTTATAAAGATAGTTGTATTTATTTAGAAAGAAAATACAATAAATATTTAGAATTTTGCCGTTTATATAAGTAATTATATAAATCATTATTGGGGAAAATCGAAGAACTCTGCGATGAGAACATCGAGATTGCTAATAACAGTTAGTGATTGTAACGCATAGAGATTGAGCATTATTGTAAGCAAAAATATCTCCAAGAGTCTCCGACACCCTTATGTCTTAGGGTGAAAATATATGCTGAACTTACAAGAATAAGAATTGTAAGAACTATAGGATAAAAAGCTTGTAGGATAACATAATTGGAAAGTTACTTCTTACCTTGGTTTTTTGGAAGTGAAATGACTAAGACAGATCATTGGGAGAAAAGAAAGCAAAAAGGAATTTTGATTACTATTGGTGATGAACACTGTCACAAGAACATTACACCAAAAGATCTTATTAATATTTTTACTAGTTCTGAATCAGAACTTTTAAAATCAGAAGCCAGATCAATAAATGTAAGTGAAATCTACGAAAAGTGCTCTAAGAAATATGAAATTTTTCATTTAAATCTTTCCAGAGATAAAGATATTCGCGATTCTTGGAATAAACTGATTGGAGAAAGATCTCTTCTGATTGAAGAAAGTGAGATAACAGATAAAATTATTCAGGTGATTAAATCTGTTGTAAATCTTCCTACTTCTGATGTAAAAGATACTCCTTCTGTAGAGAAAAAAAACAATGATTCATTACCCGAAATTAAAATAACTTTATGAGAAAATTTGTAATTGATCTTGGATTTGGAGATTCTGGAAAAGGTATCACAACAGCAAGACTTGTTAAAGAGTTAAATGCTGATAATAAAACTTGGGTTGTTAAATTTAACGGAGGTGCCCAAGCAGGACATACTGTTATGATTAAAAAACCTGACGGTACTGAAATATCACATGTTTTTTCACAAGTTGGTAGTGGGACCTTTTTTGGTGCTAAAACTCTTGTAACTAGTGACTGTGCTATTTACATACCTTCTTTAGTTCGTGAATTTAAAATTCTCAAAGAGTTAGGTTATGTTCCTGAATATGCAACAGAAAACAGAGTAATGCTTACTACTCCATTTGACATTGATTTTAACAGAAAAAATGCTAAAATGATTCAAAATGGTTCAGTAGGTATGGGCTTTGGTGCTACAGTACAGAGAACTCTTGATCATTATGGTATTTACATGACAGATCTCAATTGTCTTGAAGGACTTGATTATAAATTACGTAATATTGCAAAATATTACGGATTTACTGATGAAAAGTACATTGAGAAACAAATTGCTTATTTTATGGATTCTATAGATGAATTTGGTGAACTTGGAAATGTATCTTTAGAGTCTTTAGATCTGTTGATGGAAGATAAAGATTTAAATTTTGTATTTGAATCTTCTCAAGGAACAATGTTAGATCAACATTTTGGATTTTTTCCAAATGTAACTCGTAGTAATACTACTTTACAAAATGTTGTAAAGTACATTAATGTAGATTCAGAAATTCATTTTGTTTCTAGAACATACACTACAAGACATGGAAATGGACCGTTGTTTGGAGAACATGAAGTTCCTATATTAAATCCATATGAAACAAATAAATCACATGATTTTCAGGGAGAGTTTAGAACTGCCCCACTAAAAGTGGATCAATTTACTTATGCTCTTGCTGTTAATTTGAGTTTCTTAAAATTTAAAATGGGAACAAATTTAAATCTTCATTTTACTTGTAGTGATATTGTTCCTAAATCAAAAATAAATCCTGTTCTATTAAATTTTATAGAAAGTGCTGGTGTGAACTGTAAATTTTACGATACACCATTTGTTTAAATTTAACTCAAAGCAACTATACAAAAAATACCTTTGTGCTTTGGGACTAAGATAGGGGAAATGGTATTTGATACCCCTATATCATAGATCTGTAGTATAATGGCAGTACAACTGATTTTGGTTCAGTTTGTTTAGGTTCGAATCCTGACAGATCTACTAATTTTATAAACCAATTTATTATTATGACTAAAAATGAAATTTTGTTAAGAAAAAGGTTAGTCAATTTTGACAATGCTTGGCAAAACAATTTAGCTGAAACAATGTCTTTGCAAAGAGAGCTTATGACATATGGTTATATGTTATCTCAAGAAGCATTTGACATGATAAAACATGCTGACATTGCTGATATTATATCTTTTCATAAAGATGTAGTAAAATTACTTAAAGAGTTTAATGGTGGAAAATACAAATCTCTTTATGGTGATTTTCCAAATGATGTGATGAACATGAGTGATTGTGAATATTATTACAATCAAATAATGCATTACTGGGGTAAGAAAACTTTTAATATTCCAAAAACAAACAGAGAAAAATCAGATCCTTGTTTTAATAAAGAATCTTATCATGAAATTAAACCTTGCACAAAAGATGAATTTCTTAATATCTTTACAGAACTTGTAAGTGTTAATAATTCTCTTACTCCTGCTGATCAAGAAATCATTAAATTCTTTGTTAAAAACAAATATGAATTACGTTTTCCGTCTACTATTCCTTTTAAGGAGAATCTTGCTGTACTTGTTTCACTTTGTCCAACTTTTACCGTAAAAACAGTAACTGATGTACTTAGAGTAGCATGTGTGTTTTCTGGTATTACTGGTGGTGCAGAATTACATCCTGTTCCAAAAGTAGAAAGATATAGAAATTTAGGGCAGTATAAGTTTAAACTCACAACTGCACAAAAAGAAAGAATTCTTGAATTACTTGAAAATTCAAATCTTGATGTAAGAGAAATGAAACAAGGTTCAAAGTATCAAAGATGGATAAGATTATTTGAAGTTCTTCATATCGAATATTACAAAAAAGAATATCCAAAATCTTTTGATGCTTCTGATAGATTGAGAAATCAGAAAAGAAAAGGAAAACCAGACGGTAAACCTCTAATAAGAACTTGGTATTCAGATGTTGAAAGATTGTTTAAGACTGATTTCAATTCAGGACTTGTCAAGTTATCAGAACGACCTGGAGAATTTGTAAGAAGAATTGATTATTTAGTGAGAACTCATCCAAAGAATATAAATGACATTTTCAATGCTTTAGCATCTAAAGGAGAATTGGTATCAACCAAGGTACTTTTTGAGGTTCTTACTCATTTTACAAAAAGAAATCAGGATGTTCCTAGATCAGTATTTGTAAAGAATTCAAGAAAGAAATTTGAACTTCCTACATTGAAAGCTTTAAAAACTGATACTATCAATACTGTAAAGGAAACTATTTATTCTCTTTTAGAAACTAAATTTTCTAAGTTGGATCCAATAGGTCCTTGTTATGTTGATGAAGAGCTTAAGAAGATTCCACTTCCTGAGAACATGAGAACCATGTCTGATTCTTTGATTCCTATTATCAGAGGTCAGAAAACAAAACTTAATATTGACAAATCAACATTAAGAGCATTTGTTCACTGGAATGATTTAAACGGAAATGAAGATATTGATTTACATGGTTATGCGTTAGGAACTTCTGGTGTTTCACATTGTGGTTTTAATGGAGTAAGACTTACTAAAGTATTTACTTATTCTGGTGATGTAAGATTCAGAAGAGGTCGTTGTGCAGAGTATATTGATATAAACATTGAAGAAGCTTTAAAAGCAGGTGTTGAAAAAGTACTGTTAATTACTCATAATTTTACAAGAAGACCTTTTTCAACTCTTAAAGACTGTAAAACTGGTTATATTGATTTGGATAAACGAAAAAAATCTTCAACTTGGTTACCAGATTCTGTAAGACAATCTGTGAAATTGTCTGGAGCAGCTTCTTATTGTTTAATTGGTGTTTATGATTTGAAAAACATGGAATATGTCCATTGTGATTTAGATCTTGATTCTAACGATCTTATGAAAATAAGTGCTGGAAATATCAATTTCATAAAAACTATGATTGGAGATCCTCCAATTTCGGTTTATGATCTTGTCCGACTTCACGTTATAGCTAGAGGAACTCTTGTTTCTAAAGATGTAGCTGAAAATTACTTCACTTATGATGACTTTAGTAAATCTTATGAAAAAGTTTTATTACTTTTGAAAGATTAAACGTTTTTATGTGCAACTTACTTCTACTTGAATTTTTAACTCAAACCTAGTTGCACAATTTATTTATAATAACAGTACTATGTTAGACTTACTTCTACAATTCTTGAAAAATTCCGTATTAGTTTAACAATTATCTGTTATTTATTGGGGGATGGTGTAGTGGCAGCACGCATTATTCATTTACAATTATTTATTATGTTTTTGATACTTCTATGCCTCATTAGCATGAAGCTCAGGTTCGATTCCTGGTCCCCCAACTTTTATGGTTAAGTTACTTCTATGAAATTTGTAAATTCTATACTTAACCAATTTTTTTATTTATGTGCATCTTACTTCTAAAATTTATGGTAATTATTAGATGCACAATTTACTTTTTTATGACTGTCTTACTTCTAATATTCTGCAAAAATAAATTAGTCAGTCAATTACAATTATACTATGATAGCAACAGAAACACACTGGTTGTCATAGGTTTAAAGATGAAGGAAAGTGTTTGATACCTTCATACCAGAGGAAGTAGCTCAGTTGGTAGAGCAATAATCTAATAATTTTATAATTATTTTTTATATAGAATTTACTTCTAAAAATTATATGTCGGGGGTTCGAGTCCCTCCTTCCTCTCTATTTAATTCTGTAGTTCAATGGATAGAATAAGGGTTTTCTAAACCTTTGATCCAAGTTCGACTCTTGGCAGAATTACCATACAATAACTTCTCTATTGTATTAACAAACAAATAACTTAAAAAAAAATAACATTATGGCAATAGCATTAGAAAAAGCAAAAGAATTGTACGATAAAGTACAAGCAAAAAAATCTGCTATAGAGAAAGCAGAAAAGGGTAAATTTGAAACTGATGGTATGTTTAGATACAGTCACTCAGGTGCAGTAATGGACATTAAAACAGAAAAATCAAAGACCAAATTAGTTGAAGTGTATGCTTTTCTCCTTGAAAGAGAAGAAAAGTTAACTACTGCTGCAAAAGAATTAGGTGTAGAAACAGAAAAAACATGGCTTGGTGCACCTATCAGTTCTTGGAAAGAAGATCTGAAAATTGCAGCAAACAGATTGAGTATTGCGAAACAAAAAGCAGAATTGAATAAAATGGAAGAAACTCTTAAAATGGTTTCTCCTGATTTACTTTCTACTTTGGAAATCGAAAACATTGAAAAAGCTCTTTCTGAGTCTAAATAATATTAAAAGGTCTAGAGAGAAGCTAGACCTTTTATTTTTTATTAATTAAAATCCACAAAAAAAATGCCTCTAAAATCAAAACGTGTCAGACAAGTTCCTACAAAAAGATTTTTTTCTAAGGATAATTTTATTTCAAAAATTTCAAAAATGGCAAAAAATGAAGAAATTACTTTTCCAGGCAATGCTTATGCAACTGTATTAAATGCACGTGCATTTATAGTTAAGAAAAGCAAACTAAAAAAGCATTTTCAAGCTTATTCAATCAACAGAACTCACAAAAATTTAAAAAGAATACTCTAATGTTCGGTCTTACAAACAGAAGTGTTAGTAGTTTGAGAAAAAAAGCAGATAATATTGTTTCTGTTTTTTCCAAAACTCTTAACGAAACAGCTAATTTAAACAAAGAAATTGAAATTTCAATCTCTGAAAAACAAGAAATGATTCAAGAAATTACAAAAGATGTCAATGAGCTTGAATCAATTAAAAATTCTAATAACAAACTCATTGAAAAATTGGAGAATTTTTTAGCATGAGTATTTTAGGATTATTTTTTTCAGCAGTTTTAATTCTTTGTCTTTACGTGTATAATTACAGAAAACACTACTTAAGAAAATGAAAGTAAGTTATCTGCGTTATTTCTTAATAAACAAATATCATTATGCTCTTGCGGTTTACCTAGTAATATTTATTAGTAGTGCTATAGGAGGAATAACGTATCCACAGGTTCACTTTATTAGTGGATTTATGGTTATATGTATTACTCTTTTAATAGTTTTATCTAGAAGAGCATATAATAAATATCTGAAAGCATGATTAATTTTTTATACTTTCAAATATTTGTAGTGATTTCAGCAATGGTGGAGGCATCTTTATTTCAACAAATAAAGACTTACACTAAGATGAAAATAGATGAACATGTATATCTAACAGCTTTGAGAATATATGTTTATTGTATCTGTTTTCAACCACATTTTAAACTAGCAATAGTTTATCTAATTCCTTCATTATTAATGTTTTCCTTTGTTCATAATAGTATTTATTATGAAACAAGAAAGTACTTAAGCAATGGAAAAGTGTATCCCGAAGGATACAAAAGTACAAGTACTACCACAGATGCAAAAATCAGTTTTAATTTTAAAACCAGATCTTTGTTATTTATTGGAGGACTTATTTTAATCACATTAATCAATTATTTTTACCAATAATTTTTCATTTTTATTCAAATGCTACTGAAAGCAACAGAATTTCATTAGCAGCTCAACATCAGGATGGTGTTTTAAAAATTGCGTATGCAAGATGCAGTAAAAAAGATGCTTTTAACCGTAAAAACGGTAGAAAAATTGCAGAAGGAAGACTTTCTAAAGGAAAGTGCTTTAAAACTATTGCAGTTGATTCTTTTACAGGTTCTGAATTTATTGAAATTGCAGAAAAAACCTGTAGAGAAATTAACCAATCTTACAGAAAAAAAAGTCTTAGTGGTTACAGGTAGTGTGAAAGTTGTTTAAACGTAAACAAAGTTCACCGTGAAAAATAATGGGGTATTGCTACCCCATTATTGTTTTTTAAAAAAAATTAAAACAATGAAAGAAAATTTTAAAGAAGAAATAATGATAGCATTGACAAACTGCCCTGCTAATGAAGTATCACGTAAAGCATTTTTATGGGCAGCTTCTAATCTTCCTGATGAAGGTGGAGTTGGTTCTTTCTCTACTGGATTTAAAGATATTGATCATGAAAAAGATTCTGTTGAAAAAGCTTTTGGTTTAAATGATAAAGTTTCAGAAGAATTAAATAATTCTTTCAATAAACTTTGTAAAGAACTTCAAAAAAAGGAAGAAAAATTAAAAACTTCTCAAGTAATTGAGAAATTTCTTAACATTCACCCTTTTGCATATAAATTGTTTTTGGTTAGAGGTGCAATGGAAGTTCTTAGTGAACTAAAAGAAGATTCTCATAACAACGAATTAAATGAAATTGAAGACGGTATCAAAAAAGCTTTAGAACAAGCTGGTATTGATATTAGTAATGTCAAAATTGAAAGAAAAGTTATTGAAACAGATACTCAAGAAGAATATGAACTCATAAAACAAATGCTTATTGAGAAAAATGAATTGAGTCAAATGAAGAAAAAAATGGAAGGTCTTCGTGATTCTATCGCAGATGGAAAAATTTCTCAAGAGAAAAAAGAATTTACAAGAAAAGAAGCAGGTTTAGTTGTAGAAAAGCTTGAAAAAATGCTAAGTATTGCAAAGAAATTAAATGCAAGAAAAACTCCAGGGTTTTCTGACAACGATATTACTAGAATGGAATCAGATTTAAAAATATTAAAACTTATTTACGAAAATTTATGATACTAAGTGATGATAAAAAGATAGATCTTGAATATATCAAATATCTTTACAATAATCCTGCTAACTGTGTTTCCAGCATGTTAATATTTGGTGAACCTGGAGCGGGTAAGACAAGTTTTGCTAAGTACGTTGCTAAAGAATTAAACACTCATTTTATATTTGGTCCATGTTATGATGGTATGGGTGCAGATAAAATGGTTTATGACTGGGATTTGGGTACTTTAGCTGATGCTATGACAACTGAAGGTGTAAGTGGTAGAGAAGCATTAAAAGATGGTTATTTAATGCAGGCTTTGAAAAAATCAAATGAACAAAAAGTTTTACTTCTTATTGATGAGATTGATAAAGCAAAACCATCTGTTGATACTTTTTTGTTAAGCTATTTACAAGAATGTATGCTGAATGATCCTATAGCGGGGGTAATTCATGGTAAAAAAGAGAATCTTTTTATTATTTTCACAAGTAACAAAAGAAGAGATCTTGAAGATGCTTTGGATAGAAGGTTTACTATGATCAGAGAATTTACTTTTCCTGAAAAGAATGAACTCATTCAACAAGTTAAAATGATGATTAATATTCCTTATAATGAAACTAAATTTCATTTTCTCATTGACCTCTTTTTGACTTATAGAAGTTTAAAAGTAAATAAGAAACCATCTCAAAATCAGATTGCTGACCTTATACATGAATTGTATAATATTGGTAATTTGAGAATTGGAAGAATAACTTCAAACAGAGCAAAATTCAGAGCATTACTTTGGAAATTATCCCAAGAAGAATCTGATCACAAAGTGTTTGTAGCTCACTGTAAAAAAATATATAAAGACGTTTTTGAAAGCTACATTGGAAGTATGATTTAAAAAAATTTATGATTCATTTTAGACAAGATAAGCTTTTTGAAGATTACTTCGAGAAAAATAAATTTATAGAACATACATACAAAGATAAGAAATTAACAATAAGTAAAGAAAATATAAACTCTATACCAAAAGAGTTTGTACAAAGTTTAGCAACAAGATTGGCAAAAAGTAATAGTAGCAGTTCTAAAATGGTTCCAGGCAAAGGAAATGGGGATAAAAAACCTGTACAATTTGATATGGCCCCTGATGGAAAAGATAGTGAAATCGGCAAAAACAAAGGTGGTAAAGTTAAAAGAGCTGAAGATAAAGTTGATAACACAATAGATAAGAAAGAATTTGTTAAAAAACAGGTTTTAAGACTTTCTACAACAACTCATCTTTTTGAAGATAAGCTGGATTATCCTAAAGTATTCAAAGCTTTATTAACTGAACCACATAATGCTCTAGACTACAGAAGAAAAACAGAAGAAGATATTATTCAGTCTATCTTTGTAATTGATCCTGCAATAGGATATAATAATAATGATAAAGGATTTCATAAAACATTAATAACTGTCTGTAAAGAAATTAAAGGTGTTGATGTTTTGGAGTTAACTTCTTTAACTGATTATTCTAGCGGAGAGTATTACTTAAACAAATTAGATCAAATAATGAAAAAAAATAAAGGTAATATTTATGTTTTTTCACAAGGTTGTGGGGGAAGTCCTCCAGATGTGCCATTTGATCTTAAAAAAGTTATTGGGACAAGAAAATTAACATTTTGCACATGTTTTAAACATGGTGAAACTTGTGGATGTGATATTATACCTTCCCACGAACGTTTGCAAAAAGTTAATAAAAGCATGAAAATTTATTATAGCATTGATAGTTATAATAAACTTTCTTTATTAGAGTAGAAAAAATGGTTTGGATCCTTTTTAAATCTAATTATTTAAATTCGTAAATGCTTACCACGCGAGTTTAAACAAAACATACACTAAGTTTAAAGATCTGATAAAGTATTCAATGTACGTTTACTTCGGGTAAACCTCTGGCAGTTGATTTATTGGTGAAATAAATTGATTACTATCTAAAATAAGTTTTTGATGTTGGAATATACTGATAGAACTTAGAGAGTTATGGAAGCAACAATAAGATTTTGGTTTTTTTAAAGTTATTTGTGAAAATACTTTGGAAGAATATTGAGGAATTGTTGAATAAGTGAATTATTTAGTAAGAGTGTGAAGAAATTCAATTTTGTTTTTACAAGGTGATGAAAAGTCTCTTTACGGATATTAAATAAGGATTTAAAAGTGACTAAAAACTATGCTCTGAAATGGGTATAGAAGTGGCAAGATTGCACCACAAATTACCTTTTTCGTATTATAGAAAGGTAAGATCTTAGTAAAGGTCCAAACTTAAAAGTGATTAAAAAGTATTGTGAGGAGGAAGTTCAGAAATGAATATTTCTCCTCACATATTTTTATTTAAAAAATCAATTATGTACCAAATTTGCGCATTAAAGGATGAAAAAATTTTATATGAGGGGGATGTTGATCAATGCTGGAAATTTGTACAAAGCAATAAAGATTTAAAATATTTTATTGTTAGAGAAGCTGCAATAAAAGAATCTAGAATTACAAGATGATATTGTCAACTTTAGTTTTATTTTTTTCTGTAGTTACAATGGCAAATCCATTAACCCAATTGTTAAACGGTAGATAGTTTGGTGACAAATCACATAAACAACCTACACTATAACAGTTTATACTTTTACCTGTAATATCTTTGAGTTTGTAAGAAGACTCTCTATGAAAATGTCCACATAAAACACTATGTTTTGTTTTATTGTAAATATTTTTTGCGGGGTTATCTCCACCAGACCCAGGATATTCATGTCCATGTAAGATAATTAAATCTTCAATTTTTACAGGAGTATATTTATTAATCTTAATAATATTGAATTTTTCAAAATCTAAAAGATTTTCAATCTTTAGTACATCCAAATCTTCAAGTTCTTTAGCTTTAGATTGAATGTATTTTTCTAATCTTATTTCATGATTTCCAAGTTTGAAATAGATAGGAATATTTGGAAATAACTTTCTAAGATCTTTGAAAAACTTCTTTGTAATCTGTACTTCAGTATTCAAAGAAGGTTTATTTTTTTCTTTTACATGTACACTTAACTGATAAAAATCAAGTACATCACCATTTAGTAGTATTGCTGTTACTTTCTCATCTATACACTTTTGTATTGCTTTAGATAAAGCTTTTTTATTGTGATATGGAAAATGAATATCATTTAATATTGCTAATTTTGCTGTTTTGATTTCATAAATGCTGTTATCTTCTTTTTTACCATCTGGGATTGATAAGATTTTCTTTTCCTTACCTGGTAAATTTAAAAAAGATCTCAAATAAGATCTTGCGTGTTCAGTTCCTGTAAAGGTTTTAGGATTTTCTAAAAATAGTTTTCTTGATAAAGAAGCTAAAGATTCATTTGGATCTGCTGTTTTTAGAAATTTTTCAACTACATTGTAATTTTTATTCATTTTTTAAAAAATGTTTCTATATTTGTACAAATATACAAAATTTTTATGTTATACCAATTACCTACAGGAAAAGTTATAAATATTTCAATTGATGACTATTTAAAGCTTACTGAATTAGACATTCAACATCTTATTAGCATTGATGCAGGATTTTATTCAAATTCTCCTTTTTTAGGTTCATCACTTGATAATGATTTTGATGAAATTATTGAAGAAGACCCTGATTCAAATGAAGACCTTGACTTAGACATTGATTACGAATTATTTAATCCTTATGACCCATGAAAACAGAACAAATCATTTATCAAGGAAATTTAAAAAACTATCAAATTTTTAAGAACACCAATCCAATAAGTTATGAAAAAGACATTTTCAACGAAAAACAAAATTTCTTTTATAAAAGAGCCTTGTATGGTTTAAAATCATATGCGCCTGAAGAATGGGAAAAGATTCCTGGTGTAAAGAAAAAAAGAATTATCAAAGTAAACAAACGTGCACAAGAGATTCTTAATATCTGGAAACAGGAATTAGTGAATGAAAAATACAATTCTTTATTGAAATCTGTATTTTTCCATAGTAAATTAATTAATGATTTTATTTCAGAATTTGGAAAAGAAACAGATCCAGAGTATATTTGTACTGTAAGTTTCAAAGAACTTAATTTGACTAAAAAAGATATAGCTCAAAAATTAGTATCTGAGAAAGTATTACCAGTAAATTTTTTTGAATTAAAGTAGAATATGGGACAGTTCCACAATCTTGATAATGAAGATGTTATCTTTGTTTATTTATCAAACGAAAGATTTCTTGAAGAGTATGAATTACTTTTTGAAGCAAAATCAGTTGATAAAATCTCTTCTGTGAATAATGATACAGTAATGTTTTCATCAATTACATTTTCAGATGAAGAGATAGAAGAAATAAAAAATAGAGATCATTACAAGTATTGTATGTCTGTCAGAAATAAACTTGGTCCCATTGTTGAAATAATTAAAGAAACTCTTCCAGATATTTATGATAAAGTCTATAAAACAATGACACAATCTAATGAAGACGTACTGTAATTGCGGTTCTTCTAAAATTTGGAAAAATGTTGAAGGAAAAAAATACTGTAAAGTTTGTTGTTCTAAACTTGGATTTTTCAAAAAGTTGAAAAAAGTTTCAAGTAAACAAAAAGAAATCAATAAAGAATACAGTGTTAATAGAAGGAACTTCTTAGAAGAGAATCCTTATTGTCAAGCTAAATTACCTGGTTGCACAATCTATGCAACAGATATTCATCACAAAGAAGGTAGGGGAAATAACACAAATGAAGTAAATACTTTTATGGGTTTATGCAGAGCATGCCATGAGTATATTCATTCTAATCCTATTCAAGCAAGAGAATTAGGTTATTTAAAATAATATGACAAAAGATGAAATACAGGATGAATGTTTAAAAACTCTTATTCCTCTAAAAAATGGTACTTCTGTATTAAGTGTTGGTGTTGGTAAAACTAGAATTGCTTTAAGGCACATTGATTATCTTTTTCAAAAAGGCTTGATAAAAACAGTTTTAGTTGTTATTCCAAAAATATCTACGATTAAAACCTGGAAAGATGAAATTGCTTTAACAAGTTTAAATCATTTAAATGATATTATTACTTACACTACATACAGAAGTTTAAACAAACAAAGTAAAGATTACTCTATTGTATATTTTGATGAAATTCATAATATTTTAAAAACTCACAATGTTTATCTAAAGGATTATCAAGGTTATGTATTTGGTTTAACTGGTACTTTACCAATTTACAAATCAAATATTAAACGAAAAATGATTGATTATTATGCTCCTGTTGTGTTTAAATGTACAATAAAAGAAGCTGTTGATAATAAAATCATTAATGATGTAGATATCATTATTCACTACATACCATTATCTGATAAAAAAGATGTCAAAATAACTACTGCTAAATCAGAGTTTTTTGTTAGTGAATTGGATAATTACAATTATATCTGCAAACAGATAGAAAATAATCCAGAAAAAGAGTTCTTGAAAATTATGAGAACTAAAATTTTACAAGAGTATAAATCTAAAGTTGATTTTATCAAAAAATTAAAAACTGAGATAACTGAAAAGTGTTTAATTTTTGTTAATTCAAAAATTCAAGCACAAGAAGTTTGTTCTCATTCTTATTTTTCTGGAAATGAACTTAGTGATGAAAATTTACTTAAGTTTAAAAAAGGTATAATCAAACAAATGAGTTGTATTTTGCAACTCAGTGAAGGAATTAACATTCCTGATTTAAGATGTGGAATTATTTCACATTCTTTTGGAAATGAGTTCAAATTAAACCAACGTATCGGTAGGTTGTGTAGACTTAATCCAGACCAACTCTCTACAGTTCATATATTATGCTATAAAGGCACTATTGATGAAACATGGGTTGAAGAATCTTTAAAAGATTTAAATCACAAAAAAATTAAAAAATTTTATTACTAAGAAAATTATGAAAAGTTCATTTGAAAAAGCTACGGAAAGTGAAATGGCAGCTAAAATGGCAGATACATCACCTGTAATTACTGAGCATGAAATCTCTGTGAGTAATATTGAAGATCTTACGACATACGGAAAAGAATCAATTATCTCTAAACTTATCGGAGATGTTGCTGCAAAAGCTGCAAAAGAAGTTGCTTCAAAGGTTGTTGTAAAAACACCATTGGAAACACTTATAGATGATACAAAAGAGGATTACATTACTCTAAAAGACAAATTTTTTGTCCAAAAAGCAGATTTTAAATTTCTGTGTGATGCAATTTCTGAAAAAATCAATGTTTTGATTTTTGGTGATACTGGTGCTGGTAAAACTGAAATGATCAAATATGTTGGAGATTTTTTAAGTCTTCCTGTTTCTTTCTTTGATATGGGTGCTATGACAGACCCAATTTTGGGTTTGATTGGAACTCACGTTATCAAAACTGAAGATGGAAAAGCTATAAGTAAATTCTTTCCTTCAAGATTCAGTGAAGTTATTCAACGTCCTGGTATTGTTGTATTGGATGAGATCAACAGAAATACCCCTATGAGTAATAACCTGTTGTTTCCTTGTTTAGATTTCAGAAGAACTCTGTCAATGGAATATTCTTTTGATAGCATGGAACCTATTAATATACATCCTGATTGTATATTTGTTGCTACAGCAAATGTAGGTAATTCTTATTCTGGTACTAGCAAAATTGACAGAGCATTGCTTGACAGGTTTATGTGTATGACTATTGAAAATCTTGATCAGGAAAGAATTACTAAAATTGTCAAAGTAAACTATCCTGACTTGGGTGAAACTACTAGATCTATTATTGTAGATGTTTACACTAAAATCAATAAAGCAAATGATGAATTTACAATTGATTTCAGATTGTCACCAAGACATATTCACAACATCTGTAAATTGGTTTCTAAAGGGAACACAATCTTTGATGCTTACTACATTATAACTAATGGTTTAGGCTCTAAAGCAGGTACAGAATTTATAAAAACAATTACAGGTTTGACAAAATCAAAATCATTGATTTCAAAAGAAGCTTAAAAAATTAAATAATGAAAGTATTAAAAAGATTTAGCTCAACAGATTGGGAAAATTCTTTTTACGGCGGATATCACAGGATGGTGAATAACTATCCTGTGATAAAAGGCTGTGATGAATTTCGTGGTCAGTTTTCTACTGATTATGGTACAAAAGTACTTTATGATCTGACTTATTATGAAAGAGAGAAGCTTATTAAAATATTCTTAAATGAAATTAAAAAACATAATCTTTTAAATTCTTTAGTTTTTGGTTTAGATTTTAAAGATTTAGGTGTTGATAAAAGAGAATATATTTTTTCCAAAGGTTCGATCAAAAATTGCTTGTCTACTTTGATAAGTAAATCAGGAGAATTAAAAAGTTTATTTGTCTATTTTGCAGAAAGTTTATCTAATATGAGACTTTCTATAATTTTAAACAAAGATCAAAGTATATATGAAGCTTTGATTGGTATAGAAGAAGTAAAACCATTTTGGCAAAACATAAGTATTACAAGTTTTAATAAAGATGGTAAAAGAAGTCTTATAACAAAAGTTATTGAAAAAAGTACTAACAAAGCAATATTTACAAAAAAAGAAATTGAATATGCTAACACATTCAAAAAACTTTTAGATGTAAATTTTGATAAAGGAATAATAAAAAATACTAATCTCTTGACTGGTAAATTGGATGTAAGAAAACTTGCAGAATCTCAGTCAGGTTACATGCCAATTTATTATTCTTTAGAAGAATTTGAAAGAATGAAACCTTTTAGAGTAGCTCTTCTTATTGATGAAAGTGGTTCAATGGATTACACTTACAAAGCTCCAACTGCACAAACTCTTGCCAATGTTTTGTATTTAACTTTTAAAGATCTTTTACCTGCTCAGAATTTATCAATTTTTGGACATAGTGGTGAAAATGATCCAGAGTTAAGAATTTATAAAGGATTTGAAGAAGATTTTGAATGTTATGAAGAAAGATCTGCTAGAATGTTTGTTAATAGATGTCAGAACTATGATGGTCCAATCGTAGAAAGAATTTATGAAAAATATTTAAAAGGATCTGATACAAACAATCTTTTCATAGTTATTTCAGATGGTCAACCTGCTGGTTATCTTTATGGAAGTCAAAGTGATTATGTAGATTTGAAAAAGATTATTGAAAAGATTAGAAGAGAAAATATTGTTACATTGGGAATCGGAATCAATTATTATAATATGGATTTTTATAAGTATTCTACAACAATGAGGGTTCCTCAGCAAACTATTGAATCTTGTATTGAAAAATTTGCAAAAACTATAAATAATGTTGTGAAACAGGAATTTTCTTAGTACATTTGCTTAAACAAAATAAATAAAATATGAACATTACATTTATTACAATGGGTGCTCTAGCAATTGTTTCTCTTATGCTAGCAGTTTCCCGTAGAAAAGCAATTAAGAAACTTGAGATTGCTGAAAGAGAATATCAAAATGCTGTAAGAGAAAAGAACACTTTTATGTCAGAGTCTTCAAAAAGACTTAAGGAAATTGAAATTCTAAAAGCTTCTAATATTAAACTTTCCACAGATTTGGAAACAACTGCAAAAGTTAGTATTGAAAGAGCTAATGAAATTGACAAATTTAAAAAAAGTGTAAATGATTTTGAAAATCGTTTGAAAACTTCTGAAGGTAAACTGCATGAGTGCAGAAAAACTTTGGAAGGATTTAAAAGTTTTAAATCTTCTCCTTCTCCAAAGAAAAAAGCTGCTGGTAAAGCAGAAAATAAAAATGAAAAAAAATAAATGAATCTCATTCCTGTAACAGTCAATTTCATCAAAAGTGGAAAAAAACTGTCTTTTAAAACAGATGATGATAAACTCATTTATGATACATTTGTGCAAAAGCTACCTGAAAATGAAAATGTTTCTATGACTTTAGAAACACAATCAGATTCAGGTAGTTATGCACAATTATCTAAGATTCACAAATGCATAAGGGAATTAGCAGTTTTTACAGGATCTACATTTGAAGAAATGAAAGATATTGTAAAAATGCATTCTGGTCTTGTATTTTCAGATACAGTTATTTCTTTTTCTTCTTGCTCTAAAGAAGAGCTGGATTTAGTTATTAAATCAATATATGAAATTGGAGAAAAAGTTAGTTTTCCTCTTCCTTAAAAGAGATTTCAATTTCTTCAATTTTAATTAATTTTTGCTCTCTTGCGCATTCTTCAATATGTTGATGAAGTGCTAAAAGAGTTTCAAGATGATAAGCTTTTATATTTTCATTAGTTCTACCTGATTTGAATAACTCAATCATATTTTTGAGTTCTTCTTCATTTTCAAATAGAAAATTACTGAATATAAGCTGTGTTAATCTTGCATAGATATTTCCTGTAACGGAAATGTTTATAGTAGCATCAAAGGGAACTACTTCAATTGTTTCTTTTTTTGGTGTCATAAAATTATTTTTTACAAAAGTATGATAAAAGAAATAAATTTACAAGAAATAAGAAATAAAATAGTTGAAAAGATTAAACTCACTGATTGGTACCCCGCTATAGGAATGTATTTACATAGTGAGGAATTTTTAAAATTATTGAATTTTTTATTAATTGAATCACAAGAAGGTCGTAGATTTGTACCTGAATTAAAGTATGTATTTAATGCATTTGAACAATGTAGTTTGAAAGATTTATCTGTAGTTTTTGTAGGGTATGATCCTTATCCTCAAATATTAGTTCCAGATGGTTTATGTTTTTCATGCAGTAGGCAGCCAAGAGTTGAAAAGTCTTTAGATTTTATGTTTAAAGAACTTATTCTTCAGTACCCAAATGCTTCCTTAAACCCAGATTTAAAACATTGGGCAAATCAAGGAATATTGTTGTTCAACAGTTCATTAACAACAAGACCTGGAAAACCAGGTGCACATTCTCTTATATGGAAAGAATTTACAATATTGATTTTGGATTACCTTGCTTGGAATAAACCAGATTTATTATATGTATTTTTTGGTAAAAATGCTCAGGAATTTGCAAAACTTGTTCCTGACAGTAATTACAAAAAATTATTAATACATCCAGCTGCTGCTGCACACAATCATTCTGAAAGATGGGATTCTCAAAACTTATTTGTTGAAATAAATGAAATGCTTTTAAGATTAAATAAAAAACCTATTAATTGGTAATGAACATTCATGAAACAGTTAAGAAATACAAGCTAACACCTAACCAATTATATTTGTTATGGTGCATAGGTACTAAGAAACAACCCAGTACTATTGATACAAATACAGAGTTTAGAAAATTAAAAGCTCTGGGCATTGTTGACGATAAACTAACTATATCAGATCAAGGTTTGATTATTTTAGATTCTTTGTCTGAAAAGACAGATAAATCTGAAAATGTTACAATATTCTCAGATAATGTCAAACAATACATAAAATTGTTCCCTCCTGGAAAATTACCAAGTGGAAAACCATCAAGAATAAATGAAAAAACAATTACAACATGTTTTAAATGGTTTTTTGCAAATTATAATTATTCATGGGATACAATTTTTAAAGCAACAAAACATTATGTTTCAACATTTGAAGATACAGATTACAAATACATGCGTAATAGTCAATACTTCATTGTAAAAAGCATAAATAATTCAATGAAAGATTCTGAGTTAGCAGATTATTGTGATATGATTTTATCAAAATCATTACAAGAAAATGATAATCAAGGATTTAAAGACAATGTTGTATGAAAAAATGGAAATCTAAAGAAGAGGGTTTTAAAGAATCAATTCTTTATATGAGGGGTAGAAAATCTGGAGAAATTAAAAGCTTCAGAACTCCTTGGCATAAAGTAAATGATGCTGGTACAGATGGATTTGAATTTCATACTATTGTTGTTGTTGGAGGTAGACCAGGTAGTGGCAAAACACTAATGATTGATCAAATAATTAGAGAAGGAATAGAAATCAATAAAGATGTTCCTTTTAGAGCATTACAATTTCAGTTTGAGATGACTAATAGAGCAAGTGCTTTACGTGAGTATAGTAGTGCTATTGGAAGATCTTACAAGTATTTATGTAGTGCAGATGGAGTTTTAAGTGAAGAGGATTTAAACAGATGTATAGCTTATGCGGAAAAAGCAAAAGATTACCCAATTGATGTGATAGATGAACCTTATACAGTTTTAGAAATAGAAAACATTATAAAGGATTACATGAAAGCACATGCTATAATGCAAGATGGTAAATTTGTTAGATATACAAATACAGTTATCACTTTAGATCACTCTGTACTTGTGAAAAAAGCACCTTATGAAAAAGATGACACGGAAATGTTATATAATTTAGGTGCCGCGTTGACAAGACTTAAGAAAAAATATCCTATTTGTTTTATTATTCTTACTCAATTAAACAGATCAATAGAAAACCCAGAAAGATGTGAAAATGGCAAATACAGTAATCATGTTACCACTGCGGATGTGTTTGGGGCCGACAGTTTATTAATGCATTGTGATATGTTAATTGCTTTGGATAGACCTGCATTAAGAAAAATAAAATTCTATGGTCCAGATAAATACATTATTGATGATGAAGGTATAATTGTCTTTCATTTTCTTAAATGTAGAAATGGTGATCCAAGAATGAGCTTCTTTAAAGCAAATTTTAAAGCGATGAGGATTGAAGATGCAAGAACACCAGATAAAAAACCAGCATCTTTTTAAAAAAATACTAAAATGGTAAAAGTAGAAATAAGTACTTCGTCAAAAATAGCTAAGTTAAGGGAGTACCATGAAAAAACATTAGAATCTGTTGGTGCTAAAGATGCATATTTTTATCCAAAAATGGCATACAAACCAAGAGGTAAAGAAGATTTAGTCATAGGTATGTTTCCCAGTGAATTAAAAAAAGAAACAGATATTTACACTGAATTTGTCAGTAAAGAATATGAACCTGAAGATCCAGATAGAAGTTTATACAAATGGAGCTATAACCCATATTGGGAATCGGAATATGAAAAAACTGAAATAAATACTAGTGGTCAATTCAGGTATTTAATTCCTATCGCAGAATTAGAAAAAATAGAAAGACCAGTTTCTGAATTAGAAATTGACAAAAAGTCAGGTAAAATTGTCATTAAAAAAAGTTTGGAAAAACTTTTGATTAAAGACTTAAATGTATTAGATTTACTTACCATTCTTTACAAGAAACCACTGAGTTCTAATTCTGATTTAAATGATCTTATAACAAAAATATGATAATTGACGATTTTGTATTACCTACAACGAAAGTTAAACCTTTAACAAGTAGTCCTGAAAATTTAATTCTTTTTTCTAAACCTAAGTGTGGAAAAACAAGTCTGATTTCAAAATTAGATGATTGTTTAATTCTTGACACTGAGAAAGGTTCAAGATATTTAGAAGCTTTAAAAGTAGAGATTGACAGTGTTGAAGATTTAATGAAAGTTGGAAAAGCAATTAAAAGTGCGGGTTTTCCGTACAAATATGTTGCTGTAGATACAGTTACTGCATTAGAAGATATTTTAATTCCTTATGCAGAAAGATTGTATTCAAATAAACCACAAGGTGCAAAATGGTTTGAACCTGGTGGAGGAAAAGAAAAATATGGTAGTATTTTACATCTACCAAATGGAGCAGGATATATGTTCATAAGAGAAGCTTATGACAAGATTATTGAGTATATCAAAAAACTTGCTCCAAGAACAATACTTATAGGTCACGTTAAAGATACTATTCTAGAAAAGAATGGTGCTGAATTTAACAGTTTAGACCTGGATCTTACAGGTAAAATCAAACGTATAGCATGTTCAAGAGCAGATGCTATTGGATATATTTACCGTAAAGGAGATAAAAATTATATTAGTTTTAAAACTAGTGATGAAGTTTCATGCGGAGCACGTAATGAACACTTAAAAAACCAAGAATTCGTAATTTCTGAGTATGTTGATGGAGTTTACACAACATACTGGGATAAAATATATATTGATTAAAAAATAAAAAGATGATAAGTACAACATCAATTCCTACTTCAGGTAGTAGCATTTCAAAAGTAATTGAACCAGGAAATGTTACATGTAAAATCACAAAAGTGACTTTGGATCCAGTTCCTTATAAAGCAGGAGCCTTAAATATTAATCTTCATGTTGAAACTGAACCTATTGGTGGAGATTTTGAAGGTTTTTTGATTGATAAAGATACTCCTGATTTAGGAAGATATCAAGGTCAAATTGGTAGAATTAGAATGGCAGAGTATCCTTTTGCTGATGGTTTAACAAAAACCAACATTGAAATTAAAAGAGATACTGAAATGCTCAAACGTTTAGATCTTCTTTGCAAAGAGTTGAATTGTTCAGACTGGTTGCAAGCACAGGATAACAAACATGAAACCATTGAATCATTGTTTGAACAATTTAATATTGATAAACCATATGCAGATAAATATCTGTACATGTGTGTAGGTGGTAAAGAATATTTAAACAAAGAAGGTTATGTTAACTACGATTTGTTTTTACCTAAAGCTGTAAAAGGCAAGTATGCTTTCAAAAATGTTGATGATAAAACTCATGTAATGGAATTTGAAAAAGTAGAACATATTAAAAGAATTCCTTCAAAAGTAACTGTTGCGGAGTTTGGTACTCCTGTAACAAAAGCAACACATGATGACTTAGATATCTAAGTCACTAATAAATAAATTATAATAAGGGGAGTAAAATCCCCTTATTATTTTTATATAACTTCAATATGTTAAGCACAAAGAATATTATACATTCAATAATTGATGTTCCTACATCATGGGTTTTTGAAAAATATTGTAGTTTAAACGAAAAATTAACAGGTCAAACTTGTAAAATTAAATCTATTTTTAATCCTAAAGATAGAACTCCTTCTATGTATATATTTCCTAGTGGAAATTTATATGTATTTAAAGATTTTTCAACTGGTTTAGGTGGGGATTGTATAGATCTTGTAGCTAATGTATTAGCTGTTCCAAGAGCAAAAGCAATATCAGTAATTATTGAAGAATATAATAATTATTGTAAACTTAATGAAGTAGAACCAAGAAAATTTACAATACAAAGTAATTTAAGATACAATTTTGAAGATTGTAAAACTAGAGAATGGAATTCTTTAGATGCTAAGTATTGGAATCAGTATAATATTTCTTCAGAATTATTAGGAGAATATGGTATTAAACCATTAGAATCTTTTACTTTTTCATATTACAGTGAAAAAGGTGTAGAATTTTTAACAAGTTCTAAAAATTATACATATGGTTTTTTTGATATTGACAATAGAATATATAAAATATATCAACCATATGGATCAAAGAAATATTTAAAACTAAAAGATTATTTACAAGGTTCTGATCAGTTACCAGTAAATGGAAAAAATCTTTTTATTTGTTCAGGTATGAAGGATGGATTAGCTTTAAAAACATTGTTTAGTAAAGTTAATTTCATAGCACCTGATTCAGAACAAACAATAATAAACGAAAAAATAATAACAGATTTAAAACTAAGGTTTTCTAACATATTTGTATTGTTTGATACAGATGAAGCAGGTGTTTCAGGTATGAAAAAATATAATGAAAAGTATGGATTAAAAACTATACTTTTACCGAAACACAAAGATCTTGCGGATTTTGTAAAATACGAAGGTATTAAGGAATCCAAAAAGGTTATAAATCAGTTAATTAAATGATAGATTTAAATGTACCACTTAAAAAAAGTTTTACAACTTATATTGGAGTGGATATTGGTAAAAAAGGTGGTATATGTGTAATGAATTCAGATAATGAAACTTACAAATTACACAAAATACCAATAAAATTAAATGACATAGATATTCCATTCATTAAAGATATACTAGAAAATATAGTTACTTCTCATTTTAACAAAGAAGGTTCTAAAGTAGTATTGATTTTTGAAAAGTTAGGATTGATCTATGGCAGTTCAAAAGCAACTGCATTTTCAATGGGATATCAATCTGGAATATTTGAAGGTATTGGAATTTCTCTTGGATGCGAAGTAATAAAAATTCCTGCTGTTAAATGGCAAAAGGAAATGTTTAAAGAAATACCAGAACAAAAGAAACCTTTTGGGAAAAGAGATACAAAAAAAATGGCATTAGAGGCTGCAAAAAAAATTATCAAGAGTAAAAAAGTTACAGAAAATTTTATAATTGGTGGTAAAAGAATTAAAATTCCACATGACGGATTAGTTGATGCTTTTTTAATTGCACAATATGCTAAAAATTTAAATTTATGAATGGAGAAAGATTAGCAAAAATAATTAAAACAATGATGCTTAAATATCCATTTTATGGTTTATATGCATCAACATTAAATAAAAAATTTACAAAGGATATTAAAACTTTAGCAGTTGCAAAAAACGGAATATTTTGTGAATTACTTATTAATCCAGATTACTTAGAATCTTTACCAGAAGATTTGCAAGAAAATGCTTTAATTCATGAACTTCTTCATATTTGTTTTGAGCACCCTTATATAGCAAAAGAATATCCTAATAAAAAAGCATTTAATTATGCTGTAGATCTTGAGGTTAATTCTTATTTAGATAAGATTAAAGATGATTGGGTTAGTGTAAACTCTCCAGAATTCAAGCATCTGAATTTAAGTCCTAAAATGGGTACTAAGTATTACTATCCTATTATGGTTCAAGAATTAAAAAATAACCCTTCATTAGGAGATAAATACCGAGATAATGATTGGAATGGTTTTGATGATTTGGATGAAGCAACAGAAAAGTTAGAAAGAGAACAATTAAGGTTTACATTAGAAAATGTTGCTGAAGAAATAAAAAAAAGCTGTGGTTCTGTTCCTGGATTTGTAGAAGAATTGCTTAAAAGTTTTCAACTTAAAAAACCAAAATTTGATTGGAAATCATATGTTAGAAAATTTGTGGGGTTTACAATTAATTATAATATAAAACGATCTAGATCTAAGGTGAATAAAAGATTTGAAGAAAACCCAGGATTAAAACTACAAAGAAAAAAACATATAATGGTTGCAATTGATACATCTGGATCTGTTAGTTTAGAAGAGTTAAAAGAGTTTATGAATGAGATTAATCATATTCATAAAACAGGATCTGATGTTACAGTTGTTCAAGCGGATACAAGGATTAATTCAATTAAGAAATTTAATCCTAAAGAAGAAATAAAGATTGCAGGTAGAGGAGGAACTAGTTTTGAAGAAGTTTTAGAGCATTTTAATGAAAGTAAAGATTATACTGTAGGTATATACTTCACTGATGGAGAATGTAATACAAATCAAAAAATTAAAAAACCTTTTCTGTGGGTTTTATCTTCAAAATCTCAAGATAATTCAACTTTACCAGGTAAAAGAATAATATTACCAAAATGAAATACGTAGTAGTAGATGTAGAAGCAGACGGAGAAATTCCAGGAACAAATTGTTATTCAATGGTTTGTTTTGGTGCTGTAGTAGTAGATAAAGAAGGAAAATTTGATAAAACTTTCTATGGTAAAACCAAACCAATTAGTTCTAAATGGAAACCAGAAGCATTAAAAATCAGTGGTTTTTCTAGAGCAGAGCATTTGAAATTTGATGATCCTTATGAGGTGATGATGAATTTTAAAAATTGGTTGAAAGAACAAGATAAGTGTATTTTTATTAGTGATAATTTAGCTTTTGATTGGCAATTTATAAATTGGTATTTTCATTATTTTACTGGAGGAAATCCATTTGGATTTTCAGGTCAAAGAATTGGAGATAAATTTCAAGGATTTTTAAATGATCCTTTTTATAAATGGAAAAAACACAGAGAAACTTATCACGATCATAATCCTGTTAATGATGCTAAAGGAAATGCAGAAGCATTATTGTATTTATACAAACAAGGTTATAAACTTTTTAAATAATGAAAGCAATAGAATTAAATACAAATGAATTGAAACAACTTATTCGTTTTACAATATCAAACAATAAGTTTTTACAAGACAATAATAAAAAATCAATTTCTCTTAATGTAGTAGGAGAAGCGGGAATTGGTAAGACTGCAAGTGTAATGCAAGTTGCAGAAGAACTAAAATTAGATTGTGTAAAGTTATCTCTTTCACAATATGATGAGTTAGGAGAACTTGTTGGGTATCCTGTAAAGGAATTTGAGATACAGAAAGATGGTGAAATCAAATGGATACCAGAATCATTATTTGACATGTATCTCAAAGACGGATATAAACCAACAGGTGAAAAAAGAATGGATCATGCATTACCAGATTGGATCCAAGGTAAAAAAGAGAATGGTATATTGTTTTTGGATGATTTTAGTAGATGTAATCCTTTGTTTATGCAAGCAATTATGGAATTGATTCATGAACAAACTTATGCATCTTGGAAATTACCTAAAGGATGGACTATTATACTTAGTTCAAATCCTGAAGGAGGTGACTATTTTGTAAGTTCAATGGATGATGCTATGAAAACAAGATTCATTAATGTCAATTTAAAATTTGATGTTAAGAATTGGGCAGAGTGGGCAGAACATGACATGATTGATACAAGATGTATTAATTTTGCATTGTTACATCCTGAAATATTTACAACTAAAACAAATGCACGTTCTCTAACTAATTTCTATAATGCAATTAGTTCAGTTAATAATTTTGAGGATTCTTTACCGCTTATTAAAATTATTGGAGAAGGTAGTATTGGACCAGAAGCAACAACTTTGTTTACAATATTTATCTCACAAAAATTAGATAAATTAATTTCTCCAGACCAGATCATTTATGAAGATAACTGGGAATCTGTTAGAAGATCTTTAATTTCCTGTGTTGGAAAAGGAGATTCAAAACGAATGGATATTTCAAGTTTATTAGCTACAAGAATTGAAAATTATTTAATTCATGTAGTTTCTAAAAAAGCTGTTTCTGAAGATATTATCAAAAGAGTTAAAGAAATTCTTAAAGATGAAGAGATTTTCACTAATGATTTAAAGTACAAAATGACTAAGAATATTATAAATGGTGATCGAATTAAATTTCAAAAATTATTAATGGATAGTGAAATAATGAAAATAACTGTAAAATAATGAAAAGAGAAATTTCCGCAATAACTAATTTAAATGATTTGACTAGTTTAGATACAGTAAATGTTTTTGAAACTTTGCAAATAAATAAAATTACAGGTGCTATACATAAAGATATTAAACAAATTTATAGGTTTGAAACAGGCACTTTATTAAGAAACTGTAATAGTTTAATTTCTGATAGGTCAAATTTATTATCTGATACTGAAATTGTTAGAGATAAAAAAGTATGTTTTTTAAAAGGTTGTGTTTTTCCAAGGTATAAGCTAGCTGATTTAAAACTCTCTCACAATCTTTCTGTTGTGAGAGATTCTGATAAGGCAGATTTCTTATGTATTGATAATAAGTTTTTACTGGAAGATCATTTGTATGAATATATATCTTTAAAAGATTTTATTGATAATTTAAGACCTTATAGTGTTACTTCATTTTCTAAAAAAGCAATAACTTGGAGAGACAATATTTCATCAGAATTGAATTTTTTAAAAACAGCAATTTATAATTTTTTAGAAAACAAAATTGATGTTAATATTTTTATAAAAGTTAATGAAGCAAGTAAATTCATTGATGATCTTTATCATGTATTATATATTACACACATTTTAGATAATAAAGTTTATCATTTAAATGCTGGTTTTAATAGACATTTTTATAGCTCTCAGTATATAAAAGGATTTGATAAAATAACATTTGACCAAATTAAAGATAAGTTTGATAATAATAAATTGATTAATACAAATCTTTTTAATAGATTGACTTCTTCATCCTATATAACAGATGATGTTTACAAACAACTTGATCAAATGTTAAATAGTAGTGATAAAGATAATCATGAATTAGCAATTGTTTTGATTTCTAATTGTGATTATCAAAAAAGTGCTTTTTATTATGTACTTTTATGGAGAAAACACTATAACAAAATGGCTAGAACAAAAGCTTTTAAATCTGTAGGAATGAAAACATTTTTACAGAATTTTCCAGAATCAATGAATAGGTTTATTTATGGTAATTTAACATCTCATATAAAAGATATAATAAGTTATAAAACTCCAATTATTTTTAAAGAACACTTACCACTTTTAAAAAGCATACTTACTGATGAAATATTAGATTCTTTACGTCTTGATAAAAGTATAGTTTCTTTTGAAGGTTTGAAGTTTACAATAGATGTGCCATCTGAAACAGACATAATATCATAAATATGAATACTAAATTTTATTTTAGTTATTCTTCAATATCTAAACTTCTTTACAATCCGTGGGTATTTTATAACTATTACATTCTTAATAATAGGGATGATAAAGTTTCAAATGCCACCACGGATGGTAAGTTGATTCACTGTTTATTACTTTCTGAAGAAGACTTTCATAATCAATTTGTAGTATCGCCAGATAAGATACCCTCTGGGCCTACAGCAGATTTGATTAAAACAATTTTTAAAGAAGTATCTTCTCAAGAAGATTATGATGATAGAAAAAAATTAGAAGATTACAAAGATTTGATACTAAGAGAATTAGTTACAATTAATTTACATCAAAAATTATTGACAGATGAACAAAGAGTTGATAAAATAATAACTGAAGACAACCAAAAATACTTTGAATTTTTAAAAGAACAAAGCAAAAAAATACTGGTCCCTGTAGAAGTTTATAATAAGTGCTTTTATATCAAGAATTTACTAAGCAAACACGAAAAAGTTAAAAAATTATTAAATCTAGATAATAATCCTGATTTAATTACTTACAATGAGTTATCTTTGCGTGCTGATGACTCAGTAAATTTTGATAAGTCATATGGTATTCAAGGTATATTGGATAATCTTACTATAGATAGAATTAATAAAGTAATAACTATTAATGATATAAAAACCACTAGTAAAACATTACAAGAGTTTCAAAGTTCAATTGATTACTATAAATATTGGTTACAAGCAAGTATTTATATAATGCTTGTTTCTTATAATAAAAAATTTTTTGGACTTGATGAACAAGATATATATAATTTAAAATTTAATTTTATCACTATTGATAAATATAATCAAATTTATTGTTTTCCTGTTTCAAATGAAACTTTAACTAGTTGGTTTTCAAATACTCAAAAAGTATTTGAAATTGTAGATTTTCATTATAATTTTAATAGATATGATTTACCTTATGAGTACGCTTTAGAAAAGGTAATATTATAAATAAAACTATATGAAAGATGTGTATAAAGACTATTTCCAGAAATCTAAAATATTTTTATTTCCTCAACTGGATTTAGGTAAAGGTTCTATAAAACCATTGAGTACTTATACAAGTATTCCTGAAGTTATTGCACCTGAAGATTATAAATTGTTATGTCTTTATCAACTAAGAACTGATAAAGAATTCTTAAAATTTGAAAAAACTAAATTGTTTAAACATCATAGATTTGAAAGTTTTAGAGAACTAGTATCTGGCGAAGGTTTATATATTTTTGATTTTCAGGATCAAAAGAAGAATTTTGATTACTTCTACGAAGGAAAATATTCTAAACTTGATGATAATTTCAAACAAAATATCATAAACTATTATGTTAATAAATCTTCATTTAATCTAGTTGATAGTTACATTAATCCACATAACTATTATGAGATTTACTCAAAATTATTATTGTGCCCAGTTAGTGTATTAAAAGAGACTGTAGAGCTATGTGATAAACCAGATTTAAAGAGAGAAGCTTTACAAACTGTTTTTAAAAAATTTGACTTAAAAAACAAAATAAATATATGACAAATTCAATGATGTATGTAACTACAACTTGGAATAAAAAACCAAGTTTTAGATTAATACCAATTACAGATACTTGTCCTTACATTGAATGTATTTTTGATGCTGAGGCAAAAGTTTTGGTTGTAGTATCAAAACTAAAAAAAGACCAATTTCACATGATCCCAAAATTGGACGATAATGGAGATATTGTTCAGAGAAGAATAAAAACTTCTCCTGAAGATAATCCTTTCAAACAAGAAAGGAAGCTAATTGAAACTTATCAAGAATATTATATTATTGATAAAAGAGAAATTCTTGATTTCTTGGACATGGCTGTAGAGAATAAAAACAATGCTGGTTACAAACAAGTTGCCTCAATGTTTGAAGAACCTACTGCAAAACTGGAAATTGTAACTCCATAATATTAACAAAAATGAAAACTATTTATGTAATGGACTATGAAACAATGATTAATTTCTTTTGTGGGGTATTTGTAAATATCAAAACAAAAGAAAAAAAAGTATTTGTTGTTCATAGATCTAGAAATGATATTATTGAACTTTTAAAGTTTTTAAAAGAAAATAAAAAAAATAATGATTATCATGTTAGCATAAATGGTATGGCATTTGATGCTCAAATTACTGAGTTTTTGTTAAAGTTTGATGAAACAGCTTTTGAATCTGGTGATCCTGAAATGATTGCTAATGAATTATATGATTTTGCACAAAGTGTAATATCAGCAAAGAATAATGATGAATATTTACCATTTAAAACTTGGGAGTACTCAATTAATCAAATAGACTTATTTCTTATGAGGCACTGGAACAACCCTGCTAAATCTTGCTCATTAAAATGGGCACAGTATAGTATGGATTGGTATAATATTCAGGAAATGCCTTATAAGCATTATGAGTTTATTGTTGATGATTATAAAGTAAAAGAAATCGTTGATTACTGTATAAATGACTGTTTATCTACGTTAGAGGTATATAACTCTTCAAGAAAAGAATTAATACTTAGAAGAGATTTAAGTAATGAATACGGTAAAGATTTGTTAAGTGCTTCTGAACCTGGTATTAGTAAAGAAATATTCTTGTATTTCCTTAGTAAGAAAACAGGATTACCAGAAAAGCTGTTAAAAAAGTTAAGAACTTATAGAGATGAAATAGTTGTTAATGATATATTACTTGATTTTATAGAATTTCAAACTCCAGAATTTAAAAAAATTCATGAGAAATTCAAAAAACTAGTAATAGATCCTTCAAAAACAAAAGGCAATTTTAAAGAAAGTCTAACTTTTAAGAACTGCGATATTGAATTTGCACAAGGTGGAATTCATGGAGCAAGAGCTGAAGGTGTTTATTCATCTACAGATGACATGGTTATAGTTTCAAGTGACTTTGTTAGTTATTATCCGAGGTTAGTAATAACAAATAACTGGAGTCCAAAACACTTAGATCAAAGTATATTTTGTGAACAATACGAATGGTTCTTTAATGAAAGAATAAAAATTCCCAAATCAGATCCGCGTAATTATGTTTATAAAATTATTCTTAATAGTACGTTTGGTTTAAGTATGGATGAAAATAGTTTTTTGTATGATCCTTTATTAGGAATGAGAATAACTTTAAATGGTCAACTAGTTTTGGCAATGTTTTTTGAAAAAGTACTACTTGCTATAGAAGGATCTAAACCATTGATGATTAATACTGATGGTCTTGAAATATTAATTCCAAGAAATAAAGTAGATGAGTATTACAAAATGGCAAAAGAGTTTGAAGAATTAACAAAAATGACTTTTGAACACGAGTTTTATGATAAACTTATACTTAGAGATGTAAATAATTACATAGGTATTTATAAAAAGAAAGAAGTAAATTCAGAAACTTATGCAAATAGTCTAACTGAAACTCCAGAGTTTGTTCATACACAAGAAGGTAATAAGTTTTTTATACAAAAAACAAAGTGTAAAGGGGCATTTGAATTTAAAAACTTACCATTGCATAAAAATAAAAGCTTCTTAATTATAAGAAAAGCTATATATGATTACTTTGTAAAAGGTATTTCAGTAGAAACTACTATAAAATCAAGTAAAAACTTATTTGATTTTTGTGGAGGTGTTAAATCTAAAGGTGAATGGGAAGTTTATTCTAGGTGTATAAAAGGAATAAATGTAACAGAAAGACCTTTGCAAAAAGTAACAAGATATTTTGTTACAAATAAATATGAAGCTAAATGTCATATTTATAGAAAAAATAGGATAGATGGTAGAGAAATCTACGTAATATCAGATCCTTCAGTATCATTGAAAGAATTAAATGTTTATGATGAAACAGAAATAAACAATGTTAATTATCAATGGTATATTTCAAAATCAAAAGATGAGATAGAAAACATCTTAAAAATTAATATAAACCAATATAAATTATTTTAATATGAAAATTACAAAAGGGATTCGTTTTGAAGAATCCACCCTTAATATTATTAATGCAATTGCAGAGATTAAAAAAACAACTCCAAATAAATTTATTGAAGAGATTGTTGATGCTGTAGCAAACGGTTTTGCTAAAACTCAAGAGTATAAAACATATACTGAAACAAAAGAAAAACTTCAGGAAATGTTGAGTTCTAAAACAGAAACAGAACAATCTGAATCTACAAATGTATCAGTAGATACGGAAATGGTACATGATGCAATAGTAGGTGAAAAATCGTTTTAATCATGACTAAACATCAGTTTGATTCGCTAATTGTAGACAGAAGATTAGAATTAATAAAAAAAATTCTTAAGAGCAAAAATGCAGAGTATTCTTACTCTGCATCTGCTTTTGAAAATTTTGAAAAAGGAGTTGAATTAAGCATGCATGACAAAAAAGAAAAGTATGCATGGGAACTTCTTGTTAAACATTTACAGTCTATAAAATCAATACTTGAAAATTTAAATGACAGAAAAAATCCTTCAAATGAACTTATTGAAGAAAAATTTGGGGATGCCATCAATTATTTGATTTTATTAGAAGGAATGTTAAAAGAAAGAAACGGTTTTGAAAGTGCAATGCGCTTTGATTTAGTAAAAGAAATAAAAAATGAAAAAGCAGATTGATAAAGTAAAAGAATTTCATGAAGCATTTAATGTGGATAATTCAAAAACCATGACATTATTGCCTGTAGAGGACTATACACTAAGGTATAATCTTTTAAAAGAAGAGCTTGATGAGTATATGACAGCATGTCAAAACAATAATATTGTTGAAGTTGCTGATGCACTAGGAGATCAATTATATATCATAATAGGTACAATGCTCAGACATGGGCTTCAAGATAAAATGGAGGAAGTATTTGATGAAATTCACTCAAGTAACATGAGTAAATTAGATGCTTCTGGAAAACCTATTTTTAGAGAAGATGGTAAAATAATGAAAAGTTCGTTGTATTTTAGACCTCAAATATCTAAAATACTAGAAAATGGAAATAATATTGCTAATTCTAATTAGCTTTGAATTATCAAAACAGCTTGTTAGGTCTTTTAAAAAGAAGACTTAATGTGTTTATATGTGTAGTAAAAAGGGAGGTTAATTCCTCCCTTTTTATTTTATCTACCTTGACCTTTGTATTTCTTAGTATAATATTTACTTTTTTTACTATTACTAGATTTCTTTTTAGTGTGAACTCCTGTTTTTCTTTTTGAAGGTTTTGGTGAAAAGTTGTTAGTTTTCATCGTTTGGTTAATATTGATTGTTGTTTAGTAATACCAGTTACTGGATCTATAGTAGTACCAGACATGGTAAATAAGTTTTTCATCAAATAATTTAAGAATTTAGATCCTCCTTCTTGTTGAAAATCATAAGGACCAACTTCTCTTTTATAATAAGCAGCTGGATCATCTGACATTGAATCAAGTGCATAACCAATTGCTTTACTCCAATCAATCAATGTTGCTTTTAAAGGAATTGATTGTATTGAAAGTATATTAGCATAATCATCTAATCCATAACCTGGACTTGGAATCCATGCTTCATTTTCAGATCTTACAAGCATTGCTAAGTATAGAGCATGATTTTCTAACCAACCACCAACTTTAAATGGATGTTCTACATCTTCTGAAACAAATGGACCTGGTAATGCACCACTCTTACGTCTAAGTTTTTCATATTTATCATCATCATCTGGATTAAATCCAAATATAATTTCAACAAGTATAGATTTTAACAGATAAAGCAATGCAACTTCAGATATAACTTTCTTCCATGCAACTTTTTGTTCAGTTGTGAGACTCTGTAAGTTTTTACCTTTTGTTAAAACTGCCATTCTCATTGAGTTGTATGCTTCTGTATAGTAGCCTAATGATAATCCGTCTGTATAAGCATTGTATCTTGGACTAAATGCTGCATTTGTGATATGTGAATATGCAAAACGGTTCATAAACATTCTCATGAAATATGTTTTCATTGACATAATCATTCTGTAAAGCAGATATCTGTTTGCTTCTGGACTATCAAAACTACTGTAAGCACCTGCTAATGAGTTAACTGTGTTGTGTACTTTTCTTACAAAAGCTTTATATTTTTTACCATTTATATTATATTCTGGATCAATCCCTGATTTTAATCTAATTACTCCATCTACAACTTCCCAAGCTTCATCATAAGTTATAAGTTCTGTTTTACCATTACCTATATCTCTTTTAATTTTTTCTTTGTTAAGTAAAGCTCCAAAGACACTTAATGTACTGTTTAACTCTGTCCATTTTCTAACATTAGTTAAAAACTTAAAATCAGCAACATCTGAAAACAATGATCTAGCTGATCCAGTTGATTCACTTATTTTTGTAAATAATCTTCCTTGAAGAGGATCCATTAATTCAACTAACTGAACTTTCAAAGATTTAGATCCTAGTTTATAAATCTGATGACTGATCTCCATTGTTGCAGATTGTGCCCATGCAGATCCTTTTGTGTAATCTATAAAGTTAAAATTATTACCACCAGCTGATTCAATTAAACTTTGGAACCTTAAACCTAAACTGTTTTTAAGTGCACTAGGAATATTGAAAGAAAAGAATGCGTGACCAGCAGCTTTTTGTAACTGACCAGTTAACTTAGGAAAAAATCCATTCTGAATAAGTCCTGTAAGTTGTTTACCTTCAAATTCTCTTTCTATAAAATTGTTTACTGCTTTAGCTCTTATACTTAAACCTTTTTGTTTAACAGGTGAAATTAAATCACTAGCAACCATTTTAGCTTTTCTAAAAAGTTTCATTCCTTTTACATACTTATCTGGATTGTTATCTGGATTATTAACTACACTTTGTAATGCTTTAGCAGTGGGTAACATTTCTAATAATTTAGATTGTTTTACTCCTGACTGCATGTAACGCATCATACCACCCATAACATCATAAGAAGTTTGATCTATTTCTAAATCAAACATGCCTGTTATAGGGATCTTGATATAATCCTCATCAAACAAATCTGCATTAACAACCATCATTTTTTCATTTGGATTTAAATCTCTATCCAAATCATCTGGTTGTCTTGTGAAAGCTGCTCTAAGTTGTTTTGCCCATCTACTTAAAGGATTTTCTTTTTTCAAAGCTGAAAGTCCAATCTCATAATTACCCATTCTGTATCTTGGAATTTCTAAGTCCAATCTACTGGAATAAGGTAGATCTTTTTGGTAACTTAAATGACTTTCTATTAAACTTAAAAGCAGTTTATACTTATCTGGTTCTGTTGTTTTTAAAGTGAAATATTTATCATTTTTATATGGACCATTGCCAGGTTTAGGTAACCATTTACCATGCATGTCAATTGTTGCCATTTCAATAGGAATACCCTGTTGAATACAATCAAGAATTGTTATTCTTTCTGTTTTAAGTTTTACGGTTTCACCATTATCATTAACATAAGAATCTTTCACTTCTCTATAGAAGTATGATCTGTCAGGTTTACCTACAATTTCATCAATGAGATTTCCTTCTGAATCACGTATTTCAGTTTTTTCATAATAATCTTCATTAAGTGAAACTATGTATGACCATGCTCTAGAAGGTCTGTATTTTCTAATTAACTTTTTCTTTTTCTTATATTCACTATAAATATGATTTGCATTGTACCATTTTTCAAATAATGGATTCATTGAGATCAAATTTTCAGCAAAGTCTGCATCTTGAAGTACATCCACATTACTTGCAGTAAAGTATTTAAAACCATAATTTGTTTCCAAATACTCAATCATTTCAGGAGTTAGAAAATCATTAATAGTATCTACATAATCTGTAGTTGGCATTCTTGATTGTAAGTCAAATAACTCTTCAATTAATTCTCCAATACGTTCATTATTTTCACCTGATTTAGCACTTTCTTTAATCTTGCTAAACATATCAAATAATGTATCTAGTTCATCTTCAGTAAGTTTAGCACCTGCTTTATACAGAGTGTTTAATTCATGATAAATCTCTTGCTCTGATTCAGTCAGTGCATTTGTGATACGTAGTTTCTTTCTAATATTTATAATTTCTTCTTCTGCTTTTTTGATTTCTTTTCTGAGATCTTCATTCATTTGGGAACCTATGGGTTGACCATTTTCATCTTTATAAGCAGAAATAAGGTTTGTAATTTTTTTATACAGTTCAATGATTTCTTCGTTTTTATTATCTTTAGATAATTCACTGATCTCATTGAGAATTCTAGCTTTTTCTTTATAGAATTCATCATTCAATACCATTACAGTATTGTTTTTTAACCATTCTCTTTTCTTAAGATCATACTCTTCAGAATCTTTTTCAATCTTTTGATCTTCAAGACTTTGTAAAAATCTTAGATAAGCGGCATCAAATGCTCCAGGTTTTTGTTTGTAAGTATAAAACTTTCTGGATTGCTTTCTATATTCCTGAATCTTTCTTGCTATAGACAAGGCATAATTATTAGTTTCAGGGTTGTCTTGTTTTAATGAGCCATCTGTATTATAGTCTGAACCTAAAAGTTTGTATTCTCTCCAATAAGCTTTTTCTAATTCTCTGTTTTCAAGAATATCATCAATAGAATTAGAAGTAGTATGTAAACCTTGAATTTTAGAAAGTATTTCTTGTTGTGCTAAATATGCAAGCTTACCTACTGTATCTTCAAAAATTTCATACATCTTATAATAATCATCATGATAATCCTGATGCATGTGTGCTCTATTATGATTATTTAATTTTTTTAAAGCATTTGAATAAGCATTTTTTGCATCTTCTGTTCTTGTTTTATAATATTCATCACGTGCTTTTTCAACATCGTCTTCAAGTTTTTTTACTGATCCTTTATAATCTTTCCAAGGATTTAGGAATGTTATTAATTCTTTAAATGTATTTGTATTCTTATTATAAAATCTTTTATCAATAGATGTAAGATCTCTACCCATGCTCAATCTTGAGGTAGCACTTCCATATCCTGCTTTTTTAACAAGAGGTTCTATTTTATTGAAAAATTCAGACATTTTATTCTGTACTGTAGCAATCATTTCAGAATAGTTGTCTTTAACATACTGAGCAAATCCAAATATAACTGGATCCTGATTGTACATATAACCTTCTATAAATGAAGATATTCCAGCAGCATCTTCTAAGTTTCCTTCTAATAAATTTTTAATTTTTTCAGGTGAAAGTCTAAGTTCTTTATATTCTGCTTCTAAAGATTCTATTTCTTTTTGAGGGGCACCTCTTTTTCTTTTGAAAGCAAGAAGATCCATGTAGTACTTATCAATATTCTCAGTCATCTGAGAAAGTTGTTCAGTTAACATTTGTTCACTTGCTTCTTTATAAACGGCATCTCTATATTTCTCAGTTTTCTTAAGTTTTTTAGAAATACTGTTTATTAATGCATAAAGAGGGTTATCACTTTTGAAACTATCTGAATATCTTTCTTCATCAATAACAGATTCAACTTCTTGGATGAATTTTTCCCATTGCGATAGTACTTGATTATAATAATAAATCTTTGACAGTTTTTCTTTATCATTCATATCTCTACTTAGAATTTTGAAATGATCAATTAATCTGTCAACTGTTACTTCTAATCTTAATAAACTGTTTAATAGTGCTTCTGCTTGACGTTTGTAATATTCAATCTCTTCAGACTCAGATTTAAACTCTGGTGTATTAACAGTACTAAAAAATCTTAAGTTTGATAAAATCTCGGTTAAGTCAGATCTATCAAGTTTATCACGCAATGCCATTCTCAAATCTTTATATTTAGATTTTGAGATTGTTTTTTGTTGTCTGTTAATTACATCAAAAAAGTTATTACTGATTTTAATGAGATCACTACTTTCAATCTTATTGAGTTCTTTGAGAATTTCTTCACGACTTTCTCTTATGAAACCTGCAACATCTTCTGTATTAAGAAGATCTTTATCTATTGTAAAATCTGAGTTTTGAATTAACTGAAATAGTTCTGAAATCGTTGTATTAACATTTAATTTTTCAATACTGATTCTTTCCGTAAAGAGTCTTCTGAATAATTGTCTTATAGCATAAAGAAGGTTATCAATAAAAGATTTATATTTTGGTGTGAATTTTTCAGGATCAAACTTAGCCTGAAGTGCTCTAACAATTACTTCTTCTTTAAAGATTGCATCTTCTTCAGAATATTCTGGATATAAACTTTTAACAGCTTCTATAAGTTGCTTACCTTCAGCAGTTTGACTTAATTCAAAGAAAAGATTTTCAAATAATACAGAATTTTGTAATTTAATACTTCTTACTAATGGATGTGCAAATTCATGGAATGCAATATCTTGTGTGATATTACTACCAACAAAATAAACTTTATCACCCACAAAAAATGCTTTTTCATTATTGTAGGTTTGTTTTCTTAATGATAAAACTTCTTTAGCTTGCTCTGGAGTTATAAATTCATACTCCACTCCAAATTTATTAGATAAAATACTTAAAAGGTTCTTTAAAAGACCATTTATTCCAGCTGTATTATCTGCAAGTTCAGATGCTACATTAGAAGAATCTTCTATAAAAGAATATTGTTGATCATAATCTTCAAAGTCTCTGTAAAACAATACATCGTTTGACATAATTTCAAATGGAGTATCTGTTGGTGTAGGCATAACTTCACCATCTACAATGTACTCATTTGCTTGTTTTTGTCTTAAAATATAATCTCTTTCAGCTTGTTCTTTTAATACTTCTGATTCATGTTGCTTTATTAAATCCTCATCAAGTTCATTTAAGAGTTTGATCTGATTTGCAGAAGGTGCTATTTTAACAACTGTGTTTATACCTTCTATAGCAGTATAAGCAACATTACCAATTTTTTTAGGTCCATTGTTTATCTGTTTATTTATTTCTTGTGCTAATCTATACCCGTATCCTTTTGTTTGTTCACTTGTAAAGTTTCTATAAGGATTTTTTATAAATCTAATAACACTATCACTTCCATACTCAAACCAGGGTTTGTTGTTTAGAATTTTTTCTATAGTGTTGTTTAATGTTCTATTGCAAAGTTGTCCCATAATTATAATATACAACTAAAATCTTTTTGTTCTAAATCAGTTCTTATTCCTAAATCATCAGTATCTTCTTTCTGTTCTCCAAACTCATAAAGAGTTTTCATTTTAAAATCTCCAAATTTACTTTCATCATTTAAAATGGCTTGAAAAAAATCTTGAAATAATTCAATTCCAGTTCTAAGATCTTCAAAATTTTTACTATTTAAATTCTCTAAAACAGGAGTTCCAAAAAATTTCTCCATTATAGCATTAAAGAATTCTATAAGTTGTTCAATAATTGAAGAATGTTTTTTCTTTATACCTAATGTCTTTTCATATTTTTCTAAATGTTTTTGATATGCTTCTTTAAGTGCTGGTTCATTTGCTACTAAAAAATCATACATTGGACGTAAGTAATCATGTTTTTCATCAACAATGAATATTTTATCTGGATCAAAATTAGGAGTTAATGTTAACATTATTGTACCTACAAGATCAGGAAATATTTCAATTGTATCGTCTTGATTATAACCTCTAGAACCAACACCTTTAATTTGATAATTTTTAAAAGCATCAGTAGGATTAACAGCTAAATCTTTAATAAAATTATGAATATCAGCTCTTAATTTTGGATCATTTATATTTAAAGCATAATCAATACTATGACCTAATTCATGAGCAAACACATAATGAAAGTGATTTTTTCTCCCTCTCATTGTACTTTTAAAAGCTATCTCAAAAGGAGATTGCATTTCTTCATATGAAGCTAAATCTAAAGATTCTAAAAAAGTGCTTGTAAGATATCTATGCAAACTATAAAGATTTGGATAGGTATCAAGAATATAATCTTCAATTTTAGAATGTGTTTCAACTAACAGTCTATTGAAATTTTCCATGTATTCTTTTGTAGGAAGTCCTTTTTTTTCTGTAGCATTATATATAAGAATTTCAATTAAATGACGTTTAACCATCATGAATGAATCATCTTTTCTATAAACTTTATCAGTATTTTTATAGTAATGTTCTGCCATGTCAACTACAGAACTATTTAACTTTTTAATATCTTCTTTTGTTATTTCTAATTCTGGGTATGCTTTCATAAAATCATAAATAGCAACATTTAAAGACATGAATGAATTAGTTTGCTGAAGAAGTGAACCTTTTATTAATGATTTTATAGGATTTATTTTTTGAGCTGTTTTTCCGTCTCTAGAATTAATTTTATTACCATCTACTCTAAAAAATCCAGTAGCATCTTCAAGAATAATTAATCTTGCTAAGTGAGCATTTGGTAATTGTCTTAAAAGATTTAAAATAGCATCAAATTCTAAATCAGAATAATCTTTATGACTAAGTAAATTTTCTAAAAATGTTTTGATTAAATTATCCTTATCTTTTGGTTTATTCAATTTTTGAGCATCTTCTTTTAATTTATCAGCATAAGAATTAAAAAGATCTATTAAGTCTTGGTACTCATCATCCGAAATATTTAAATTATCCTTTTTAAAAGTTTCGTTTTGAATTGTTGCATATAGAGATTTAATAGTATCAAGAGCACTTTTCATAAAAAAGCTGCTAACTAATTTTTCAGAAACTATTCTTTCAGCAATCAGTATTCGTTGTTGTTTAAGTTTTTGGCGAACTAATTCTTTTTTTGATTTTTTATATTGTTCTTGTTTAATTTTATTTTTTTCATCTCTTAATTCATGATAAGAAAGGATATCAATTTTAATTTTGAATATCATTTCTCCAGTGTCAATCCACATATATGTATTACCATCTGATTCTTTTCTGATGATAGCCAGATTGGGTTTATCATTCAACAAAAATCCTTTTTCAGTTTCAGAAGGTAAACGTTTTCCTTGAGAAGATGTTACATAAGTTTCCCATTTTGTTTTTTCAGAATTAGTTAATACATAGGCATACCTGTCATTTATAAACTCTATCCCGAAATTAACTTTTAAAAAGTTTCTATATTTTTTAGACCTTGAGTTTGTTATAGTAGGATATGGATCTTTTTCGGCACCATATTCAAATAATTCTTCTACTCCTGGTTTTATTTGTGGTTGTGATTTTAATTCCTCCAAAGAGATATTAGTTTTGGAGAGCAAAGTGATATAAGTACTAGTTTCTAAATCTAATTTAGAAGGATAGTTATTCAACCCATTTCTAGATTGCCACATTGCTATATCAGCAGCAAGAGATGAAATGTATGGTTCAGTAAAATTAGATCCATATAATTGTTTATATAGACTCTTGAAGTCTTTACTTGTTTTTAATACACAGTGCATAGTTAGCAATTTAAAATATTATCTTTTTTCTCCTGTGGAAAGCTATCCCAGATTTCTTGAGTGTACCCAATTTCTTTTAAGGTTTTACCTGAACGTACTTTTAGGTTATTTACATCATCAAAGATAGTGTTATTTACCTCACGATTTGTAGGAGTATCTTCTTTTTTTACAAGTTTTCCAAATTCACCTGAATTATAAAAATATGGATTAATAAACTGGAATTCTTCATACAGTCTTTTTGATAAGTACATGTAAGTTTTATACCCTGGGGCATCTGGAATTTTTGGTTGATTTAATAAACTCTCTGATCCAGTATAGCCAAGTAATGAGTTACCAACACCACGTTCATCAAATACTATGATTTTACCAACAGATTGTTCTTTTAATTTCATTATAGCATCCTCAATAAGTTTGATATTATCAGAGTAAGTTTCATCCGTCATTATATCTTCTATAGAGGAAACCAAAGCTCCTTTTTTAGTAGGTATCCCAAAAATATTTTCTGGGTTAATCATAGGCTTCTTAACCTCTTTATCCTTATTATTAATCTTTACAACTGTAACATCTATTGTTTCAGCTGCATTTCTTAAAACAGTGTTAGAGTAATTAGCACCCATGTAAGCAAGTTTATTTTTAGAACCTGGAATAAAATCATCATAAATGAACAATGCATTAGGTTGAGAAGCAAGAGTTATATTTACGTTGTCAATTAATGTTTTAATTGCAGGTGCAAATCTCTGTTTTGGTTGTGCTTTAACATTATCTGTTTTTGGAGTATAGAAGAATACTTTAGGTGAATAAACAGATCCATAAAAGAAACCTTTTGTTTTATCTTCTGCAAAATATTTTTTAATTCTTTTTCTTGCTTTGTTTACAATAGGTTGATCTGCATCTACATTCTCATTATTAGAAGCAACGGGTTCTTTATAAAGTTTAACAAAGAATGCTTTGTATTGATCTAAATATTTTTTAGATTCATTAGAACTGAGAATTCTTTCTGCTCTTCTTTTTATAGGTTCCATTAACATGTTCATTAAATCAGTATTAACAATTCTGTTAATTGCAAATGCCCCCATTCTATCTTGACCAGATTGATAAAATGCAAACATTGGAAACATATTAAATAACATACTTATTTTATCATTATCTATTTCATTCTCAACTTTCTTAACATTTGGATCTGCAAGTTTTATTAACTGTTCATGATAAATATTTGCTTTATCTGGAGTTAATTTATTTTCTGTAAATTTCAAATTTGTTATTGCTCCTGATCTAGAAGGTAATAATGTTTTAAGCAAGCTATATTCATCTGTTAATTCAGGATAATGAGAAATTACATCTACAACCTGATTTGCAAATCCTGTAGGACTATACATCATAGCAACAATATTGAATTTACTTAATAATGCAAAGTCTCTAAGAAAATCTTCATAAAGATATCTTTCGGTACGTTTTTTAAATTCAGAGTCTGTTTCTCCTTTATTTTTTTCATACATTGAATCCAGCATTTTTACTTTCTTCTGATATTCTCTTGTTTCTTTAAACTTGGTAAAAGATATCTCAGAACGTAAAAATTCTCTTTCATAAATGAATTTTACATACTCATTAAAGTTTCCTCTGAAAGGATCTAGGTTAATTTCAATAGGTGATAATCCTTTTGCTCTATAAGTTGGTTTACTATAGATCTGATTTTTAAAATCTCTTTCAAGTCTTATTAAATCCACATATAGATTACCATCTTTTACAAATGCACCATTTTGTAATACAGTTTCGCTGATTACTTCTTTCTCTACAGGAGAATATTCTTTATTTGTAATTCTAAGTGACTTGTAAGGTTTTTTAGGATCAAATTCTATGTTATCAATGTATTCTTGGAAAGCATAAGATAAAAAGTCATTTCTTAATGCTTCTGCAAACTTTTCTTTTGTTTTCTCATCTGTACCAAAGAAAGCTCCAAATGTTTTAAGTGGATCCAATGACTCAACAGTTTCTTCAACAAACTCTACTAGTCTGGGATGGTTTCTAAGTTTAAAGAAATTACTCAAGAAATTAATTGCAAATCCTTGAACTTCAAAACTACCTATAGGAGAATTCAAATCAATACCTCTAACAATTTCATAAGGGAATCTTCTGTTATTAACAAGATCTATTTTCTTATCAAGTTTTTGTTTTGCTTCATACATGTTTGTTGATCTTGAAGTATCAAAGTTAGTATTCATTTTAATTTGAGTAACTGCTTTTGACATCTCTTCAATTTCAAGAAAATGTAAAAATACTTTTAAATCCTCTTCGGTCAGATTTCCATCAAACTCATCTAATCTTTTGTTGAGGTTCTCAAGTGTAAATACTTCTTTATCAAGTTCTTTATTTAAATTATTAGACAACAAGGTATTAAAAATTGTTCTACTTTGAGTATAGTTACTATCAAGTTTTTCAAGTCCTTTACCAAGTTGTTTTTGTACAATAGGATGAGATTTTAATACCATTGCTCTTGCTCTGGTTCTAAATTCTGTTCTTGGTATAACTCCAAGTCCAAGTGCTGGTGCAAATGTACTTTTGGTTAATTGCTGTTTTTTGAGATAATCTCTAACCATTGGTTGGGATAATAAAGCAACTGCATGCTCTATAGGTACACCTGCTTGAAGCATAAACAACATAGAAGAGGTTAATTCTTTATTACCTTGAATATCAAAGATCCACGCATCTTTAGCAACGTCAACCCAACCATTAATAAGCTGTCCTATTAAAGTTGAGATTTTGTTTTTCTTGTTTGTATCATAAAAATGAGACAATGAAATATTACCATTTATTGTATTATGCGGTAGCAACATGGTTTGTTGTAAAGTATAATAACCAGATTTTTCTGTTCCTAGTGTAACTGTAGGTGACATGTAAGCACCAACCCTGTTAAATATTACGTTGTAGGTATTATCAACAGCACCTTGACCAAGAGTTGCTTTACCAACGTTATTTGAACTTTGTTTATATCTGTTATATCCTATTTCAAATATTCTTGTGCCTGCAATTACTTTTTTACTTCCTTGTTTATAAGCTTCTTTATTTCTAAAATTCTTATGTTGGTTGTATTCTCTATTGTACTTACCATACTTAGCAACGGAATCTTGTAACAAGAATGTTCCGTTTGGAGTAATTAATTCCAAGAAGTTAGTTGGTAATGATAAGATTTCTACAATAGTATCTAATAAATTATTTTCAAGACCAGCTGCTGATCCAGAATCCATTTTAGATTGGATATCATCAATTTCTCTAACAATAGCCATATGTTCTTTTGCATAATCAAGTTTTCTCCAATTTGTTTCAGATATAACATTTTCAGTTAACTCAAATAATTGATTTTCAAGATGATACAAAGATTCATACAGATCATCAGTAACCTCTACATTAGAATCATTAACACTGTCAAGAATTTGATTTTTAAGAATTTTGATTTCTCTCTTCAATTCAGAAGCATCAAGTTTATAAAAATCAAAATCCTCATTGATCATAGTACGAATATCATCTTCGTACCTGTTTCTTACATTTTCAAGTTCTTGATATAAATTATTAAGTTGTGATCTTAATTCTTCTTTGTTTAAATTTTCATTCTCTTTAACATATTTAGTTTTTCTAACTCCTGTAATAGTCTTAGTAAGAGATGGAAAAATAAAATACATTTTATCAATATCAAAGTCAGAACCTGCTTTAGCAACAATCTCAGATGGAAGTACAACTATGTTACCTGCATTTTCAGGTAAGAATTCATAGACTTCAGCAAACTCCATAGAGTTTAATCCTTGTACAGGAATACGCACGCCACCAATTGTTATTAAATCTCTGTTTTCTTCAACCCATTCTGGATTACGTAATAAACTATTCAATGCCTCTAATCTTGTCATTGATCTGTATTTGCCATCTTCTGTAAGAGTTTTAATTTTTATCAAATCTTTTACAGCAGGATGATATAATAACTTTTTGAAATTACCTTGCATTGCAATTTTTACTTTCATTGCTTTTGTTTTACCATCCTTTCCAGGATGATAAAAAGGTAATTCATTAGTACCATTGTAAAGCATTTGTTCTTCTTCAGTAGCTTTACGCATATTACCTTTTTCAAAACCTGCACCCGAAACCTGAATTAATGCTTCACCCCTTGTTTTTTGCCTAACAAGTCTTTTAAATACCATAGCAGTGAGTAGTCTTTCTATGTTCTCAGCATTAGGGTGAATACTTAAATCATTCTTTAATCCTCCTGTTACTGGATTGTAATCAATAAAATCAATTTCATGATCTGCAAGTTCTTGACGTGTAAGTTCTTTCTTAACAAAGTCAATAAAGTCTTTTGTAATTTTTGCATTACCTTCTTTATCATATGTTAAACCAGCTTCTTTCTCTAACTCACGTTTTTTGAAATCTGTTAAAATTCTAATCTGATTTTCATACTTAAGTGCTAAATCATAAAATGGAGTTGATTTATTCTCTTCTTTAGACCATTCTGCATATCTCTCATCATTATCTGTAATGTGAGGTTTGTAATCAACAGGAACTCCATTCTCCATAAGTCCTTCTTCAATTAACTTTCTTAACTGAGTTGAGAATATAATTTTACCTTTGTAACTATCATGAGTTTCCAACTGATCTTTAAAGTATCTAAGGAATATTGAATTCTTGATAAAAGGTTCTGATTTTTCAAATGCTATCGATCCATCTGGATTATAAAACTTTTCTAATTTACCATTATTAGTGATAGTACTAACTTTACTTCCTGTTTGGAATAATGCATAATCTACTTTATTTTCCACAAGTTTATTATGAAGTTTTTCAAGAGTTGTTCCTTTTATTACATTAGGTACCAAAGGAAACAAACTGAACTTATGAAATCCAATTGCAGGTAAACCAACACTTGTTGCAAGTGGTCCCGCATATTGCATTTTCTTTACTGGAAAAAACTTTTTTATATCAATATGGTCGATATTTTCACCATTAATTATTTTGTGATATAGCTCATCTTGATAAGGACTCCATTTACCTAATGAAATTAACAAATCTCTATATGCATCAAAAGTTATCCAACCTTGAGCATCACCTTCTTTCATGTTAGAATATTCACCAAATATTGAAGCTGTATCTTTTTTAATTTCTTCTACTTCTTTTGCATTAGGTTCTTTACCAGTTCTTTCTTTAAATAATTTTTTTTGATTTTCAACAAATGCTTCTTCATAAATAGATCTGTAAATTGAGTTTCTTTTACTATCTGAAAAAACAACACTATCAAAAACATCACTAAAATCTTTTTTACTAGTTGGATTTCCAGTGTACCATTTACTTTGTGCATAGGTACCTTTAAAACCAGGTGTATTTAAAGCATGAATCATAGCATCATCAGTTCTAGGAATTGTCCCTGTTGCTGCAATACTAGAATTTCTTTTGTGGAATTCTTCTTTTAACATATTATATAAAGCAGGATCACCATAAAACATTGCTGTACTTTCATATTTATGAACCCAGTCATTTACTACATAACCTGAGATTATACTATTGACAATGAATGAGTTAATGTCATCTATCTCACCTGATGCTTTAAGTTCTTCAAGATAAGAATAATTCATTTTCTTTCTGATTGAATGAACCAAGCTATTCATTAAAGCTTCATTTTGATAGAAACCCATTTTAACAAGATCTTCTTTATACTTATTGATTTGATCATTTAAGTACTCTTCAATCTCTTTTTGAATAGTTTCTCTCAAACTTGTATTTTCTTCTTTTTCAATTTCTCTTAAAAAATTTTCAGATATATATTTATCAAGTAATTTTTGTTTAGTTTCTGGAGTTAGAATATCCTGAAAGATAATAAAATCATTACCTACGTTTTTATAAAGATTATCTCCTACTGTAACATCACCAGTTGGATCCCCATTATTGAGTCTATGAATTCTTTCAATCTCTGATGCAAGATACTTAACATATTGATTTACAACTGTATATGATAAGTATGAAGGTTTAACAAATTCCTCAATTGGAAAATTATGATTTGAACCTTCTGTTACTATTCTATAGAGATACGTAGTTGCTTTATCAGAGTGACGTGTACCTTCAGACACACCATAGATAACCATAGTGTATAAATTCTGTAAAGTGTAACTGATCTCATCTGCTTCAGATGATGCAATACCTAAACCTGAGAACTCATCATTTATAGTCAAGGAAATACCAGATGAATTTTTTAATTCAATTCTACTTTTAGGTACCCTCTTTCCATACCCTTTACCGAATAATCTTTCAACACTTCGAAGATTTTTAATAAAAGGATTTCTTTCAGGATTAAATAAAACCATAGGATCTAATCCATCAGGTCTTTTTTCTGAGATACTATTAAAATCTTGAGCTTTATTCACAGAATCAATCATTGTAGAGATTGTACTTCTAAGTGAATATTCATACTGAGGATCTCCTTTAGCATTACTAACCATAGCTCCACCATACTCATCTGAGTATCTATAAACAAGATCTAACAATTGTTTAAATGATGTGGCAAGGGTATTTCCTTTATAAGCATCATTAATAAGTTTGGAGATAGAAGTTACCTTAATTCCATTCTTTTCATAATGTTTTATTTTCTCCATTAATGCTGAAAGGAATCCTCCAAAGTTATTTCTTAAACCACTATTTATTGTAGGAACAAATGGTATGTCCATTCCTAATGCTCTAAGGAAATGTATTGGATCATATAAATAGGTTTCCTCAAAAGACATAATTATCTTATTAAGCATCAAGTAATTAGCATCTGTTCTTTTTGCTTTTTTACCAAGTTCCTTATGATCATCTTTTGCTTTCCTGATATATGGATTCATATTATCAGGTTGTTGAAAATTAGTTTCCCATATTTTTAAAATACCAGATGATTCAAGTTTTGCATTACCAGGTTTGATTTCTAAACCTGAATATTTTCCTTTCTCATCCTGAAGTATATTCACTGTCAACTGAACCAGTGGAATTTTTTTGGATGCAATAACGTTAGCAAAGTTTGTCCATAAAGATAACTGACCTAGGTTTGTACCTGTAGAAAAATCTAAAAATACGGGACCAAGTTTCGAAAGCAATTGCATTAAAGAATTATCTTTAGTCTGTCTTGATAATGCAGTGATTGCTTCAACCTGATCTATAGGATTATAAATACCTTCTAAGTTTCTTTGAAGTTTATTCCACACTGTATCAAAGTCTACTAATTCAGGAAATCCTAATTCATTATAAACAAGTGACCCATCAGGTTTGTACTTAAACAATGTGCGTATAGTGTAAAGAACTTCAGCACTTGCAAGTTCTTTCATTGCAATTTCATTACCTGATTTTTGAGCATATGAATCCTTATTTGTATTTTTCATTTGCTCTTCAGCGTCATCAATAGAGAAATTATCATCAAAGTTTACATACTTTGATCTCTGCATATGATATGCAATAGTTCCCTTACCCGATCTTAATGCTTCAAGTATATCTTCTTTAGTTACTGTATTGTCTTCTCTAGCATGATTACCTGAGAAATTTATAATTGCAGTTTCTAAAATATGTTTTCTTTTTAAAAGTTTGTTCCTGTCAATTCTTTTTGGTGAGTCATCATCTAGCGCAGAATAAATATTTGCTAAAGCTTCTGTAAGTTTTAAATAAACAGCATCATATAATTGAGCTTTATATTCTATATCACCAAGCAATAATGTAGTATATCTTTCAGTACTGTTTTCTAAGTTTTTCTCATCAATAATCTGAGATATAATAGCATCAATACTATCAATAACTAATTTAGCTTCTGCATAATCTAAGCTTACTTCCTCCTCTTCACTTAATGGACGTATTTTATTAAGAACACCAAAATCTGATTTATTTACATCAAAATTTCTATTTCCTAAATTTCCAATTGAGAGTTGTTCAAATAAAGTTTTTACTGTAGAGCTAACATAACTATTAGACATAACATCTTCTATAGATGCACTACTAAATAAAATCTGAAGTATCTCAAATATTTTTTGAAATATTGTTTTTCTTTTTGGGGCTTCACCCTTAAACTTCTGACCATTGAGCATAAAAGTTCTAAACTCTTCTGCTAAGAATTCTTCAACTTCAAGATCAGTAGCATCTTTAAATGTAATAATTTTACCTAAGTGAGTTGTAAATGTTCCTTTAGTGTTACGTACTTCATTGTACAAATCTGCTTTCTCTTTCTTAGATAAGAAATAACCTGTAAATACGTGCCACGCTTCATGGTATAAATCCGAATAATCAGAACCATTAAATAAAGTAATACCTGCAAAACTTGCAGTTGCCGCAGCATTAGGGTTCTCACTATTAACAAGATCAAAGAACTCCTCAAATCCAACATATTTACTTAATGGATGATTAAGATACCATGCTTTTGCTTTAGCAATCTGCTCTTCTGTTGCTTTTACATCAGACTCTTTTTGATACTTGAGTTTGTTTTTAGGTTTACCAATATTCTTAATATCTACTTTTCTACCTACATTAACATTTACTCTTTTATCTTCAGTAGTTCTTGAACCTGGAGTTTTAGGTTTTGGTACAACAACTGGTTCATTCTCATCAACTTGCTTAAACTTGATAGACTGAACATATTGTTTTTGCTCTTCAGGAATTTCTTTAAAAATCAAGTACCCATTAACTTCTTTAAAAGTACCATCCTCTAAAGGAATCATACTGGTCCAAGTATGATTTTGTAAGAATTTTCTATACTGCTGTGCAGATAGCATTCTAGGTTTTACTATAAGTTTGTCATTAACTCTTTCAAAATAAGGTACACCATTAGCGTGTTCTGATGCTTTCAGAATATTATAAGCGTGTTTCTTGATAATACCTTTATCAGTATATGTAGTTAATGCTTGTTTTACTATTTGTTTGGCTTGTTCTTTTTCCTCATCTGTCATTTTATCATAAGATGAGAACGTATATGAATTTTTTTCAGTAGTAATAATTAAAGTACGTACCCCATTAAGTAATTCATATTCAACGAATTTATTATTCCTAAAGAACGTGTCAATAAATTGTTCAATTAAAGAACGGGATTCTGGTGTATCTCTGTCTCCATTTTCTAATTCAAAATTACCCAATAAAATATTTACAGCAGCATCTAGGAATTCTTGATCAGATTCTACTGGATTTGCAGCAAAACTTATTGACGCTCTATTAGCACCTCTAATAAAATTATTAGAAATAGTATTTATTTCTTGACCGCTTGCAGTTACAATTTTAATTCTTTTTACTTCTATGGGCAACTCTGATAAATCCTCAATTTGAGGATCACCAAGATTTCTTCTTATTGAGTTATTAGAAGGAATATATCCAGTACTTAAACCAATTATTTCTTGAGTAATTTGATTTTTAGGACTTGATAATATAAATTCTTTTTTCTTTTCAACTTCTTTTAATTCTTCTGCAAGAACTTCTTCTGCTTCTTCAATAGAGATATTTCTTGTTTTTGCAATTTCAGGAAGTGTTTGAATAGTTGCAGGATCAGATCTAAAAAAGAAATAAACATATTTACCAGAATCTGATTCTTTATAATCATTATCTAATAATACAGGTTCCCCCAGGTTATTAGTAACAACCTGAATTAATGCCTTATTATCAACTCCAGAAATTAATCCATTATTTTGACGAAGTGTTACATAAAAACCACTAAGGTCAGAAGTAGTTTTTTCATTATCAGCAAGATAATTTAAAAAATTATAACTATGTTCTCTACCAGGTTCTTCTGAATTTCCTGTAGTAGAAGCAAGTGTGTTAGGTCTTGCACTGAATACTTCAGGTAAAATCTTAGTTTTTGGTTCTGGTTTAGGTTCTACTTTAGGGACCTCTTTAATTGCTGATTCTTGTTTCTTGTTTAAATCTAAAATTGTCTCAAGATTCTTGATATCATCATTAATACTTTTCTTTAACTGATATGCAGCAGGTAATGATTCAATAATCTTACCAGTTATTGTGTCATCTACACCAACAATATATTCTAGATATTGAGGGATTAATCCTGCATAAGTTAATGCAAGATCATATGCGTCAGGATTTTTCTTTTTATCAAAGTTATTCTTAACGTCAGAATACATTTTTTTCATGTAACCAATCAAATTAAATGGTTGATTAGTATCATGAAGAACTCTTATATCACTTATAATTTTTTTAAGTAATCTATATTTTTGTTGGTCATCTAGTGCACAAAAAGCCATAATATATTTTTTAGCAATTAGGGTCTATTCCTTTAAAGAACTCATCATCCACATCGAGAGAGTCTGTACTTGTTACATCTGTAAATGCTTGCTTAGCAGCATCTTTCATTGCTTGATCAGAACTCATATCAATTACAGTATTAACATTGCCAGTTGGTCCATCTGGAGTTGGTGGTTTTGGATTAATCATATCATCTATTAAAGTTTCTAAAGCATTAAACTGAGGATGATTTTTAACATCTTCATTTTGTTTAACTAACTCATCAAGTTTATTTTTTGCAATCTTAGCAATTTCTGCAATACTCATTGGTACTTTTTTATTTTCTTCTAATGTATAAAAATCAGATACATAAATTGGAGATATACTTATTGGCATTAAAGCAAGCATTATCTCCATAATTTTATCTGCATTTTTTAAAGTATCAACTTTAGGAGATACCTTAGAATCTTCCGTTAATATATTATACAAAGGTTCTTGCAAATATAATACATTATCTACTTCCTTGTTAGCATTTTTTTCTACTTTATCATAAACGTTTTTAATGTATTTTTTGTTTAATAGGTTTTGAATCTGAGTAGTATTTGATTCTTCGTCAGTGTAATCCAATATAATAGTGGATTTATCGGGTGCTACAACCACATCCGCGCTATCATGATAGAACCAGTTTGTTGTGATTATAGTCTGACCTATTTCTTTTAAATAGTTAACCTCATCTTTTATTTGCTCAAGTATTTCTTTATATTCTGCATTAGTATCCTGTGATTGAGATAAAGAATAAAAATAAGAACCAACTTGACTTGAGTCCATGTCTTCTATAGAAGAATGCCCGTAGGATAAAAGTACATTTCTTAAAATATCATCTACATTTACAACATCGTAATCTTGATAAATTAAATCAGGAATTGTTCCAGGTACTACATAAATAAGTTTACCTTTAAGTTTTGCGGGTACTTGTTTTTTAGGTGTCGGTCTTTCTGACTGTTCACTCTCATCTTCCTCAGTATCCGATTCAATTGGACTTAATTGACTCATCTCAGTTGCAGTAAGTTTTGCAACAGGTAAGAATTTAAGTGCTCCTTTTTCTGTTTTTGCAGGTTTAATTGAAAGTAATGATCCTGAAATTATACCTTCTTTCTTATTTTGTTTGTTTACTTTTTCAGTAATCTGAAGAGGGAATATCTTGATTTCATCAATTTCAAATCCTGTTAAGTCTTTAAACAACTTAGCATAGATATTCAATTGAATAGCATCTTCTTCTTTTAATGAAGAATTGCCAGTCATATACTCAACCTCTCTATTTTTTACTGAAGTTTTAATATCTATGATTGAGAATTTACCTTCTTTCTCAACCAAGATGTCCATAGTACCAGCAGTATTGAATCCGTTAATTTCACCCCATAAAGTTGTAATATCACCATACACGTTATAATCTTTCAGTGCAACAGCAAGATCATAGATTATATCTGACAACTGATCAGAGAAACTATCTGTAATTTTTTCAAATACATTAACACCATTTATTTTATAAGATGGTGATAATGAGGCATTTGTAATATAAGTTGCTTTTATTATTGGTGCAAGAATACTTTGTACAAATGTTCTTTTATCAAATTGATCAAAACTTCCTTGAATTTGTTTTAAAATTGAAACTCCTTCAGCATCTTGATATAATACCTGTCTAAAGATTTCATCAATAAAGTTACCTCTAATAGTTTGAAAACTATCTTCCGAAACCTGATTTTTAGAGTTAGGTTTAAATCTTGTTACTCTATGGTATTTAAGACTACTTATTTTTGCTTTACCTGAATTTTCAATTTCAACATAATACTTTCCATTTTCAGTTTCTGGAATAGCTGCTGAAGAAGAAAGAAGTTTTTCTCTAAGTTTTTTTCTAACTTCTTCAATCATTTCTTGTGATTGCTCACTTACAGATTTTACAGGTACCTGATTTAGTTTATCAAGTGGATCTGAAATTTCTGTATCTTGTGTTGGTTGAGTATTTGCAGTAGCTGGTTTAGGTTCTGGTTTTTCCTGTACAGGATTTTCCATATTATACTTATCAATAATTGATTGTGCAATAGGGTTATCCTTCATCCACTCTTCTATAGATGGGTCGCCACCTTGTTCCATAGCTTTTCTATGTTCTTGAATCAGAAGTGTTTGTAAGCCAACAGGATATGTTTTTAACAAAGGAGTTGTTTCAGTGCCTTGAGGTTTAACTTCTTGGGTTTCTTCTGTTGTTGTTTCTTGTTTTGCTGTAAAGGTTGGTTTATTTTTTAATTTCTCTCCAATCAATTCTTCATAAGCATCAAATAACTCAAGTATTTTTTTGAATGTTTCTGAATCTTTTGCTACCTCGTTACCATCTTTATCAATAAACTTATTTGGGAACATTCTGAAATTTTTTAATCTATAAAGATTAGCATCATCAAAATAAACATCCAACTTAGCAATATCTTGAATTAACTGATTTGTTTTATTGTTTACTTTAAATCTTTCTAATGCATTACGGCTAATTTGTACTTTATTTTTTTCATACTTTAAAGTAATGTCACTAATTCTCTTAGCCATTTTTAACAATGAACCTGGGTCAGCAAGTATATTTATATTTTGAGCCTGAAACTTTGCACCTACATCAAGTTTTAAAAAGTCAATGTAATCATTAATACTTTCATCAACAAGATCTGTAATAGGAAATACATTTTTTAAATTTGCAATTGATTTTAAGTATTGCATGTAGTTATCACGTACAACTTCATGAAGGTGTGCTTCAACAACTGCATTAAGATCAACTGAATCATCTACGTCTTCACCCTCTGCATCAAACATTGAGAGTTGACTATTCTCATCCATAATTTGAACATTCATCAAATTATTTTTTCTAGCATACTCTTTTACTGCTTGTTTATATTTTGGGTTATTATGTGATCTTGTTAATGCATCCATAACACCAGAAAACTCTAAAGCAGCTTCTTTCAAACCTTCTAGTTTATCTAAAAAAGTACTCTTTTTATTAAACTCAGATGTATTACCTTCAGCTTCTAAAATTTCAATTTCTGATTTTGTTGTTTCAATTAAAGATCTTAATTGATTAACATCATATAATGCAGTGAACAAAGATGAATCAGCATCTCTTACAGGTACATTAGTTGATGCTTTAGCGGCAAGGTCTTTTGCTCTTTTAAGCATTCTATCAAAACTGTACTCTCCATAAACTGACATCATTTTAGCATGCTCAAATGCTTTGTAATTATTCAGTTCTTCTATGTAAGCATCTGGGTTCTTTTTCTTGTCTATATAACCAGGATTAAAAGGATTTGTTATGGCATCTGCTTTTTTCATCCTTGATTTTATATCCTCAGCTTTCTTTATAGCATTATCAATCTTAGACATAATATCTGGAGAGTTACCAAACATTTCTGATAACTCTTTTGGATCAGTTTGTTTAAGATCTTTTAATTGATCTACAAATAAGTCATATTTACCATTTTTAATTAATGTAAAAACATGCATAAAGAGTGAATCATCTTTAGCATTTTTTTCTCCATTAATATCTCCATTTGCAGCATTTTCCTGAACATTTGCAGAAAAGTCACGTTGTGTTTTAACATTAGTATCCAACCAGTTAACATAATCGTATGGTCTTTCCTCTAAAGAATTCATAGATTTAACTAATTCATCCATTTGTTCTTTTTGAGATTTTACATAATCATCATAAGTAGTAGTTTTATTCTTGTAGTCATTAAACTTCATTTGAAGAAGACTACCTGTATTAGATATATAATTACTTACTGCTTGAATAGGTCCTCCCATTAAAAATCCTGACATAAATACATCAAGACCTTGCATGCTCATTTGTTCACCAAAACCTTTCTTGAGTGCTTCCATGTAAGTATTTTTTGCAGCAATATTAGGATCACCATATAATTCTGCATAATACTGATTCAAGTAATAATCAATATTTGTTTTTTGAATACCTTCTTGATAAACTTCTTGAAGACCTTCAACTAAATTAGCTTGTAAATATTTTAAACTTTTAAGTGCAGCGGGTAAAGGTTTGTTTTTTAAAGCGTCCCAGGTACCTTTTCCAAAAGACTTTAAATAATCTTTTGTGAACATTCCTTTCTTAAACATTCCTTTTTCAATTACTGAATAAGGAGTTTTACCAGCGGCTTTCCATCCTGAGTTTTTAACTATTTTATAGAAAGAATTTTGAGCACCCAACCTCATCAATCTTTTGTCAATTGGTTTAAATAGACCATCAAATACTATTTTATTAGAATAGTAGATTGCAGGAATATTACCAATTACTGTTGCAGCAGCTGCTTTTTTACCACGTTGATAAATATCATCAAGTTCATTTTGTGAAATTTCTTTACTAGGGTTTGCTTTTTTCCATTCTTCAACTGCTTGATTTACAAAATCATTTTGAGCAAAACCACCCTCAAGAGTTGACTCTGAAAGAACTGCATTTAACTGACGCATATCATAATAGAATGCAGTTCCTGTTTTAAATGTTTTAGCAAAAGTACTCAACCTATTTTCTGCTGTCCCAGCAGTAAGAGCTTTTTTAACAAATGATCCTGCATTGTCAAAAGGATTAAATAATGCATTTGCCCCTGTTTGAAGTGATTTATAAAACATTTTTGCTTTATTAGGATCCTTAAATGATCTAACTAACTTAGCTAATGATTTAGATAAACCAGCAACATTTTGTCCAGTTCTTACAGCAGCAAGTTCACTAGTACCACCAAATGTTGCAGCTGTAATTGCACCTAATGCAATTTCTTCTGCTGCCATTTCAAGTACCATACCTATAGTATATGCACTATTAGCAACAAAGTTAGTTGCCCAAGCACCTGCACCTTTTCTATTACTTGTTGCAATAGAAAGTCTTTCTTCCATTAAAGATGCACCTTCAGTATTTGGACTGAAATCTCCAGTAAGTAAATCACCCCAACTCTTAAAGTTATCATACATTGCACCACCAGCAAGACCCCAAAATTGAGTTCCCATTCTACGTGCATCATCTAGAAATGTAGATCTAGAAGTATATTCACTTTCATTATCATTATAAATACTGAATCCTAAATTTTTAAACTTAGGATGATTATAGTATCTATTAAAATTATAACCAAATCTACTACCATCAAAACTTGTAACTTTTGATCTACGTAATGGATCACTATAAGTTGCAACTTTTGCTTGAAGATTTGCAAATAAATCTTTAGTCAATCCTTTTGAATCAACAGGTTGTGTAAATACATTACCAGCACCATCCTGAGCATTTTGTACTACAGGACTATGTTGTCTAAATTGTGCATCTAGCTTTGGTAAGTTTTGATCAAAAAATTGGTTTATCTGATCTAGTTTTGCATCAATTATATTAGGATCTAAATTATTTGCTTTGGGGTTTTCCATCTATAAATTGTATTTGATTCATATATGCATTAAACATATTCATTAATTCATTTGCTGCCATATCAACTTCACCTGCTCCAGGATTTGGTTTTACAACTGGAGGAAAATAATTTGGTGTTGGATTTCCTTTTTCATCAAATACGTTAACATAACCTGACATTACCATAGATCCATCTGATTGTTTAACTAATGACCCAGCTCCATATTTACCAAAATCAATATTTACACTTCCTCTACTGTTGTATTCTGTAGCAAATGGTCCATTTTTAGTTGATGAAAATGCTGAGTTGTTATCTGATATAACATCATTATCCATGAATATTGTAATGCTATTTTCACCACCAGGCATAACACCAGGACTTTTTGAAGTTCCGTCTAGTTTATCTTTTATTCCTGAACCTAATGTAATTGTAATTGCTTTCTTATTAATGTCATTAACTGCAATAGGATATGCTTTTATATCCCACATTGCAGCATTTTCTTTAGTACCACGTTGCTCAAGTAATCCTCTAACTGCAAGTAATGCATTTTGGTTGTGCTCTAATTCTTCATATGTTCCACCTTTACCAGCCATACCACCAGCATCACCAAATACAACTTTAACCTTATCTGATTTGGTATTATCATTTAAAGCTTTGAATACATCATTATATGTATCTACAGTTGCTTTGTAACCCCAAGAGTTTGGTGATGCTGAATTAACTCCCATCCATGCAATTGGATTAGCTTCATAAAAATTACCAGAAGCATTATATCCCATAACAGGAGCAATGTAATTATCAAATTTAACACCTGCTGATGGATCTCTGTTATATACTTTAGAAAACATTAAACTATAATCTTCATATAATTCTTCTCCCCTTGCAAGTGCATCATCTACATCTAATCTTACATTAGCCATCCCAAAAGTACCAGGTATTGGTTGTGATTTACCTATACCAGGATGTTTTGCATACATGTTTAAAAACTCTTGTTTTGACATCATTCCTTTATCTGAAACATACTGAGAAAGAACTTGTTTATCAAAAGCAGTTAACTCTTTTTCATTTTTAAACTTAGCATATGCTAATTTTTGAGCAGCTTGAATATTGTGTTGGTTTTTTATTTCATTATCTTGTAACATCTTAACAACTCCAGTAGCATTATTTTTTGCAATTTGTAAGGCTGCACTTCCAGAAAATAATGTTTTCATAGTTGGGTCTTCATTTAAAACATGATTGACCTTATCGTAAAGTACTCTATAATTTCTTTGATTGTTAGGATCCGTGTAACTCGTCTCATTTTTTAAATCAATTAAAGAATAATCATCATTCAAATATCCATTTTGTTTAGTTACTGTTCTTTTAGTTTTTTTATAATCGGGTTCATTATTTAATAACTCATCCCCCCATCCAGTTATAGTTTTAAATAATGATGATAAACCCATACTAGCAGCATTATAAACATCTTCATCACTTAGCCCAAAGAGTCCTTCTCCTTCTTGTTTAAATACAGCAGGATATTTTATTGGTTCGGGTTTTTCATAACTATCTTCTTCTTCAGCAACAAAATCACCAGAACTACCATAAATATCTTTAAGTTGAGTTCTTAGTGCAGTTTTTACATCTTCAGTTACTTTAACACCATTGTAATAAGTATCTGTTGGCAGATTTAAAATTGTTCTTGCTTCAGTTACAAATTGTTTATGTAATGCATCTGTTTGCATTACAGCACCATCTGAAAGTTTTACCTGTTCTTTGAAGTCAGTATTGAATGCATCAGGTTGAACGGCAGCACCACCTTGACTAGCACCTAACTGCATAGGTGTATCACCACTACCATCTCCAAAACCATATCCTTTGAATGATTCAGATAGCAATTCCATTTTGGTTTTATACTCAATGGTTCTTCTATCTTCATCACCTCTTGCGGATATCTCTTTAAGTCTTAAACCATGTTCAAATCCAGCAAGGGCATATTCATCTGCTTTAATATCAATTTTTTGAGTTAACTGAGCATAGTTCTGTGCAGATTTAACAAGATCTGTAGAGAGCAACATATTCCCAACACTAGAATCAATTCTCATTCTTAATGATTTAGGATCCATTGATGAGATTAATTCCTGGTTTACTAAACCTTTTGTTTTATCATAAAAGTTTACATTACTTTCCAGTACTTTTTTATCCTGAGTAAGTTGACTTAATGCTTCAGCTAATTCTTTTGCAGTTCTTGTTTCTGGATCCATTGTCTTTAATAATGATCCAACTGCTTTCTCACTTGTATCTGCTTGATTTAATTTAATACTTTGTTCTTGGATTAATTGATCCGCTATAGCAGGAATGCTCTTTAATACTGAATCAAAGTACATCTCTTCTGCTTTTTGTTCACCCACCATAGATGCATTAGCAGCAATATAATCTTTTCTATTTAAATAAGCTTGTGTTTTATAATATTCTATGGCTCCCTGGTCATTTCCAAATGTTGACAAGAATACATCACTCAACGCAGGAATAGCAGCAACACCATTTGTTGTTTTAATCCTATATCTACCTGAAGGATCAAAAGTTAAGTTTTCCATTTGGAAACCCATATCTTTTGCAAACTTCAAAGCTTCTTTACTAATGTTTCTACCCTTTACATATGTTGGATTTTGGAATCCTAGAATATCAGAATAACGGGATTTAGAAAAGTCATCAAGTTGATAATGAATAGCTCTAACACCACCTTCCCAATACTTATCTCCACACTTTGCTGAATCCATACAGTTTTTATAATAATCTGCTTCTTCCATTGCTTTTTGTGCAGATTTTACAAACGCCATGTCTTTAATGATATACTTATCATTAATAATAGGATCAAAAACCTTTCCTGCAAGTTCTACATTTTCTCTCTTTGAAAAATCAAGTGCAGATACTTTTTTAATATCATCATCAATTTTCTTAAAAAAGTCATCTCTACGTCTAATACTCTCATCATGTGCTAAAGGAGAATAGAGTAATGACCCATACATTTTACTAAGTTGGTCATAACCAGAATCATATCTTGCCTGCTTGGTAGACAAAGCTTGATTTAAAAAATCCATGTCTGGTTGAAATACTGCAATTTCTGGGATAAAATCTCCAGATTGATCTAAATAATTTGCCATTTAAACTTATTTATATTATAAATATAAGCAAAAAACATTAAAAGTTTATTAAACTTTTTAAGTTTAAACTTATAAAAGTCCTGATGCTTTAAGTGCATCAAAGTAATCTTGACTAGGTGCTTGACGTTTATTATTACTCTGTAAAGCAACTAGAGCATCTAAAAGTTTTTCAGGACTAATTGATCCACTAGCTGGTATAGATTTTCTAATCTGATCAATTAAATTAGAATACTGAGTAGCCTCATAGTTCTTATCCGCAATAAGCTGTCTTTCTTTATCAAAACTTAAATAGCCACCCATCTCAGGATGAATTTGAAAGTTATCATATAATTCATTAAGTACTTGAGCACGTGCTCTATTAGTAAATGAATTAGTAACTTGTTTCAAGATTTCATTATCTGCTTTACGTTTAGAATTATCAAATTGTTGATTTGTTAAAACTCCTTTATCATAAAGATCCTGTGCAATTTTAGCATTGTACATGAGAGTAGAGTTATTAATCTCAGTATTGATTCTCTCACTGTCATTTGCTGTAGATACATTCTGATTGCTATATCTTGCTAAAACATCAGCAGCATTTTTGGCACCTGTACCTGCAAGTGAAGATAATCTTGATGAACTTGCTTGAGGTCCAGCAAATGCACTCATTGCTTCTGTAGAAGTATTTAACTGTTCTGATATTGAAGCAAGTTCTCTTGTAGGATCATAAAATGTTGGTTCTACAAAATCAGGAGAAACCTTAGCTGCCCAAGGCATATATTTCTTCAAGGATGCTCTGTTATATAATGCTCCATAAGTGTTTAATTCATCTTGTAGCCAGAATGGGGTATAACCAGCACCTGTTCTAGCAGCACCAGATATATCAAGATCTGCATCTGGAATATCTCCAACTTTTTTTTCTGCTTCTTGAACAAATGGTTTTAAATCTGCTTTTGGTTTTAAACTATTAATTGCCCACAACATTGCTTCATGGAATGGACCAACCTCACCATCAGTTGCTTCTGCAAGAAGAACTTCTCTAATTTTATTTGGATCATTACCTGCTTTTGCCAATCTTGCGTTAATCCTTGGAGTATAATCAGTACCTTTAAATGTACCAAATTTTAAAACTTGTTTTGTAATTGCAGGAATATTTTCAGGAGTTAATGCGTCCTCAACCATTTTTTTCCAAGCAGGATAATCTTCATCCCAAATTGTATATCCTGTATCACCTTTTGGTTTATAAGGTAACTTATCTTGTCCCATAGGTTCATACATATCTAATCCACCAGTAGTAGTACCAGTAGATCTGCCCATAGGTCTATTAATAGTATTTTTAGGAGCTTCTCCTGTTTTTTGTTTTGGTACTACAGGAGTTGGTTTTTTCATAAATGATGGAACTTCTTCCCCACCCTCTTGAAATATCATAGGTATATTAATACTTCCACCTTTCTTTGCTTCTGGCAATTGTCCCTGTAAATACTCTTCTGATATTTTAGGAATTCCATTTTCAAACCCTTTCATAGATTCTTGAACCAATGCAAGTTTTGCAAGTTTCTTTTTATAGTTATCAATCATCATTGTAGCAGTTTGTTTCTGTACATCATCTGATGTTGGATTATCTAGTATATCTCTATATTTATTGATATCATATTTCTTTGCAATGTCCGCAGGTGGTTTAGCTTTAGTTTCACCAAACTCCTTTGTCATTTCTTTTGGAATAGACATTGATTTAGTTTTTGAAAATATGAAAGAATTTTCTGGGGCATCAATTGGAGTACCTCCTTTGTGATGGGGATCTCCAGATATATCAAAATGGGCTGGATAACCAAACATGTCAGGTACGTATATAGTTTCCCCATTTTCTGCTTCAACATTGGCATTTTCTCTTGGAGATTCTTTAAAAGTTTTTCTTGTGTTTTC
>Ga0315900_10000300_pt1 | contig 88399 bp, 76 predicted proteins | sample LakEriMetagenome_FD_203521 | JGI IMG/M metagenome (GOLD analysis project Ga0315900, IMG submission 203521) | Freshwater fungal communities from buoy surface, Lake Erie, Ohio, United States - Buoy 12 MA114 | ecosystem: Environmental > Aquatic > Freshwater > Lake > Lake biofilm | place: USA: Lake... | reverse complement strand
CAGCAGATCACGGGCGGCGGGGGGGCAGCCGGCGGTCGATCCGGCGGGGGCCGCCAGGGGACTGGCGCTGAAGTCGCCGCTCGGCTCGTAGCCGTGGCCGCCCACCGCCACCGCCTCGGTGCCGCAGAGCAGTTCCTGCACCACCTGGCGGTTCTGGGTCAGGGTGCCGGTCTTGTCGGTGCAGATCACGGTGACCGAACCGAGGGCCTCCACCGCCGGCAGGCGGCGGATCAGAGCGGCGCGTTTGACCATCCGCTGGGTGCCGATCGCCAGGGTGACGGTGATCACTGCCGGCAGTCCCTCCGGCACGATCGCCACCGCCATCGACAGGGCCACTTCCAGCAGATCGAGCAGGCTCTGCCCCATCGCCCAGCCGCCGAGCACCACGAGGGCCACCAGTGCCAGGGCGGAGCCCACCAGCACGTTGGCCAGGCCGTCGAGGCGCTCCTGCAGCGGTGTGGCCTCGCCGCCGGCGCTGCTGATCAGGCCGGCGATCTGGCCGAGTTCGGTCTCCATGCCGGTGGCAGTGACCAGGGCCGTGGCCCGGCCCCGGGCCACATCGGTGCCCTGGAACAGACAGTTGTCGCGCTCCAGAACAGGTGTGGTGGGCTCGAGCAACAGATCGGCGCGCTTGGTCACCGCCTCGGCCTCGCCGGTCAGGGCGGCCTCGCGCACCCCCAGCTCCGCCACCTCCAGCAGGCGGGCGTCGGCCGGCACCCGGTCGCCGGCCTCGATCCGGATCAGGTCGCCGGGCACCAGCTGTTCGCTCTCCAGGCGCTGCCACTCGCCATCACGGCGCACCTGCACCATGGGCACAGCCATCTCGCGCAGGGCCTGGAGGGCCTTCTGGGCCTGGCTTTCCTGCAGATAGCCCAGCAGGGCGTTGAGGCCCACGATCAGCACAATCGCGATCGCATCCTTGGGGAAGCGCTGGTTGATGTGGGCGATCACCGCCGAGACCGCCGCCACGGCCAGCAGCATGATCAGCATCACGTTGCTGAACTGATCCCAGAGGATGCGCAGGCGACTGCGGCCGGGGTCGAGCTGTAGCCGGTTCAGGCCCACGCTGGCCAGGCGCTCGGCTACCTGGGCGGTGCTGAGGCCATCGCTGGAAGTGCCGAGCCGCCGGCGGCACTCTTCAGGCTCCAGGGCATGCCAGGCGGTCGGAGCGGGCCGGGTGGCGGTGGCAGAGGAGCTCAACGGGGATTCGGAATCTGGCTGAAAATTAACGCCAACCCAGCAAAGGCGTAATTTTCAATTGCGCTCCAGCCTTCGCCGATGCCGCGCTTTCCCGATCTGGAGGCGATGCGCCGGGCCGTGATCGGCGACCCCCTGCCCAGCAGCGCCCACCACGAGGAGCGGTACAGCAACGCCGAGGCACTGGCGATCCTGAGCTCCGATGCCCTGTCCTCGGTGGCCTACGCCACCCAGGAGATCGTGCTGGTGCTGGGGCTGGCGGGGGCCGCGGCCCTCCGTTACACCCTGCCGATCACGGCCCTGATCGTGGGGCTGATGCTGATCGTCGCCACCAGCTACCGGCAGACGATCAAGGCCTATCCCCATGGCGGCGGCTCCTACCGCGTCTCCCAGGAAAACCTGAGCCCGCTCACCGGCCTGGTGGCCGGCGCCTCGCTGGCGATCGACTACGTGCTCACCGTGGCGGTGAGCATCGCCGCGGGCATCGCCGCCCTCACCTCCTATCTCCCCGATCTGGAGCACCACCGGGTGGAGCTCTGCCTGGTGGCCGTGGTGCTGGTGATGCTGGCCAACCTGCGCGGCATCCGCTCGAGCGCCCGGCTGCTCAGCCTGCCCACCTTCGCCTTCATGGGCATCGTCGTGACGCTGCTGGTGGCGGGGGCGGTGAAGAGCGGCACGGGCCAGCTGCTGCCGGTGGGGCTCGAGACCCAGCAACGCCTGCTGGAGCAGGGCCACGGCAGCGGCATGACCGCCCTGGGACCGGTGCTGCTGATGCGGGCCTTCAGCTCCGGCTGCGCCGCCCTCACCGGCATCGAGGCGATCAGCGACAGCGTCACGGCCTTCCGGCCGCTCGAGTGGCGCAACGCCCGCCGGGTGCTGGTGGTGATGACGCTGATGCTGGCGCTGATGTTCGGCGGCATCAGCGCCCTGGCCCACCAGAGCGGGGTGGTGTACCTGGAGGATGGGCCCACTCTGCTGTATCAGCTGGGCGAGAGGATCTTCGGCAACGGTCCGCTGCTGGCGCTGCTGCAGCTGGCCACCCTGCTGATCCTGCTGCTGGCGGCGAACACCGCCTACGCCGACTTCCCGCGCCTGGCGGCCTTTCTGGCCCACGACGGCTACCTGCCGCGCCAGCTGGCCTCCCTGGGCGACCGGCTGGTGTTCAGCAACGGGATCTTCGCCCTGAGCGCCTTCGCCGGTTTGCTGCTGGTGATCTTCCAGGGCAGCGTCAGCCGCCTGATTCCGCTGTATGCGGTGGGCGTGTTCCTGAGCTTCACCCTCTCCCAGGCGGGGATGGTGCGGCACTGGTGGACGCTGCGGGGCCGGACCTGGCGCACCAAGGCGCTGATCAACGGCATCGGCGCCCTGATCACCGGCCTGGTGATGGTGGTGCTGCTGTACAGCAAGTTCAGCCAGGGCGCCTGGGTGGTGGTGCTGACGATCCCGATCCTGGTGAGCCTGTTCCTGCGGATCCGGGCCCACTACACCCAGGTGGCGCGGCGGCTGCGGCTGGCGCCCGATGTGAAACTGCGCCTGCCCGCGCCGCCGGCGGTGGGCGGCACGCCGACGGTGGTGCTGGTGGGCCAGCTGCACCGCGGCACCTTCGAGGCGATCTGCTTCGCCCGCTCCATCGCCAGCGACCTGGTGGCGGTGCATGTGGATCTGGGCGGTGGCCGGGGCGAAGCGTTCCAGGAGCAGTGGATGCGCCAGGTTCCCGAGGTGCCGCTGGTGATCCTGGAATCGCCGTACCGCTCCCTGGTCGACCCGGTGCTGGATTTCGTGGCGCGGTTCGAGACCGATCACCGCAAGGACCGGCACCGCTTCTGCATGATCGTGCTGCCGGTGTTCGTGACCCGGCATCGCTGGGAGAATCTGCTGCACAACCAGTCGACGATTCTGCTGCGCGAGGCCCTGCGAGAACGGGTAATGCGGGTCGTCACCACGGTGGGCTTCTACCTCTGATGGCAATCCGAGAGATCCGATCCGAGAGATCCCATCCGACCCGGTGGGACGATCCCGCTGAGGTGAGGAGATCCTGGCGATGACGGCGGCGCGTTCAGGCCCAGGGGCTGATGGAGGGCATCACCGGGATGATCAGAGTTGCTCAGAGATGGAGAACGCACGGAAGGCCACAGCCGGGTGTTCCGGGCCGGCAGGTGCCAGGGGTCGATCGCGGAACAGCGTCAAACGGATCTGCAGCGCTTAATCTGCCGACGCCGGGGAATGCACCCACAGCCCACCTCCATGGCCCGCCCCCTCATCGCGTCCTGCCCGATCGCGCCGGCACCGGGCCTGTTGCTTCTCGGACTCTGGCTCGGTCTGCTGGGTGGCCCGGTGGCCCCCCCCGTGCAGGCCAGCATTCGCAGCGATTGTGAGAAAACGTGGAAAACCAACTACATGATGGTGGAGTCGTGCATCAAGCAGCAGAGCGAAGCCTCGGCCAATCTCCGCTCCATCCCTGACAACGCCATCAAACGTGACTGCCAGAAAACCTGGGAGTCCAACTACCTGATGGTGGAGGCCTGCTACGAACAGCAGAGCGAAGCCAAGCGACGTCTCGGGCCCGGTTCGGCGGCAGCCAGCCCCGCCAGCAGCCAGCCCGCGGCAACCGCGGGCAACGTCAGCAATGGCTGCCTCACCGCCCGGGAGATGAACACCATCGCCAGGGGGATTCCCCTGACCAAACGCTGCCCCGGTGGCGGCACGATTGAGTTCAACCGCTGAGCCGATTCCGCCGCAGACCGGTGCCGCCGCTCAGCAGCCACGGAGCGGGTGCTGAGCTGAAGCGGATTTCAAGCGTTACGGTTGTCAACCCGTGCGCCAACCGTCCGGCTGGGGGACGGTGCGGCAACCGTGCGCCCATGGCCACCCTTCCGCCGTGCCAGGGCCCGGAAGGCACGGGGCAGCGGCCCTGACCCGGCCGCGCCCACACCACAGCGGCGCCGGAGGGGCGGGCTGAGACACTGGTCTCGGGCGTGGCTTGCCGCCGTGCCGAGCGCCCTCAACCCCAGTCGCCCCAGCGGATGAGCGAGTTTCTGACCGTGGCCGCCACCCCCCAGGGTCTGATCACCCTGGCGGTGTTCGCCGGCTCGATCGTGCTGTTCGTCACCGGCTGGCTGGCGCCGGAGGTCACCGGCCTGCTGGCGGCCGCCCTGCTGGTGATGTTCCGGGTGCTCGATGCCGACGAAGCCGTGAAGGGCTTCGGCAGCCCGGCCCTGATCACGCTGATGGGTCTGTTCGCGGTGTCGGCGGGCCTGTTCCGCAGCGGCGGCCTCGACCGGCTGCGGGCCCTGATCGGCTCGGAGAGCGTGCGCAGCCCCCGGCGGATGATCGCGCTGCTGGTGGGCGTGGTGGGTCCGGTCTCCGGCTTCATCCCCAACACCCCGATCGTGGCCACCCTGCTGCCGGTGCTGGAGGGCTGGTGCCGGCGGCGGCGCGTCTCCCCGTCCAAGGTGCTGCTGCCCCTCTCCTTCGCCACGGTCCTCGGCGGCACGATCTCGCTGCTGGGCACCTCGACCAACCTGCTGGCCAGCGATGTCAGCAAGCAGCTGGGCTACGGCTCGCTGGAGCTGTTCAGCTTCACCGCCATCGGCATCCCGATCTGGCTGCTGGGCAGCCTCTACATGCTCTGGGCCTCCGACCGGCTGCTGCCGGACCGGGGCAACGGTGAGGATGACCTGCTGAGCGGTCTGGCCCGCGAGGGCTACTTCACCGACGTCTCGATCCCGGAGGGATCGGAGCTGGTGGGCTGCTCCCTGCACAACAGCCGGCTGCAGCGCCGCTTCGACATCGACGTGCTCGAACTGCACCGGGGTGAACGCAGCTTCGGCGCCCCCCTGGCCGATGTGGTACTGGAGGCCGGCGACCGGCTGCTGCTGCGCTGCAACCGCGAGAACCTGCTGCGGTTGCAGCAGGAACACACGGTGATCCTGGCCCCGCTGGACAGCACCCAGGACGACATGCGCGAACTGAGCGGCCAGAACGGCGGGCCGCAGCGGGTGGTGGAGGTGCTGCTGCCCAACGGCTCCACGATCGCCGGCACCAGCCTGCGGGATCAGCGCTTCCGCCAGCGTCACAACGCCACCGTGCTGGCGGTGCGTCGGGGCAACCAGGTGCTGCGCGAACGGCTGGGCAAGGTGCTGCTCCAGCCTGGTGATGTGCTGCTGCTGCAGGCGCCGCTCGATGCGATCCGCGGCCTGCAGGCCAACAACGACCTGGTGCTGCTGGAGGAGCTGGAGAAGGATCTGCCCACCACCGATCGCAAGTGGGTGGCGGTGCTGGTGGCGGCCCTGGTGATCCTGCTGCCGCTGTTCAGGGTGATCAACCTGATGGCGGCGGTGCTGCTGGCGGTGGTGGTGATGGTGGCCACCGGCTGCCTGCGGCCGGGGGAGCTGCAGCGGGCCGTGCGCTGGGATGTGATCCTGCTGCTGGGATCGCTCTCCTGCTTCAGCGCCGCGATGCAGAAGACGGGCCTGGCCGAGGCGATGGCCACCGACCTGCTCCATTCGCTGGAGGGCTGGCCCGCCTACGGCGTGCTGCTGGTGGTGTTCGTGCTGGCCCAGCTGTTCACCGAAGCCCTCAGCAACGGCACCACAGTGGTGCTGCTGATGCCGATCGCCACCGAACTGGCCAAGGGCCTGGCGCTGCCGCCGATGGCCTTCATCTTCGCGATCCTGTTCGCCGCCAGCCAGAGCTTCCTCACCCCGATCGGCTATCAGACCAACCTGATGGTGTTCGGCCCGGGCCGCTACCGCTTCCTCGACATGACTCGCTACGGCGCCCCCCTGACCATCGGGCTGGCCCTGGTGGTGCCCTGGCTGATCTGCCGCCACTTCCAGCTCTGAGGCTGGGCTTGGGTGGCCGCTCAGGCCAGCGGCCAGGCCACCGTGTCACTCCACCGGCAGGGCCTCCTGGCCCCCCCGGCGTTGGCGCAGCGAATCGGCGAAGGAGAGCACCAGCAGCACGATGCCCACCAGGCCGGTGAGCCATTCCGGCACGACGGTGCCGTGCTCATGCAGCCAGATGCCGGCCAGCATCAGCAACCCCAGGGCGCCGATGGCGTAGTGGGCGCCGTGCTCCAGGTACACCAGCTGCTCGAGCGCCCGCTCCCGGCTCAACATCAGGGTGAGGGAACGGATGAACAGGGCGCCCAGCCCCAGACCGGTGAGGATCAGGGCCAGATCGGAGGTGATGGCGAAGGCGCCGATGGTGCCATCGAGGCTGAAGGAGGCATCGAGCAGCTCCAGGTAGAGCAGGCTGGCGAGGCCGCCGCCGGCGGCCAGGCGGGCCCCGGCCTGCTCCTCATCGCCAAAGGCCTCCGAGAGCGAGGTGCTCAGCAACTGCAGCACCAGGCCGATCACCCCGGCGATCATCACCTCGGCCCGCCTCGCGCCGGGCAGGGCGGCATCGAGCACCAGCAGAATGATCAGGGCCAGGGCGATCTCCAGGGCCTCGATCCGGCCCGCCGCGCTGAGGCGCCGTTCAAGCGGCCGGAACCAATGCAGGGTCTTGGCTTCATCGAAGAAATAGCGCAAAAACACCATCAGCAGGAACATGCCGCCGAAGGCCAGGATGCGGGGCTCGGCCAGCTCCAGCAGCTCGCGGTAGTGCTGGGGGTGGTGCAGGGCGGCGTCAAGAGCCTCGCCGATCCCCACCCCACCGGCCAGGGCCACCATCAGCAGCGGACCGGCGAAGCGCACCCCGAACACCGGGATCACCAGACCCCAGGTCAGGAAGAAGCGCTGCTGCCCCGGGGTGAGCCGATCGAGAACCCGGGCATTGACCACCGCGTTGTCGAAGGAGAGCGAGATCTCCAGCAGCAGCAGCACCAGGGTGATCCAGGCGGCGGCAGGCCCCCGCACCCCCAACACGATCACCAGGCCGGCCGCGCAGCAGGCCAGGGGAAACATCAGGTAACGCAGGTAGCGCCAGGGGAGCGCGGGCAAGGGGCCAGAGCGGGTGGATCCATCCTCTCCGAACGCCCCTGGCGGGCTCAGGACTGACCGGATTCCGGCGCCGGGGTGGCGGACTCCTGCTCCAGCCGTTGCTCGGCGCGCGACAGCAGGCGGGGCAGCAACAGCACCACCAGCACCAGCAGCAGGGCGCCCAGGCCGAACTCGACCACGCCCTTGAGCATGCGCTCAAAGGGGATCCAGCGGCCACCCAGCCAGGCCAGGCTGACCATGCTGCCGGCCCAGAGCAGGGCGCCGAGGGCGTTGCAGAGGGCGAAGCGGGGCCAGGGCATGCCCACGGCTCCGGCCATCGGACCGGCGATCACCCGCAGCACCGCCACGAAACGGCCGAGCAGCACCGAGATGCCGGCATGGCGCAGAAACCGCCGCCGCAGGGCCTCGAGCTGCTCAGGCGACTGGCGCAGCAGCCGACCGACCCGCAGGATCAGGTCCCAGCCGGCGCGTCGGCCCACCCAGTACCCGATGTTGTCGCCGAGGATCGCCCCGCCGGCGGCGGACGCCATCACGCCGATCAGGCTGAGCTGACCGCTGCCGGCCGCGTAGCCACCCAGAAGCGTCAGGGTTTCGCCGGGGATCGGCACCCCGGCGTTCTCCAGCAGCATCGCCGCGAAGATCAGGCCATAGCCCCACTGGCGCAACAGCGGCCCCAGGGCCGCGGCATCCTCACCGGCGCTCAGGATCGGCAGCTCGATCACAGGGGACAGCGACGCGACAGGCGGCTGCAACCCTATCCAGCCGGCCGGCGAGCCAACGGGATCCGGGCCTCGCGCGGAGCCGGCTGGGTTGCCTGGCACCTGGGCACGGCCGGGGAGCCACGGTGCTGGAGCGGATCAGGGCCGCCGCAGCCGCGTGCCCCTGGGGGGCTCCCCGCACCAATGGCGGTAATCGGCGGAGGTGACGCCGGAGGCGATCAGCCCGGAGGCCCGCATCAGCTCCGCCACGGGGCGTTGGTCCTGGTCGCGGTCGAGCAGCAGGCTGCGCAGCCGCTGCAGACGCAGGCGTTTGGCCTCCGCCATCGGACTGTGGCCCAGCTCCTGCAGAAAGCTGTACTGAAGCTGCCGGGACGAGACCTGCAGAGCGCGGCTGATCTCCTGCACGCCGAAGCGCTCCGGCAGACGTGCCGCCATCCAGCGCCTGGCCTCCTCCACCGTCCGGCGACGGCGACGGGCGGTGATCCGTTCGCGGCCGGCAGACGGCTGCTGCGCATCGATCCAGGCCCGCAGCGCTTCGCTGAGCTGATCGGCCAGCTGCATGGCGCCGGCGGATCGCCGGGCGGTCGCCATCGCCAGCTGCCGCGCCCGCGCCAGCACCGCCAGCTGCAGCGGGCCGCGGGCCAGCAGCGGATGCAGCGGGCCGGTGGGGGCCGGCAGCCGGTCCGGCGGAATCAGGATCGACAGCCCCTCAAGCTCCTCGCTGGTCTCGCTGTCCATGGCATCGCCGGGGTGAAACAGCAGACCCATGCCCGGCTCCGCCAGCCAGGTCTGTCCGTTCACGCATTCCTGGGTCATGCCCCGCAGCGGCAGCCACAGCACGCTGTGCCCGCACTGCTGGCGGCGCAGGCGCAGCCGGCCGCGTCCCTGGAGGTGCAGCACGCCGTACTCCCCGAGCTGACCGACCCGGAAGTGGGCCGCGAACGGTTCACGGGCCTGCAGCAGATCGCTGCTGTGATGCCCCAGGGTGGACGCCACGGCGTTGTCCCAGCACCCGAAATCCTGGGTATGCAACACGGTGGTCAGGCCGTCCCCCTGAAGCTGGTGGAGGAGTGTCCGGGACTGACGCGGGGGCAAGGCAGCGGTTGCGGCGAGGCAGCGTCGCGACTCTGTACTCGGCGGGACGGTTTGGCAAGCACCAGGCCGTGGCCTGTACGGCCAGGACCAGGCCTTGCCGCTTCCGCGAGCAGCCAGGACCGGGCGGAGAGCCGATCGGAGACGGTCCCGGACAGGGACCGATCGAACCGCGCCTCAGCCGATGACCCGCCGCTGCCGCCGCCAGCGCACCACCTGCCAGACCAGATAGGAGAGCAGCAGCGGCAACACCGCCACGAGCACCACCAACCGGTATTCATCGGTCATGGAGGGGGCGGAATGCAGCAGCAGCTGCTCTCCGAGATAGAGCACGTACAACCCCACCAGAATCCCGCCCTCCAGACGGGAGATCACGCCATCGGTCCAGAAGATCGGCAGGCAGGCGATCGTGGTGAGCACCATGATCGGCAGATCCCGGCTGATCATCACCGGATCAACGCCCAGGCCGCGGGTGCCGGAGACGGTGGCGCAGAGCCCCAGGATCACCAGCTGGTTGAGCAGGTTGCTGCCCACCACGTTGCCGATGGCCAGGTCGGCCTTGCCCCGGTAGGCCGCCACCAGCGAGGTGACCAGTTCCGGCATCGACGTCCCTGCGGCCACGATCGTCAGACCGATCACGGTTTCGCTGACGCCCAGCAGCTGGGCTGAGGCGATCGCCCCCTTCACCAGCAGCTGGGAGCCCACCACCAGCAGCACCAGGCCACCGGCCAGCTTCAGAGCCGCCACCGGAGGGGTGGCACGGCCGTCGTCTTCCTCCAGACCCTCGCTCTCATCGGGGTTCTCACCGGCGGTCCGCATCTCCCAGATCAGATTCATCACCGTGGCGGTGAGCAGGGCCACGCCGGCCTGCCAGGTGACCCGGCCGCCGGAGGCCATGCCCCATACCGCCATCGACACCCCAAGCAGCAGCGGCACATCCCGCTTCACCAGGCGGCTTTTGACCCGCAGGGGCACCACCAGGGCGCTCATGCCGAGCACCACCAGCACGTTGAAGATGTTGCTGCCGACGATGTTGCTCACGGCGATGGCATCGCCACCACCGCTCCCCTGCAGGGTGGAGAGCAGGCTGACGAACAGCTCGGGCGCGCTGGTCCCCAGCGAAACCACCGTGAGTCCGATCACGATCTGGGGAATGCCGAGCAGCAGGGCCAGGGCCACGGAGCCGGCCACGAACAACTCACCGCCGGCGAACAGCAGGCCGATGCCCACCAGCATCAGGATGGCGCTGGTCAGAAACGTCATGGCGGCTTGAGAGGCGTTGCGATTCTGGCGGATGGCCTGCCGGCCCCCCGCAGCCAGCCAGCGGCCGTTGCCTGGCCCAAGAGCCGCCCCCGAGCCGCCTCAACCAAACTAGAACCGTCCGGTCCCTACCTGTCCCCGCCCGCCGCCATGGCCATCCGTCCGGTGCTGCGTCTCGGCGATCCGCGCCTGCGCCGCAGGGCCCGGGAAGTGGAAGCCTTCGGCACCCCGGAGCTGCAGGCCCTGGTGAACGACCTGCGCGACACCATGCGGGCCCGCGATGGCGCCGGGCTGGCGGCGCCGCAGATCGGCGTGCCCCTGCGGGTGGTGCTGTTCGGCATCACCGCCAATCCCCGCTACCCCGAAGCCCCGCCGATCCCGGAGACCCTGCTGATCAACCCACGGCTCACCCCCTTGGGCGAGGAGCACCAGACGGGCTGGGAGGGCTGCCTGAGCGTGCCGGGGCTGCGGGGCGAGGTGCGCCGCTGGCGGCGGCTGCAGTGCGAGGCGGTCGACAGCGACGGGCGGCCGCTGCGGCGCACGGTGGAGGGCTTCGAGGCCCGGGTGATCCAGCACGAATGCGACCATCTCGACGGGGTGCTGTTCCCCGATCGGCTGGTCTCGCCCGAGCGCTTCGGCTTCAGCGAGGAGCTGCGGGCGGCAGGGCTGATCGCCTGAAGGCGGCAGCCACCAGCAGCAGTCCCGCCAGCATCAGCCCCAGGAACGCGAGCAGCATCAGGTCCTGGTGCCCGAGCACGCTGACCGTGTAGGCGATCGCCACCGCGCTCACCGCCACCAGGCTGGCGCTGGCCACCCCCCGGCGCCGCCCGCGACCGGATCCGGGCAGGGGCGTCAGCAGGGCGGCGAGGGCCACCAGGCCATAGACCAGCAGGAAGGCCAGGACGGAGAAGCCTCCGAGGGCATCGAACAGCTGGTCGGGGGTCCGGCCCAGCAGCTCGAGGGTGCCCCCGATCAGCAGCAGGGGGACGGTGCAGCTCAGCAGCGCCCGGGCCGGGGTGCCGAAGCGGGGGTGCACCACCCCCAGACCGGCGGGCAGCACTCCGCGCCGGGCCAGGTGGAACCCGATGCGACCGAGGGCGTTGAGGCTGCCGAGGGTGCTGCCGAACAGGCAGAGAAAGGCCCCGGCCTTGATCCAGGTGCCGGCGCCCGGCTGACCGAGGCGATCGGCAAGCAGGGCGATCGGCTCGAGGCTGGCCCGCTCGGCGGGTGTCAACCAGCCGAGGCCCTCGCTCAGCACCACCGCCCAGATCAGGAACAACACGCCGGCCAGGGCGACCCCGATGCGCATCGCCTGCGGCACCACCCGCCCGGGATCGCGGATCTCGCCGCCGAGGGTGGCGGCGCTCTCGAAGCCGATGAAGCTCAGCACCGCCACCATCAGGCCCGAGCGAATCTGGGCGGCGCTGTCGCCCACCGGATCGAGGGCTGCCAGATCAGCCTGGGGGCCGCCATGGCGGAGCACCAGCAGACACAGGCCGAGCACGATCACCACCGAGATCGCTTCGGTGGTGAGCATGGTGCGGGTGGAGAACTCCACATCGCGGCGGGCCAGTTCCAGGCAGGCCAGGCCACCGATCGCATAACCGAGCAGCGGCACGGTGGGCCAGCCGACCAGGCCGATCAGGTGATTGAGAGTGGAGCCGAAGAACACCAGGCAGGCCAGCATCGCGCCGCCGTAACCCAGCAGCAGGGCCCAGGCCGCCACCGCCCCGAGCCGGGGCCCCAGCCCCACCTCCACGTAGCCGGCGATGCCGCTGGGGCTGCCGGGGCTGCGGCGGAACAGCACCAGAGTCTCGGTCACCAGCACGATCAGCACCAGGGCCACCGCGTAGCTGATCCAGGTGGCGCGCCCCGCCGTCGCCGCCGCCTGGGGGATGTTGATCACCGCCGTCAGGGTCAGGCCGATCGTGGCCACCGCCTGGGTGGTGACCGCCAGGAGCCCGAGGTGGCCGCTCAGCGGCGCCGGAACCGGGGGGCTGGGATCGCCGGAGCCGGGCATGGGTCAGAGGCCGCAGACTCCAGCCTCGCAACGCCGGCCAGCAAAGACAATGGCGCCAGACCCGTCGCTTGGCGGGGCACCCTGCGCCGACGAGCCGATGAACCAGGCCACCGCCAGACCGCAGGCCCACGCGCCCCGCTGGTGGGTGCGTGGTGATCTCGACGGTTTTCTGGGCCTCGGGCTCGACAACCTGATCCAGATCCTGCTGATCATCGCCCTGTGCCGCGGGGTGCTCGGCTACCCCGACGCGCTGATCGTGGGCACGATCCTGCCGGCGGTGGGCCTGAGCCTGGTGGTGGGCAACGTGGCCTATGCCCTGCAGGCCCGGCGCCTGGGGCTGGCCGAGGGGCGGGACGATCGCACGGCACTGCCCTACGGCATCAACACCGTGAGCCTGTTCGCCTACGTGTTCCTGGTGATGCTGCCGGTCAAGCTCACCGCCCTGGGGCAGGGGGCCGATGCCGAGACGGCGGTGCGGCTCTCCTGGCAGGCGGGCCTGATGGCCTGCCTCGGCTCAGGGCTGATCGAAGCCGGCGGCGCCTTCTGCGCGGGGGTGCTGCGGCGCTGGCTGCCGCGGGCGGCCCTGCTGGCCACCCTGGCGGGCATCGCCCTGGGGTACATCGGCCTGGGCTTCCTGCTGCGCACCTACACCCATCCGGTGGTGGGGCTGGCGGTGCTGGCGGTGATCCTGGTCACCTACTACGGCCAGGTGAGGCTGCCGCTGCCCGGTGGTCTGCTGGCGGTGCTGGTGGGCATTGCCCTGGCCTGGGGCACCGGCCTGATCCGCATCGATGCGGCCAGCTGGCAGAGCAATGCCGCCCAGGTGGGGCTGCACCTGCCGCGGCTGCAGCTGGCGGCGCTGTGGAACGGACGGGACAAGCTGCTGCCCTGGCTGGGGGTCACGGTGCCGATGGGGTTGTTCAACGTGCTCGGTTCGCTGCAGAACCTGGAGAGTGCGGCCGCCGCCGGCGACGACTACCCGGTGCGCGAGTCGCTGCTGATCAACGGCATCGGCACCGCCGCCGCGGCCCTGCTCGGCTCCTGCTTTCCCACCACGATCTACATCGGCCATCCCGGCTGGAAAGGCATGGGAGCCCGCCTGGGCTACTCCTGGCTGAACGGACTGGTGATGGGCCTGGGCTGCCTGCTGGGGCTGTTCGGCCTGGTGGGCCAGCTGGTGCCGGTGGAGGCCGGCATGGCGATCGTGCTCTACATCGCCCTGGTGATCGCCGCCCAGGCCTTCCAGGCCACGCCGGAGCGGCATGCGCCGGCGGTGGTGCTGGGGCTGCTGCCGGGGCTGGCGGGCTGGGGGGCCCTGCTGATCAAGGCCGGCCTGCGGGCCGGTGGTGCCGGCAGCGCCGGCCGCCCTTTCTCCGCGGCCCTGCTGCCGCCCCTGGAGCAGGCGGACGTGTGGGCCGGCGGCGCCTTCGCCCTCGAACAGGGACAGATCGTGGCGGCGATGCTGCTGGCGGCGATGCTCGTGTATGTGGTCGAGCAGCGCTTCCGCGCCGCCGCCCTCTGCGCCCTGGTGGCCTCCGCCGGCTCCTGGGTGGGCCTGCTGCATACCTGGCGGTTCACCCCGGCGGACACGGTCCTGAATCCCGGCTGGGGCAGCGGCGCCCCCTGGGCGATGGGGTATCTGGCGATGGCGGCGGTGTTCCTGTTGGCCGCCGGTGCCAGGCTGGACCGCAGCGGCCGCTGATCCCGATGGATTTCTTCGCCCTCGACACCCAGGGGCGCACGGCGCTGATCCGTGCTGCCCTGGCCCAGGATGCCTCCTTCCAGCTGACCGGCACCGGACCGGACGGGGCCGAGGGCACCATCACCTGCGAACTGGAGCACAGCGCCGTGGTGGAGCGGCTGTGGCGCGAGGCGGCCCAACCGCAGAGCGCCGAGGAGCGGCCCGATGTGCTGTTCTGCTCCGGCAGCGACGGACGCCTGGCTGATCCGGTGGCCGGCGGCCAGTGGGGTGGCCTGAAACTGGGATCGGCGATGGCCCTGGCCCAGCTGGCGGCCGCCCGCCTCGGGGCCAGCCGGCCTGAGGCGGCCCTGCTGGGCGAGCTGTGCGTGGGTCTGGAGCAGGGCAGCATCTGGGCCCTGTTCCGCGACGGCGATGGCGAGATCTGCGCCACACCGGTGCGCGGCGAAGGGGTGTTCAGCGAGACAGGGCAGCCCTGAGGGGGGCCGCCGCTGGGCTGAGAGGGATGACGTACGAGAAGGCAGCCCGTGCGGCCCGGAGCCGCACGGGACCGCGCCGCACTGGAACGGAGCCGGACTAGAACTGAAAGGTCAGACGCAGGGCGCCGATCCAGTAGCCGATCAGGCTGCCGCCGGCGGCAGGCGCTTCCACGTACATCCCCCCTGGCGTGATCGCGATCACGTCACTGATGGGATACCGGTAGAAGAGCTCATAATGCGCCGGTTTGGCAGAGCTCAGATCGACCTCTGAATCGAAGAAGACAGCTGGTGGCCGACCGACGACGACCCCCAGCAGATCACCGCGCCGGGCCAGATCGGGGAAGCCCACCGAGATGGCGAAGCTAGCGATGCGCTTCATCGGCACGGCAGGAAGGTCGATGGCCTTGGCTTCGATCAGACCGCCTCGGGCACCGAGGGCGAGGTGCTTCCATGGCCGGTAGTACACCTCTGAGGAGAGGGCCCGGGCGCGCACAAGGCTGGCGTCCTCAAACTGGTCGCGCAGAAAGCCATCGTTGAGCGAACTGGTGAGAGCCACGGCAGCCGCCAACTCCTTCCTGGGCAGGTAGGTGAGCTGAAGGATGGAAGCATTGCGATCGCCGAACAGGCCACCATCGGCGCGATCAGCCCGACGGGAGATATAAGCGGCGGAAAGATTCAGGGCCTTGGTGACGTCGTGGGAAATGCCCAGCCCCTGGCCACTGCCACTGCGGACGATCGGATCCTCCGAACCGAAGACCGAAATGGAGCCCCTGCTGCTGCCGTAGAAGAGGGGATTCACCACCGGCACATTGTCGCGCAGGCTGCCTCCAGCGGCGGTGAGATTGATCTCGGTGTTCTTGCCGAGGTTAAAGCGGTACCAGAGATCAGACACCTCGACACGTCCGAACGTGTCGCCATCAAAGGACAGGTTGGTGAGTGGGCTGCCGGTGATCGACTCCAGTTCCGGCAGGGTTCGCGATTGAAGCCTGACCCGCAGCCTGTCCTTGCCAAAGAAGGTGGTATCGATATTCAGCCGCAGGCGGTAGCCCACATAAAGATTCTGCCCCTGTGGTTCGGCTCCATCGACGCGCTCCAGGTTGTTGATCGCCTCCAGGCCGAAGATCGACTCACCGCGCAAGGTCGTCACCGGGTAGGACGGCGAATTGGCCCGGGCATAGTCTCTGACGAAACGCCTGGGGTCCGCGGTCGGCGTGGGCGCAGGAGACGAGGGCACACCGGTGCTGGCTGGAGCGGCCTCCGCCGAACAGGCCATTGATCCACCCGCGCAACCAGGCACCGACGGCGGCCAAGCCAACTGAGAATCAACTGAGAGCGCATACTCGCCGCCCGAGAGAGACTGAAAGCCGGCTGAAAAGGGCTGGTTATTACGTGAAAGAGACTGAACGTTTGCTGAGAGCGGCTGACCAGCCGCAACCAGATCCTGACCACTGAAACCCGTCTGCTCCTGGGCTGACACGCCCACCGACCCCACCATCGCTTGCCAACACACAGCCGCCTCAAAACATCGGCGGGTCAGAGCCACACCAGTCGTGACCGATCGCCCAGGGCAGCGCCACAGTGCAAATGGAGTTACGGTCACTGGCATGGGGACGGCGACCCACCTAAAGTTGATTATGATACGATTAACGCATGGATATGGGTTTGCGGATTGCTCTGTACTCGCATGACGCCCAGGGGCTGGGGCATGCAAGGAGGAATCTGAACCTGGCCCGCAGCCTGATCCGATCCAATCCGGACAGCGACATTCTGTTGATCTGTGGCACCCCCCACGTCGCCGGCCTGAATGTACCCGGGAATATCGACACGCTAATCCTTCCTCAGATCAGGAAGGACGCCGACGGCAATTACAAGTCGAAAGCAAGAATCAGATCCCTGAGCGACACCCTATCGCTCCGAGGAGAAATCCTGACAACCACCCTCTCAAAGTTTCAGCCCGATATTCTTATCGTGGACAAGCATCCGTTTGGCCTGAAAGGCGAACTCAGGCCAGCGATGGATCTGCTCAGACAAAAAGGAACCCTGATGATCCTAGGCGTCAGGGACATTCTTGACGATCCGAATGTAGCCCAGGATGAATGGCGGAAAGCTGAAGGCCCCCTGGCTGTCCACGATTACTATACAGCCGCCTGGATCTATGGCGATCAATCCATCAATGATCCAACGGCTGCGTTTTTGTTGTCAGAACAAGATAGCTCGAAAAAGATATTCACTGGATACCTCAATCCCCTTGAGCTGGAGAGCAGGAGTGGCGATTCTCTCTGCCTCCCCTCAGGCCTGGAAGCATTGGGGAGCTACTGCCTCTGCCAGCTCGGAGGGGGCCAGGATGGCGTCGGCCTGGCCAAAATGTTCATGGAAGCAGAGTATGGAAGAGACCGCTCAGGCGTGATCATTCTGGGTCCGTTCATGGATGAGAGTTCTCGCAGCTTCCTGAAGGCCAAGGCAAAGAGTCGGAGCGATCTGTACGTCTTGGATTTCGCCTCGCCGATGCTGCCAATCATTGCCAAAGCAGATTGCGTTGTCTCCCTAGGCGGTTACAACAGCGTGTGCGAAATTCTTTCGCTCAACAAAAGAGCGCTGATCATCCCTCGCACAAAACCACGCACCGAGCAATTGATCAGAGCCAAAAAGATGCATGCCTATGGCCTTGTTGACTACATCAGGCCAGAGTCTCTGAGCGCAACAATGCTTTCTGACTGGATTTCTGCCAGCACCAGCAGCATCAGCTCGCAACAGGCAGCAGCCAGCTTGGATTTCGGTGGTTTCAGCCGAATACCAGAATTGGTCAGCAGCATGGTTGAAAAGAGGAATCGAGACGCTCTGGTTTGTCAGCGATGAAACAGAACGCCATCGGGCCCAAAGTGGGCTACATCCTGAAGATGTACCCCCGCTTCTCAGAAACATTTATCGTCAGCGAGATTCTCGCCCTTGAAAAACAGGGTTTGCAGCTCCAGATCTTTTCGCTGCGAGCGCCGGTCGATGGTCGCTTTCATGCAACCCTCGGTGAGGTCCAGGCTGAAGTCAGCTACATCAGTTCCTATCCACTGCGGGCCAATGATCTCTGGCATCTGATCCATGAAGCGGCCGCGGAACTGCCCGGGCTCTGGTCAACGCTTGGGGACCTGGCGGCGGAAGAAGCCAGAGATGTTTACCAGGCGATCCAGATCGCACGGCTGGCCAAGCAAAGTGGTATTCAGCATTTCCACGCGCACTTTGCAAGCGTGGCCACGCAGGTGGCACGCATCGCGGCCAAGCTGCTGAACATCAGCTACTCATTCACCTGTCACGCCAAAGACATCTTCCATGAAAGTGTTGATTTTGGCCGTTTCCAGTCAGCCGTGGATGACGCCAGCCATGTCATCACGATCAGCCAATACAACCATCAGTTTTTAAACCAGAAGCTGACTGGCCATCAGGACAAGCTCCATCACGTGTACAACGGCTTGGATCTCAACACCTATCAGCTTCAACGTCGTGACCGGAACAGTCTGCATGCGACAGCTGTCGGCCGGCTTGTTGAGAAGAAAGGATTTGCAGATCTGCTGCTAGCCTGCCATCTTCTCAGGAAGCAAGGGATTGAACTGCCGATCCGCCTGATCGGATCCGGGCCGTTGGAGGCCAGCCTGAGGGAGCTGGTCGCAGCACTTGAACTGGATGATCTGGTCACGATGCTCGGTCCTCGCACCCACCGCGAAATCATCGAGGAGGTGTCCTCCGCCGCCATGTTTGTGGCTCCCTGCCGCATCGCTGATGATGGCAATCGCGATGGTCTGCCGACGGTGCTGCTGGAGGCGATGGCCCTGGGCACACCCTGCATCTCCACCGATGTGACCGGAATTCCCGAGGTGATCATCCATGAGCAGACCGGCTTGTTGGTTGAGCAGGCCAATGCCGAGGCCCTGGCTGCGGCCATGCGGCGCCTGATCCAGAACCAGCAGATTGGTGAAGAGCTTGCAGACAAGGGCAGGCTCCTGATCGAGAGCCAATTTGATGTCAACGCCAACGCTGAATCACTGATCGCCCTGTATCAGAAAGCCACACAGACCAGGGAGGCATCACAGCCATGACGGCTCCGAAGCCTGTGCGTGTGGCCTATGTGTGCCTGGATCCTGGTGTGCCGGTGTTCGGCAACAAGGGATGCTCGGTTCATGTGCAGGAGATCCTGCGGGCCATGGTGCGCCAGGGGTTTTCGATCACCCTGCTCACGGCACGGTTGGGTGGCCCCACGCCCTCGGGGCTCGAGCCGATCGAGGTGATTCAACTACCGCGGCTGCCGCGCCAGGACGATCCCGAATTCCTGCCGATGGTTGATCGGCTTGCCCTAGAAACAGGCGCCGCACTGGCAGACCTTGCCGATCTGCAGCTGATCTATGAGCGCTACTCCTTATGGAGCTGCGCGGCCATGGAGTTTGCCAGAGACCATGGGATCGTCAGCTGCCTCGAGGTGAATGCGCCCCTGATCTACGAACAAGAGACCTATCGCGAAATGCACCACAAAGGTCTCGCCAGCGAACTCAGCCAGAGAGCACTGCGCGCCGCCCGCAGTGTGCTGACCGTTTCAACACCACTCCAACAGATGATTCTCCATGAGGATCCGGAGCTGGCCAACGTCAATGTCATCGCCAATGGGGTAGATACCGGGCGCTTCTGCCCGCCAGCTGCCGGCCAGCCCGCAGAGGCCGAGCGACCGTTGACCATCGGCTTTTCAGGCACACTCAAGGCCTGGCACGGGGTCGAAGACCTGCTGGCGGCCTTCGCCCTGCATCGGCGCCGCTTTCCGGGGCATCAGCTGCGGATCATTGGCGATGGACCTCAGAGAGCCAGTCTGGAAACCAAGATCCGGGATCTGGGGCTGGAGCAGAACGTGCTGCTCACCGGACAGGTGGACTCCTCAACCATGCCCGACCAACTCTGCGCACTGGATATCGCCGTTGCCCCCTACCCGCAACTGAGCCGGATGTATTTTTCACCCCTGAAGATCTACGAATACATGGCCATGGGGCTGTGCACGGTGGCATCCTCTGCCGGCGACATCCCACAGATCATTGAGAATGGCAAGACAGGGCTGATCTACCGCGCAGGCAATGTCGAGGAACTCGCCTCCTGTCTCGACACGCTGGCGTCGGAACCGGAGCTGAGGGCTTCCATGGGAACACAGGCTCGCCGGAAAGCGGAAGACAGCTATTCATGGGATCAGGTGCTGTCCGCCAGCTTGAGCACCCTGCCAGACCTTGCTGTCCGATGATTCAGTCGTTTCGTCCATTCGCTGGCATCAGGGGATCGATCAGGAAGATTCTGCACATCCTGACTGTCTTTGATTTCAACTGGGCATCAGAGTCACGGCGGATCACGATCGGGATATCTGCCATGATCGCCGAGGTCGCGGCACGGCTGGTGGAACCGCTGCCGCTCAAGGTCGTGTTTGACCTTGTTCTCGACTCCAAGGGCAGCACGGATTCCTTCATCGCCTCGTTTGCGAGCACAAATCAATCCGTCTTCATCGTCCTGGCCGCCGGTGCGGTGGTGGTGATCGCCTTGCTGAGGGCGGCCTCTGAATTCACCAGCACAGTGGCGTTTGCCGTGGCTGGCAACAACTTTCTGACCCAGCTGAGAGCGCGGACGTTTCAACACATCCTCACCCTTTCCCTGCGCTTCCATGCCCGTGTCAGAACCGGCGATCTCGTCACCCGGGTCATCGGTGACATGGGTCGGTTGCAGGATGTGGGGGTCACAGCATTTCTGCCGCTGACAATCAATATCCTCACCCTTGTCGCCATGCTGGTGGCCATGGTGGTGATCAATCCTCAGCTCGGCCTGGTCGCTGTGGTGATGTTCCCCCTGTTCATGCTGTTTGCCTTCAGCAGCGGCCGACGCATCCGCAAAGTGGCGCGTGATCAGCGCAAGCGCGAAGGCCGCGTGGGCGCAGCCTCTGCGGAAGCCTTCACGGCAATCCGCACGGTTCAGGCTCTCGGTCTCGAACCAGCGATGGCGGCCAATTTCGGCAGCCAGAACCGCAAAAGCGCAAGGCAGGCTGTGCAGGGCAAGCGGCTTGCCGCTCGCCTCGAAAGGGGCGTCGATGTGCTGATCGCAGCAGCCACGGCGCTGGTGCTGTGGCGAGGGGCTCTGCTGGTGATGGGCAACCAGCTCACTCCTGGTGACTTGCTGGTGTTCCTGGCCTATCTGAAAAATGCGTTCAAGCCAATGCGAGATATGGCGAAATACTCAGGCCGGATTGCAGGCTCGATCGCATCGGCAGAACGGGTTGCCCAACTGCTGGAAGAAAAACCTGAGTTTGAAGACAACCACCGCCTGCCGGCTGTGCCCAGGAGCATCGAGACGATCGAATTCAGCGACGTCTACTTTGACTATTGCGATGGTGATTCAACCCTGCAGGGAATCAACTTTGAAGCGAGAAGAGGCGAGTTGATCGCACTGCTGGGGCCATCGGGAGCCGGCAAGTCAACGATTGTCAATCTGATGCTGCGTCTTTACGACCCCAATACAGGCTCGATCCGCTTTGATGACCAAGACATTCGCGATTACCGCTTATCTTCTGTTCGCAACAGCATTGCGATGGTGCCCCAGGAGAGCATGCTGTTCAACGCCTCCATTGCCGACAATATCTCCATCGGCAATCCCGATGTTCCCCCAGAAACGATCAGAGCGGCCGCCACGCTCGCTGGCGCCGATGATTTCATCATGTCGTTACCCAATGGCTACGACACCATCGTGTCTGAACGTGGCAGTTCATTGTCGGGAGGCCAGCAACGGCGCATCGCGATCGCCCGCGCTGTGGTCCGCAACAGCCCGGTGTTGATCATGGATGAACCGCTGGCAGGGTTGGATGCCTTCAACCGTCAGCTTGTCTCCGAATCCATCTCACGCATCAGACAAGGACGAATCACATTCGTGATCCTTCACGATATAAAAGCGGCGATGGATGCCGATGCCATCTTGTTCATCAAAGGCGGTCGGATCGTTTTTGCGGACAGAACCAGTGATGATCGCTGCAGCTCCACTGAACTGGAACGGCTCTACGGATCACTGGCAACAACAGACTGAGAGGGCATCACTGCCATGTTGAGCGCTGATGATCTGGACCTGTGTCGCCGCAGCCCTGCTTTGACTGGGCTGGAAAAAGCCTTTGACCCCACCTACATCAACAGTGCCCTGACTGCCCATGGCATCTGCATCGATGATCCAGATTCAATCCAGGCTTATTACATTCGCCACAAGCCTCAGACAAGCACACTGATCGCCTATCGGTTCAGGAATTCCAATCAGGAACACAGGCTCACCATCCGGGTTCACCTGGCATCAGTCCCGGAAAAAGTGGACAAACCACTGAGACGCGCCATGGGGAAAAGCAGCCCCCTGGGTCCGGCCGCTATTCGCCTGCCGGATCTCTGTGGCATCATTTTGTTCTTTCCCCATGACCATGAACTCTCGGCCTTGAGTTCAATCGCGTCAAGCCTCAACCAGATGCAAGAACCAGCACCAGAATTGGCCGACTTGTCGCTACCTGTGGGAGACGCACTCACCTGCTTGGCCTATAAACCGGAGCGACGGTACGTCGGCAAGATTGAGAGCGAGAATCAATCCGCGCATGTGATCAAACTCTATGACCGACGCACCTTTCAAGCCTTCATGCAGAGCAGCGCGCAGGCCAGCCGATCCAACTTCAGATTCTGCCAGAATGCGATTTCATCCTGTGATCGCCATCGGTTGATGGTCTATCCATGGATCGACGGGCAACCCTTGACCGAAGCGATGGACGGAAACCTGTCGATCCTCGAGGATGTGGCGGCACGCCTGGCCGAGTGGCATCGGGCCCATCGGTCATCCACCCTGGCCTGCGATGCCGGAGGGTCGCTCGAACAGAGGATCCGCAGCAGTGCGGTATCGATTCAGGAGATCGCCCCTGACCTGGCTGAGGCAGGCCTGAGGATCGCCAGCCAACTGATCGAGGCCTGGCACACTCTGGTGAACGCGGAGCCAACGCAACCCACCCTGATCCACGGAGACTTCAGCGCCGATCAGGTGATCATCGGGCGCGATGGCCCCGTCTTCCTGGATTTCGATCGTGCCCGTCTCGATCGTCCCGTCCACGATCTGGGATCGTTCCTCGCCCGCCTCGAATACCAGGCGGTCCTGGGGGACACCCCAGCATTCGAGGTCCAGGAGGCACGCCGGATTCTGATCAGCGCTTACACCAGCGCGAACCCAAACCAGCCGATCTGGGGCCTGAACATCTCGGTGAGCGCGCATCTGCTGTTTCTGGTCTCGGAGCCGTTCCGGCGTCTTCAGCCGCGGTGGGCGGAGACAATGCGCCAGCTGCTCGCTCGGATCCGCTCCCTGCTGGAGGCAGCACGCCATGGTGATTGAGTCCCTCTCCACACTCTGGATCGACGATCCGGCCCACCCTGAAGCGGTGGGCACCGCGCTCAACCTGCAACGGGCCTGGCCCCAGGCCGGCGGCCATCTGCTGCTCGAATACCGATCCCCAACGGGTCATCTGTATCCCGGGCAATGGCATCCCGATCCACGGTTTCTGGCGGATCAGGCCAGCGCCCTGAACCAGGCCCACCCGTCCGGCGCCGTGTGGGGCCGCGGCGGTACGGGTGATCGGATCCTGCTGCAACCCCATGGGCTCGACGCCCGCATGCCGACGCTCTCCGCCCGGCTGCAGAGCCCCGGGCACAGCCTGATCAGCCATCGCCCCGGCAAACGCGCTGTTGTCCGCGCAACGGGCCCATCAGGCCTCTTCTACCGGAAGGTTTTCGCCACCGGCAAGAGCTTTCGCAAGGCCTGTCAGGCCGAGGACCTCCTGAACGGATTGGGGATCCGCTTTGCCACACCGCAGGTTCTGGAAACGGACCAACAGGAGAAAAGCCTCTGTTTCTCCGCTCTGGCCGGCCAGAGCCTCCACCAGATCTGCCAGCAGGGAACTGCCGACGCCGCACAGGCAGGGCAACTCGGCAGGGCCCTGGCCGATCTTCACGATCCAGGCCGCATCGGCCGGGGGGATCCCCTGGTTGCCCACTCGGAGTCATCCGTGCTCCACAGCTGGCTGGACAAACTCGCCAACTTCTTCCCGGATCTGGCCGAGCCGATGGCAGCCATGATCCATCAACAGATCTCGCGTGAAACGCTGTTCCAGGTCAGCCAGCCATCGATCATCCACCGTGATGTCCACGACAAGCAGATCTTTCATACCGATCACGGCGTAGCCATCATCGACTTCGATACCCTGGCCCTCGGCGATCCCACCATTGATCTGGCCAACCTGCTGGTGCATCTTGAGCTGCGCTGCCTGCAGGCAAGAACCACGGCCGACTTCGTGAGCACCTACGGCCAGCAGGTTCTTGACAGCTATGGCGGAGGCATTGAGCCCACCAGACTGTTGCACTGCCTCGATTCAGCCCGCCTGAGGTTGGTGTGTGTCTACGCGTTCCGGCCGCCCTGGCAAGCGTTGCTGGCACCCCTGCGGGCGCGGGTGGGACGCCCCTTCGCCGACGGCCTGGAGGGGCCCGTCGCTGGGCTGAGTCGCCAGGCCAGAGCCACGGACTGAAGCCCATCACACGCGGGCGGCCACGCCTTCAGCAGCATCAGCCCAGGCTCAACAAGGTGCGGCGCACGCTGTCGGCATCGTGTCCATGGATGCGCAGGCGTTTGCAGGGGCTGTTCAGTCCGCTTTCAATCACCACATCCCGCAGCGCCACCCCCAGACGGTCCGCCAGGAAGCGGATGAGGGCCGCATTCGCTGCTCCATCCACCGGTGCCGCGCGCAGACGGATCTCCACCAGTCCCTGCCGCTCACCCACCACCTCCTCCACCCGACTGCGCGGGCGGATGCGCACAGCCAGCAGCTGCGCCCGCACCGGGGGACCGGCCGGGCAGGCGAGCGCCGACTGTCGCCCGCTGCCGTTCAGACGCCGCACGGCGTCGGCGAGTTCCTGGCTGGGTTCCGCTGCCGGCATCTCCAGCGCATCGGCGGAAGAGATGGATGCAGCCTACGGTTCTGGCAGCCACGCGCCGCCGACCCTTGAGCTCGTCCACCCCCCAACGGCTCAAGCGCGGAGAGCAGCGCTTCGAGCGGCTGCTCTGGCGCCTGCGGCTGATCTCAATCCTGCCGGTGATCATGAGCCTGGCGAGCACGGTGATCACCTTCGTGCTCGGAACCCGCAAGATCGGCCTGGCGATCCTGGGTCTGGGTCAGGCCCACGAGTCCGACAAGGGCTACATGGCCAAGCTGCTGGGTGGGGTGGTCACGGGGATCGACCTCTATCTGATCGGCATCGCCCTGCTGATCTTCGGCTACGGCGTCTATGAGCTGCTGATCTCGCCGATCGACGCGGCCCGCGAGAGCTCGGGGGGCGGCAGCGGCCTGCTCGACATCCGCAACCTCGACCAGCTCAAGGAGAAGCTGGTGAAGGTGCTGGTGGTGGCTCTGATCGTGGCGGCCTTCAAGGCGATGCTCACCCTGCCGATCAACGACGGCCCCTCCCTGGCCTACTTCTGCCTCGGGGTGCTGCTGCTGGCCCTCAGCGGCTATCTGGTGACCGGCGAGCATGGCCATGGCCGCCCCGGACCCTTCCTGCGCCGCGACGACTGATCCCACCCATGGCCGACACCCTCACGCTCCGCCGCCCCGACGACTGGCATGTGCACCTGCGGGACGGAGCCCTGCTGCAGGCGGTGGCCGCGGACACGGCCCGCAGCTTCGCCCGGGCGATCGTGATGCCCAACCTGCGACCGCCGATCACCACCGTGGCCGCCGCCTCGGCCTACCGCGAACGGATCCGGGCGGCCCTGCCGGACGGCTGCCGCTTCACCCCGCTGATCACTGCCTACCTCACCGACAGCATCGATCCGGCCGAGCTGGAGCGCGGCCATGCCGAGGGCGTGTTCACCGCCGCCAAGCTCTACCCCGCCGGCGCCACCACCAACGCCGATGCGGGTGTCACCGCCATCGAGCGCATCACACCGGTGCTGGAGACGATGGAGCGGATCGGCATGCCGCTGCTGATCCACGGCGAGGTCACCGACCGGGACGTCGACATCTTCGATCGCGAGGCGGTGTTCATCGAACGGCATCTGGCGCCCCTGCTGCAGCGGCACCCGGGGCTGAAGGTGGTGCTGGAGCACATCACCACGGCCGATGCCGCCGACTTCGTGGCCACCGGGCCGGAGAATCTGGCGGCGACCATCACCCCCCACCACCTGCACATCAACCGCAACGCCCTGTTCCAGGGCGGACTGCGGCCCGACTTCTACTGCCTGCCCGTGGCCAAGCGGGAGCTGCACCGCCTGGCCCTGCGCCACGCCGCCGTCTCCGGCAGTCCGAAGTTCTTCCTCGGCACCGACTCAGCGCCCCATGAGCGCCACGCCAAGGAAGCGGCCTGTGGCTGCGCCGGCATCTGGAATGCCCCCCACGCGATCGAGAGCTATGCCAAGGCCTTCGACGAGGAGGGGGCGCTGGAGCGGCTGGAGGGATTCGCCTCGGTGTTCGGGCCGCGTTTCTACGGGCTGCCGCTCAACAGTGACACCATCACCCTGGTGCATGAACCCTTCACCGTGCCGCCCCGCCTGCACCGCAACGACGCCGCCGGTACGGCGATCGAACTGGTGCCGTTTCACGGCGGCGAAACGCTGCACTGGCGTTTGAGCGGCGGGTGAACCGCGGGTGAGCGGCGGTGCCGGCCACAGGAGTCGCAGCAGCCGGTGGCAGACGGCTGGGCGGGCGTTCCGGTAGCGGCCGCACGCTTGATGCCTTGGCAACACCAGAATCTGGCGGACACGTTTTTCGATGCTGGCGCGGTCATGGGGCGCGCTGAAGAGCGGGGCGAGGGGAATCCCCAGTCCTTACATTGCCAGGCTCAAGTGGAGTGCCATTCCTCTAGTCATTCGCGTAGTCATTCGCGAGATCAATCATTGTGCTCAGAACAAGCACATCCATGCCTCATCGGTGATGGATTGCGCCCGGATCCGGCGCCGATCGTGCCCCGCTGAGCCACCGGCACCCAGGGCCGCCGCCAGAGCGGTTCAGTCCCCCGTCCCCACCGCCGCCGCCGCTGCCGCGTGCGTGGATTCCTGGGGATCCGTTGCAGCAACTGGAGCAGATCCAGCTGGCGCCCTGACCTAGACCGGAAGGCTGTCGCCCGCGTCCAGTGTCCACCTCGCCACCGACCAGCACGCCCAGGGAGGTCCGCACCGAGCGACGCGGCGCCGCCGTGCTGGCCGACCCGCAGCTGAACAAGGGCACGGCCTTCACTCGCGAGGAGCGGCAGGCCCTGCAACTCGAGGGACTTCTGCCCTGGCAGGTGGAAACGATCGAGCAGCAGGTGGCCCGCTGCCGCCTGGCCCTGGAGGCCATGGGCAGCGACCTGGAGCGCTACGCCTGGCTGCAGGGCCTGCGCGAACGCAACCTGACCCTGTTCCAGCGACTGCTGCTGGAACACGTGGAGCTGGTGATGCCGCTCGTGTACACCCCGACGGTGGGGCAGGCGATTCAGAGCTTCGCGCGCACCTACCGCAGCCCGGCCGAGGGGGTGTTCCTTTCGGCCCCGCAGCAGGGGCGGCTGCGGGAGGTGCTGGCCGCCGCCATCGCCGACTGGGGAACCGGGGGCAGGGAGTGGACGCCCGAGCTGCTGCTGGTCACCGACGCCGAAGGCATCCTGGGCATCGGTGACCAGGGCGCCGGCGGCATCCACATCTGCCAGGGCAAGCTCGCTGTGTACACCCTCTGTGCCGGCGTCGATCCCGCCACCACCCTGCCGGTGATGCTGGATGTGGGAACCAACCGGCAGGAGCTCCTCGATGACCCGGGCTATCCGGGCGTGCGCCAGCCGCGCCTGCAGGGGGAGGCCTACGACGCCTTCGTGGCGGAGTTCGTGGATGCGGCTGCGGAGCTCTGTCCGGGCGCCCTGCTGCAGTGGGAGGACTTCGGCGCCGACAACGCCCGCCGGGTGCTGGAGGCCCACCGCCATCGGATCGCCAGTTTCAACGACGACATCCAGGGGACGAGCGGCGTTGCCTGCGCCTCGATCCTGGCCGGCCTCAAGGGGCTGGGCCGGCGGCTCGAGGACGGACCGATCGTGATCTTCGGCGCCGGCACCGCCGGCTGCGGCATCGCCGAGCGGCTGCAACGGCTGCTGATCCGCCAGGGACTGGAGGAGGCGGAGGCGCGAAGCCGTCTGTGGCTGCTCGATCGCCGCGGCCTGGTATTTGCCGGGCGGGCGGGCCTGCGTGACCTCGCCCTGCCCTGGGCGGCCGACGCAGAGCGGCTGGCCTCTCTGGAAGCGGCCGGCGCCCGGCCCGACGCCGACGGCCGCATCGGCTTGCTGCCACTGGTGGAGGCCCTGCAACCGGCGGTGCTGATCGGCACCTCGACCGTGGCCGGCGCCTTCGACCAGGCGGTGGTGGAGGCGCTCTGCCGCGGCTGCGAGCGGCCGATCGTGCTGCCCCTCTCCAACCCCACCGCCCTGGCGGAGGTCACCCCGGAGAACCTGCTGCGCTGGAGTGACGGCCGTGCCCTGGTGGCCACCGGCAGCCCCTTCGCACCGGTGCGGATCGGAGACCGTGTGCGCGAGATCGGCCAGTGCAACAACTGCTTCGTGTTCCCCGGCCTGGGCTTCGGGGCCCTGGCGGTGGGAGCGCGGGAGGTGAGCGAGGCGATGATCGACGCCAGCCTGGAAGCCCTGGCGGCGGTGATCCCAGCCGCGAGCGATCCCGATGCGGCGTTGATGCCGCCCCTGAGCCAGGTTCAGACGGTGTCGCGGGCCGTGGCGGAAGCGGTGGCCCTCACGGCCGTGCAGGAGGGCCTGGCAACCCGGGTGTCGACCCCCCAGGACGCCCTGGCCAGCCTGGAGCGCCTGCGCTGGCAGCCCGTCTATCCCCATGTGCTGGCTGCCTGAGACCGCAGGCGGTCGCTCGATGCGCCCCGAACCACAAAGCGATCGTGCGGCGACCAATCAATAAGAGGTATGTCACCCACTCGCGCCGGCCGCCTGCGCCGGACTAGCACCATGCCTGTGTCGTTCCCGCGCGATGGGCTTTTTCGTCCAGCTCACCGACGCCATTGCCAGCCGCCAGTCGCTGCTGGTGACCGGGCTCGACCCGAATCCGGAGATGCTCCAGAGCTGGGCCCACCGCCGCGGCATGGGCGGTCGCTCCTTCCTCTCCCAGGCGCGCCACTGGATCAAGGCGGTGATCGAAGCCACCGCCGATCACGTCTGCGCCTACAAACCCAGCCTCGGCTTCTACCAGTCGCTCGGGTCGGTGGGGCTGGAGCTGCTGCGGGAGGTGCGGGAGCTCGTGCCCCTCGACACCCCCCTGATCATCGATGCCAAGCACGGCGATCTGAACAGCTCCTCGGCCCTGGCCCACTACCTGTTCCGCGACCTCGGCGCCGACGCCGTCACCCTCTCGCCGCTGGCGGGGCAGGACATCGCCGCCCCCTTCCTGCTCTATCCGGAGAAGGCCGTGGTGGTCACCTGCCACAGCTCCAATCCGGCGGCCCGGATCATCCAGCACCACCCCAGCGAGGAGGATCCGCTGTACCTGCGGATCGTGCGCGAAACCCAGCGCTGGGCCACCCCTGACCAGCTGCTGCTGGAGGTGGGCACAAGCGATCCGGCGATCCTGGCCCGGGTGCGGCAGGAAGCCCCGGAACGGTTCCTGATCCTGCGTAGCCTCTGGGGAGAGGAGGATCGCCTCGACGCCCTGCTCGAGGCCGGCCTCAGCCCCGCCGCCGACGGTCTGCTGCTTCCCCTGCCCCAGAACCTGCTGGTGGAGGACGACATGGCCGAACGGGCCGCGGGGCTCAAACGGCGCATCGGCGAGCGGCGCGATCGCTGGCTGGAGCGGCGCGGGGACTCGGCGGATGCCGATGGCGACAGCTGCCGGCTCTGGCTGCCGGGCAGCGAACAGACGGCAGCGGAGGCGAGCGCCGGCCCCAGCGGCCGGGAGGTCGCCGTCGACGATCCGATGGCGCCCCTGATCCTCGATCTGTTCGACATCGGCTGCCTGCTGTTCGGTGAGTACGTGCAGGCCTCCGGTGCGGTCTTCAGTTATTACGTTGACCTGCGCCAGATCATCTCCGATCCCAATCTCTTCCACCGTGTGCTGCATGCCTATGCGGGGCTGATTGCCAATCTCAGCTTCGATCGCATCGCCGGCATTCCCTATGGCGCCCTGCCCACCGCCACCGGCCTGTCGCTGCAGCTGCACAAGCCGCTGATCTACCCCCGCAAGGAGGTGAAAGCCCATGGCGCCCGCCGCCTGATCGAGGGCGACTTCGAGGAGGGCGACACGGTGGTGGTCGTCGATGACATCCTGATCAGCGGCGGCAGCGTGCTGGAGGGCATCGCCAAGCTCGAAGGGTCGGGCCTGGACGTGCGCGACGTGGTGGTGTTCATCGACCATGGCGGCGAGGCCGATACCAGCGCCCGCCGGCGGCTGGAGCAGGGCGGCTACCGCCTGCACGCGGTACTCGACATCGCCCGCATCACCGCCGTGCTGCACAGCAGCGGCCGCCTCAGCGATGCCCAGGCGGGGCTGCTCGGCGGCAACCACGACAGCAGCTCCAGAGCGGTGCTGGCCGGCTCGTAGATTGTCCCCGCGCCCTTGCAACCCCCGGGCGCCCCCCTCAGCATGCCGGATCCAGAATCGGGATCCCGTCCCGGCGCCGCGCCACCCACCATCGGTGAGCTGGAAGCCAAGTATTCGCTCTATTGCAAGGCGATGCGCCTGCTGATCCGGGAGGGCCGCAGCAACGAGGCCATCCGCCGCACGGTCTGCTGGAGCCGGCTCGAACAACTCCATCTCTGCCTGCCCAGCCGCTATAAATCGCCTGACTACCTCTGCGCCGTTCTGCGCCGCGACAAGGCCTGATGCCACCCCCGGCCCTCTGTGAACCGGCCTGATCCCAACCGGCCCTCCGGCAGGTCGATCTCCGACCCCTTCCTCCGCCGGCCGATCCTCACGCTGGTGCTCAGCCTGCTGGTCCTGCTGGCCGGTCTGGTGAGCCTGCCGGCCCTGCAGGTGGAGAACCTTCCTCCGATCGCCCCCGGCCGCGTCACGGTGCGGGCGAGCTGGCCGGGAGCCGGGCCGGAGGTGGTGGAGCAGGGCGTCACCACCCTGCTGGAAAAGCAGTTCAACGGCCTGGAGCGGCTCGACACGATCCGCTCCACCAGCTCGGCCAACGGCAGCACGATCAGCCTGGCCTTCGAGGGCGGCAATCCCGAACTCAACCAGATCAACACCCAGAACGAGGCCACGGTGGTGGCCCGCCAACTGCCGGCGCCGGTGAGCCGCTTCGGCGTGCAGGTGCGGCGCAGCTCCGATGATCTGCTGCTGGTGCTGAGCTTCAGCGCCGATCGCGACCTCTACAACGACACCTTCCTCACCGGCTGGGTGGACACGGTGGTGAAGGAGCGGCTGCGGCGGGTCGAGGGGGTGGGCGATGTGAACCTGTTCGGCGGCAGCGGCCAGGCCTTCCGGCTGTGGCTCGATCCGGCCCGGCTGGAGCAGCGCGGTCTCACCCTGCCCGATGTGCGCCAGGCCCTGCTGCAGCAGAACGTGCTCGCGGCCCTCGGCCAGGTGGGGGAGGCGCCGATGCCATCGGATCAGGCCGTCACCCTGCCGCTGCGGATGGAGGGGCGGCTGCGCAGCATCGACGACTTCGAGCAGCTGGTGGTGGCCCGCAGCGGCGAAGGGGGCCTGACGCTGCTGCGCGATGTCGGCCGGGTGAGCCTGGGCAACGAGACCTACGACACGATCGCCACCGACCTGCGCGGTGCCCCCGCAGTCGCCCTCGGCGTTTTTCAGCGCGACGGCAGCAACGCCCTGCAGGTGCGCGCAGGCCTGGAGGCGGCCCTCACCGACCTGGCCCCCCGCTTCCCGCCGGGCATCACGATGGAGGTGATCGTCGATGAGGCCGAGAGCGTCCGCACCAGCATCGATGGGGCGGTCGAGGCCCTGCGCGACGCCGTGCTGCTGGTGTTCGTGGTGCTGCTGCTGGGCCTGGGCAACAGCCGGCTGGCCCTGATCACGGCCCTGGCGGTGCCGGTGGCCCTGATCGGGGCCTTCTCGGTGCTGCGGCTCACGGGATCGTCGCTCAACACCCTCACCCTGTTCGGCATGGTGCTGGCCTCCGGGCTGGTGGTCGACGACGCGATCGTGGTGAGCGAGGACATCGGCCGGCGGCTGGAAGCGGGCACCCCGGCACTGCGGGCGGCCCGCGAGGCGATGGCGGAGCTGGGGGGCGCGGTGGTGGCCACCTCGCTGGTGCTGGTGGTGGTGTTCCTGCCGGTGCTGGGGCTGGCGGGGAGCGTGGGCCGGCTGTACGCGCCGATCGCGATCACGATCTCCGCCGCCATCGCCTTCTCCACCCTCAACGCCCTCTCCTTCACACCGGTGGCCGCCAGCCGCTTCCTGCACGCCGAACGGCTTGAGCCGGGCTGGCTACGGCGCTGGATCGACCCACCCCGCCGCGCCCTGGAGGCCCTCGAAGCCCCCTATGGCCGCTGGCTCGACGCAGCGCTGCAGCGGCGACGGCTCGTGCTGATCCTGCTGCTGGCGGGACTACTCCTCACCGGCGTGGCCCTGCAGCAACGCCCCACCGCCTTCATCCCCCAGGAGGACACCGGCCAGCTGCGGGGGGTGGTGATCCTGCCGGAGGGCTCCTCGCTGCAGCGCACCCGCCTGGCGATGGAGCGGCTGCGGCAGGCGGCCCGGCAGGAGCCCCTGATCGCCAGCGCCAACTTCTACGCCGGCCGCTCCTTCGGCGACAGCAGCCCCAACAAGGGCCAGTTCTTCCTGCGCCTGCGGCCGGTGCGCGAGCGCCGGGGGGCGGAGCAGAGCAGCGCGGCGGTGGCCGAACGGCTCGACCCTGAGCTGCAGCGGGCGGTGCCGGAGGCGATGGTGCAGCTGAGCGAGGCGCCGAGCGTGCGGGGCTTCAGCAGTGAGGGGGGCCTGGAGCTCGACCTGCTGGACAGCCGTCCCGGGGAGCAGGACCTGGCGAGTTTTGAGCGGGAGGTGCGCGACTTCATCGCCGAGGCCCAGGCCACGGGTTCCTTCGAGCGGGTTTCCACCCGCTTCAGCAGCGGCGCCCCCCTGCTGCAGGTGCTGCCCGATCGGGCCCGCATGGCCTCCCTCGGGGTCGATCCGGCCGCGGTGGTCGACACCCTGGGCGCCAGCTTCGGCAGCGACTACGTCAACGACACCTTCGAAGGCGACCAGGTGCGGCGGGTGATCATCCAGCTGGAGGGACGCGAGCGGCGCAGCGCCGAGGACGTGCTGGCCCTGACGGTGCGCAGCCGCGAGGGCCGTCTCATCCGCCTGGCCGACGTGGTGCGGCTGGTGCCCCGGGCCGGCCCCACCACCATCACCCGCACACGTCTGGAGCGCGCGATCAGCGTGCGTGCCCTGCCCAAGGCGGGGGTGAGCAGCGGCCAGGCGATGGCGATCCTGCAGCAGGTGCTGGAGCGTCGCGGCTCCGATGCCCTGGAGCTCGAATGGGCCGGCCTGGCGCGGGAGGAGGCCCGGGGGGGAGGTGCCAGCCTGCGCCTGTTCGCCCTCGGCCTGCTGGTGATGGCCCTGGTGCTGGCCGGCCTCTACGAGAACCTGCTCGATCCGCTGATCATCCTGGTCACGGTGCCCCTGGCCCTGCTCGGTGCGATCTGCGGCCTGGCCCTGCGCGGCATCCCCCTCGATGTCTACGGCCAGATGGGCCTGCTGGTGCTGGCCAGCCTGGCGGCCAAGAACGGCATCCTGATCGTCGAGTTCGCCAACCAGCGCCTGGAGCGCGGCCTGGCCCTCGACGCGGCGATCCACGGCGCGGCGGTGGCCCGCCTACGGCCGATCCTGCTGACCGCCGTCTCCTCCCTGGCGGGCTTCCTGCCGCTGGTGCTGGCCAGCGGTGCCGGGGCCGCCAGCCGCGTCAGCATCGGCACGGTGGTGTTCAGCGGTCTGCTGGTGTCCACCGTGCTCAGCCTGTTCGTGGTGCCGGCGGTGTACCGGGTGGTGAAGGGCTGGGAGCTGGGCCGGGCGGCCCGCAGCCTGGGGGACGGCCCTGAAACCAGGCCCGCGCGTGGCGACTGAACCAGGCGGTCCGGGCTGGGCATCAGGGCATCAGCCCGTCAGCAGTGGGCGGCAGTCGCCAGGAGGCCGCAGCGGCAGCTCCCCGATGCCGCCCCCGATGCCGCGTTGGTCTCCGACCCGCGATTGCTCGGGCGCACCGATGCTCAGGACGGAGGATGGGAGAGGCCCTGCTTCGGCGGTCGGCCCCGAAACCGCCCGATCAGGCGTTGGGCCGCCAGCCGCAGCGGAGAGGGCTGGTACGGCAACTGCGGCGGTTCATCAAAGCTGTAGCCCTGACCCACCCGGAACCGCTGGGCCCCGCGGTGGGAGGCCATGCTGGTGTAGTGGCAGACCAGCGATCGGCGGGTGAGCGCCGGGTTCTGCATGGGGGTGCCGCCGTGGATCAGGGCACCATGCCAGATCAACAGATCGCCGCGTTTCGGCAGAAAGATGCTGGGTTCAAAGCCATGGCTCTCGATGATGGTTTCGAGATGGTGCCGATAGCCATCAAACACGCCCGGGGCATGATCACGACCCGCCCGGATCTCACCGTTTCCCCAATCGAAGAAACCCAGCGCATCCGGATGATGGGAGCCTTTGTAATACACCAGCGGACCGGCTTCGGCCTGGATGTCTTCCAGGGGAATCCAGGCGGCGGCGAGCTGGGCGAGGCTGCGGTGATGGTTCACATAGGAGAAGTCCTGATGGACCGATTGCTCGCTGCTTTTCCAGAATGTGAGGCTCTGAATCAGGGCAGCGGGTGATCCAAACAGCTCCTCCATGAAGGAGAGAATCGCGGGGCAGAAGGCCAGGCTTTGCGCCGAAGCGAAGAACCTCTGCAGATCCAGCAGCTTGAGCCCGGGGGGCTCGAGGCGGAAATCCGTGACGTTCAGATTGTGCAGATGGCGGGCCTCGTAGTACTGACGCGGGCCATCCACCCCCACCATGCCCATGATCGGATCCTGAGACTTGAGATCCGCGAGGCGCTCCAGATCCTGATCCATCTGCTCCAACAGATCCAGAGGGATCACCCCAGGGAAAATGACAACCCCATCCCGCAGGTAGTCGAGCAGGGGTTGGGAATAAATCCGGGCCGCGGTTTCGGGCTGCTCGCGATACAGCTTCTCGGCCAGGGGGAGGGAGTCAAGGTAGAGCGCAGCAGCCATCTCCTTGAACGGATTCGTGGGATCGGACCTTACCCCGATTCGCTGTGACCCCGCCAGTCATGTCGGATCCTGTAGTACCCAGACACGCTGAACCGAGCCTTTCCCAGCAGACGCTGACCCTCAGAGCAGCCGTTCAGCGGACGGCCTCAACGGTCCAGCGACCGGGGCCCCGCGCACATCAGCCAGCCACAAGTCCCCTTGCTGCAAAGCGAGGCTCAGCCCGTCGGGATCCTGGAGGCCGCTCCCTGCAGGGAGGTATGGAAAGAAATGACAACCTGGTGTGGCCATGAAGCCGCGAAATGGTCCAAGCGCCGGATCGTCGTTGCAGGAGGAGGGGGCAGCGACGTGTCGACCAGCCGACTAGTTGATGGCGAGGAGCGCTACGGCACGGCCGCCAACCACTCCCGGCGGAGCAACCGCAATCAGCAGCTTCTTATCAACAATTTGAAAAAGAGTATGGCCCCGATGAATAATACATACAACCCTGACTATCCGTCGACAGACTGGAATCGCCCGAGGAGTTGAAGATCGTTCCCGAACCGGATACCCCCGCGCTGGACCCTGTTGCGCGGGGCTGGCTGTTTGCGCAGCTGGAGAGCGAATAATTGGCGGCGGTGTTGACGTCGTAGCCGGCGGCCGCCGCCTGATTGTAGTAATAGCGATGACACTGCAGGCTGGCGTAAACCAGCTGCTCACTGGGCATCGTCCCGGTGCGCTGGCTGTAGCTGCGCACAAAGTTCTGCACGAAAGACGCATCATCCTGGGATGTCCAGGCGGGGGCCGCCTGGGCAGCAGGAGAGCCGGCGATCACCAGCGTCAGAACGACGAACAGTGACCTGATCGACCGATTAAAGATCATAAGGATGGATTTACTCAACCACCCTAAGGAGCCTGTCTCCGATCCTTCGGTGGGAACGGCTACCGCCCGACGGATCCACCATTGAAACGATCCATGGGTGAGGGATCCCGATTGCAGGGATCACCGCGAAAGGCATCCGTGCAGACGTGATGGGTGAGGGTCGACGCCACGGGCCGGGGGTCTGCCGCAGGGAGCCACGGGGGGTGCGGCTCTGAGGCCCATCGGGGCCCCGGGCCTGCGTGCGGCGGTTGGGTTCAGAGGCAACCCTGCACGGAAATCCGATAGCTGAAGCCAAGGGCTCCCGGATCACTGCTGGCACCGATCTTGAAGTTCATCTGGCTGGCCTGCTTGCCGGCCACGGCGGGGAACGGTCCGTACTCCTTGCCGGTGCCGATCGGCGGACTGATCAGCTCGTTGAACACCTCCAGGTTGGAGCCATCACTGAACTTCATGTAGCCGCTCACCGGGTAGCGGGCGGACGGATCCGACGAGTTGGCCGTGAAGAAGAACTTGTAGCTGCGGTAGGGCCGATCGACGATGAAATCGGTGTTCCAGTTCGTGCGGCCGATCAGCGTGCCCCGCCCCACCTGCTTGGAGACGATCGGCGTGGTGCCATTGCCACCGATCGGCGTGAGGAAGAGGCAGGTTGGGGCCGCCGCCACCATCGAGGGTGCCATGGCGGCGGACAGACCGAGCAGCAGACCGGCCGCAGTGGACACGCGCTGACGAGGCATGGGAGCAGACGGGACAACCACTGGAATTATTGCCACGCGGCCCGCCGACTGCCGCAACGGTGCAGCCGCTCAGCGCAGCAGGGGCGGATTGAACAGCGGACGCCGGAAGCGGCAGTCGACGCGCCGGGGAGCCTCGCCCGGCTTCTGCACCCGCAGGCTCAGGCGCACCCCCTCGGCTGTGGGCTCGTAGCTGGCCCCGGTGCCGGCGATCGGCTCGACGGCCAGCAGCTCGAACCCACTGGCGATCGTTTCGGCGGTGCAGGCCTGCAGGGCGCGCAGGCGCAGGGCCTCCCAGGCGGCGGGGCTGGAGGCCGAGGCGGCCTGACCGCTGAACGCCAGGCCAGCCACCAGCAGGGGCACGACGGGATGCGAAGAGGGCAGACGCACGGGAAGCACGTTCAAGGTTCCGGGACCATCCTGGTGATGGTCCCTGCCGGTGTCACGCGGTGCTGCTCCCGGCCGCCCAGCCGATCGGTTCCCTGCCGCTCGACCAGGTGGTGACGGTGCTGCAGAGCCGTCCGGAGGGTCTCAGCCAGGCGGTGGCCGTCGAACGGCTGGCGCGCTGGGGGGCCAACCGTCTGCCGCCCCAGCGCCGCCGCCCCCTGATCCTGCGCCTGCTCGATCAGATGGTGCACTTCATGGCCCTGCTGCTGTGGATCGCCGGCGCCCTGGCCTTCGCCGCCGGCACCCCCCAGCTGGGCTGGGCGATCTGGTCGGTGGTGCTGATCAACGGGCTGTTCTCCTTCTGGCAGGAGTTCCAGGCCGAGCGCACCCTGGCGGCCCTGATCCGTTCGCTGCCGCGGGAGGTGCAGGTCTGGCGCGACGGCGACCTGCGGCGGCTGCCGGCCGAGGAGCTGGTGGCCGGCGACCGCATCCTGCTGGAGGAGGGCGAGCGGGTGCCGGCCGACTGCCGCCTCAGCGCCGCCCACTCCCTCTACCTCGACCTCTCGGTGCTCACCGGCGAATCGCTGCCGGTGGCGCGCCAGACCGGGGCGGCCGTCGCCCCCGGCGACGGGAAGCGGCTGGCGACGACCGAACAACCGAATCTGGCCCTGGCCGGCAGCACGGTGGCCTCGGGGCGGGGCGAGGCCTTCGTCTACGCCACGGGCCCCGAGACGGAATTCGGCCAGGTGGCCCGGCTGGCGGCGGGCACCCGGCGCAGCGCCAGCACCCTGGAGCAGCAGGTGGGGCGGATCGTGCACACCATCAGCACCATCGCCGTGAGCATGGGCCTGCTCACCTTCGTGCTGGCCCTGCTGCTGGTGGGTCTGCGGCCGCTCGAAAGCCTGGTGTTCGCCGTGGGCATCATCGTGGCGAACGTGCCCGAGGGGCTGCTGCCCACCGTCACCCTCGCCCTGGCCCTGAACGTGCAGCGGATGGCGCGGCGCAACGCCCTGGTGCGGCGGCTGTCGGCGGTGGAGACCCTGGGCTCTGTGAGCCTGATCTGCAGCGACAAGACGGGCACCCTGACCGGCAACCGGATGGAGCTGGAGGCGCTCTGGCTGCCGCGGGACAGCGCGGTGCAGCAGCGGCTGCTGCTGCGGGCCGCCAGCCTCTGCTCCAACGCCCGCCTGGAGCAGGGCGGCACCCCCGCCGAACCCTGGCGGGCGGTGGGGGATCCCACGGAAACCGCGCTGCTGCGGGCAGCGATCGCGGCCGGGCTCTCCCCCGAGGATCTGCCAGGGCACCATCCGCGGCGCCATGAGATTCCCTTCGATTCGCACCGGCGGCGGATGGCGGTGCTGGTGGACTGGCGGGACGGCGAGGACGATCTCCCCCCCGGAACCCTGACCCCAGGCGAAGCCCTGGTGCTGTGCAAGGGGGCACCGCTGGAGGTGCTGCAGCACTGCGGCTGCTGGCTGCAGGCCGAGGGAGCCGAGCCGCTCACCCCGGAGCGGCGCCAGCAGGCGATCGCCGCCAACGACGGCCTGGCGGCCCGGGGCTTCCGGGTGCTGGCGGTGGCCCTGCGCCCCGCCGGGGCCGGCCCGTTCCACGACCCGTCGGGAGAGCTGGAGCAGGATCTGACGCTGGTGGGCCTGGTGGGCCTGTACGACCCGCCGCGGCCGGAGGTGCCCGATGCGATCCGGCAGTGCCGCGAGGCCGGGATCAAGGTGACGATGGTGACCGGCGACTACGGCATCACCGCCCAGGCGATCGCCCGCCAGATCGGGCTGCTCGATCCACCCGCCCCCGGCGACGACGGCGGCATGGCCGATCCGGTGCGGGTGATCGAGGGCACCACCTTGAGCCAGATCAGCGATGTGCAGCTGCGCCAGCTGCTCAAGTACCGCCACCGGCTGGTGTTCGCCCGCATGGCGCCCGAGCAGAAGCTGCGGCTGGTGCAGGCCTACCGCGACCTGGGGGAGGTGGTGGCGGTCACCGGTGACGGGGTCAATGACGCCCCCGCCCTGCAGGCGGCCGACGTGGGGCTGGCGATGGGGATGAGCGGCACCGATGTGGCCCGCGAGGCCGCCGACATCGTGCTGCTGGACGACAACTTCGCCACGATCGTGCAGGCGGTGCGCTACGGCCGCTCGGTGGTGGCCAACATCAGCCGCTTCATCACCTACGTCATCGCCTCCAACGTGCCGGAGATGGTGCCGTTCCTGGGCATGGTGATCCTGCGCATCCCCGCCGCGCTCACGGTTCTGCAGGTGCTGGCCGTGGATCTGGGCACCGATCTGCTGCCCGCCCTCGGGCTGGGGGCCGAACCGCCGGATCCAGGGGAGATGCGCCGCCCGCCGCGGCCCCGCTCCAGCGCCCTGCTCAACCGCGCGGTGATGGTGCGGGCCTACCTGGTGCTGGGCCTCACCGAAGCCGTGGTGGCGATGGGGGGCTACCTGCTGGTGTGGCGGCGCGAGGGCATCGGCCTGGCGGAGCTGCGGCGGCTGGCCCCCGCCCTGCTGCACCACAGCGCTCCGGCGGCGATCCAGGCGCTGCAGGACCGGGCCGCCACCCTCACCTTCAGCCTGATCGTGGCCGGACAGATGGGAGCCCTGCTGGCCTGCCGCAGCGACTTCCGCCCCTTCTGGCAGGTGCTGCGGCGGCCCAACCGGCTGGTGTGGCTCGGTTTCATCAGCGAGCCGCTGGTGGCCGCCGCCCTGGTGCTGGTGGCGCCCCTGGCCCAGGCCTTCGGCACTGCCCCCTTCCCCAGGGCCTGGCTGGCGCCGATGCTGCTGGCGCCCCTTGCGGTGCTCACGGCCGATAGCGTCCACAAAGCGGTTCGGCAGCGATGAGCGGCACCCCTGGCCAGCAGCCCCCGGCGGGTCGCTCCACCGAGGAGGCTCTGGCCCTGTTCGATCGGCTGCCGCCGGTCAGCCCCGAGGCGATGCTGGGGCTCTGGCAGGGCGAGAGCCTGGCCAGCGGCCATCCCCTCGATGGGCTGCTGGAGCGCTTTCACTGGTACGGCAAGGCCTTCCACAGCACCGAGGACGTGGATCCGCTGCTGTTCCGCAGCACAGGCGGTGGGCTGGTGAAGGTGCGGGCCCTGATGCCCGATCCGATCTGGCTGCAGCGCTGTCCCTGGCTCGCGACTCGGGCAGCGGGCGATGGCTTCCAGCGCTGGCTGCTGCCCCTGCTGCGCATCCAGCACCCCCAGGCCAGGCTGCGCAGCATCGAGCACCGGGGCGTGGTGAGCGCGGCGATGGTCTACGACCGGCTGCCGATCATCGATGTCTTCCGCAGGCTCGACGACCGGAGCCTGCTCGGCCTGATGGACCTGCGGGGGGCCCCGCAGCCGTTCTTCTTTGTGCTGCGGCGGGCCGAGCCGGAGACCAGCCGCTGAGCGGCGCGCGATCAGGCGGCGGCCCTGGGCAACTCTGGCCGACGCGGGGTCTGCTGGGGCGGGGCCGACGCGGACCTGCGGGGCCAGCGCGGGGCCAGGGGAGCAGTCAGCTGCCGACGCTGCCGAAGGTCTCGCGCCAGGACTCCGGGAAGCCGTCGCGGCTGGTGAGCCAGGGTTCGAGCAGGGCCACCTGCCCCGGGCTGAGCGGAGGGTCGGGGCAGCGGCTGCGCCGCAGCAGACGCTCGTGGGCCGCCTGGCGCAGCGGGTAGGGAAGGTCCACCAGATCCTGCAGCCAGCCCCGGTCATCGCTGGGGATGGGGGTGCGGATCAGCTCCTGCACCAGACCATCGAGGGCCGGGACGGAGGTGCCGAAGGAGGCGTAGAAGAACTCCAGCAGGTTGAAGCAGGTGTTCAGGTAGCCGGCCAGGGTGGTGATCGCCGCGGCGGGTGCCGGCGAACCACCGAGATCGAGCAGGGGGCGCCCATCGTCGACCGGGGGCGGCGGCACCACATACCAGCCACCGACTGCGACGATCCGCTGGCCCTCGAGCCGGTTGGGGCGATACCAGCGATACCCCTTCACCCACAGGGTGGTGTTGAGGTTGGTGGCCATCTCACAGATCAGCGGGATCCAGGAGTAGCTGGTGGCGTCCTCGCTGATCTTCACCGAACAGCTGTGGCGGATCAGGGGCTCGGCCACGCCGGGCTGGGCCCGGCAGGCCGCATCGAGCGCCCGGCGCAGCAGCCCGTGCACCTCCAGCACCAGCCGCCCCAGGGTGGGATTCGGGGCGCCGGGGGCGGCCCCCACCCCATCGAGCTCCAGGCTGGCGGTCAGCCAGGTCCAGAGGCAGGCCGCCGGCGACAGCGCCAGCTCCCGGCGGCTGCGCTCCAGATCGGGATCCAGGGCCACCAGCGCCAGGGGCAGCGCCATGCGGCGCTCCTGCTCCCGGGGGCCCGCCTCGGCCTTCGGCACCCGGATGGGGTCGAGCCGCGCCAGCAGATCGCGCACGTACTCGGCGTGACGCAGCTTGCGGATGATCGGCGCCAACGGCGTGATCGCCGCCTGGCGTTGGTAGTCCCGCACCGGCAGGGTGATCAGGTTGGCGGCATAGGCGGGATCGATGTCCGGTCCCGCGATCAGCTCGAAGATCATGTTGCGGATCAGGTGGCAGCGCTCGGGGGCGCTGTCCGCGATCTCCAGGGCTGCAGGGCCTGGCGCCGGCGGGCGATGGGCGGCATCCGCCGCGTCGTAGGCCTGCTGCAGATAGCCGTAGGTGAGCGAGCGGGTGCGCTTGAGGTAGCCGTTGAAGGCCGGCAGCAGCTGGCCCAGGCGCCGCTCGAACACGGCGGTCCGGAGATGGGCCAAAACCACCGGGCGCTGGCGACGGCGCAGCAGCCCCGCCAGCGCCCGCAGCAGGACCGACCCCAGGTCGTTGTCGATGCCGGAGCGATCGAAGCCGGTGCTCAGGCCCAGCCGCTGACGCCAGGTGGGCGGGGACGCCGGGACAGACGGGCCGTGGGACAGCGGCCCGGCAAGCCCCAACCGCCGGCCCAGCCCCGCGATCAGGCGCCCCAGCCGCCCCCCGACGCCCCGCAGCGACCACAGCAGCGCCGCCACCACCCCGGCGATCAGCAGCAGCAGCAACCAGGGGAGCAGCGCCCGGGCGGGCGGGTGAAACAGCCCCATCCCCACCAGGAACCCCAGAACCCCGCAGCCCAGCAGCGGCGGCAGGCCCACCCCCAACAGGGCCCGGGCCAGCCCGGACAGCCGGCGGAGGCCGTCCCCGAGGCGGTGGAGGCGGCCTGGACGCTGCCGCTGCGGCGCGCCAGGGGGTACCTCGAGACTGGGTTCGCTGTAAAAGCCGATCCCGGGCTGGATGTTGTCGACATCGGTGGCGATCACGTAGTGAATCGCCTGCTCCTGCTCGAGCGCGGGGCCGTCGCCACCAGGGCAGTGGCGGGCCTCTTCGAGATCGCGGCAACGGCGGGCCAGGAAGGCCCGGATGTCCTCGACGCTGGCCAGACCAAGGTTGTCGTAGAGGCCGCCGTCGAGGAAGGCGATGTAGGGGCGGCGGTCGCAGATCAGGGAGCCGCTGAAGTGATCCCGGGCCAACTCCGCCCCCCGCGGCCCCGCCGGCGAGCACTCCGGCCGGAAATAGTCGTGCGGAAAGATCAGCGGCTCGAAGCCGCCGGGGAAGGCGAAGGAGGCCGCCACGCAGTCGCCCAGCCGCAGATGGCGGGCATGGCCGTAAAGCTCGGCGGCCTCCACCGTGCCGCCCTCCGGTCGAAGGAAATAGCGGTTGAGCACCAGCACCGGCGCCGGCGGACCGCTGCTTGCCGCCTCAGCGGAGCCACCGCGCTGAATGCCGAAGCGGAACAGGTCCAGCGAGGCGATGTTGGCGGCGTTGAAGAACACATAGTCGGGCGAGAGCGCGCGGTTGCGCAGCATCGCCGTGATCGCCTCATTGCCGAGACTGGCCTCCTGGCCAAGCAGGGTGTTGAGGAACCGCTGGGTGGAATCGGCGGCATGGAGGATCAGCTTCTCGCCCTGGAGCAGCAGGGGCAGGCGCACGAACGCCTCCGCCAGGCCTTCGTCGGCAAAGGCCAGCATCATCGGCTTCCAGAACCGCTCGTAGAAGCGGAAGTCCGCTTCGTTATCGGGGCGATCGCCGGCCTTGGCGCAGAGGTAGGCCGCCAGGGCCAGGGAGCCGCCGGAGACGCTGGACATCACCCGGGCCTTGCCCAGGAGCCCCAGGTCCTGGAGCAGGGCCATGGTGCCCAGGGAGAAGGCGGTGGCGCGGTAGCCGCCGCCCGAGAACGACAGGCCGATGTGGCCGCGCTCCGGCAGGGAGGCATCGGGCCGGGGGCAGGCCGCGGCGGTGGTCGGGTCGTGGGTGCCCCCAGGAGTGTCGGGGCCTTCGGGCGCGGCGTGTTCTGAAACGGAGTTGTCCGAAGCGGAACTATCGGAAGCGGAGCTGTCTGAAGCGGAGTGCTCTGAGGCGGAGTGCTCTGAGGCGGAGTCGCCAGAGGGGGCTGCGGGGGCCGGGTCCATGCAATGGACGCTGCCCCGGACCGTAGCGGCGTCGGCCGATCCGGAACAGCCGATCTGATGCTGCTGATCTGAAGCAGCTGATCTGAAGCAGCTGATCTGGAGCAGAGCATCCCTGGCACGGGATCGCAGGCCAGAACGCCCGAGGGCGGATCGGCTTCAGCAGATCCGGGGCAGCAGTTCGCCCGAGAGCGGCAGCAGCAGGCGCTCACTGCCGAAGGGCGTGCGCAGGCTCACCCGGGCCGGGCCCGGCTCCACCATGCCGATGTGGGCGCCACCGTGGGGTTCAAGCAGGGCCAGGGCCGGCGCCAGCTGATCGGGCGGCACCACCGCCACGAACCGCCCTTCGTTGGCCAGGTGCAGCGGATCGAACCCCAGCAGCTCGCAGCTGCGGCTGACGGCGGCCGCCACCGGCAGCCGCTCCTCCTCCAGCCGCATCGCCACGCCGGCGGCGGTGGCCAGTTCCTGCAGGGCGCTGGCCAGGCCGCCGCGGGTCAGGTCCCGGAGGCAGTGGATCTCCACCCCGGCAGCCAGAAGGCTGTGCACCAGCGGCCAGAGCGGAGCGCAGTCGCTGGCCAGGGGAGGCTGCAGATCCAGGCCGTGGCGCGCCGCCAGGATCGCCATGCCGTGGCGGCCGAGATCGCCGCTCACCAGCAGCTGATCGCCGGGGCGGATCGCGGCCGGTCCGATCGGCCGGGGACTCTCCACCCGGCCGATGCCGCTGGTGGTGAGGAAGAGGCCGTCGCCCTTGCCTCGTTCCACCACCTTGGTGTCGCCGGTGGCGATCGCCACGCCGCACTCGCGCGCCGCCTCCGCCAGGGACGCCACGAGGCGGCGCAGCCGTTCCAGCTCGAAGCCCTCCTCCAGGATCATCGCCACGCTCAGCCACAGGGGCCTGGCGCCGGCCATCGCCAGGTCGTTGGCCGTGCCCACCACCGCCAGCCGGCCGATGTCACCGCCGGGAAATTCCAGCGGCTGGACGACATAGCCATCGGTGGTGAAGGCCAGGGCGCCGCTGGCAGCCGGCAACACCGCGGCGTCGTGCAGCAGCGCCGCAGGGTCCGGGTACAGGCAGCGGAACTCCTGATCGATCAGCTGCTGCATCAGGCTGCCGCCGCCGCCATGGGCCAGCCGGATGCGCTCGCTCATCGATCCCGGACCGCGATCCCCAGCCTGGCGCAGGATCACGGCCTGACGCAGGAACGCCGCCCGGCGAAAGACCACCGCCTGGCGCAGGACCACCCCGGCCGCAGCGTCAGACCGGCGCCCCACCAGTGCCGGAGCCCCCGGCGCACGGCAAACCGGAGCGGCATTCAGAGCCGGTAGCGATACCAGGCGGCGCAGGCCCCCTCGCCCGAGACCATCGGTGCACCGAGCGGGTGCTCGGGGGTGCAGGCGCCAGCGAATGCCGGGCACTCAGCCGGGGTCGCACGGCCCCGCAGGATCGTGCCGGCGATGCAGCGCCCGTCCCCCTCGAGATCCACCAGCGGCTCCCCCACCGGCTCCTGCATCGCGCCGGCAGAGGCAGCCGATGCCGCTGGGCCGGATCTGCCGGCTGCACCGGCTGCTGCACCAGATCTGCCAACGGCACCGGCGGTACCGGCCGCGGAATGGGCTCTGGTAGCTGCCCCTGCTCCGGCTCCGGCTCGCGCTGCGGCTCCGGCCCCGGCCCCGGCCCGGTCCCCAGCACCTGGCCCGGCCCCGCCTCCGACCACCCGCACCCCACCGACCTCCTGCAGCCCGAAGCGGCGCCGCGCATCCAGCTCGCTCCAGGCCGGTGCCAGCGCCAGCCCGCCGCCAGGAATCATCCCCAGCCCGCGCCAGGGCAGATCGATGGGCACGAACACCTCCGCCAGCAGCGCCCGGGCCGCGGCGTTGCCGCCCCTGCGCACCACCCTGCCGTAGGCGTTCTGCAGGCTCGGATCGCCCCGCTCCAGACCGCGCACGCAGGCCAGCACACCCTGCATCAGATCCACAGGCTCAAAGCCGGTGACCACCACCGGTAGCCGGTGGCGGCGCACCAGACCCTCCAGCTCCTCGGTGCCCATCACCGCAGCCACATGGCCGGCCGCCAGGAAGCCCTGCACCCCGCCGGCTGCGTCGGCGTCAGCGCCGCGATCGTCCAGAAGCGCGTCCATCGCCGGCACCACGCGCACATGGGCCACCAGCAGGGAGAGGTTGCCCACCCCCCGCTGCCGCACCTGGCGCGCCAGCAGGGCCGTGGCGGGGGCCGTGGTCTCGAACCCCACCGCCAGAAACACCACCTGCCGCTGCGGATGGGCCTGGGCCAGGTCCAGGGCCTCGAGGGGGGAGGTGAGCAGGCGCACGTCGCCACCGGCGGCCCGCACCCCCAGCAGGTCGTCGCCGGCCTGCCGCCCGGGCACCCGCAACATGTCGCCGTAGGAGGCCAGGATCACCCCGGGCCGGCGGGCCAGCGCGAGGGCGGCCTCGATCGTGGACGCGGGCGTGACGCACACCGGACAGCCCGGCCCGTGGATCAACCGCACCCCCGGCGGCAGCAGCTGATCGAGGCCCCAGCGCACGATCGCGTGGGTCTGGCCGCCGCAGACCTCCATCAGGGTCCAGGGGCGGGTGGTGATCGCCGCCAGCTCGGCCGCCAGGGCAGCCACCACGGTCGCGGGGTGGGCCGGCTCACCGGGGCTGTCGTGGCGCATCGCGAAGGGCGGCCGCAGCTGGCGACACGGATCCGGAACCCACAGCCAACCTAGGGAGTGGCCCCATCGCCCGCAACCGCCGCGCGTGCGTGCCGGAACCTGGCCTGCCCATGCACAGGGGGATACGGATCGGCAGCAGAGAATGGCCGCGAAAGGAATAACGAATAGTCCAGTAGTCTCCAGAAACGGCAGTGCCTGAACGCCATCGGCCTGTCACCCATGGTTGAAACGCGTGAGCCCATGGATGGCGAACCGCTGCTGCCATGGCTAAAGCGAAAACGTCCAGGACAACCCGCGTGATCGTGATGTGGATGCCGCGGCCACCACGTCCAGAGCAGCCGCGGCTCCGCCCCCTTCCAAGTGCAGATGACGGCTCCTCACGCCTCGACGATCTTCCGCGGCGGCAGCATCCTCACCATGGACGACGCCCGCCCCCGGGTGGAGGCGGTGGCGATCGGCGGCGGCCGCATCCTGGCCGCCGGCAACGAAGCCGAGGTGATGGCCACCGCCGCAGAGGACACGGAGGTGATCGATCTGGCGGGCCGCACCCTGATGCCCTCGTTCATCGATGCCCACGGCCACTTCGCCAACGCGCTGCAGATCGTGACGTGGGCGAACGTCTCGGGGGTGCCGGCCGGTCCGGTCACCTGCATCGCCGACATCCTGCGGGTGCTGCAGGAGCACGTGGCGGCGCAGCCCGTTCCGCCGGGGGAATGGATCATCGGCTATGGCTACGACGTCTCGAACCTCAGCGACGGCCGCCAGCTCAGCCGCGACGACCTGGATCCGCTGTTCCCGGACAACCCGGTGATGCTGATCCACAGCTCCAATCACGGTGCCGTGCTCAATTCGGCGGGCTTCGCCCGGGTGGGCATCGACGCCTCCACGCCCGATCCGGCCGGCGGCCTGATCCTGCGCAAGGCGGGCGGCAGCGAACCCGATGGGCTGCTGATGGAAACCGCCTTCCTGCCGATCTTCACCACGATGCCGCAGCCCGGCGAGCAGGAGCTGCTCGGGCGCTTCGAGGCCGCCCAGCAGATCTATGCCCAGGCCGGGGTCACCACCATGCAGGAGGGAGCCACCAATGCCCACGACCTGAAACTGCTCCGCACGGCCGCCGAGCAGGGCCGCCTCATGCTCGACCTGGTCTGCCTGCCGCTGGTGCTGGAGGTGCCGAAGCTGGTGAAGGAATACTTTCCGGATTTCGGTGGCGGACCGATGGAGCTGCCCGACACCGCGGCGGAATCGTTCGGCACCTACCGAAACCGGATGAAGCTGGGGGGCATCAAGTGCGTGATCGACGGCTCCCCCCAGGGCAAGACCGCCTTCTGGAGCGAGCCGCTGCTCACCGGCGGCCCCAACGGCGAGGCGGACTGGCGCGGTCAGCCCCTGTTTCCGCCCGAGCTGATCCACAGGATCATCAAGGAGATCGCCGACAAGAGCATCCCGATCTTCTGCCACTGCAACGGCGATGCCGCCATCGACATGATCATCGACGCGGCCCGCGCCGCCGGCATCACCGCCGCCCAGGATCGCCGCACGGTGATCATCCACTCCCAGTTCATGCGGCCCGAGCAGCTCGATGCCTACGGGGAGCTGGGCTTCTCACCGAGCTTCTTCACCGTGCACGCCTTCTTCTGGGGCGATGTGCACGTGGAGAACCTCGGCCGCGAGCGGGCCTATTTCCTCAGCCCGATGGTCTCGGCGATCGCCAAGGGGCTGCACTGCTCCAACCACAACGACTTCTCCGTCACGCCGGTGGAGCCGATGCGCATGGTCTACACGGCGGTGGAGCGGATCTCGCGCAAGGGCGAGGTGATCGGTCCGGGCGAACGCGTCAGCCCCTGGCAGGCCCTGAAGGCACTCACGATCGAGGCGGCCTGGCAGATCCGCGAGGAGGAGCAGAAAGGCACGATCGAGCCCGGCAAGCTCGCCGATCTGGTGATCCTCGACGCCGATCCCACCGCCGTTCCAACGTCGGAGATCCCCCACATCGCCGTGCTGGAAACCTTCAAGGAAGGCCGGAGCGTCTACCGGGCCCCGGCCGGCATCTGAGAACGCGGATGAGCAGGACGCGCCTCCCTTTCACCGTGATCGGCGGCTACCTGGGTGCCGGCAAGACCACGCTGCTCAACCAGCTGCTCGCCGACACCGGTGGGCTGCGCCTCGCCGTGCTGGTGAACGACTTCGGCAGCCTCAACATTGACGCCGCCCTGGTGCGCGCCCATGCCGGCGACACGATCGAACTGGCCAACGGCTGCCTCTGCTGCTCGATGGTGAGCGGCTTCGCCGAGGTGCTCAGCCAGGTGAAGGCCCGCTCCAGCGCGTTCGACCACGTGGTGATCGAGGCCAGCGGCGTGGCCGAACCGCTGCGGGTGGCGGAGATGGCCCAGGGCTTCGGCTTCCCGATCGATGCCCGGCTGGTGGTGGTGGATGCGGAGCGAATCGAGCAGCAGACGGCCGACCGATATGTGGGCGACGTGGTGCGGCGCCAGCTGCGTCAGGCCGATCTGCTGCTGCTGAACAAGCAGGATCTGATCGACGACGCGCAGCGCCTCGACCTGCACGGGGTGCTGGAAGCGCTGGCCCCGGGTATCCCGCGCCTGGAGACGGTGCGGGGCCAGGTGCCCCTCGCCCTCCTGCTGGGCCGGCACCCGGGCGGAGTGCTGCCGAGCTCCCTGTCGGAGGCCCTGGGCGGTTCCCGACCACGGGCCGGTTCCAAGGCTGATCCAGATCCAGCATCCCACCGCCATGGCGAACGGTTCGAGACCTGGACCCTGCGCAGCGACCGTCCGCTGCCCCGCACCGCGCTGGAACGGTTCGCCGCCGGTCTGCCGCCGGGAATCCACCGGGCCAAGGGGTTCGTGCTGCTGGCGGACGCGCCCGAGCGGCCGCACCTGTTCCAGCTGGTGGGCCACCGCTGGAGCCTGGAGCCGGCGGAGACCAGCAGCGCCCCGACCGGCGGCACGGCCCTCGTGGTGATCGGCCACCGGGGGGCCGCCACCGCCGAGGAGCTACGCCAGCTGCTGGAGGGCCAGGGGAGCGACGGGGCAGCGCCGCGCCCATCCGGCGCCATGGCCGCGGAACCGGTTCACCGCTCGCTCTGACGTGGCGCGACCAGGGCCACCCGTCACGCCTCCTCCGTCGTCCCCCCGTTCCTGTCGCCGATGTCAGCCGGCCAGCACGGACACAGCCCCGTTCGGGAGGAAAAGGTGACCCTGCACGCCGCGCTGCGGGCGATCACGATCGATGCCGCCCTGGATCCTGCGCAAAGAGAGGGAGATCGGCACGATCCGCGCCGGCCAGCGGGCCGACTTCGCCGGGCGGGTCGACGACCCCACCGGCGTGGGCGCCGAAGGTCTGCTCGACATCACCGTGAAGCGTGTGGTGATCGAAGGCGAACCCCATCCGCTCTGATCCGCCCCAGCCTGTGATGCCTGTCCTGGCCGTTCTGCCTCCCCTGCCGCCCGTGCCGGCCGCGGCCTTCAGCCTGCCGCCCTACTTCGACTACGGCGCCACCTTCCTCTGGGCCCTGAGCGGCGCGCTGCTGGGCGCCCGCAAGGGGTATGCCATCCCGGGCATCCTCACGGTGGCCTTCGTGTCGTCGGTGGGGGGCGGCGTGCTGCGCGATGGCCTGTTCCTCCAGAACGGGCCTCCCGTGGTGTTGCGCAGCAGCGGCTACCTGCTGCTGATCGCCCTGGCCACGGTGCTGATCCTGTTCGCCGGAGCCCGCATCCAGCGGCTGCGCCAGCTGCCGCACATCCTCTCGCTGGTGGATGCCATCGGCCTGGGGGCCTATGCCGTGGTGGGGATGAACCTGGCCCTGGCGGCGAAGCTCAGCCTGCCGGGGGTGGTGCTGGTGGGACTGGTGAACGCGGTGGGGGGCGGCATCCTGCGCGATGTGCTCCTGCGGCGTGAACCCTCGATGTTCCTGCCGGGCACCCTGGAGGAATCCCTGGCCCTGCTGGGCTGCCTGCTGTTCGTGACCCTGGTGAAGGCCCAGGTCACCCACCAGCTGTGGGCGGCCTGGATCACGATCGGCGTGATCGCCGTGATGCGCCTGCTGGCGATCCGCTACGGGATCCGATCCCACCCCCTGCAAGGCTTCCGCCCGTATTGGGAACGGGAAGACCGGCAACCCTGAGTGCCCTGGGCCGCCGAGCTGAGCGGCATGGATCAGCCGGTGGGCCAGGCCATGGCATCCCCGTGGTGAAAGGTCTGGATCGCGCGCACGTACTGGGCCCGCTCGTACTCCGCGGGATCGGGGCAGCGCTCCTGGCTCATGCAGCCGATCAGCTCCCGGGCCGTGGCGTGGTCGTGCTCCGCCAGCCAGCGGATCAGCTCGTCCTCCAGGCCGGCCAGGCGGCCGGGCCCGTGGCGCAGCAGCGCCCCCACCACCTGGGTGACGCAAGCGCCGGCCATCAGCAGCCGCACCACATCGGTGCCGCGGTGCACGCCACCGCTGGCGGCCAGGTCGGCCGGCAGGCGGCCGTGCAGCAGGGCGATCCAGCGCAGCGGCAGGCGCAGATCGTGGGGGGTGGAGAGCAGCAGATTGGGGCGCACCTCCAGCTCCTCGATGTCGATGTCGGGCTGGTAGAAGCGGTTGAACAGGGTGAGGCCGTCGGCGCCGGCGGCGATCAGGCGCCGGGCGATGCCGCCGACATTGGTGAAGAACGGCCCAAGCTTGACCGCCAGGGGCAGCCGCACCTCGGAGCGCACCTCGGCCACGATCTCCTCCACCTGGGCTTCGATCGCGGCGCTGGAGAGCTCGGGATCGGTGGGGACGCTGTAGATGTTCAGTTCGATCGCGCTGGCCCCCGCCTCCTCCAGCCGCCGCGCCACCCGCACCCAGGAGCCGGGCCGGGCGCCGTTGAGGCTGGCAATCACCGGAATCGTGAGCCGGGCGCGGGCCTGCTCCAGGTGCCGCAGGTACAGATCGTGGCCGACATGGAACAGCGACGGCTCGGGGAAGTAGCTCAACGACTCGCCATAGCTGTCGCTGCCCTGGATCGCCACCCGCCACAGCTCCAGCTGATCGCGCTCGATCTGCTCCTCGAACAACGAATGCAGCACCACCGCCGCGGCGCCGGCCTCCTGCAGGCGCAGCAGATCATCGATGTCCTCGCTCAGGGGGCCGGCGGCCCCCACCACCAGCGGGCTGCGCAGGGGCAGGCCCAGCCAGGTGGTGGAGAGATCGGGAAGGGACATGGCCTGGCCTCCCCCTGCCGGAGCCAGGGCAGGGGCTCCCCCCAGGGTGGTGCTGGCGCCGGCCACCGGCAAGGCGGCGTGGGGGCTGGTGCCGGAGCCGCAGCGCATTCGCTGCTGGGGGGGCTGAGCCGTCAACGCGCCGGAGATCACCGCCGCCCCCACCCCGCCAGGCTCTGATCGAGAATCGCAGTCTCAGTACGCCCGGACCTTGGCAGCCGCCTTCCACATCGTCGTCGCCCTGGAAGGCCAGCCGCGCCTGGATGACAATCCAGCCCTGCACCAGGCCGTGGCCCTGGCCCGCCGCCAGCCGCGGGCGCAGCTCACCGTGCTGGCCGCCCGGCGCGAGGGGCAGCGGCTGCAGGGGCCCCACCGCCGCCGGCTGGAGGCCCAGGCCCTGACCTCCCTGGCGCAGCGGCTGGCCGCGGCCGGCATCCCTCTGCTGCACCGGCCCCAGCTCACGACCGCCGCCGCCCTGGCCGAGCTGGCCGCCATCCGCCCCGCCGATGCGGTGCTGCACGCCGAAGAGAGCCGGCTGTTCGGCGACTGGCCCCTGCCGCCCGCAGCGTTCCCGCGGGTGTTCAGCGACTTTCGCCGCCAGCTTCGGCAGGCCCCCGAGCCACCGCTGCCGCCACCGGATCTCGAGGGCCTGTCGAGCGATCCCGGTGCCTGGCCCCGCGACTGGCTGCACCCCGGCGCGGACGGGGTGCCAGCCTCCCACCAGGACCCTCACCGCGAACCCCGCGCCGATCCCCGCAGCGCCTTCCCCTTCCGCGGCGATGAACCCGCCGCCCTGGCGCGGCTGCAGCACTACGTGGTCGGCTCGGACGGCCTGCGCGACTACAAAACCACCCGCAACGGCCTGGTGGGCACCGCGTTCTCCTCAAAAGTCTCCCCCTTTCTGGCGGTCGGCAGCCTGTCGGTGCGCCGGATCTGGGAGGCGGTGGAGCGCTTTGAAGCGGAACACGGCGGCGGCGAGGGGCCGGAGTGGATGAAGCAGGAGCTGCTCTGGCGCGAGTTCTTTCTCTGGTCGGAGCAGCAGCAGCCGGAACGCTTCCATGCCCTTGAAGGGGTGCAGGGCCGGCCGTTCAGCGGCGAGGCGGATCGGGAGCGCTTCGCCCGCTGGGCCCGGGCCGACAGCGGCGATCCGCGCATCGATGCCCTGCTGCAGGAGCTCCACGCCACCGGCTACCTCTCCAACCGCGGCCGCCAGTGGGTGGCCTCCCATTTCGTCAACAGCCTGCGCCTGCCCTGGACCTGGGGCGCGCGCCATTTCGAGTGGATGCTGGCGGATGCCCATCCGGCCCTGAACAGCGGCAACTGGGCCTATCTGGCGGGGGTGGGGGCCGATCCCCGCAGCTTCGGCCGTGGCGGCGGCCCCCGCCGCTTCGATCTCGATCGTCAGGGCCGGCTCTACGACCCCGAAGGCGCGCATGCGAGGCGATGGGCATGACCGGACGCCCCCGGCCCAGCGCCCCAGAACCGGCCGCTGAGGCACGACCGGAGGCGGCCGTGGCCGGCGGCAGCCTGACCCTGATCCTGGGCAACCAGCTGCACCGCCAGTGGTTCAGCCCATCGCCGCTGCAGCTCGGGCCCGATGACACCGTGCTGATGGTGGAAGACCTGGGGGTGGCCTCGGCCTACCGCTACCACAGGCTGCGGCTGCTCCACACCTTCTGCGCCATGCGCTGCTTCCGCGACGCCCTGGTGGAGCGGGGCCTGCGGGTGCGCTACTTCGAGCTGCCCGACTCCCAGGAGCTGCCCTTCGCGCAGCGGCTGCAGCGGGAGCTGGGGGCGGCGCTCCCGCGGTTCCGGTGCCTGCGGGTGTCGGAGATCCCCGACCGCACTTTCCGCCAGTGGCTGATCGACCTCTGCGCCGGCCAGGGGGTGACGCTGGAGGAACTGCCGTCGCCCGCCTTCCTCGAAGCGGCGGCCGACAGCCGGCGCTGGTTCAGCGGCCGCGCCCGGCCGCGGATGCAGAGCTTCTACCAGCGGCAGCGCCAGCGCCTCGGGCTGCTGCTCGAGGCCGATGGCAGCCCGGTCGGCGGTCGCTGGAGCTTCGATGCCGACAACCGCCGCCGGCTGCCCAAGGACTACCGGGAGCCGCCCCTGCCACCGTTGACTCCCTGCCGCCACGAGCCGGCGGTGCGCGCGCTGGTGGAGCAGCACTTCCCCGAGCACCCCGGCGCGCTTGGCCCCCTCTATCTGCCGGTCGACCAGCCCGCTGCCGACGCCTGGCTGGGCTGGTTCCTGAGCGAGCGGCTCGATGGCTTCGGCCCCTATGAGGACGCCATCAGCCGGCGCTTCGACACGGTCCAGCACAGCCTGCTCTCGCCGCTGCTCAACATCGGCCTGCTCGATCCGGCCGGCGTGATCGCCGCCACCCTGGAGCACGCGGCCCAGCGCGAGCGCGCGGGCACGCCGGTGCCGATCGCCTCACTCGAGGGCTTCATCCGCCAGGTGATCGGCTGGCGCGAGTTCGTGCGCGGCATCGATCTGGTGCACGGCGAGCGGCAGGCGCAGGCCAACCACTGGGGGCACCGGCGGCGCCTGGCCCCCTGCTGGAACGACGGCAGCACCGGGCTGCCGCCCCTTGATCGCACGATCGAGCGGGTGAACCGCCTCGCCTACAACCACCACATCGAACGGCTGATGGTGATCAGCAACCTGATGCTGCTCTGCGAGATCCACCCAGCCGAGGTGCATCGCTGGTTCATGGAGCGCTACATCGATTCCTACGAGTGGGTAATGGGCCCCAATGTCTATGGCATGGGCCTGATGAGCGATGGCGGGATGTTCGCCACCAAGCCCTACATCTGTGGATCCAATTACATCCGCAAGATGGGCGACGACACAGCCGGGCCCTGGTGCGACATCTGGGATGGCCTCTACTGGCGCTTCATCGACCGCCATCGCGACTTCTTCAGCGCCAACCCGCGACTGTCGATGATGGTGCGGCTGCTCGATCGCATGGCCGATGAGCGGCGCCAGCGCCTGTTCAGCGTGGCGGAGGCGTTCATCGAGCGGGTCACCCTGCTGCCGGCGGCGTGATCGGCTCAGCCCCCGGCACCACCTGGTGGTAGCCATTGGCGCTCAGCAGCCGCAGCGGGGTGCCGAACAGGGCGCTCAGGGGACCATCGCGCAGCAGCTCGCTGGCGGGGCCGTCGCCCACCAGCCGGCCCTCGCGCAGCAGCACCAGCCGCTGAATCTCCGGCACGATCACCGACAGGTCATGGGTCACCAGCAGCAGCGTGGTGCCGGAGCGGGCCAGCTGCCGCAGGAGTCCCAGCAGCTGGTGCCTCGAGCGCAGATCCAGGCCGTTGGTGGGTTCATCGAGCACCAGCACCTCCGGATCGTGCACCAGGGCGCGGGCCAGCAGCAGGCGCCGCTTCTGCCCGTCGGAGAGCTCGCCGTAGGGGCGCTCGGCCAGGGCCGCCAGCTCCAGCTGCTCCAGCAGTTCGGCCACGCGGGCGCGCTGGCCGGCACTGGGCTGCTGGCTGCGGCCGATGCCCACCGAACCGAAGAAGCCCGAGAGCACCACGTCGGCGGCCCGCACCCGGCCGCTGTAGGCGGTGTGCAGATCCTGGCTCACCAGGCCGATGCGCCGCCGCAGCTCCCAGAGGTTGACGGTGCTGCTGCCGAACAGCCGCAGCCCGGAGCCGGGCCGCACCACGGGGTAGAGCTCACGGGTGATCAGGCGCACCAGGGAACTCTTGCCCGAGCCGTTCGGCCCCAGCACCGCTGTGTGCTCGCCGCTGCGCAGCTCCAGGCTCAGATCGGTGAACACCGGGCGCGGCCCCAGCCAGGTCTCCACGGCCGTGAGCTCGAGATAGGGGGTTCCGGGGACCTGGCGGGTCATGGCGGCGGGGCTCCTGGGGGTAGGTTGGCGTTTTGGTGGCGCCATGGGCTCGACCGACTACACCAGCGCGATCCTGGTGCTGATCGCGGTGGGCCTGGCCCTCACCGGCATGGTGGTCTATGTGGTGACGCGCCCCACCGACCTTGAGCGGCGCTGACGGCTCACCCGTTGCAGAATCCCGGAGGTCCGCTGATCAGCGGCCTGCTGACGAGACTCCTCCAGCAATGAGGGTGCTGACTGACCGTGGCGGTGGCGGGACTCCGCAGCACCAGCGGCACCGGGCGCCGGCGCGGGGACCCAGGGCGTCGGTCCACGCAGCGCCGCTGTCATCCCGGCCCAGGATGGCAAAGCTCGCCACAGGCCCCCACAACGCCGCTGGGCCGATCTAGACAAGACGCAGCCCTGCGGTTCCGTAGGCCGCGATCGCCGATGACCCCAACGCCCGCCAGCCCCACCACCGTGGGCCAGGAACTGGGCAGCCGCCTGCGGCTGATGCACGAGCAGCTGCTGGAACTGGTGCCCTGCGTGGATCGGGTGGCCTGCGTGCTCTACAACAGCAGCGACGCCATGCTGCGCACCTTCGTCAACAGCACCCGCTCCGGGGAAGCGATCAGGGGCTACGAATTCCCCCTGCACGAGAGCGCGTCGCTGCAGGCCCTGGCCAGCAGCGGCCAGATCCGGGTGATCGACGAGATCGCTGCGGTGGTGCAACCCACCAGCCCCCATTCCTCCTGGCTGCTCAAGCAGGGCTACCGCTCTTCGCTGACGGTGCCGCTGTTCGACAAGGGCAGCTTCATCGGTTTTCTCTTCTACAACTCCAACAAGCCAGCGGCCTTCAGCGACAAGGTTCAGGCGCATCTAGCGCTGTTCTCCAGCCTGATCGGCATGACGATCAGCAATGAGATCAACCTGGCGCGCTCCATCACCACGTCTGCCCAGGTGGCCCGCGAGTTCGCCAACCTGCGCGATTTCGAGACCGGCGGCCATCTCGAACGCATGGCCCATTTCGCCCGGCTGATCGCCCGCGATCTGCAGGCCGGTCTGGATCTGAGCGATGAATACATCGAACATCTCTACCTTTTCGCTCCCCTTCATGACATCGGCAAGATCGGAATCCCTGATCGGGTGCTGCTCAAGCCCGGTCAACTCGATGCCGAGGAGCGGCAGCTGATGCAGACCCATGTGCAAAAGGGGGTGGATGTTCTGGAGCGGCTGATCGGCGAGTTCGGCATGGAACAGCTGCCCGATGCCTCCGTGATGCGCAATGTGGTGGCCGGCCACCACGAATGCCTCGACGGGTCCGGTTACCCGCTGGGTCTCACCGGCGAGGAGATCCCCCTGGAGGCGCGGATCATCGCAGTGGCGGATGTGCTGGACGCCCTGATCAGCCATCGCCCCTACAAGCAAGCCTGGCCGATCGAGAAGGCGATCGAGGAACTGGAGCGGCTGGTGGCGATCGGCAAGTTCGACGCCACCTGCGTGGCGGCGGTGAAGCGCCACCAGGCCGAGGTTCTGGCCATCCGCGACCGCTTCAGCGATCTGACGCCGGCGGATCAACAGAACCCGTGAATCAGGCCTAAAAATGAAATGAAAATCACATGAGATCGCGCCCCAACGGCATGGCACCTGCGGCGCATGCTGTGGCCTCACGAAGATCTGCAGACCTGCGCTCGTGCGGAGCCGGAGTCGCAATGATCAGCATCGCTCCGGCGCTCTGAGCGCTGACAGACGCCACCATGTTGATGTGGCGGTCCGTGGGTGATCGGGCATGCGGCGTTGTGTGACGGTTCGGTGGGTGTGCTGCTGACAGGGGTGACAATTTTCGTAAGCATTGTCAGTGGATGCGATGGGGCGCGCCGTGACGATTCCCAGGGCGATTGCCAGGGCATTCCCACGCAGAGTCCAGCCCATGCAGAGTCCAGCGGCCACGCCTCCACAGGGCTCCCACCGTGCCTCGGCCCCATCGACTCACCCTCGGATCGCACCACTCGGATCGGAACCATGAGCACAGCCACCAGCGACAGCGCAGCCCTCAACGACCGCCAGCAGGGTGACGAGCCGGTCCGCTGGGTGCGGGTCGGCACCTCCAGCAACCGGGACCCCGAGCGGGCCGTGGCCGAGGCCCTGGCACCGGTGCTCGAGATGGGGCAGCCGAAGCTGGCGATCCTGTTCTGCTCCCCCGCCCAGGACCTCAGCCAGGTGTCGCGGCTGGTCAAGCAGGCGATCGGCGACAACGAGGTGATCGGCTGCTCCAGCGCCGGCGAGCTGATCCGCGACCATGCCCTCTCCGGCGGCCTGGTGATCTGGGCCCTGGGCGGCGATGGCTTCCAGGTGACCACCGGCTTCGGCGTGGGCAACCCCGAGGAGGGGCTGCGCAACGCGGCGGCGGAGGCGGCCCGCTGCATCGAACGGGTGGAACGTCGCCAGCACACGCTGCTGTTCCTGCTGGCCGATGGCCTCTGCGGCGACCAGATGGAGGTGGTGCGCGGCGCCTACGATGTCTGCGGAGCCCAGGTGCCCCTGATGGGGGGCTGCGCCGGTGACGACATGGCCCTGCAGTCGACCCGCCAGATCCATGAGGGCAGCCTGCTCACCCACTCCGTGGTGGCGGCGGCGATCAGCTCCGATGCCCCGATGGCGATCGGCATCGCCCACGGCTGGCAACCGCTGAGCGAGCCGATGCTCGTGACCGAGAGTCAGGGAACCACTCTGGTCAGCCTCGACGACCGGCCGGCGCTGGATGTCTACCTCGACGCCTATGACGCGCCCGCCGAGGTCAGGCAGAACCCGGACGCCTTCTTCGGCTTCGCCCACACCCGGCCGATCGGGATCGCCCGCCGCAACCGCACCGAGATCCGTTACGTCTACAGCGCCGACTACGCGAAGCGCACCATCACGGTGTTCGCCGAAGTGCCCCAGGGGGCGATGGCCTATCTGATGCAGGGCACCTCCAACTCGGTGCTGGAGGCCACATCCGAGGTGTGCGCCCTGGCCGAGGAGTCGCTGCAGGGCCAGCCGGCCCGCGGCTTCATGGTGCTGGAGTGCGTGGCCCGCAAGTCGTTGCTCGAGCGGGAGGGCCTGCTCGATGCCAGCCTGCGGCTGCCCAGCGTCAAGGAGGGGATCTCGGTGGGCGGTTTCTACACCTACGGCGAGATCGCGCGCACCGATGGCGCCGGCGGCCTGCACAACCAGACCGTGGTCGCGCTGGCGGTGGCCTGATGCGGCCATGAGCACGGCGCCGTGGTCGCTGCATCTGCTGGGGGAGGTCCTGTCGGCCTTCTCCCTCGACAAACCCACGGCGCTGCGGGATGTGGTCAGCCGCGTGGCGGAGGCGGTGGATGCGGAGATCACGGCGATCCTGCGGCAGGGGGGCTTCACCCTCTGCACCGGCCTGACGGCCGAGGAGCAGCCGCTGCTGCAGGCCCTGGCCGGGAACCGGCCCGCCACCTTCGAGCTGGCCGCCAGCACGTACCACCTCTACTGGGCCCCGCTGGGGCCGGACGATCTTCTGGTGGTGGGGCGGGCCCACGAGCCCTACAACCTTGAGGAACGGGCCCTGCTGCGGGGCATGGGGCGCAGCATCCAGCTGAGCACCCAGCTGCTCGATGCGGTGCAGGCCGAGAAGGAGGCGCTCAGAGCCGAGAAGCTGGCCAAGGAGAAAGCGATCCGTGAGGCCACGATCGATCACCTCACCGGTCTGCCCAACCGCCGCAAGCTGCTGCGCCACCTCAGCCAGATGCTGGCGGCGCCCCAGGTGCGGGAAGGTCACCTGGCTCTGTTGTTCATCGACCTCGACCGCTTCAAGCAGATCAACGATCTGCATGGCCACAAGGCCGGCGACCAGGTGCTGCGCCTGGTGGCCAGCCATCTGCGCTCCCTCACCCGCGCCAACGATGTGGTCGGACGGATCTCGGGCGATGAGTTCCTGATGATCTGCCTGCTGCGGGACCCATCGGATGCCGAACGGCTCGCGGCCCGGATCCTGGAAGCCCTGCTGCGGCCCCTGCGCAGCCAGGGCATCACCTTCAACTCGGCTGCGTCGGTGGGCATCGCCCTGGCCGCCCCCGGCGACACCCCGGAAACCCTGCTCGATAACGCCGATCTGGCGATGTACGCCGCCAAGCAGCAGGGGCGTGGGCGCTTCGCCCGCTACCAGCCCGGCATGCGCGAACACATCGAGGAACGGCACCGGCTGGAGGCGGAACTGCGGCAGGGGCTGGCGAGCGATCAACTCCGGGCCTGGTTTCAGCCGATCGTCTCCGCCGCCCATGGCGCCGTGGTGGGCTTCGAGGCCCTGGTGCGCTGGCAGCATCCGCAGCGGGGTCTGCTCACCCCGGATCGCTTTCTGGGGGTGGCGGAGGAATCCGGGCTGCTGCGTGAGATCGACGGGGCGATGCTGCGCGATGCCTGCCGTCAGATCTGCCGCTGGCCGTCGTCGCAGGAGGGAATCCTGCCGCGGCTGTCGGTCAACATCTCGGCCGGAAGCCTGGCCCATCCCGGCCTGGCCGACGCGGTGCGCGATGTGCTGCAGGACTGCGACTTTCCTGCCCAGAAGCTGTTTCTGGAGATCACCGAAACCACCCTGGTCGAGGACGTGGCCTCGGCCTACGCCAACATCAGGGACATGGCCAGGATGGGGATCCGCCTGGCGATCGATGACTTCGGCACGGGCTATTCGTCGCTGAAGTACCTGAAGCGCTTCCCGGTGGGGATCCTGAAGATCGATCGCAGCTTCGTCAACGGCCTCGGCGACAGCCCGGAGGATGACGTGATCGTGGAGACGGTGATCAGCATGGCCCGCTCCCTGGGCCTGGAGGTGGTGGCCGAAGGGGTGGAGACGGAGGCGCAGGCGAGCTGGCTGCGGTTCGGGGGATGCCACTACCTGCAGGGGTACCTGTTCGGGGCTCCGGCCGATGGAACCAGGAGCGAGGCGCTCTATCGGCAGTCCCTGAACGAGCAGCTGGGCATCGGGCTGGCCCGCCCGTGAGCCGAGGGTTGCCGGCTCAGAGCCCGTCCTCGCTGGCCCCATCAGTGCCGGCGGCGGCTCCAGGTCGCGGTTCACCGCCGCCCGTGGGCGGGCCCGCCGGGCTGGGCGCCTCCCCGGCCAGAGCGCGGTAGTGGGCCCAGCGCCGATCGCACTCCTCCTGGGCCTGCCGCGCCAGCTCCCGGGCCCGCTCCGGCTGGCTGAACGCGAGCATGCGGAAACGGTTCTCCTCCCCCATCGCCTCGGCCAGCGACCGGCGCGGCGCCCGCCCATCGAGCTGCAGCGGGTTGAGACCCGCTTCGCGGCGGCGCGGGTCGTAGCGATACAGCAGCCAGCGCCCCGACTCCACCGCCGCCTTCTGGTGCTCCATCCCCTGGCGCATGGCGATGCCGTGGGCGATGCAGTGGGAGTAGGCCAGGATCAGCGAGGGGCCGGGATAACTCTCGGCCTCCAGAAAGGCACGCACGGTGTGCTCATCGCGTGCCCCCATCGCCACGCTCGCCACGTACACCGTGCCGTAGGTCATTGCCATCAGGCCCAGATCCTTCTTCGGAGCCGCCTTGCCGCCGGCCGCGAACTTGGCCACGGCGCCCCGGGGCGTGGCCTTGGACATCTGCCCACCGGTGTTGGAGTACACCTCGGTGTCGAGCACCAGGGCGTTGACATCGCGGCCGGAGGCCAGCACGTGGTCCAGGCCGCCGAAGCCGATGTCGTAGGCCCAGCCATCACCACCCACCAGCCACACGCTCTTCTTCACCAGAGCATCGGCCAGGCTCAGCAGGCGCGCCACCGGCGAGGCCGGATCAGCGGCGGCGGGATCGGCGGACAGCCGCTGCTTCAGGGCCATCACGCGCTCGCGCTGGGCATGGATCGCCGGCTCATCGCGCTGGTCGGCAGCCTGGATCGCCGCAGCCAGGGCGGGCGGCACCGGGGGCTCGCCCCCAGCGGGCGGTGGTAGCGCCAGAGCGGCCACCAGCTCCAGGGCCGCCTGCCGCTGCTGGTCGAGAGCCACCCGCATGCCGAACCCGAACTCGGCGTTGTCCTCGAACAGCGAATTGCTCCAGGCCGGCCCCCGCCCCTCGGCGTTGGTCGTCCAGGGGGTGGTGGGCAGGTTGCCGCCGTAGATCGAGGAGCAGCCGGTGGCGTTGGCGATCAGCATCCGGTCGCCGAACAGCTGACTGGCCAGCTTCAGGTACGGCGTCTCGCCACAGCCGGCGCAGGCGCCCGAGAATTCGAACAGGGGCTCCTGCAGCTGCTGCTGGCCGATCCTGTGGAGGTTGAGCCCCGCCCGCGGCACCGGCGGCAGCTGCAGAAAGAAGTCCCAGTGGCTGCGCCCCTGCTGCCGCAGCGGTCGCTGGGGCGCCATGTTCAGGGCCTTGCGCTTCGGTTCCTGCCGATCGCGGGCCGGGCACACCACCACGCACAGCTCGCAACCGGTGCAGTCCTCCACCGCCACCTGGATCGTGAAGGCGCTGCCGCTGAATGCCGCGTCGCGGGCGGGGGCCTGGCGGAAACCGGCCGGCGCCTCCGCCAGGGCGGCGGGCTCGACCACCTTGGCCCGGATCACGGCATGGGGGCAGACCATCACGCACTTGCCGCACTGCACGCACAGATCGCTCTCCCATACCGGCACGCTGTCGGCGATGTTGCGCTTCTCCCAGCGCGCGGTGCCCACGGGCCAGGTGCCGTCGCAGGGCAGGGCGCTGACGGGCAGCGCATCGCCGCGGCGCTCCAGCATCGGCGCGATCACCTCGCGCACGAAGGCCGGAGCCTCTGCCAACCGCTCCGCCAGGGCGGGCGGCGCCGCCTGGCCAGCGACCGCCCAAGCCGCAGCTGGCCCGCTGACCACTGGCCCGGCGGTAGTGGGACGGGGGGCATTCAGACCGGCGACCGGTGGCCCAGCGGCAGCCGGACCCGCCTGACCCTCCGCCCCGGCCGGCTCCTCCAGGCCACGCCACTCCAGAGGCCGCAGGTGATCGAGGCTGGCCTCCACGGCCCGCAGGTTCATCGCCACCACCGCCTCCCCCTTGCGGCCATAGGTCTTGGTGATGGCGCCGCAGATCCGGGCGATCGCCTCCTCACGCGGCAGCACGCCGCTGACCGCGAAGAAGCAGACCTGCATCACGGTGTTGATATGGGGCCCCATGCCGGCCTCCCGCGCCACGCGCGCCGCATCGATCACCCACACGGCGATGCCGCCGTCGCGGATGCCCTGCCGCAGGGCCGGCGGCAATCGCCGCCAGGCCTCCGCCGGCTCCCAGGGGCTGTTGAGCAGCAGGGTGCCGCCGGGCTGCAGGCCGGCCAGAAGATCGAAACGATCGACGAAATCCCACTGGTGGCAGGCCACCAGCGTGGGGTTCTGGATCAGATAAGGGGCCTGGATCGGCTCCGGCCCGAAGCGCAGATGGGAGACCGTGACCGAGCCGGACTTCTTGGAGTCGTAGACGAAATAGGCCTGGGCGTGCAGATCGGTGCCCTCGCCGATGATCTTGATCGTGCTCTTGTTGGCTCCCACCGTTCCATCGGCCCCCAGGCCCCAGAACACCGCCCGCACCTCGCCGTGGGGTTCGATCGTCCAGGCCGGATCAAAGGGCAGGGAGCGGTGGGTCAGATCGTCATCGATGCCGACGGTGAAGTGATTGAGGGGGGCCGCCACCGCCGGATCCAGCAGCACGGTCAGGTGATCGAACACCGCCCGGGCCATCGCCGGGGTGAACTCCTTCGAGGACAGCCCATAGCGACCGCCCACCACGCGCGGCAGCGGCCCGGCGCCATGGCAGCGCGTCCAGGCCTCCGCCAGTGCCACCACCACATCGAGGTAGAGCGGCTCACCGGCGGCCCCGGGCTCCTTGCAGCGATCGAGCACCGCGATCGCCCGCACCGACCCCGGCAGCGCCGCCACCAGCCGCTCGGCCACCAGGGGCCGGAACAGACGCACCCGCAGCACCCCCACCCGCTCGCCGTCCTGCCGCAGCCGCCGGGCGGTGGCCTCCGCGGTCTCGCAGGCGGAGCCCATCAGCACGACCACCCGCTCGGCATCGGCGGGCCCCACGTACTCGTAGGGGCTGTACCGGCGACCGCTGAGGGCCGCGAAGGTGGCCATCGCCTCGTCGAGGTGATCGATGAAGCCGTCGTGGAACGGGTTGGCCGCCTCCCGGGCCTGGAAATAGACGTCCGGGTTCTGGGCGGTGCCGCGCAGCACCGGATGCTCGGGGTTCAGGGCACGCCCGCGGTGCTCCGCCACCCGCTCCATCGGCACCATCGCCCGGAGCAGATCGTCGCTGAGCGCGTGCACCTTCTGCACCTCATGGGACGTGCGAAAGCCATCGAACACGTGCAGCACCGGCAACCGGCCGTGGAGCGAAGCCCTCAGGGCGATGGCGGCCTGGTCCGCCGCCTCCTGCACCGAAGCGGAGACAAGAATCGCGCAGCCGGTGGCACGGCAGGCCATCACATCGCTGTGATCGCCGAAGATCGACAGGCCCTGGGCCGCCAGGGAGCGGGCCGCCACGTGCAGCACTGCCGGTGTCAGCTCCCCCGCCAGTTTGTAGAGGTTGGGGATCATCAGCAGAAGCCCCTGGCTGGCCGTGAAGGTGGTGGTGAGAGCGCCGGTCTGCAGGGCACCGTGCACCGTTCCGGCCGCGCCCGCCTCGCTCTGCAGTTCCACCACCGTGGGGGGAACCCCCCAGAGGTTGGGGCGGCCTTCGGTGGTCCAGGCGTCCGCCCACTCCCCCATCGGGGAAGCCGGCGTGATCGGGTAGATGGCGATCACCTCGCTGAGGCGATAGGCCACCTGCGCCACTGCCTCATTGCCGTCGACCGTGATCATGCGTCCGCCTCCGGAACCACTGCCGCGCTGGGTGCTGCCGGCGGCTCGGCTGCCGCCGATGCCATGGCCTGGGTCTGGGTCTGGGTCTGGGTCTGGGCGGGATCGGTGATCGCTGCCTCCTGGTCCGGCGTCCCGTCAGCCGTCCAGTCCGAGGTCCGGTCAGTCTCCTGGGAGGGTGCCTGCGCCGGTTCCTCCTCCACCAGGCTCAGGGCCAGCCCCACATGCACCAGCACCCGATCCCCGACCCGGGCCTCGGGAAGGCAGGCCAGGCTCACCTGCTGGCGCACGCCACCGAAATCCACCTCCGCCTGCCGCCAGAGGGGGTCATCAGCGGGCCCAGCGTCGATGGCCAGGATGCGGCCGGAGACGGCCAGACACATGGGGCTTCGCGGGCACCTGTCTGTTTTCTAGCCAGAGTGGAACGAGCTGAAGCACCGGGCCCTCCGGAGCGCTGCACACCATGACGGCCATGACCTTTCACGGCACCCTCGCCGAGCTCCGTTCCCTGGTGGACCAGTTGGGCGTCCCCTGCCACTGGGAGCACAAGGGGCCGTTTGAGCTGGCGGTGTTCGACGACCCCGCCGCCAACCTGAGGCTCAACTGGTGGCCGGCCAGCGGCGAGCTCGAGCTGGTGGGCGATCCGGAGCTTCGGGTGCCGATCCAGCAGCAGCTGTCGGCCCTGCTCACCCCCTGAGCACCGCCAGGATCTGCCCCGCCGCCAGGCCGCCGTCGTTGGCCGGCAACCGCTCGGACCAGAACGGACGCAGCCCGTGCTGGCGCAGGGCGGCGATCAGCCCCTCGAGTAGCAGCCGGTTCTGGAAGCAGCCACCGGCCAGAGCCACCGCCGGGCGGAGCGGCCCCGCCGGCGCGGCAGCCGCCTCCAGGCCGGCCTCCCAAGCCGCAGCGGCAACGCTGCGGGCCAACCCGGCCACCAGGCCGTTGTGGAAGCGGGCGGCACAGAGGGCGCTGCCGCGACGAGCCTGGAGGTCGTCGAGCAGGGCCACCAGCAGCGGGCCCCAGTCGAGATCCGGCAGCGGATAGGCGCCGGCAGCGGCCGGAGCCCGGGCGGCGGCAGCCTCCAGCGCCAGGCCGGCCTCGGCTTCGTGGCTGGCCGCGGCCACCAGCCCCAGCAGCGCCGCCACCCCATCGAACAGGCGGCCGGCGCTGGAGCACAAGGGGGCGTTGCAGCCGCCGGCGATCGCCTGCTCCAGCAGGGTCTGCTCACCGGGCCCGAAGGCAGCGCCCAGGGCCGCGGCCCCGGGGTGGTCGAGCAGACCGGCGGCACTGAGCAGACCGAGGGCACTGCGGCGCGGCTCGCGCACGGCGCGCTCACCGCCGGGCAGGGGGAAGGGGCGCAGCGAGGCGAGGCGCGTCCAGTGGAGGCCCCGGGCCGCCGGCTGCAGCCGCAGCAGCTCGCCACCCCACAGGGGCACCGGCTCCTCACCGAGGCCGAGCCCGTCGAGGGCCAGCACCAGCAGGGGGGCATCGTTCTGCAGCAGCCCGTGCTCGAGCGCCACCGCCAGGCCATGGGCGAGGTGGTGACCCACCTCCTGCAGGGGCACCGCCGCCGCTGGAGCGTCGGGCGCGGCGGCCAGGGCCGCCGCCAGCAGCTCCGGCGCCAGGCGGCGGCTGACGTACTCGGGATGGCGATCGACCACCAGTGCCGCCAGCTCGGAGCCATACCGGACCAGCAGCTCCGCCACGCCCTGGCGCCAGCGCTCCTGGCTGTGCCGGTCCGCCAGGTCCCCCAGGTAGGGCGCCAACCAGAGCCGATCGCCGATCGCCAGGGCCGGCGCGCTCTTGAGATCCCCCCCCAGGGCGAGCAGCGGCGACTCGGCGCGGGTTGCCGGCAGGCCGATCGGCTCGGGGGCCAGGCCCCGGGCCCGGCGCAGCAGCATCGGACGGCCGTCGATGATCCGCAGCACCGAATCATCCAGGGGGCGGGCGATCGGCCGGTCGTGGATCAGGAAGGCATCGGCGATGCCGGCCAGCCGCTCCAGGGCCTCCTCCGGATCGATGCAAAGCGGTTCACCGCTGCGGTTGCCGCTGGTGGCCACCAGCGGTCCGGCGAAGGCGCGGGCCAGCCGGTGGTGCAGCGGCGAGGCGGGCAGCATCACCCCCAGCCCCGGCGCCGCCGGCGCCACCCCCGCCAGCCGCCTCCCAACCCGTTCTTCCGGGCAGGTCAGCAGCACGATGGGTGCGGCCGGATCCCGCAGGGCCTCCAACTCAGCGGCCGAAGGGGTGAGCAGATCCGCCAGCTGAGCCGGATCGTGCACCAGCAGGGCGAAGGGCTTGGCGGGGCGGCGCTTCCGGGCGCGCAGCCGCGCCACGGCTGCAGCATTGGCCGCATCCACGAGCAGCTGGAAACCGCCGACTCCCTGCAGCGCCAGGATGCCGCCCGCCGCCAGCAGGTCCACCGCCCGCTGGATCAGGCCCTCGCACTCCACCGGTCGATCGCCAGCGGGAACAGAACTGTCGGGATTGGTGCCATCAGCCTGGCGCCAGGCCAGCCGCGGACCACAGACCGGGCAGGCGATCGTCTCGGCGTGGAAGCGGCGGTCGGTGGGGTCGTCGAATTCGGCCTGGCAGGCGGGGCAGAGGGGAAAGGTGGCCAGGGTGGTGTGGGCGCGGCACCAGGGCAGGGCGGTGGCGATCGAATAGCGCGGCCCGCAGCTGGCGCAGCTCAGGAACGGATATCCGTGGCGACGGCTGGCGGGATCCTCCAGTTCCGCCAGGCAGGCGGGGCAGGGGGCGCGGTCGGCGGCAAGCCCCGGAGCCACCAGGCCGATGCCGAGGGGCTGGGGCGCTGCCGCCCGGATCGCCAGCCCCGCGGGCCTCGCCCCGTCCGGCTGGGCCGGGGGGTGGAGCCAGACGGGCTGCAGCGGCTCCAGGCGGGCCGCCGGGGGCAGCGACTGCGGCAGCTCCCGCAGGAAACGCCGCAGGGCCGGAGCGGGCCCCTCGAGCTCGAGCCGCACCGCACCGGCCACATTGGTGGCGCTGCCGGCCAGGCCCAGGCGGCGGGCCAGGTGGTGCACGCTGGGCCGGAAGCCGACACCCTGGACCACCCCCCGGCAGTCGAGCCTCAGCCGGCGGACGCCGTCCACGCGGCTAAGGGCCGGATCGAGGCTGGGGCACGGCTGGCAGCAGAGCATCGATCAGGGAATCGAGACCCTCGCCGCTGCGGGCGGAGGTGGCGATGCAGCGGGCTCGGGGAGCCACCCGGGCGATGGCGGCCCGGGCCGCGTCGCCATCGAAACCAACGGCCTCCGCCAGATCCATCTTGGTGATCACCACCAGATCGGCGCTCTGGAAGGTGGGCGCGTACTTCAGCGGTTTGTCCTCCCCCTCACCCACCGCCAGCAGCACCAGGCGCTGGTCCTCGCCCAGGTCGTAGGCCGCCGGGCAGACCAGATTGCCGACGTTCTCGATCAGCAGCAGATCCAACCCGTCGAGGGCGATGCCCTGATGGCTGAGACGGTGCAGGCCCTCGGCCACCATCGCCGCCTCCAGATGGCAGGCCTGCCCCGTGGTGATCTGAACCGCGGCCAGACCTGCCCCTTGCAGGCGGCGGGCATCGTGGTCGGTGGCCAGATCCCCCACGATCGCTGCCAGGCGCCGCCGGGGGGCCAGGCGCCGGGCCAGGGCCTCCAGCAGGGCGGTCTTGCCCGACCCGGGGGAGGAGAGCAGGTTGACCACCCGCACACCGGCGGCGCGGAAACGCTCGCGCAGTCCGGCCGCCTGGTCGTCATTGCGCTGCAGCAGGCGGGATTCGAGGGGCAGGGCCCTGGGCTGAATCGGCCCTTGAGCTGCCGGTGGCGTTCGCGGCGGCGGGGGCGTTGTCGTTGTCGTAGTCGTTGTCGGCGGGGACGCGGTAACGGGCTGACCGCAGGAGCAATCACGGCACATGGCGACGCCCGGGCAAGGATCGGCGGCACCAGCCGTGCCGTGGCCCAGCCTAGGAACGATGCCGGCGCCGGCCAGGGGCGCCACAGCCGGGGCGTCACAACCAGGGCTTGCGCCGGGCTGTCACCCCGGGGGGCGAGCTGGGTTCAGGGCCGGGTTGCCGAGGCCCCCCCCTTGAAGGCCATCCCTGTGCAGCCGCAACCCATGCCGCCCCTGCCCATGCCACAGCCGTGCGGGCTGGCGACCTCGGTGGCCGATCTCCGTTGCAGCAGGTGGCGGCAGAGGTCTCACCGCCGTGCCGCCCCCTCGCTCCGGAGCTGCGGCGGCCGGGGATACCGGCTGCCGCCCCTAGCCTGATCGCCCCATCGCCCCGCCCCCGTGACCACCGGCGCCACCGAGGTCGCCAGCCCAGCCGCCCAGCCGGTGGCCCCGTTGCTGCTGGAGATCGAAGGCATGAAATGCGGCGGCTGTGTCCGGGCGGTGGAGCAGCGGCTGCTCGCCCAGCCCGGGGTGCGCCAGGCCAGCGTGAACCTGATCACCCGCACCGCCTGGCTGGGCCTCGACCCGGCGCGGATTCAGGCCCCACCGGCTGGCATCGCCGTCCCCGCCGCCGCAGGCGACGACCCGGCCGCACCGCTGATCGAAGCCCTGGCGGCCATGGGATTCCAGGCCCGCCGCCGCGATCTCCAGGAGCCGGTGAACGATCCCGACGCCAGCCGCCGCCTGGAGGGTTGGTGGCAGCGCTGGCGCCAGCTGCTGGTGGCTCTGCTGCTGCTGTTGGTCTCCGCCGCGGCCCACCTGGCGGAGGCCGGTCAGCTGCCGTTGGCCTGGCTGGCGGACATCCGTGTGCACGCCCTGGTGGCGACCCTGGCCCTCGGACTGCCGGGGCGCGGGATTCTGGTGCAGGGGATCCGCTCGGCCCTGGCCGGGGCCCCCGGCATGGACACCCTGGTGGGCCTGGGCATGGGCAGCGCCTATGTCGCGAGCCTGGTGGCCCTGCTCTGGCCGGCGGTGGGCTGGCAGTGCTTCTTCAATGAACCGGTGATGCTGCTCGGCTTCGTGCTGCTGGGGCGGTTCCTGGAGGAGCGGGCCCGCAACCGCACCGGCCGCGCGCTGCGGGAGCTGGCGATGCTTCAGCCCGACCAGGCCCTGCTGCTGCTCGGAGAGGGAGCCGATGCAGTGCAACGCCCGGTGGCCGTGGGGGCGCTGCGGCCCGGAGACCGGCTGCGGCTGCTGCCGGGCGACCGGGTGCCGGTCGATGCCCGGGTGGTGGAGGGACGCTCGGCCCTGGATGTCTCCAGCCTCACCGGAGAACCGCTGCCCCTCCAATGCAGGCCCAGCGACGAGCTGGCGGCCGGAAGCCTGAACCTGGAGGCCCCGCTGACGCTGGAGGTGCTGCGGCCGGGACGCGAGAGCGCCGTGGCCCGGATCATCGGCCTGGTGGAGCGCGCCCAGGCCCGCAAGGCACCGATCCAGGGGCTGGCGGATCGGGTGGCGGGCCGGTTCAGCATCGCCGTGCTGCTGCTGGCCCTGGCCACGCTGCTGTTCTGGTGGCTCTGGGGGGCGCATCTCTGGCCCCAGGTGCTGGCGGCGGCTCCGTCGGCCCATCGCCATGGCGGGCATCAGAGTCTGGGGGCGGGGGCCGAGACCCCGTTCGCTCTCGCGCTGCAGCTGAGCATCGCCGTGCTGGTGGTGGCCTGCCCCTGCGCCCTCGGCCTGGCGACCCCGGCGGCGATCAGCGTCGGCAGCGGCCGCGCCGCCCGCGAGGGGGTGCTGTTCCGGGGCGGCGATGTGATCGAAGCGGCCGCCGGCGTGCGCACCGTGCTGTTCGACAAGACCGGCACCCTCACCCTCGGCCGTCCCCAGCTCGGTGCGGTGCAGTCGGTGGAGGGGGTGCAACCGCCGCTCAGCCCGGACAGGCTGATCCAGATCGCCGCCAGCCTCGAGGGCCAGACCCGCCATCCCCTGGCCTACGCAGTGCTGCAGCGGGCCCAGGAGCTGGAGCTGCCGCTGCTGCCCATGGACGAGGCCGCCACCCACCCCGGCGATGGCGTCAGCGCCAGGGTGGCGGGGGAGCCCTGGCGCCTGGGCCGGCCCGGCTGGCTGGAAAGCGTCGGGGTGGAACTGCCGGAGGCCCAGCGCCAGTGGCTGGAGGAGCGGGAGTCGGAGGGCGCCACGGCCCTGGCCCTGGCCCGTGGCCCACAGCTGGTGGGGGTGATGGCAGTGGAGGATCAACCCCGCCAGGACGCCCGCGAGACCCTGGCGGACCTGGCCGCCGACCGGCTCGGCTTAGGCCTGCTCAGCGGCGATCGGCGCGGGCCGGTGCAGCGGCTCGCGGCGGCGGTGGGCCTGCCCGCCGACCAGTTGGCCTGGGAGCTGTCGCCGCAGCAGAAGTTGGAGCGCATCGAGGCAGCCCGCCGCAGGGGCCCGGTGGCGATGGTGGGTGACGGCATCAACGATGCGCCGGCCCTGGCGGCGGCGGATGTGGGCATCGCCGTGGGCACCGGCACCCAGATCGCGCTGGATACAGCGGATCTGGTGGTGCTGGGCGATCGGCTGGAGGCGATCCCCGCCGCACTCAAGCTGGCGCGCCGCACGATGGCCACCGTGCGCCAGAACCTGGCCTGGGCCTTTGGCTACAACCTGTTGGTGCTGCCGATCGCCGCGGGGGTGCTGCTGCCGGGTTTCGGCGTGCTGCTCTCGCCGCCCCTGGCGGCCCTGCTGATGGCCCTCAGTTCGCTCACGGTGGTCATCAACGCGCTGCTGCTGGCGCAAGGTGACTGAACACCGGTGACTGAACACCAAGGAGCGGCTGGGCCGATATGGCCTGGCGCTCGTCTGCAGGCCCTCCCGGCGACACGGGGCACTAGGCCTGGAACAGCCCCCGCAGAAAGTCGTCGGCCAGACCCACCGCCCGCGCCCAGTTGTCCGCCTCCAGCAGCCCGGAGCGGCGGGTGGGCTTGAAGCTGTGGTCGCCATCGGGGATCCACTCGAGCTGGATCTGGGGCGAGAGGGGAATGGCTTCCAGCTCACCCCGCCGGCCGAAGCTGTCCCGTTCCCCCTGCAGGACCAGCGTGGGGGTCCGCAGGCTTTCCAGGTGGGCGGTGCGCAGCTGCAGCGGCCGGCCAGGGGGGTGGAAGGGGTAGCCGAAGCAGAGGCAGCCGCGCACATCCGCCTCGGCGGCCATGCCATCGACCACCAGGCTGGCGATCCGCCCCCCCATCGACTTACCACCCAGCACCAGGGGCCGCGCCGGGGCGTCGCGGCGCTCCTGCCCAAGCTGCTGCCGCAGGGCCTCCTGCAACACCGGCAGCCGATCGGGGCCGTGGCGCCGGCCGGTGGCCCGCATCCGGGCCATGTAGGGAAACTCGAAGCGCACCACCCGCCAGCCGCGGCCAGCCAGACCTGCGGCGATCGCCGCCATGAACGGACTGTCCATCGGCGCGCCGGCGCCATGGGCCAGCAGCAGGGTGGCCGCCGCGGCGTCGGAACCGTCGATCAGCCGGGGGGTGTCCGGGGTGGGCTCGGAAGGCATGGTCCGATCCTGGCGGATGCACGGCCCCAGGGCAGCGGATCCGCATCACGTCCGCCGGCTCCCCCGCGGTGGTCCGGACGCGGTCCCGACAACCGGGACCAGGCAGCCCGGCGCACCAAGCCCTTCCGACGGCGAGGGAGGCGGAGCCCAGCCAAAGCCAGGAATTCGGCGACAGGGTGGCGGGCAACATCGTTCCGATCCTGACGATCACCACCCTGCTGGGGGTGTTCAACGCCGGTCTGGCGGCGGTGGACGGGCGTGTCGCCAAGGACCGGAACGTCGCCGAGCTGTCTCAGCAGCTGGACAAGGTGTCGCAGCGGCTGAAGCTGAAGATCCAGGAGGACAGCATCACCAACATGCAGGGCCGGATCTGGAATCTCGAGGTCAGGATCCGTGAGGCCAAAGGCTCGGATCGGGACGAGCGGATCGTGCGGGAGGGAAGGGGAACCTCGAGAAGACCTGGACCCGGCTGGAGAACGGCCGGGCCCGCAACCGCCGCGACTGACCACCGGGACCGGAGCCACCCGAGCAACAGTGGGAATCGCAGCGGGGCATCCCACTGGCGGCACCCTGGAAGCCCGTTGAACGTGTCGCACCCCCAAGACCGGCAGCGCAGCGCCGGCGCCCCACCGGTGTTGGGCCCTGGCCTGAGTCAGGGCCTGGACCTAATGTTTACCGTATGTTTTGCCAGAGGGTCAGCGGTGGAGGAGCGCAGGCGTGATGCCAGAGAGCAGCCGTCATCCGATCAGTTCGTGACCACCGCTCTGGCTGATGGCCTTCAGGTCAGAGCCCAGGTCCTCGACCGCTCCACCCATGGGCTGAGGTTGCTGTTCCGGCCTGGGGTGAACCTCCATCCGGGCATGGCGATCGCCGTGCGCGATGACCACAGCGAGGGGCCTGCCAGCGCCCGCGTGCAGTGGTGCCGCCATAAACACCGCTTCACGATCGCGGGCATCCGCGCCTTCAGGGACCAGCCTGTCGCCCCGGGGCTGAGCACCGCGACGCAGCTGGCCTGATCGGGGTCAGCCTGCCCGGGCCGGCACTGCGGGAGACGGTGCGACAGCTGCGGCCGCTCCCGATGGCGATGCCATGCCGATGGTGATGCCGATCAGAACGGCGGCGGCTCCTGCAGGGAAACGGTGCAGGCCTCGTCGATCTTGCGGATCTGGTGGTCGATGGGCGGGCGAATCTGGTGTTGGCTGCGCGGGTCGTTCGCCTGGCGATCACCCGTGCGGTCGGTGGCGCTCCAGCTCACCACGGCGGCAACCGTCCAGCGGGAAACGGGCCCCATGCAACGCAGCATGGTCAACGCACCCGTTTTCAGGCATCACGTTCCAGGCATCCTGATGCGGCCCTCGCCTGCAGGCCGCGCCCGGGAACGGATGACCACGGCATGGCCAGCCCATGGAACCGGATCGGCAACCCCCACCCACCGGCAACCGCGATCTTTGCTGGGATTGGTGCGAACACCGTGATCACCGCGATGAGTCTGCTGCCCCGCTGGCGCTACATGACCGATGAGGCCAAGACCCTGGCCCGGCGTACCGCCGTCTCCGGCGCGGTGTTACTGGTCGCGCTGCTGCTGCTGCGGCCCCTGCTGCCCCTGGTGATCCTGGCGGTGATCGGCTTCTGGATCTGGAAGAGCGTGCGGCGCTAGGAGCAGCAGGCGCTGCGATCGCGTCCGCAGGCGGACCGCTCCGGTCGGCAGGGGCCGATGATGCCGAGCCCGGCCGTGCATGGCGCGCCCCGGCGGCGTGCCTGCCGACCGGGATGCGGCCCCAGGGTTGGCGGAGGGATCAGCACCCGCCCAGTCACCGCCACAGACATCGCCATTGCCATTGCCATTGCCACAGCCACAGCCACAGCCACAGCCAAGGAAACGATTGCCCGATCGAGCGGAGGCGAGGACCATGGGTGGGTGCGTCTGAGCGGGCCGATGCGGCTGGCGAGCAGGAGCAGCCTGGGGCGGTTGCACAGGCCTGGCCCCGGCCTGGGACCGCGGGACTGCCGGCCGACCGGCCGCGGCGGACGCTCCCAGACGATCGGAACGCCAGGACAGCCACAGCAGGCGCACCGCGATTCAGACCGGTGGCGAGAACGGCAGCGATAGCGGTGCCATCGCGTCCACGCTGACCAAACCCTGCGCAGAGTGACCCTGAGGCATGGAGCAGAACAACAACGACACCCTGATCGGCATCGGCGTTGTCTTCGCCGGGCTGCTGGTGCTCGTCGTCATCACCTACTGGAAGATCGTGCTCGGCCTCGGCCTGCTGGTGGGCGCCGGAGCGCTGCTGATCCGCTGGAGCATCCACCGCGCCCATGAGCGCCTCGAGGCGATCGCCGCCGCCGCCGATCGCCGCTTCGCCGGTGATGTCTTCCGCTTCGGGGATCGTTACGGCCGCATCACCCGGGTCCAGGTGGCGGGCCTGCCCGGGCAGGGGCGCTTCCAGGTGCTCTCCGAGTTGCTGGAGGAGGACGCGGAGGGGATCCGGCTCAGACCCCAGAGCCAGCAGCTGACCCCACCGGCGGATCTGGCCCCCCTGGCCAGCAGCCGCGGCATCGGTCGCTTCCTGGCCGGCGAGGGCATCGACGAGGTGGGTGATCTGGCGGTGGAGGCCCGGGCCACCCAGGCGGCGATCGAATGTCTGCGCGAAAGCGAGTGGACGGCGGGCGCCCTGGAGCGGCTGGAGCAGCTGATCCACTCGACGAGCCGGACCCTGGCCAAGGCGGCGGGCAACGAGCTGCTGGAACCTTCGATTCCCCAGTTGCAGGCGGCCCTGGAGGCCTTCAGCGCCGAAGAGCGGAAGCTGCGCGAGGCCGGCGAGGAGGCCGGGCGGATGCTGCGCAAGTTGATGGACTTTCTCTCGGTTCCGGAGGAGCTCCGGCCGATCCTCAACTTCGATCTGGACCAGCTGTTCGATCCCCAGCGGCTGCAGAGCCTCGAGCAATCGTTTCAGGAGGTGGTGCTGATCAACGACACCTTCCGCGATCTCTCCCACGACCGCCTGGCCTGAAGCTGCATCGGCATCGGGGCGTGGCCTGGGGCAGAGCCTGCAGTCGGCGGCAGCCACCGCCATCGCCACCTGGGCGCGCAGCGACCCGCCGCACCCTGTCCACCCAGCCGCACCGCTTTCGAGCCGGCGCCGGCCTGAGCGCACCTGTAGGTGTGTGCGGGGGGGGGGCACCAACGGGGGTTACCCAGCAGAGGCGCCCTTCAGCAGAGGTGCTGTTCACCGGTGGGGACTCGTCGCCGATGGGTGATGCCGGCCACTGTGAGCGGCTCATCACCGTTGGGCCATCCATCCCGCAGCGGACACGCCCCTGAGGCATCCTGCTGGCTGATCATCATTCCGATGCGGCCTTACCAGCCCTCCCTGCTACGGCTGCTGCATGGCTCCATGCTGCTGCTGGTCCCGGCCGCCTGGCTCAGCGGTCTGATGGTCTACTGCCGCCACGACGGCCGCTGGGGAGCCCTGGGATGGGCACCCGCCGGCGACTGGATCGACATCCACGGCACCCTCGCCGTGCTGATCTGGCCCCTGGCTCTGCTGTTCGGCGTCTATGCCCTCAGCCTCGGTCGGGCGCGCCTGCGGCGCGCCGCCAATGCCGCCCCCCTGCTCGCCCTGGCCCTGGCGGTGGGCAGCGGCAAGCTGATGGACGAGAACTGGCTGCGCGACGGCCAGCTCCACCAGCCGGTGTACAGCCTGCATTTGCTGGCCTGGCTGATGATCGCCGGCAGCGTCCTCTGGCACGCGATCGTCGTGCTGCGCCGGGGGGGCACGGCCCTGGCCGCCTCGATGCTGCGGCCGGAGCTGCGCACGGGCGATCAGCCCCAGCACTGGCCGGGCCAGCTGATCGGCTGGTGGCGCCGCGGCCGCTGAGTCCCCTCAATGCCAGACCCCTCAGCGCTGATCGAACGGCAGGACTGACGCCGAAAGTCCCACGGCGCTGACCGCATGACCAAGGCTGACTTTGATGGGGAGTGGTCCTCGCTGAGGCAGCCGCGGTGCTGAGCCCCCCACCCTGCTGCGGCTGGCCTGCGCCCTGATCCACGGGCTGATCGGCGAGCCGCAGGAGAGCGCGATCCTGCCGGTGTTCGTGGCGCGCATCAGCCTGCTGGATGCGCTGGCGCTGGCCGGTCTCAGCCCGCCGAGCCACGGGCCTGGGCCAGGATCAGGGCGTCGAGCGCCCTGAGATCCTCCAGGCCCCGCAACGGCTGGATCTCTGGCCCGGCGGCGCCGCCGGTGCCAGGGGGCATCGCATCGCCGCGGCGAGCCCCGAGCGGCTTTCGCCCCCCCGGAGCGCCGCCCCCGACAGCCTCGATGCCAGGACCGTGCAGCCCGGCCTGGCGGCAGATCTCACCCCAGAGCGCCTGCAGGTCCGCCTCCTCAGGCGGCTGGAGATCGGTATCGGAGCCACCTCGGGGAACAGCCGCCGCAGTGCGGGGCTTCCAGGGAAAGCACAAGGCCCCGATGCGCACACCCACCAGCAGTTTCTGGGCTAGGGCGTAATCACAGCCACAGCACAGACAGGCGTAATAGAAGGTGAGATCGGCATGCTCGCGCTTGTGGCGACGCTCCTTGACTGTGGCGCTCTCATCCGCCAGATCGCAGAGCTTGTCATGGATGATCGCGGCCCGTAGATAGATCCCATAGGGTTGCCCAACAAAGGACCAGCAGAAGCGCGGAATGGACGCGCCGTCGGTGAGATAACCCTTTTCAGTGGTGTGAAGATCGCCCTGGGGGTCGCGGTAATGAAAGTCGTCCAGCAGACGCATGCGCGAACGATCACCATCGCTTTCAGCCGTAACCAGCGCAGGGTGAACGGGATCGAAAGAGCCGTAATTCACTGCAGGGCAGCCACTCTGATTCAGCCTACGGCGATCGGGCGGATTGTCCACACCTGCTGGCGGCCGACTGGTGTCGACCGGGACGGAATGCAGGTCCGGCCTCACCCGGGATTTTCACCGGGCTCCCCGGACCTGACCAGTCCGGGGAGCTGGCCCACCTGCTGACCGATCACCCAGTTGGTGGCCGCTTTCTGGGTATGCCAGGCCTGCAAGAGTTGTTTGGCGATGCTGCGCAATGCCTCGGGATCGGCGGTCGCTTCAATCGCCCGGTTGAAGCGCTCAATCTCAAATCGCTGGCTGACGCTGAGCTCGATTCCGTTCGTCATCATTCAACCCTCTCAACTGAGCATGAACCTATCCGGGGTAGCCAGCCATGACGTAGCGGCGACTACGGATGAACGCCAAACGCCTGTAGCTCAAAGGCGGCTCAAAAGTGGCTCAAACCCAACCAGTCACAGGACTGATCAGTCTGACCAATCAGCCCGATCAGCAATGCTTTGGGAGCAGCCTCGGCGGCAGCGCTCTGCCGCGCCACCGCCTGCCTGTGCGCGATCGAACCGATCAGGCGGCTGGAGCTGAAGGGCGTCAGGCCAGGAACCAGCGCACCAGATCGAGCAGTTGACCGGCCGGGCCATGGCCCGTGATCCATTCACCCACCAGGGCGGCGACGAAGCCGAGCATCGCCACCCGGCCGTTCAGCCGCTCCACGCCGGCGAGCGCGGAGGTGTTCCAGGGGCGATCGGTGGTCAGGCCCTCCCCGAAGCGCTCGACGGGTTCGTAGCGGAAGGAAGGGTCGGCCATGGGGCGGATCAAGAGGGCCATCACCTTATGCAGCTCCGGACTCGGGCGGAGCGGCGGAGCCGCGGAGGCTGACGTGCCGGCGGCAGCGAGCCAGGCTGGAAGCGTTCCGGAACGGGCGATGGTGGCGGCGCTGCTGATCCTGCTGGTGATGGTCCTGGTGGCGGCGCTGCTGAACCCCGGACGGAAGGACTTCGGCTGGTTCCTGCGCCTGCGGCGTCCGGCCTGGCTGACGTTCGAGGGGCTGATCCCGCTGATCTGGATCGCCATCTACGCCTGTTTCTACGTCTCTGCCCTGCTCAGTTGGAACGCCGGCGGGGGCTGGGGGCTGATGGCGCTCTACCTGGCCCTGCTGCTGCTGGTGCAGAGCTACACCTGGCTGATCTGCCGCACCCGGCGACTGGCCAACGGCACCGCCATCGGCCTGGCCGGCTGGGCCTGGGGGATGGCCCTGGCCGCCCTGGTGCTGCCGATCTCCCGGCCCGCGGCCCTGCTGCTGATTCCCTACCTGCTCTGGAGTCCGGTCGGCACGCTGGTGACCTGGCAGATGCAGCGGCTCAATCGCTGAATGCTGCGCTCGGGCGCCCCGCAGCATGATCGGGATCCACGGGCAGGCGGCGCACGGCCAGAGCCAGGCGCCGGGCCAGCAGCAGCGCGGGATAGAGGCCCCGGGCCCTGCCGCCGTCGGCCATCAGCGGCGCCAGCAACGCCAGCAGGGCGGCGCTGGGCTGCATCCGCTCGCACAGCCAGGCGATGGCGGCGGCTCCATGCAGCACCCGCTCGCCATCGAGCACCATCGCGCCGTTGGCCAGCCGGTGGCCCCGGGCCGCAAGGGCGTGGCGCAGGCGGGCGTCAACGCGCCCATCGCGGATCTGAAGTCCGGGGATGCCACCACGCAGCTCACTGAGCTCGGCGAAATGCCGGCAGAACGGGCAGCCGCCGTCGAACACCAGCACCGGCGCCGGCTCCATCCCAGACGGTCCCGCGCCCTGGGGTGACGCACCCAGGGGTGAGGCCCCGGGCGGGGACGGCTGCCGCGGAGAACCCACCCATCCATGACCGTCGGCCCGCTGTCCCTGTCCAGCGGGCCGGAGAGAATGGCCATCCATCGCTGCCCCCTCCATGGCCTCGGCCGCACCAGCCTGGCGCACCCGTGGCCGGATCCGGGGACGCCCCCACTCCGGCATCAGCCTGGCTTCGCCGGCCAGCGGCCGCGCCAGGGACTGGAGGCTCCGCCTGGCCAACGGCCTCACGATGGCGCGCCGCTTGGCGCTTGGGGTCGCCCTGGCCCTCGCCCTGGCCCTCGCCGGCCCGCTCACCGCCCCCGCCTGGGCGGACACCGCGGCGACACAGCTGGCCTATCGCTGCGACGGAGACCCGCTGCTGGCGGAGCTGTACCCCGGCGCGGTCGACGACCCCGGGATCGCCAACAGCAGCGCCGGCACCCTCCCCGGTGCCTTCGTGGTGCTGCACTGGCGCGACCTGAGCCTGCAGCTGCCCCGCACCAACAACGCCGGCGCACCCAGCTTCACCGACGGGCGCTGGTGGTGGAGTGTGGAGGATGCCGAACACCCCCGCTTCCGGCTGCGCCAGGGCCGCGGCGACATCCGGGAGTTCAGCTGCAGGGCCCTGCTGCAAGCTGGTGGCTGATGCGATCAGCGATGCCCCGGACCGCCCCCCTCCCCAACCCCGGCCTGGTCACCAGCAAGGCCCCCGCGTCCGGATCGGGCACCGAGGCCCAGCGGGAGCAGCCCCGCCGTGGATTCGGCGCCGCGGACAACCGATCGAGCCGCCGCCGCGGCGGCCGCCGCCGCAGTCCCGCCCTGAGCAAGGCCGACTGGGGCCCGCTGGGAAAGCATCCCGACCTTGACGCCATCGTGGCCCGGCAGCGGCTGCAGCTACCCCTCTCCGGCCGACTGACGGCCTCCCAGGTGAACCTGGCCTGGAAACGCTGTGCCGCCGACCACCATCCGGACCGGGGCGGCGATCACGACACCATGCAGCTGGTGAATGGCGCGCGCGATCTGCTGCTCGGCCGCTGAGCACCTGCCGGAAGCGGCGGCTCCGGGACATGGGGCCGGCTGCGGCGAATGCGCACCCGGTAGGTGCCATGGGCCGGTCCGAGCCGCTCGATCAGGGCGTCGCGGGCTTCATGGTGCAGCTCCTCGAGCGAGGGAGCAGCGATGCGCAGCGCGGGGCGCTCGGCCGCGGCCTCAAGGGCCCCAGGCCGTTCGCTCAACAGCTGGAACACAACCTCACGCATGGAGGAGGACGATCGAGACGACCAGTCCATCCTTGGGCGGCTGGAGGGTTTCGGCAGGTGCCGCGCCATACGGAGAACCGTTCCACGGCACACCCCCGTCCGGTGATCCGCCCGGGCAATGGCGACTACAGGGCGCAGCGCGGACGCTCGATCAGGGCGTGGGCCACATCGCGGGGATCCTGGAGCGGCTCCATCCAGGCCGAGCAACGCAGGGGCTCCTCCGGGCATCCGAAAGGTTCCGACCAGCCCTCGAGCTGAAGGCGTGCCCCCAGGAGCACCAGCTGGAAGGTCCAGCGCCGGCGACTGTTCACTGTGAAGGTGGCGGCCATTGCGGGCCCCTCCGACCCGATGGGACAAGAGTCAGCATTCCGGCTGCCGGCGAGCCGGCCATCGCGGGGGAGCGGTTCGGGAGCTGACCACCACCAACGCAGCGCAGCGGACCGGAGCGAAGGCACGGGAGCCGAAGCGGGAGCGGCACCGGGGCCGGGCCGCGCCGGGGCAGGGCAGGGCAGGGCAGGGCAGGGCAGGGCAGGGCAGGGCAGGGCAGGGCAGGGCAAAGGGAATCAGATCCACTAACTTTTCTGTGGGAACAATCGTTTCCACCCGTTCCCCACCGCCACGGCTCTGCCCACTCCGGCGTGATCCCAGCCCCAGGAGCCGTGACCAATTCCGCGCTGCGCCGCGATCGCTGGGTCCTCTCCTGCTGGCTGGGACTGATCATCAGCTTCGGCTTCACCGCCGTCGCCGTCCTTACCTACAACAAGGTGCTCTCCGCCGCGCGCCGGGCGGTGGTGCAACAGATCCTGCCCCTCACCCTCGATGCTCTGTCGGCGGATGTGCAGGAGGATTTCATCCGCCCGATGCTGTTCGCACGGGCAATGGCGGCCAACAGCCTTCTGCTCGACTGGCAGGACGCCGGCGAACAGCCCGGGGAGGCGATCACGCGCTACCTGGCCAGCATCCAGCGGGAACACCACGCCACCACCACCTTCTTCGTCTCGGAGCGCACCCTCCGCTATTACCACCCCCGCGGCGTGATCAAGACCCTCTCGCCCGACTCCCCCCAGGACGCCTGGTACTTCCGCCTGCGCAATGGATCGCGTCCCTACGAACTCAACCTCGATCGCGACACCGCCGACCTCAACCGGCAGACCCTGTTCGTCAACGTCAAGCTGCGTGACGGGCAAGGCCGCTTCCGCGGTGCCGTGGGGCTTGGGCAGTCCTCCCGCCTGCTCACCAACCTGATCCGCAAGGCCCAGCGCGACCACGCCATCCAGGTGCTGTTCGTCGACCGCCAGGGGCAGATTCTGTTCTCCGATCAGCCAGAGGCCACGAGTCCCCGGACCCTGGCCGGGATGCCGGGCATCGGCCCCTTCGCCGGCCGCATCCTTTCCAGCCCCAGCACCGCGATCAGCTTCCGCAGCGGCGGCCAGGAGATCGTGGCGCGCAGCCAGCTGATCCCCGATCTCGACTGGTTCCTGGTGGTGCGCAGCACCGTGCGGCTGCCGGCTGATTTCGTCCGGGATTCGGCCCTGCAGCTCGCCATCGCCGCCCTGGTCACCCTGCTGCTGGCCCTGTGGCTCGCCTTCGAGGTCACCGGCCGGCATCACCGCAAGCTCGAAGCCCTGGCCTGCACCGATCCCCTCAGCGGAGCCCTCAACCGCACCGCCTTCCCGGCCCTGTTCGGCCGCCTGCGGGAGGAGAGCCGGCGCACGGGTCAGCCCATGGCGCTGGCCCTGCTCGACATCGACCACTTCAAGGCGATCAACGACCAGCAGGGGCACCTGGCCGGCGATGCGGTGATCCGGCGGGTGTGTGACCGGATCCGCGCCTGCCTCCGCCCCCAGGATTTGCTGTTCCGCTGGGGGGGTGAGGAGTTTCTGCTGCTGCTCCCCATGGCCGATGCGATCACGGCGATGGAGCTTGTGGAAGGGCTGCGCCAGGCGATTGCCGCCTCCCATCAGGGCCTGAGCCCCGAACCCATGGGCGCCACGATCAGCGCCGGGGTGAGCGTGCTCGATGACCTCGAACAGCTGGATGCGCTGCTGGACCGCGCCGACCAGGCCCTGTACAGCGCCAAGCAGCAGGGCCGCAACCGGGTGGTGCGGAACTAGGGAGCAACCGGCCGGATCTAGGGCAGGTAGGGACGCGCCAGGCCCCGGGCCAGCAGCTCGGCGCAGAGACTCGCCGAACCGCTGCGGAAACAGTCCGCCAGCATCCGGCCGTACTTCTCCTCCTTGGTGGTGCGCACCAGCACCTCACCCGGCTGCTGGAACCAGCTGCTCACATAGGCCTGCGCCTCCAGGCCCCGGGCCTTCTCAGCGGCGTCACGGGTGTGGATCTCGGGGGTATCAACGCCGAACAGCCGGATGCGCTGGCGCAGCACCAGGGAGAAACCGAGGTCGAGATCGAGGTCCAGGGTGTCGCCATCCACCACCCTCACGAGGGTCCGCAGGCGATACACGAAGGGTTCGGGAGCGACCGAAGCGGCGCTGGTGGCAGCGGAGCTGGGAACCGGCCGGGACGGCTTGACGGGATCGGCCATGGCGGCAGGAGAGAAGGACCAACTGTGGGGCCGGGCGATGGTGTCGTCAAAGGTCCCCGCCCGGGCCGGCTCCCGGGCTCGCCCCCCGTTGCTCCCGCTCCAGTCATGACGGAAGACCCCGCCCCCCTTGACGGGCCACCCCGCGATCCCGGATAAGGGTTCTTTGGAAGCGGCCCGATGGCGACGTCCAGCGCCCCATCCCCCCTCGCCGGACTCCTGGGCAGGGATCTGCTGTCCTCGGCCGATCTGTCAGCGGAGGAGACGGCAGCGCTGCTGACGCTGGCGGCCGACCTCAAGGCGGGGCGGCGGACCATCGACCTGAAGGGCCGGGTGCTGGGTCTGATCTTCCGCAAGGCCTCCACCCGCACCCGAGTCAGCTTCTCGGTGGCCATGGCCCGCCTCGGCGGCCAGACGATCGACCTGCTGCCGACGGTCACCCAGGTGGGCCGCGGTGAGCCGGTGGCTGACACCGCCCGGGTGCTGAGCCGCTACTGCGACGCCCTGGCGATCCGCACCTTCGCCCAGGACGAGCTCGCCGACTACGCCCACTGGGCCACGATTCCGGTCGTCAACGCGCTGACCGATCTCGAGCATCCCTGTCAGGCCCTGGCCGACTACCTGACGCTGATGGAGGCCTTCGGCGCCGGGCCGGAGACGCTGCGGGGACTCAGCCTGGCCTATGTGGGCGACGGCAACAACGTGGCCCACTCCCTGTTGCTCTGCGGCGCCCTGCTGGGGGTGAACGTCACGGTGGGCTGCCCCGAGGGCTTCGCCCCGGCCCCGGCGGTGGTGCAGGAAGCGGAACGCCTGGCCGCCGGTCGCTGCCGGATCGCGGTGGTGCACGAGCCGGTGGCGGCGGTGCGGGGCGCCCATGCCGTCTACACCGATGTCTGGGCGTCGATGGGGCAGGAGGAGGAGCAGGCGGAGCGGCTGCAGGCCTTCGCCGGCTGGTGCCTCGATGAGGCGCTGCTGTCGGAGGCCGATCCCCGGGCGATCGTGCTGCACTGCCTGCCGGCCCACCGGGGCGAGGAGATCAGCGCCGGCGTGATCGAGGGTGACGCCAGCCGGGTGTTTGACCAGGCGGAGAACCGGCTGCATGCCCAGCAGGCCCTGTTGGCGGCCCTGCTCGGCGCCGGCTGATCCGGCCTTGCCGGACAAGGGGAGGGAGCGGTACAAATGTATCGAAACGTCCTCCGTCGCCCTGCCGGTGCCTGCTGCCTCCCCCGATTCCCTCACCCCCGCCCAGCAGGAGCTCTACGACTGGCTGGCGGGCTACATCGGCAGCCACCGCCACAGCCCCTCGATCCGCCAGATGATGGAGGCGATGGGCCTGCGCTCGCCGGCGCCGATCCAGAGTCGGCTGCGGCATCTGCAGCAGAAGGGCTGGATCACCTGGCAGGAGGGCCAGGCCCGCACCCTGCAGCTGCTGGGGGAGCAGCCGGCGCGGGGCATCCCGGTGCTGGGCTCGGTGGCGGCCGGCGGCCTGGTCGACAGCTTCGACGACGTGCAGGAGCGACTGGACTTGAGCCCTGTGCTCGACTCCAGGGGGCTGTTCGCCCTCACCGTCAACGGCGACTCGATGGTCGATGTCCACATCACCGATGGTGACGTGGTGCTGATGGAGCCGGTGAGCGAGCCGGCACGGCTGCGCAACGGCACGATCGTCAGCGCCCTGGTGCCCGGCAGCGGCACCACCCTCAAGCACTTCCACCGCGACGGCAGCCGTGTGCGGCTGGAGGCGGCGAACCCGGCCTATGCGCCGATCGTGCTCCCGGCCGACCAGGTCAGCGTGCAGGGGCGGCTGGTGGCCGTCTGGCGCCAGCTCTGATCAATGCAGCCCTCCACCCCCGCCGTCGCCACTCCCATCGCTTGGAGGCGGGCCCCATCGCCGTGTAAGCTCTCTGCATCGACGGGCGAGGCCCAAGGCCACGCGATCAGCCGATCCGGTGATGACCAGCATCGCCAACCGTTGAGACCCACGGGGCCATAGCTCAGCTGGTAGAGCACCTGCATGGCATGCAGGGGGTCAGCGGTTCGAGTCCGCTTGGCTCCATTTTGTCAGACTCCTCACCTAGGGGAGTCTCCTTTGTTGCTGAGAGCCACGGAGGGGCAGTTCCTAGCGTGTGAAACGCGGACCCTCCAGTTCCCGCCACGGGTTGTGACCGCTCCCGGCGCTCCAGGACCTCAGCGCAGCGGCGGCACCCGCCGCAGCTCGATCAGTCGGCAGCCCCAGTGCTCCGGTCCGGTCGGGGTGCCGACGATCCGCTCGGGCGTCATCACCGCCTCGATACCGGCGGCGCCGTAGGACGAGGCCGGCTCCTGAATCCAGGCCCCGGGCGTCAGAGACAGCGCACCGTCCCGCACCGTGCCGCTCATGCGGAAGCTGCCGCTGGGTGCCTCCGGGTTGAGCGAGAGCGGGTAGAAGGCCAGAGCGCCCTGCGCCCGCCCCTGACGCACCTGCAGATCGAGGGTGGCCCCCATCACGCCACCGGCGCACTGGTACGCACCCGCGTACACACCGGAGAGGTCTGAGGAGGGGGGCGTGGCTGCGCCGGCCGCCGCAGGATGGGACAGGCCCAGGGCGAAGCTGCCCACCAGCAGAGCCGCCGCCCGCGAAGCGGCCGGAGCGGATCGGCGCCATGCTGCTCGCAAGCAGGACAGACCGAAGGGTGTCAGCGCGTCAGTGGTCATCGGAGCCGGGAAATGGATGATCGGTAGGTTGATCCTGGCTGGCCTCTTTCGTTGCGACAGCGGAGTGGGGCAGTTTCGCGAATGGAGCCCTGATTCGCCATGTCCAGTTCCCCACTGGCAGGCCTCCCCTCCATCGCGGCCGCCTCTGCAGGCGCTGAACCCAGCGGGGCAGTGATCGCCCTCAACGATGTGACGCGCCGCTACGGCTCCGCGATCGCCGTCGACCGGGTCGATCTCAGCCTGGCGCCCGGCGAGTTCTTCTCCCTGCTCGGCCCCTCGGGCTGCGGGAAGAGCACCACCCTCCGCCTGATCGCCGGCCTGGAGCGCCCCGATGCCGGCAGCATCCAACTGGAGGGACGGATCGTCACGGACGTGCCGCCCCACCGGCGCCCCGTCAACACGGTCTTTCAGAACTACGCCCTGTTTCCCCATCTGAACGTCTGGGACAACGTGGCCTTCGGGCCACGCAGCCGCCGGCGGCCGGAGAGCGAGATCCGCCACGCTGTCGCGGAAGCACTTGAGATAGTGCGCATGGGCAATCTGGCGCAGCGCAGGCCGGCCCAACTCTCGGGCGGCCAGCAGCAACGGGTGGCCCTGGCCCGCGCGCTGGTGAACAAGCCGGCAGCCCTGCTGCTGGATGAACCGCTGGCGGCCCTTGATGCCGGCTTGCGGCGGCTGATGCAGGAGGAGCTCAAGCGCATCCAACGGGAGGCCGGCATCACCTTTCTGCTGGTCACCCATGACCAGGAAGAAGCGCTCGCGCTCAGCGACCGGCTGGCGGTGATGCAAGCCGGGCGCATCGCCCAGATCGGCACCCCCCGCGACGTCTATGACCACCCCGTCTCACCCTGGGTGGCCCGTTTCCTCGGACGCGCCAACCTGCTGGAGGATCCGCGGCAGGGCGGTCTGCGCATGCTCCGCCCCGAACAGCTGCGGCTGAGCGCCGATGGCCCGGCCGACGGCGAGGAGGGCCGATTGGCTCAGGTCGAAACGATTGCCTTCCAGGGCGACGCGCTGCAGGTGAGCCTGCGCGATGCAGTCGGTCAGGAGCTCAGCGTGCGGGCGATGCGCACGGATCCCGCCGCCGAGGTCCGCACCGGCGACCGTCTCTGGGTGGTGTGGTCGACGACCGCCGGCCACCACTGGCCCCGCTGAAGCTCAGACCAAGCCGTCCATCCGCTCGGTTCCCCATGCGACCTGTCGATTCCGCATCAGACCGTTCCCCGAGGCCAGCGGGCCCGGGACGCCGGCTCCCCCGACGGCGCCTGCTGCAGCAGGCGCTGCTGGCCACCGGGAGCGCCACCCTGGGCCCGGCGCTGCTGGCGGCCTGTCGACCGGCCGCCCGGGGACCACGCCGGCTGGTGATCTCGAACTGGCCCCTGTACATCGATCCGACCAAGGACGGCGTCCCCGGCACGGTCGATCGTTTCCGCAAGCAGACCGGGATCAACGTCAGATACAGCGAGGACATCAACGACTCTGTGGCCTTCATGGCCAAGGTTCAGCCGGATCTGGCAGCCGGACGCCCCATCGCCCAGGACCTGTTCGTCACCACCTACTGGCTGGCCGAACAACTGATCCGGGTGGGGTGGGCAGATCCACTCCCCCTTGCCAATGTTCCCAACCTGTCCCGCCTGATCCCCTCCCTGCGCCGCCCCTCCTGGGACCCCCAGGGCCGGTTCACGCTGCCCTGGCAGTCGGGCATCACCGGGATCGCCTACAACATCGAAGCCACGGGCCGTCCCCTCACCTCGGTCGATGATCTGTTTGATCCCAGGCTGCGGGGAAAGGTGGGTTTCCTGACCGAAATGCGCGACACCCTGTCGCTGCTGATGATGGCCGACGGCAAGGACATCACCCGCCCCACCTATGCCGATGCCGAACCGAGCTTCGCTCGACTGGAGCAGGCCAAGAAGGACGGTCAGATTCGTGCGTTCACCGGGAACGACTACCAGGATGACCTGCTGGCCGGCAACTTCGCCGCCTGCGTCGCCTGGTCCGGTGATGTCGCCCAGCTGGCGGTCGAGCAGCCGAAGCTGCGCTTTCTGGTTCCCAGCACCGGCAGCAACATCTGGGCGGATGTGATGGTGATGCCGAAGGGGGCTCCGAACCGCCGGGAGGTCGCCGAATGGCTCAACTTCGTCTACGACCCCGAACAGGCAGCGCGGATCGCTGCAGTCGTGAACTACATCAGTCCGGTTGAGGGAGTTCAGGAGGTGCTGGCGAGTCGGGCGGCCACGGCCCCTCTGGCTCGCAACCCCTTGATGTTCCCCGACGCCGCGATGAGCTCCCGACTGAAGGTCTTCGGTCCGATCAACAAAAAGGAGGAGGCCCGTTTCGATGAACGTTTCGCCGCGATCACCGAAGCCTGAGCTACGTTCCAGGCGATCGGACGCTGTCTCCAGGGGGGCAGCCCTGCTGCTGATTCCGGGAGTGGTGTGGCTGCTGCTGTGGTTCGTGCTGCCGATGGTGCAGCTGCTGCCGGTGTCGCTATCGGAGCAGGGGGATCGCCTGCTGATGACCCTCCGCTTCACCGGTCGGATCGACAACTACGGGCAGGTGTTGCAGCAGCACGCCCCTGTTCTGCTCCGTTCGCTCGGCTACGCAACCGCCTCCACCACGCTGGCCCTGCTGATCGCCTACCCCACAGCTTGGGTAATCCGCTTCCAATCCGGCCGCTGGAAGCCTCTGCTGCTTGGCCTGGTGGTGGTGCCCTTCTTCACCTCTTATCTGGTGCGCGTCATCGCCTGGACCACCCTGCTGGCAGATCAGGGACCGCTGTTGTCGCTGCTGCATCGCTTCGGCCTCGCCCACGGGGTCACCTGGCTGAACACCATGCCGGCCGTACTCGGCGGGCTCACCACCAATGCCTTGCCGTTCACGATCCTTCCGATCGCCCTCAGCCTGGAGCGCATCCCCAGCGAGCTGCTCGATGCCGCCCGCGATCTGCATGCCGGCCCCTGGGCGGTCTTCCGGCGGGTGGTGCTGCCCCTGAGCCTGCCGGGGGTGGCCACCGCCCTGGTGCTGGCGCTGATCCCGGCCGCCGCCGACGTGGTCAACGCGCAGTATCTGGGCGGACCGAACAACCGGATGATCGGCAACGTGTTGCAGAACCTGATGCTGGTGCAACGCCAGCTCCCCCGCGGCGCCGCCCTGGCCTTGATCCTGATGGTCCTGATGCTCGTGCCTGTCCTTCTCTACGTGCGCCGCCACGGCAGCGCCGATCTGACCCTGTCGTGAAGGGCATGGGAGCGGGCCAGGTGCTGCTGGTGGGTGGTACGGCCCTCGCCTATGCGCTGCTGTTCACCCCGATCGTGGTGGTGATGGTGTTCAGCTTCAACGCGCCCCAGGGTCGCTTCAACCTTCTCTGGAACCACGCCACCCTCGACAACTGGTTGCATCCATTCCGGGATGAAGCCCTGACTCAGGCCTTTGTCACAAGCCTGGGCCTGGCCCTGGTCGCCAGCCTGGTCGCCACCGTGCTCGGCGGGCTGATGGCCCTGGGCCTCACCCGTTATCGCCTGCGGGCCCGCACCTGGGTGGAGACGCTATTGGTGTTGCCCCTCAGCAGCCCCGAGGTGGTGCTGGCGACCTCCCTACTGACCCTGTTCGTACAGGCGAACATCCCGAGGGGATTCGTCACCCTGGTGATCGCCCACAGCCTGTTCTGCCTCAGTTATGCCGCTCTCACTCTCAAGGCCCGGATGGCCGACCTGGATGGGCGGCTGGAGGAGGCCGCGATGGACCTTGGAGCCCGGCCGGTGGAGGCCTTCCGGCGTGTCACCCTGCCGCTGATCGCCCCGGGACTGCTGGCCGCCTTCCTGTTGTCGTTCTCACTCTCCCTTGATGACACGATCATCTCGCTGTTCACCGCCGGTGACACCGTGACCCTGCCCCTTTACATCGCCGGGGCCTTTCAGCGTGAGATCAGCCCCCAGATCCACGTGCTGGCGAGTCTTGTGTTTCTGGTCAGTACAGGCCTCCTGGCGATCAGCATCCGCTGGTGGCCCACCCAGAGGCCCTGAGAAGGGGAACAGCCACCAGCACCGCCCCCGATCAGCGGTCTGGCTTCCGGCATCGATCAGCGTTGGAGTTTGAACCTACGGGGTTGCGCGCGCGCTCGGTGCTCGGGTTTGATCGCTCAGCGTTCGGGGTTGCC
>Ga0315900_10000297_pt1 | contig 88708 bp, 77 predicted proteins | sample LakEriMetagenome_FD_203521 | JGI IMG/M metagenome (GOLD analysis project Ga0315900, IMG submission 203521) | Freshwater fungal communities from buoy surface, Lake Erie, Ohio, United States - Buoy 12 MA114 | ecosystem: Environmental > Aquatic > Freshwater > Lake > Lake biofilm | place: USA: Lake... | reverse complement strand
CGGCGAGCATACGGGCGACGTCTGGCCGATCGGGGACCGTTGCCTTCTCGGATTTTTCAGTCGGCAGGAAAAGCCCTACGGTGCGATTGTTGCGCACCAAGTATTTTTGAGCCACTGCCTGCACGGCATCGGGCGTCACGGCTTCCAGGCGGTCGCGATGGAGGAAATAGAGTCGCCAGTCGCCTTGCGCCGCCCATTCGCTCAGTTCGGTCGCCAGCTGCGTGGAATTGCTGCTCTGCAGCTCCCTCGCTTTCAGCAATTCCGTCTTCGCTCGCTCCACCTCCTCAGCCGTCACCGGAAACCGCTCGAACGACTCCAGTGTTTCCAGAAGGGCCACCCGAGCTTCTTCGATCGACTTGTCCTTGGGCACTTCCGCTCCGTAGAACATCAAGCCCGGATCGTGGAGTCCAAAAGAGCCGCCCAGAACGGAAGTCGCTTTCTGGGTGACCACCAACGACTTGTAAAGCCTCCCGCTGGGTTCGGTGGCCAGCAGGGTGGCCAGCACTTCGACCGGAACATATTCGGGATCGGCACCGGCCGGGATGTGATACGCAGCGCCCACATACTGGCTTTCGCCAACACGACGAACCACCGTCGTCCTTTCTCCATCCTGCGGTGGCTCCACCGTGTACGTCCGGTTGATCGCCGCGGGCGGATTCTCCAGAACTCCAAAATACTTCTGCACCAGATCCAGCGTCTCGGAGGGAACAAACTTCCCAGCAATCACCAGCATCACATTGTCGGGACGATAAAACTTACGGTAGAACTCCCGCAGCTTGTCGATTGGAACGCGTTCGATGTCGCTGCGATTGCCGATGGTGGAGTTGCCGTAGTTGTGCCACTGGTAGGCGGCGGAGAACATTCTCTGCTGAAGCACTGACAGCGGAGAGTTTTCCCCCCGCTCAAACTCATTTCGCACCACCGTCATTTCGCTGATCAGATCCTCACCCCGCACGAAGCTGTTGACCAAGCGATCCGCTTCCAGTCGGATTGCAAACTCGAGGTTATCCTTTTCTGCCGCCAGCGTCTCAAAGTAGTTGGTGCGATCCAGCCATGTGGTGCCATTGAATTGAGCTCCCCGGTCCTGCAGTGCTTTGGGAACTTCGGGGTGATTGGGAGTCCCTTTAAAAAGCATGTGCTCCAGCAAGTGAGCCATTCCGGCTTCGCCATAGCCTTCATGTCGGGAACCGACGAAGATGGTCATGTTGACCGTTACCACCGGTTTGCTGTTGTCGGGGAAAAGCAGGACCTGCACCCCATTGTCCAGACGATACTCCGTGATCCCTTCCACAGTGGTGACCAGACGCGGCATAGTTTCCTCGGCTGCTGAACGATGGCAAACTTCGGGGCTCAAAGTCAAAGCGACTGCAGCCAGCAAGTGACAAAAAAACCTCTTCATGAGCCTGTCTCCTGGAGTCAGCGCGCGATCGATCGAGTTGGTTGCAATGGAAATCCCAAAAAGTTCCCATGGCAGTCATGGCTGCCGGAAGGACTCCCCAGCGAGTATTGTATCGAGATTCCCGTTGGCACAAAGGATCCAGAGACATTCCCGACGAAGAGGAAAGAGAGTTTCGATGGAGGATTCGGCAACCTGGGTGATCGTGGCAGCCACCGATCGATTGCAGGAAGGTGAGGCGATCGAGGTGCTGCTGGGGGACGAGGTGGTGGCGATTTGGCGTTTCGGCGGGGAGTTGTTCGCCCTGGATGGCCTTTGCGCGCACCAGGGTGGACCATTGGCCAGGGGAGTGGTGGCGGGCGGTTGCGTCACCTGCCCATGGCATGGGTGGCGCTATCGTTTGGCCGATGGGTGCAATGACGCGACGGGCAAGCCGATGCTTCGCCGCTTCGAGGCACGAGAAGAATTTGGCAACATCCTGCTGCGCTGCCAACCGTAGATCGACCATGCCAAGGCTCCCCGCGCACTAGGCGAGGGGGGATGTCGATCGACGGCCGGCGCTATGCCTCGCCACCTGGAGTCCATCGACTGATCCAAAGGGGCCAGTGTTGGTCGATCTGCTTTTCGAGGTGTTCCAGATCACTGTCGTTTTGAAGGATGTGCGTGGCATGCTCGCGCTTCTGTTCCAGGGAAAGCTGCGACGCCTCACGCTGCTCCCATTCCAAAGCTGTCCACCCTCGCTTGGCCGCCCACGCCATCCTCCGCTCCCTAGGAGTCTCCAGAAACACCACCCAATCGCAGAGCGGTCGCCATCCGGCTTCCAGGAGTAGTGGCGCGTCGAGGAGAACCAGGGGAGGCGATCCACTCTCTTGATTTCGAAGCGCCTCCAGCCGTTCCATCGCCTGGTGCCTGATCCAAGGATGGACGATCTCTTCCAGATGATGACGATTCTTCTTTGCCTGATCGGATGGCCCAAAGACCATCCGCCCCAAGACCGCGCGATCAATCGCCCCCGAACTGTCGAGGATTTGACGACCGAATCGCTCAACCAGGGACTCGCGAATCTCCTGTTGCCGGAGGGCATGGTGGCCCAACTGATCGGCATCGATCCGCTCGGCACCACGCGCCTCCAGCATGCGAGCCACTTCCGACTTGCCGGAAGCGACCCCGCCGATCAATCCCATCACGCGCATCGCCATTCCTCCTCCCGTCGTTCAGGGTCTCCTGGAGCATGGGTCTCCTGGAGCATGGGTCTCCTGGAGCATGGGTCTCCTGGAGCATGGTGAGTCGACCCGAGGCGGATTCTTGACTTGGCAACCCGCCGCCTAGCGAGGGGCTCGCGTGGTCCGCCGCGAAAAGCCGATGACATCGAGCGCCTGGTAGACCTCTTCCAGCGTCTTCTCGCCAAAGTTCGTGATGCTCAAAAGAGTATCGGGTGTGCTGTGCAGCAGATCCCGAACCGTGAAAATACCTTTTTCTTCCAGGCAGTTGGTAGTCCGAACCGACAGGCCGATTTCGGCGGTGCTCAGATCCAGCCGTTCTCGGAGTTGGCGGGCTTTCTCATCAGCAGGGCTTAGAGGGATTCGAGTCATTCGTCTATCCTCCTTGAATCAGGACTCCATCGAAAAGCGATCCATCGCTTCCGCTGCCTGGACCGCGGCCAAAGGCAACCAAGTTGGAAGTATACCTCAGCAGCCATGGTTGCAACCGCCCTCAGGCGTGCAGGAAGAAGAAAAAACTACCGCATGCTAGCATTCAAAGTCTTTTGGGTGCGCTGCTGGTAGATCGCTAGGCCATGCAGAGCGTGGTAGAGACCGCCGCAATCCAGATCGACGGCGGCGGCGGCTTCCAGGTAGTCGCACAATCGATGAGCGGCTCGTTCCACCCACCGCTCGCCAAGCTGCTCTTGCGGCAGTGCGAATGCGAGAAATTCCAGCATGTGTCCGGTGGCGCTGATATTGAGCGATAGGTCGGCCGATCGACCGGGCAGATCGGTGTAGTTGGTCGACAGGGAGCCATCGGAGTTCTGCATTTGGCGGGCTCCTTGAATGGCGGCATCCACTCGCTTTTGCGCTGCTTCCCAGGGACCGGTGATCGCCCCTTGGTGTCGCTTTCGGAAAGCCAGAGCGTGCGTCAATCCCTGCAGTCGATGCGTTCCACCGCAGGCGCTGGTGGCCAGGTCAGCCTTGGCTTCGAAATCGACCAGGGCGTCGTAATTCCATTGCCTGCCATCGCGCGCCATCCACTGCTGCTCGTCAGGGAAATAGTGCATCAAAGCGATCATGGTCCAGGCATATTCCGGGATCGGATTGTCGGGGACATCCCACTGGGCTTGGCGAGCCCAATCGAAAACGGTGAAGGACTGATCTCCTACTTGGACGATGCGGTCTCCCGCGACTCCCGCCTGGGCAAGGATCGCTAGCCATTGATCGACGTGGCCCTGACCGATGTAACTTCCTGGCTCCAACTTCGCTCGCATCCCACGTCGTCCAGTAGGCAGCAGATCCCCTGGGGCCAGTTCCCATCCCTGGAATTGCCCCCCTTCGAAAGCAAATCGGAGCGCTGGCAGGGCACCTTCGGGGGTCTCCAGCGGCAGGTTGTCTCCGTAGGCGATCACGCCATGAAAGATCTGCCATGCGGCATTCAGATTGGATCGAAGCGATCGGTTCTTCAGGTTCTCGGCGAGCACCTTTTCGATACGCTGAGAGAGATTCCGGCTGTTTTCTCCCCTCTCTGGCAAATTTCCTTCGGAACTTCCAGCGATTGCCGCGACCGACGCATCGGTCGAACTGGAGCCAGGGGAATCGGGCATTGTGGGGCTACAGCCGACCAGCCCCACCAGCACTCCTGCGAACTGCCAATGTCTCATGGCAGACCAAAGCGACCGGACTACCCGTTCCCAGATGGCGATTTGCTGGGGAATCCGATGAATCAACTTGCCAGACATGCCATCATCCTTCGCAGAATCGACTCCCCCGATGCAAGAGGATCCACGATAAACCGAAACGGCTGTTTTTCAATCGTGGCCGATGCTGGCAACAGCGAGGACAAAGTCGAGCTTTCGGAAAACCATGGGAAAAAGAGGTCGACACGGAGAGTTGGACTTGGAGTTGCCCGGGGAGAACCGATACGATTGGATGTCGGTCGATGGGACCGCGTGTTGGAAACCAAGTCGATGCTCGGGAGTTGACTCGATGAATCGCGCATGGGGATGGCTTGTGGTGGGGCTTTTGGCCGTTTCGGTCGCCTCTTTTCTTTCTGCGCCCACGAACGCACAGGATGCTCCGGTAGCCAGTCCTCCCAAAGGCCAGCAGACGCTCGACGAAGCCACCGACCTGAAACTGGACGCGGAGACGCCAGACCAACTGGCGCGCGTCATCGAGCTGGGGGAAAAGGCGATCGCCGAGGGGCTGGAAGAAGAGGAGGTGCAGGTCGCCAAGCAGTTGATCGCGGCGGCAAGCCTGCAGCGAGCCGAGCTTTACTACAACCAGATCATCCAATCGCGAGCCCAGAATCCGACGATCCTTCGGCGGCTGCGCGGGAACATTCTGAAGGACCTTCAGCGAGCCATCGAGAATGATTCGACGCTGGCCGAAGCCTATTTGATGCTGGCCAAAGTCGAAGAACCACCCAAGGGCCTGGAGGCGATCAAGAAAGGGATTGAGCTGCTGAAGGACCGGCCGACGGAACTGGCTCAGGCACTACTGGTTCTGGCCGCACTTGCCCCCACACCTGAAGAGAAACTGGAGGCTTTGGATCGAGCGATCGAGGCGGACAGTAGCAATCTGGAAGCTTGGCAGGCACGCATCGGACTGCTGGTGGCGACAGGGAAGTTCGATCTCGCCTATGAAGGGGCCAAGACCTTTCTCGATCAGCAGCCAGACAACCTCTTCGCCATTCAGGCCGCTGTCGCTGCACTCAAGGAATTGGATCGGACCGACGACGCCATCGCCCTGCTGACCGAGAAGATCGAATCGCTCAGCGACCCCAGTCCGCTCTACCGAGTGCGCGCCGAGATGTACATGGAGAAAGAGAAGCCGGATGAGGCGATTGCCGATCTGACCAAAGCAGTGGAAGCCGACCCGCGCGATCTTCAGTCACTTCTGATGCGTGCTCAAGTCCACCTCCAGAAGGATGATTTCGACAAGGCCGAAGAAGATATCGAAGACATTCTGGCGCTCCAGCCCAACTCCCCAGGGGCTCTCTACTTTCGATCGCTGATCGCCGCCAATCAAAAGCGGATGGACGAAGCGATCGACGATCTGCAGAAACTGGTGCGGATGGTACCCGACAACATCCAGTTCCTTTTGCAGTTGGCGTCGTTCTATCAGATGGATGATCGTCCAAACAAAGCGATCGAACTGGCGGATGAGATTCTCAAGGCGGACAAACCCGAATGGAAGGAAGTCGCGCACCGAGTCTATCGCTTGCGGGGGGATGCACGGCTGAGCGTCGGGAAGCATGTCGAAGCAATCGCCGATTTCGAGAAGGCAATTGAATTGGTACCGGCGGAAGAGAAAGAAAGTCGATCGGGCTTGCTGAACAATCTGGCCTGGGTTCTAGCGACCAGCCCTAAAGACGAAATCCGCAACGGAAAACGCTCCGTGGAACTTGGCACCGAGGCTTGTGAGTTGACCGAATTCAAGGAGGCTCACATCCTGTCGACGCTGGCTGCTGGCTACGCGGAGATCGGCAATTTCGAAGAAGCGATCCAATGGTCGACCAAGGCGGTCGAACTGGGCTCCCAGGAGAACGCCGAGCAGCTGGATCAGCTCCGCAAGGAACTGGAAAGCTACCAACAAAACAAACCGTGGCGGGAACAACAGGATGTGCAAGAGAAGAAAGCCCCGATCGTCCCGTCGGCTGATGGTGTCGACACCTGATCGGTTTCGGCTCGACCGCAACGTCCTGCGACCGCTACAATAAGAGCGGACAATCGGCGAGAATTGCAGCTTCCTGACGTGGCAAATCCCTTCGATTTCATCCTGCGACGCGGAACTGATCCCCCTCAGTGGCTCGGAATCGATCGCTCTCAAGGGGATGCCAGATCCACTGGCTCCGTCGTCTCATCGAGCCATTACAATCTCCAGCTCCAAGAAGAAAACCTCCCCATGACGCTTGACCAATACAGCATCTGTCCCTGCGGTTCCGGCAAGAAGGTCAAATTCTGCAAGTGCGCCGAGCATCTTTCCGAGATGGCGAAGATCGACCGCATGGTCGATGGCGATCAAAGCGTTGCGGCTCTCGACAAGATCAATCAGCTGCTGAAACCATTCCCCAACGAAGCGTGGCTTTATGCCTACAAGTGCGAGATTCAGCTGAAGCTGAGGGAACTGGAAGGGCTGGAAGAGACCTCTGCCAAATTCATCCGGCTTCAACCCGACAACCCACTGGCCAAGCTTTTCCGTTCCATGGTGGCTTTGCTTCGTGGAAACATCGAGGAATCGGCGACCCTTCTGGTCCAGTCAATCGCCGACTCCGGCGAGGTCCTACATCCGCTCTACCTGACCGTTCATCTGAACCTGATTCAGGCGATGTCGCGGTTGTCGCTGTCGATGCCGGCGCTGATGCACACCGACATCCTTGCCGGTTGCACTGCGGACAATCCCGATCTGGCTGTCAGGATGCACGAGAACATCCTGACCCAGGAAGAAGTCAGCGTGCTGGTGCGCGAGATGCCGCCATCGATCACCGAACCTCAGGATGCGCCTTGGCTGGAGCGGTTTCGGGAAGCTTATGGCTTGATCTCTAGCTTTCAGATTCAGGCTGCCAAGACCAAGCTGGAATCGATTCAGCGCGAGTACGGATCCGAACCGGAAATCCTTCTTGCTTTGCTCCATTGCCGGCTACTGCTGGCCGACCGCGATGGAGCCGCACGGCTCGCTGGGAAACTTGCCGCTTGCTCGAAGCTTCGCCAGGAATCGCGAGTCTATTTCCAGGCGCTCGAGTACGAGATCGATCCATCGGGTTCGGGCTGCATGATCGAAGATGCTGTCACGGCGTATGAACTGACCAGCGACAGCGACCTCGATACCAAGATGCTCGGCTCCTCCATGCTGTCGCCGATCCAGGACGATGCCATGCGTCAGATGGTGATGCAGGCTGCCAAGGAGGAGATTGCACCCAAGCTGATCTGCAATTACTCGATTCCGATCCTGGAGTCGACTCCCTACGCCGACCTCGATCTACGGCTGGCCAGCGGCTGGGTGGCGCTCTTTGGAAGGCAGACCGATCGGCCGCCCAAGCTTGTCTTCCTGGAATCCTCCGACGGAATCCGCCAGCAAGCAACCCAGCGGGTCCTCGAGGAACTGGGAGTCGATTCCAACTCCCGCCAGGTTCTGACCACCGTGCGATCTCCTCTGTACCTGCAGTACGATCCACCCATCGTCACGAAAAAACAGATCAGTCCAGATCAGCAACCGGCGATGATCCAAGCCTTCCGCGGATTCAAAGAAGACAATTTCCTCGACACCCCGCTCTCCCTACTGGGCGGTCGCTCCCCTCGGCAATGCAAAGACGATCCTGCGATGGCAATCCCATTGCAGGCACTGGTCCTTTATTGGCAAAGTCAGGGAGCCGCCGGTTTTTCTCGAACCCATTTCGAATCCCTGTCGACCAAGCTGGGTCAACCTGTGCTTCGCATGGACAGCCGCGAAGATCTCTTCGATCTGGTCGGTGGTGCCTCCTACTTCTGGACCGACCTCGAAACGATCGATGCCAAGAGCCTAGTGCAGATGATGCAGTCGGCGATGATCCGTCGCGTCCACGGGGTTTTCCCTGAGCTGATTGCCAGAGCGAAGACGATGGAATGGCCGGACGACCTCAAGCCAGTGGCCGAGATGCTGCGACTGAATCTGGAGATCACCACCAACCGGAATCCGGATGAAGTCCTTCCGATGCTCGATCAGCTGATCGCCATCTGCAAGAATTCCGATGAACCGGCTGGAAATCATATCTTGGAGAAGGTGCGTCTCCTAGAAGCCCTGGGCCGGTCCCAGGAAGCGCAGAGCACCTTCCGCCAGGCGATCAAGGATCACCCTCGCGACCCCTACCTGCTGCAATACATCGCCATGATTCAGCAGTACATGCAGTCGCAGGCGACCGCTCAAGGACCGTCGCTCGATAACGCCATCGCCATGCATGGCCGGGCACAGCAGACGGCTCCGGCCAGTGGTGGGCTTTGGACGCCCGGTTCCCCGAAAGCACCCGCTGCTCCCGAGCCTCCGAGGGAGGAAAAGGGAAGCGGTCTTTGGCTACCAGGCCAATAGCATGCTGCTCCTCGGCCGAACCAATTCGGGGAGGTATGCATGAGCGATCCCAGCGACGCCCACTGGATGCGTCAGGCGCTGGAACTGGCACTTCAAGGCGAAGGGCAGGTGGAGCCTAATCCGATGGTGGGCTGCGTCATCGTGCGGGATGGCCGATGCATTGCCCGTGGTTGGCACCAGGCTTTCGGAGGCCCTCATGCGGAAGTCGAAGCGGTCCGGGAGTGCGATCCCCAGCAACTCGACGGCGCCACCTTCTATGTCACTCTGGAACCTTGTGCTCATCACGGCAAAACCCCTCCCTGCGTCGATCTATTGATCGCCAGTAAACCGGCTCGAGTGGTGATCGGCGCGGTGGACCCTTTTCCTGCTGTGCGAGGCAAAGGGATCGAAAGGCTGCGCCAAGCCGGGATCACGGTCGATGTCGGATGCCTTCTGCCCGATGCCAGACGCTTGATCGCTCCTTTTCGCAAACGGATCGAGACAGGGATGCCCTGGGTGATCGCCAAATGGGCAATGACTCTGGATGGCCGCATCGCCAGTCGGACTGGAAGCAGCCAGTGGATTTCGAACCCGGCCAGTCGTGCGCAGGTCCATCAGATGCGTGGCCGTGTTGACGCCATCTTGATCGGCATCGGTACCGCGCTAGCCGACAACCCCTCGCTCACCCCTCGACCCCCGGGACCCCGCACTCCGCGCCGCATCGTGCTGGATCGTTCCCTGCGGCTTCCTCTTGACGGGCAGCTTGCATGCACCGCTCGCCAGGTACCACTGGAAGTCTGGACTTCCCCCAAGGCCGATCCTCAGCGTTACGACAAGCTCAGGCAACTCGGAGTTCAGATCCGCCTGTTCGACCAGGCCCCGGAGTCCCTGGCAGCACTCCTGCGAGCGATCGCCGCCGAAGGAGTCACGAATCTGCTCGTCGAGGGAGGGGGAGCCGTTCTTGGGACCTTCTTCGATCAGCAGTGGGTGGACGAAGTGGCTGTGTTCGTCGCCCCAGGGGTGCTGGGGGGCCGCCAGGCCAAGGAGCCGGTGGGGGGTGAGGGTATCCCCTTAGCCAGCCAGCAACTTCGGTTTGCCGATGGTTCCTGGGACTGTTTCGATGGGGATTTTTGTTATCGAGGTCGCAGGTTCGATCCGCAGGAATCGGGTGGCGATCTCGGGGGCTCCAGCGAAGCGGCAGCAACCGACTCGAAGTCCAAGTCCTGATCGACTCGATGAGGGTGAGCGGGGTGGCGAGCTGGAAAGCGGGAAAATCGCTGCCGCTTTTTGCGGTTGGCCTGCCGATCCAGTAAGACTAGAGGGAAACCACCCGATTGGCTCCATCCGCCCTCCCGGAGTTTCGCGCCATGCTTTCGATCGATTTGGGATCTGGCAGTCTGCTGCGAAGACGGACTCTGCTTCACGTCGGCAGTTCTGCTGCGGCGATTCTGTCCGCCAGTGGGCTCCCTTGGTTGAAGGCCGCTTCGATCTTGGACCCGCAGCGACTGAAAGATCGCAGCGTCATCTTCCTTTTCATGCATGGCGGCCCTTCGCAGTACGAAACCTTCGATCCCAAGATGGAGGCACCTTCGCACATTCGGAGTGCGACGGGAGCGATCGCGACGAAGATTCCAGGAATCTATTTTGGATCGACCTTTCACCAACTGGCGCAGCGCGCCGATCTGTTTTCCACCGTGCGCTCCTTCGTTCCCGGAGATGCCAATCACGATATCAAGCCGATCGTGTCGAGCGCCTCATTCCGCTGCAGTCTAGGATCGATCTACTCTCGCGTCGCAGGGGCCGTCCGTCCGGAAACGGCCATCCCCACCGCAGCGCTGCTCCATCCTCGATCGGTGCAGCCCGAGGCAGGACCGATGATCACCGAGTTCGGGAATCTGGCCTCTTCCGGCGAGCTCGGTGCCCAGTATGCGCCATTTATCCCTGGAGCCGGTGCGGGGCTTCAGGAAGACATGCAACTGCATCTGCCGCTGGAACGGCTGGCCGATCGCCGTTCCCTGCTGGAGCAACTCGATCGGCAGCGGCGGCGCATCGAATCGACCTCCGCAAGCGAAACCGAAACGCTTCGCGCTCAGGCTTTCGACGCCTTGGTCAAGGAGGTATCGCAGGCCTTCGATCTCCGACGCGAATCTGCGGAAACCATCGCTCGGTTCGATACCGGACCGCTGGTGCGCCCCGACCAGATACGAACTCAGTGGAACAACCACAAACACTACGCCGATCACGCTGCCAATCTTGGGAAGTTGCTGCTGCTGGCTAGGCGCCTTTGCGAACAGGGTTGTGGATTCGTCACGGTCACCACCAGTTTCGTCTGGGACATGCACGCCGACGTCAACAACGCCCCCATGCAGGAAGGTATGAGGTACGTCGGCGCCCCATTCGATCATGCTGTCTCGGCACTGATCGATGACCTCCAGGAAAGGGGCCTTTCCGAAAAGATCATGCTGGTTTGTTGTGGCGAGATGGGGCGTACCCCTTCGCTCAATGCTGCCGGGGGTCGCGACCATTGGGGCAACCTGGGCCCCCTGATGATCTACGGAGGTGGAACCCGGGGTGGCCAAGTCATCGGGCAGTCATCGCACGATGGGGGTCAACCTGCATCCGATCCGATTCGGATCCCCGATCTGATGGCGACACTCTACGATCAACTGCTCGACGTCAACGCAGTTCGGCTGGATACCAGTCTCCCCCGCCAGGTCCTCGATCTTCTCGGATCGGGCAAGCCGATTGCAGGGCTCTAGACGCCGATCGTCAATGGTCGGTGCTCTAGATGCAACGACATCGAGATCGTTGCCAAGCTCTTAGCGGCACTCACACCTAAATCGGTCGCCTGAGTTGGCTGGTCGTTGCCTTCACGATCAAGCCGTCTATTGAAAGCCTCAACCGGCCGCTCGGCAATCGCCCAGGGATCTTTGGTGCCAAGCCCTAGGAGGACTGCACCCCTTTGGGGTCCGTGACTTTCCATTACGGATTGATCCAACCTGTTCGACTAATTGCCGGTGGCGGGAACCGTGATCACCTGTTCGACCGGCCGGGGATCGGTCGACAGATAGCCATTGACCACCTGCAGCGACGGATGAGAGAACCGACCTCGGCCCTGCCGTACCTGCTCGTCGGTCAAACAGAGCATGAAGAACTCCAGCGCCAGGCGGTCGTCGGGGGTCATACCCAGTGGCACCATGGCGGGATGTTTGTCGGGGTTCAGCTGACGGTGCATCGGTACGTCGCCACCACGGTTGTAAAAGTCGATCACCTCGGAGAGGGTCATCAGGCGGCCGTTGTGCATGTAGGGACCAGTCAATTCGATGTTCCGCAACCCTGGAGTGCGGAACGAGCCCCAGAATGCCAGTTCGTTGTCATGGAAAAGAGGCTTGCGCAGTCCCCATGGCTCTTCATCGATCGCCAGCGCACGAGCTCGTGAGAGGAAATGATGATCGGAACGTCGACGATTGTCCTCACCCTGGTCGTTCAGCAGGTCATTGCGATGCCAGGACAGATCGAGGGGGGTGGGTGGAGGGGAAGGTGCGAGTCCTTCCAGAGGCGCATCCGGCGTGGGTTCGAAGTCGCGCAAGAAATCAGCGAGATCCTCTTGCTTGGGTCGATAGGCCGATCCGGAGACGCCCTGAGTCGACTGAAGCAATTCCGCGAACGCTTCAAAATAGGTCATCGACATATCCCGCAATCGCTCGTTCCATCGATCTTCCAATGGACGCTCTGACTTCTCCAGCGACTCCAATTTCGGTCCGGTCAAGCGGAGGATATTGATGAAGTCCGCAGGATCCATCTCCTCTAGCTTCTGTAGCAACTGGACTGATTCGGGACTTCCATCCGCCTTTAGATCGCTTTTCATCCGCGCAATCACCTCAGCCAGAAAGTCCTTCTTCAGGTACTTGTAGAGCGCGGTACCGATACCGCGATCGAATCGGGGCGGGCTGACGCCCAGATTGTAAAAACCAAGATCATAGAAGGCATATTCTGGGGTGGCATGAGGAGGTGCCCAAGGGAGCAAAGGTCGGAAGGGAACTTGGCGAGGGGGAATGATCATCTTCTCCACCCAAAGTGGTTCCACCATCGCTTCCGCCAAGTCGATTCGTTGATTTTCCGTATAGAACCTCCGGTCCCCCAGTTTTTCGACGCGCGTCGCTTCGTAGGCTTTGATCCACTGGGCGATCTGGGTGCGATCTCCATCGTCCAGACTTTCGACCGGTACGCGTATGGCAATCAACTTCGCCAGTTTGTCGGGATCCCCGTGGGCATCGTGCCGCAATTGTTCCATCCGATGAGCCAGTTGCCGCGATTCCTTAGCGAGATCGGGATTCCGTTTCGAGATGCGATTGGCGATCATCGCAATGGTCTGCTGAAAGAACTTCTGATCGTGGAATCGAATCGCATCGGTCGGTCCCAGCGGGACCAGCGTGTTGTGAATCATCGATGCAATCGGGAAGAGTCCATCGATCTCCAGCAGCCGTTCCGATGTGGACGAGAAGAGCGGCCCCGAGTGGCATTCGACGCAGCCACGATTGAGGAAGACGCGGAAGCCATGCTGGAAAACGGCGCTGCCGGTCCGGTGTTCGGGACGGGGCGATGCATTGGGTTGGACGATCGCGCGATCCAGATAGATCGGCTCCAGCCTTCCACGTTCTTTTTCCCATCGATCGAGGACGGGTCGAGGGTTGCCCATCATCATCGCATCGAAAGGGCTTTGGTTGGAAACCAGTTCCGACTGATAGATCAGGTTCGCCAATCCCCAAAAGAGCGAAAAATTTGCTTCGAACATCGAACCTTTGGCGTACGGTGGCTTGCGGTTTGCATTGAGCAGCAAATCGACTTTCGCTTCCCGGCCATCGGTACCTGTCCCATCCCACCACTCGCGGCGAAATGCCCGTCGAATCAGATCGCGGTAGGTAGGGCGCTGATTAGGCGACGCGTAGATCCCTAGAACCGGATCGGTGGGATCGATCTGCTGGTAGGCGAGAATCTTTTGGTCGAGCAGTTTGCGAGCTAGGTCGGCGAAGGTGCGGCCCTCGAATGACATTTCCACCTCATTGACCACTGGACCGACCGCTTGCGAGGCGAGCGACGCTTTGAGGATGGCGATGCGGACCGGCTTGATCGTCCCGCTGCGATCCCTGCGGTAAATGATTTCGTCCTTGTCATGATCGCCGAAGATGCTGAATCCGTTGAACGTCGATTCGGCTCGGCCATCGTGGAAAAGCCGATCGGAGAATCCCGAGTTGATCACGGTTGGGCTATTGCGGGTGGTGATCTGGCGAAAAGGAGTTCGATCCGGTTTGTGGTCGCGGAAGAACATCAACCATTCTTCGGTGGGAATCAGCGACTTCTTGACGCCACTTCGCTCCGACTGCCACACCCCTTGCGCCGGTGGAGGTCCATTGAGTCGATCGAAGACGCGTCGCTCGACTCCCTGAGACCCAACGATCATCGACAGTGCGGTTCGTCGTTTTGGTTGGGTCACGCGTGTTGCCGAGACCACCGCATCGTAGGGCTCCTGCTCCATCAGATGCTCAGGATGCAGCCTGTACTTATCCCAGACGACATACGGAATCCGCTGGGTATGGCGATCGCGGGGATCAGCGCCTGCTTGGAAGTGGCACGAGGCGCAGGCGGTACCGACGAAGACTCCCTCGCGCGACCGGCCAAAATCGCTTCCCGCCTGCATCTCCCAAAACATCGCCTTGCCAAGCTGCTCAGCCGCCTCCACATCGGCGATGAATTCCGCAAGATCAGGACGACGCAGCGTCTTTCGGTTTGCAAGGCGACCCGAAGCATCTAGAGCTTCCATCGAAACGACATAGGGATTGATCAACTTGCGTGGATCCCAGTCGTCGATCACCTCCTGGACACGGGCCAGCAGGGCTTGGTCTTCATGGCCCACCAGGTGGATGGCGGCTGGCTTGAGTTCCCGAACCGGCTCTTGTCCCTCCAGAAGTACCCGGTCGGCTGCCAGCAGCAACAGCAACGACAGAGCGATCTCGAAATGACGGCGAACGCATGCAGATGGCATCATCATCGGGATCCTGTCTAAACCTAGCCGGGAATTCCATACCGTTCTTCGAACGACTCTCCGACGATTCGCCGGATCGTCGCCAGCAACTGGCCATACCGAACGGCCGCCGGGAGATTGGCCCAGCGATCGCTACGATCGTTTCCAAAAAGTAGCGTGGCATCATGTTGCGACAAATCCTGATCGACGCGAGGATCCAGATCGAAGAAATCGAGCGATCTTCGGAGTCGATCCATCGCTTGAGGTTGCCCTGTGACGAAGTGCCAGGGGCAGAGGTCGTCGCGAGGAATCCCAGCCCCATAATCTTCGGAATATCTTCGCATCACCGCGACGGTATCGACTTGCGGTTCCAGCGTCATCGACACCAGAGCGATTCGGGATCCAAAAAGCTTGGTCAGATCGCGACGCAGTTTCATCAGCACCGTTCCGGTGGTGGGGCAGCTTCCGCGGCAGGTGGTGTACATGGTGTTGATCAAAACCATTCGATCGGCGACCAAATCATCCCGGAATCGACAGGACTGACCAAACTGGTTGACCACGTCGATGTTCTCAAACCTCGCCGAGTACTTGCGTCGGGGCACCAACCCTTCCGACTGGAGGCCGACCGGAGCCTGCAGGAAATTCCAAGGTGTCATCTTCCGGGGTTCCCAAGTGGGTGTGCGGGATCCAAGGGCATGGCTGGGGGCCCAGCCGACTTCTACGGATTGCGCGGCTTTGGCCGCGGTCGGGAAGGAATCATCAGGTTGCCGACATCCTCGGCATGTTCCGGAGGTACCGGAAGCTGCTCGAAGGGAAGCTCCCCCGTTCGGTTGTTCAGCGTCACGTCATTGCCATGGGTGCGGGCGTTGGGAGCGATGTTGGGATCGAGCAGGTTGTTGGGGGGTAGCGCTTCGGCAACCGGTTCAAAATTGAACATCATCCGCATGTCTTCATGCTCGATGTTGTGACAATGGAAAACGAACGGTCCACGCCAAGTGCGAAAACGCATCCGGATGCGGGCTACCGAATTGGGGCCTAGGGCAATCGTATCGTGCAGACCGGCAAGGTCATTTCCCTGAATCTGATTGGTGACATCGATCAAATTGCCCAAGGGCAGACCTCCCGGCACCACCTCGATCAGCCCGTCGGCGTCGAAGTCCTTTTCGTATCGCACCAGCTGGTGGGCCTCCAGGTGGATATGGATCGGATGCCACCATCCTCCCCCGCCATTGCGCAGCACCCATTCTTCGGTCGTATCGATCGTCGGTGTTGCGTTGTTGATGTTCGGATCATAGAAACGACCGTTGATCTGCCATGCCCCCTTACCACGTTCGAAGATAAACTCGCGAACGACGGTGACCTCGCGGTCGAGAATGCGTTGGTGCGGTTGCAGTGGCGTCCCATGCTCGACTGTTGCATCGCGAGCCACGCGAGGTCCACGGACGATGATCTTCATCAGCCCAATCGGTCGCTTGGATTCCGCTAGTCGGATCTGGCGATCCGGAAGATCCACATCGAAGGGGAGGGGGAGGACGCGAGGATCGCCGGCATCATCCAGTTTCTGCTTGGGTCCTCGACCATCCGCCTGGGGCATGGTATTGACCAGAATAAACTCTTCCTCCTCGCCCGGTCCCAGATCGCGCCCCACCAATTGCTTGAAGTCGACGACGATATCGCCGCGATTCGCCATGGTCAGCACCATGCTGGTGCGTCTCTGCGCTTCAGGCCAAAGCCACGTATCCTTTCCGATTCGGAGAAAAGGCTGCGCTAGATTCTCGTACCGTTCGGCCCGTCCACCAATGACGACAGGATCGTCCTCGCCGGTTCCAGGGTCGTCGATCCCCTCGCGATGCAACCGCCAAAAATCGGACGCTTTCAAAAGCCGCAATCGGAGCACGCGTGCGTTGGAACCATTGAGCAGCCGAAGGCGAATTTTTCGGTTGGGGACAACCTGCTGAGGCCATGCAATGCCATTGACGAACATCGTGTCACCCAGGTATCCGTTGTGGCCGTGACTGTCATAAGCAACTTGGCCCGTCGGAAGATCAACTACTTTGTCCTGGATCACCAATGGGAAATCGAACGGATTGAAGTAGGGCTCCTTGCCGCGACGATAGAAACCAGGAACCTTCGGATCTTCCAGAGTGGGATCTTCCGATCGCCCAAGCAAATCTGGATCCTGGCAGCTTCGCTCGCCCAGTCCCGGCAAGACTCCTCGACGGATCAGATCGAGTTCGTTTTCGCTGAAACAAAGTGCAAAACCTGCTAGTCCCTTGACGACGTTATGAGCGGTCAGGTCCATCGCGTGATCGTGATACCACATCGTCGACTGAGCTTCCCCTTCGTCGGCGAAGTACCCGTCGGGCTGGTCGGGCGCTACATCTGGGTTGCGCCGGAGCGGGACGATGTTCGGGTAGAAATAATCTCGCGACTTCCCCTGAAGCACGTAGAAGGTAGGAAAGCCATCGCTGTGCGATGGGCTATGGCCTCCATGGAGATGCACAGAAGTTTCCGAATCGATCTGGTTGGCAAAGCGAACCACCACCGGTTGGCCGATGCGCATTCGGAACGTTGGGCCGGGAACCATCCCGGAATACCCATAGAGCCTTGCTTCAAAAGCAGCATCCGGCCGCAACTTCCTGAATGTCTCCTGGACTGGAATTTTGTAACACTTGATCGGAAAGTGACCCCAGTTGCGGATCGCTTCTCCTGTCTTTCGGTCGCGCAGCGTTCGGAAATGGGCTTGCTTGTCCGCCCACGCCTCCGCCCCTCGCTTGGTTGGATCCAGCCCATAGGCGGCCCAGTGATTGGGAGTGATCCCCCATTCATCCGCCACGCCGTGGAACACCTCCCCAACGGGGACCGGATCGTCCTTGCCAAACACCCCCGGTTGCCGATCGATTTGTTCGAAGCTACCGACGGCCGTGGGCCGTGGTGTGAGCGGGACTTCAAGAGTCTGAGTGAAGGCCCAGCCTGGAAGTTCGTACTGCTGCTTCTTGTCGAAGGCAGCTTCGACGGGTGCAACTCCCTCTTGCGCTTTTCCTAGTTTGGCCTCGATCACCGCTGCCACAGCGGGTGTGCCGACGACCGCACCCAGCCATTGCCTTCTTCGTATCGTTCGCTTGTTCATCAATCGCGCCCCAATTCCCCAAGTGTAGTTGGCTTGCCCTAAGGTGCAATGGAACAAAAAGCCGGAAAACCCCTGAAAAACCGGGCGATCTCACGGCAAGGGTGCTTTACCAGTCGTGATGAATCCACCTCTTCGTTTGGATCGCAACAACTGCACTCCCTAGGGTTCGAGGCAGCACTCCGCACGTTGACGGATTTGTGCTACTTTCGCCGCTATCAAGGTGAGCGGTCTGAGATGGATGAGGCCAAGACTAGCAGAAATCGGAAGAATGCAGACACTCCCTATGGCTGGCATCAGGAAATCCAGGATGGCACTTCTAGAAAAAACCAAGGACCTGATTGGATCATGATTCTATCCGATTCTTATGTGCGACTGGCATCACTTCCCAGAGATACGTTCCAGGACCTTATCCAGCGTCGGCTCCAAGGCCGCTGCACTGGCTCGCAGCCCCTGGATTTCCTTTGGCCAAAGATCGATCTCCACGCGAGCCTGGGCGCCTTGGCGCCCGACGATGGTTGGGACCGACAAAGCGACCTTGCGAATCCCATAACACTGACCATCCTGAACGGTGCTGACCGGAAGGATTCGTTGCTGGTCCAGCGCCACGGCATGGACGACATCGCGGATGGCGATTCCGACAGCGAAACCGGCACCGCCCTTTTTGGCGATGCACTCGGCACCGCTGGTTTTTGTTCTCTGGAAAATCGCGCTGGCGGTCGACGAATCCCAACCTGGGTAGCGTTCCAGCGGCAGGCTTCCGACTGTAGCGGACGACCAGATCGGCACCATGCTGTCACCATGCTCTCCTAGAATCATCGCCTTGACCTGAGTGGGAGCTGCCCCCAAGTGGTCGCTGATCAGCGAGCAGAATCGGATGGTATCCAACTGGGTTCCCAGCCCCAAAACCTGGGTTGCCGGCAGCCCCAGCCGCAGTGCGGCCACCGATGTCAGGACATCGACCGGGTTGGAAACCACCAGGACGATGGCATCTTTGCGGGGCCCGGCAGCGCGCACCTGATCGAGGATGGAGACAAACAGATCGGTGTTCCTGTTGATCAAATCCAGCCGCGATTCATCCGGCTTGCGACGCAGCCCGGCCGTGATGCAGATCAGATCGCTTTGCGGGATCAGTTCATAGCTACCCGATCGAATCTTCTGATCAGCGACACTGGGAGATCCGTGCATCAAATCGAGCGCATGGCCGGCGGCCAAGTCGGCGTTGACATCCAGTAGATGGATCTCTTTGACCACTCCGCCACACTGCAGCGCGTACGCCGCACAGGAACCGACCAATCCTCCGCCACCGATGATGCTGACCTTCATGGAGCTACCCTCTACCGAAAGAGTGAATTCTGAAATTGTCCTTTTGACCCGACGTTTTATTGCTCGCGAGTCTCTCTTACTTGTTCTGCAACTGCTTGATCACTTCCTCGGTGATCATTTGAATCAGCCGGTCTTGGTCGACACTGGCGCCGCTGGCGGCGGCCTTGAGCACCGGTGCAGCAGCCATCACCGCTGCCTCTACCCGCTGCTCGGCACTGGCACCTACCGCTTGCGGCTGGGCAGCATTGGTTATCGCTGCATTTTTTCCCATGGCCGGTGGAGCCGGAAACGCGCGGCGCTCGACACCCGCATCTTTCCAGCTGGCACGGAAAATGTCGTTGGCGCATATATCGCAGTTCTGGTACTCCGTCGTGTTCCGAGGGTCGCTGAAGCCCCACTTCGCCTTCAAGTCCAGCAGCTCCCTTTCCTTCGTTTCATTGAAGTAACTGACGTTGCCAAGTTGTCTGGCCAGCATCAGAATGCGGCAGTAGGCATCGAGGATTTCCGTCCACCAATACGCCCGCTCGACATCCTCACCGAAGCTGACGGTTCCGTGGTTGGCCAGGATGATGACATTGGTCTTCTGGACGAACGGAAGGATCGTGTCGGCGAATGCCTGGCCGCCTGGGGTCTCGTACTTGGTGATCGGCACGTCCCCCAGAAACACCTCCACTTCCGGAAGCACACACTGCGGGATCGGTTCGCGAGCCACCGCGAAGGCCGTGGCATGGGGTGGGTGGCAATGCACGACGCTCTTGATGTCCAGCCGCTGCCGGTAGATTTCCAGGTGCAGCAGCGCCTCGCTGGATCGCTTCTTGCGCCCTGCAATCTGCTTGCCGGTCATGTCGATGGTGGAGATGTCATCGGGCTTCAAAAAGCCTTTGCTGTGCATGGTGGGGGTGCACAGCACTTCGTTGTCGCTGATGCGCACCGTGATGTTTCCATCATTGGCGGCCGCGAATCCCTTATCGTAAATCCGTCTGCCGATATCGCAGATGTCCTGCTTGATTTTGTGAGCCGAGATCATGTTGGCTGGGTTCCTGTCAAACAATGGTAAAGTCTGAATTCAGTGAGGTTCTTTCGGTTGTTCGCTCCCGAGCAGACAACCGATACGGGTTCATGAGGCACGATCGCCTTCGATCGATCGCAACACTCGCGGATCGATCGAACATTGATCGAGCAGCGCTGCGCAGTAGGCATCGACCGGCTTGATTTCTGGACGAAATGGCTGAGCCGCTTCGGCGCCATCGCTGACGGCCACCAGGGATCCAACATCGGCACCCAGGGGATCCCACACGACAACCATGTCGGCCCCCTCCGAAGTTTTCCCTAGCAACTGCGACCCATGTTCGACCGCCGTTCTCAAGGGCGCTCCTTGAAAGCTTGGGTGGGCTCGGCAGAGCGTCACGGTGCCGGTAATTCGATAAATCTGCATCTCCTGTCAGCTCCTTGTGCTCGGGTGATGGCTCAATCGATTCGCTGCCTTGCGAACCGCCAACAAGGACTGATGGGGCGTCCAACCAAATCCGTCGATCATCAGCAAATTGGCGGGGACTTCCTGCAGCAATCGATCGATCGACATCGGATCGCTGAGGACAGCGGGGCGCAACTGGGTATCGCGAGCCGCCTGCCAGCAGAGAGCGTGAGGATGAGCGGGCCAGAGAATCGCGATCTTCTGATTGCCCTGCAGCAATGCCGCGCGAACCTCGCGAAGCATGGCGTCGTCCCCCGCTTGATCGGCGAGCCGTCGGGCCTGCCTTGGACAGATGCGTTCGGCGACCTGTCGCCACAGCGATGTCGATCCAGCCACCAGCACCGCTGGGTCAACTGACTCGATCGATCGCCCAGAGGCTGCAGCGCGAATCGATTCGATCTGCTTGCTTCGCAGCCAGTCACGCGCGGCAGGAGTCACCACGGCCCTGGGTCCAAATTGAATCTGGAGCTGACCCGCCCAGCGCTGCTCCAACCAGGCCACCGACACCACCGTCTGATCGCAGAGCAAAGTCGATCGATCGGGCGACAAGTTCGGGGTCGATTGAACCGCAGCTGCCGCATCGCCCACAACCGACGCAGCAGGCCGCTCGGCCAGGCGCAGCAGCACCTGGCGGACGACCTGTTCAATCAGTGCTGCATCCGGGTGGTCCATGGGATTTCGGTCTTTGGTGGATTCGTTTAGTGGTTAGGAGGATGAGCCCTATCGCCTTGCGGTGGCTCGACTTTGTCTTTCTTCCAACGGCTCGACTCAAATCGGATCAGCCAACGCCAGCGTGCTCCAGCGGATTGGCGAGTTTTCGACACCATACTGCTCTCGAATGGTCGCTCCATCGCTGGTGAGCACGACTCGCTCACCAGGCCCAGCCCCCAGTTTGTCGACGGCGATCACGGGCAGCCCATCCGGGCGTCGGCCGTCCGCCAACAGCGGTTGAACAATCAGCAGTTTCTGCCGCTCCAGCGATGGATGCTTGACGGTGCTTTGGGCATGTCCCAGAACCAAGCCAACCTGCATCAATGGTCTCCTTGGAAGGAGGGAATACGACTTTTGCCACTCACGAATTTTTGCCGCCAAGGACCCAGAGGTCATCGATCAACGAACAGCGCCGCTCCCGAGTGAAGGTCAGCGGGGAAGTCACCCCTTCCCCCGTCGGTCCGGCGATGGAGAACGACAGATAGCCTTCGCCTCCCAGCCCCAAAGATGCCATGCAGGGGCCATTCTTCACGAACAGCGTCGTGTCCATCTCGCGGGCCATCTTCGTCATGTTGCGGACGTTGCTGGAGTGGATGATGCTGGTGTGCCGGAAACCATGCTCGTACTGCTTGGCAAGGCGGATGGCATGATCGACGTCCGAGCAGCGCACGAACGGGACGAAAGGCATCATCTGCTCCACCGTGACAAAGGGATGGCTCTCCGGAGTCTCCCCGAACAGCAGTTCGGTTTTCGGATCAACCTGCCTTCCGGCGGCGGCAGCCAGCTTGGCAGCATCCTGTCCGAGAAGTTCTTTGGTGGGTGCCCAGTGCTTGTGGTCCCCTTCGCCCACCAGGGCGAGCGCCTTGGAGGAGAGCTTTTCGATTTCCGCCGTGGAAAGCCGCACTGCTCCGGCTCGTTCCATCGCCGCCATCATCGCTTCGAACACCGACTCCACGACAAAAACCTCCTTCTCAGCGATGCAGAGGAGATTGTTGTCGAACGATGCACCTTGGATGATGCAACGGGCGGCGCGATCCAGATCGGCTGTTTCGTCGACGACCACTGGGGGATTGCCTGGCCCGGCCACCACCGCGCGTTTGCCGCTGAGCAGAGCGGCCTTGGCGACCGCAGGCCCACCCGTCACGCAGATCATCGCCACCTTGCGATGAGCAAACAGCTGGTTTGCTGTCTCCAGCGTCGGCGACTCGATGACGCAGATCAAGTTATCGATTCCGATCTCCTTGAAGATCGCTTGGTTGTAACGGCGCACCCCCTCGGCAGCGACCAGTCGGCCGCTGGGATGGGGATTGACCACCACGGTGTTGCCCCCCGCAATCATGCTCACCGCATTGCCGGTGATCGTCGGTAGCGAGTGGGTGACTGGGGTGATCGCTCCGATGACGCCAAACGGCGCGTGCTCGATGACCGCCAAACCATGATCGCCACTGAAGCATTCGGTCCGCAGGAACTCGACCCCAGGGGTGCGTTCCGCAAGGACCTTCAGCTTTTCGATCTTGTGTTCCAGCCGTCCAATTTTCGTCTCGTTCATCTCCATGGTGCCCAGTTCCACGGCGTCCCGTTGGGCGATATGGCGGATGATTTCGATGACCCGCTTGCGATCCTCGATCGATCGGTCTCGCAGCTGCTCAAAGGCAATCCGCGCCGCGCTGACTGCTTCATCGACGCTGGAGAAAATCCCGTGGCGTCCCTGAAACTGATGCAGGCTAGGGGGAGCCGATCCGACCGGCGACCGCGAGGGCTGGGATCGGACTTCCTGAAGGACCTGAGCGACCACCGATCGAATGACATCTTCCGAGATATTCATAGTGCTACCACCATGGGCTGGATGGGAGAAAAAGGATTTCAGGATTTGCGTGCCGACGGCGACGTACGGGAGTAGACTTCCGCCCGCTCCACATGGACCGTATCGACGATCCCGATCACGACGCAATCGATCGGAAGCTTGCTGGTCTCCGGGGTGAACCGTGCACTGCTTCCCTGGGTGATCAGAACCATGTCGCCAATGCCCGATCCAAGCGTATCGACGGCGATGAAGCTACGTCCGGTGGGGGTCAGCGACCGCGCGTCCTTGGGATCGACCCGATAAGGTTCGACGATCAATAACTTGTGCCCCTTCATCGTCTCGACCTTCTGCGTGGCGACGAGGCTTCCAGTGACTTTGGCGACAAACATGCCAGAGGGCTCCTTGACTCAGGTGAGGGCTTCGACAGTCTGCCGCGCGACGATCCGTTCTTCGTTGGTGGGCACGATCCAAAGCTGGATCGAACCGTTTCCATCATCGATGCGGCGTTCCGCATCGCGTCCGGAGGAGGAATTGTGGTTGGCGGCCGCGTCCAGGCGGATGCCGATCGATTCCAGATCGCGACAGACCGCCTCGCGGATGCCGACTCCGTTCTCACCAATCCCTCCCGTAAAGACGATGGCATCGGCACCTCCTAGCAGGAACACCATCCCACCCAGGTGGCGACGGATCTCTGCGACGTAGACTTCAAGCGCCAACCGGGCATCCTGGTTCCCCAGAGCGGCTGCCTGCTCCAGATCCCGGATGTCGCCGCTCAGGCCGCGGCTGAGCCCCAGCAGGCCACCCTGGTTGGCCAGTTGGTCCAGCACCTTTTCCAGGGGCAGACCGGTGTGACGCACCAACAGAGGCAGCGCGAAAGGATCGAAGTCTCCGACGCGATTGTTCTGCGGAAGACCGCTTTGAGGACTCATCCCCATCGTCGTCGCTTGGCTCTTCCCATCCCGCAGGGCACACAAGGAACTGGATCCTCCCAGATGACAGGAGACAACTTTGGCATCTTTCTTGCCGAGGATCGTTTCCATGCGCCATCCGATGTAGCGATGGGATGCACCGTGAAATCCCCACTTGCGAATCGGCAAAGCGTCCCGCCACTGGTGCGGGATGGCGTAGTGCCGATTGGCTTCCGGGATCGTCTGGTGGAAATCGGTCTCTAGCGCAGCCACCAGAGGAATCTCGGGGACTGTCTGAGCCAACTGCCGCATCGCTGCCAAGTAGGGAGGGTTGTGAGCCGGGGCGACAGAGCTGACTTCCTCCATCGCCGCCAGCACCTTTTCGTCGATGCGAAAGACGCCCTGCAACCGACCTCCATGGACCGCCTTGAATCCGATCGCCGAAAGTTCACCGGCATCTTTCAGACAACCCGACACCGGATCGGTCAGTTGGCCTACGCAGGCCCGTACCGCCTCGCCGTGATGCGGGATCGGAAGCTCCATCTCACTTCGCTTCGATCCAATCTCAACAAAACACCGGCTCATCGGCGCCCCGATCCGCTCCACGCCACCCCGCGCCAGCTGGGTTTCGGAAGGCATATCGTAGAGTCGATATTTGAAGCTGGTCGATCCGAGATTCGCAACGAGCACCTTCATGGTGGCCGCATCTCCGTCGTTACTGGTAAGGAAAAGGCTGTGGGAATCGGCCGGCCGTTCCAACGACCAGCCTGGTGCGCCTACTTGAAAAAAGCTTGAGCCAAGCCTTCTGCGGGGCGGGGAAGGATGTGACTGGAGACCAGTTCACCCACCTGCGAAGCAGCCGCAGCGCCTGCCTCCACGGCAGCTCGTACGCTTCCCACGTCTCCGCTGACAATCGTCGTCACATAGGCGCCGCCGATATCGACTCGCTTGACGATCTCGACATTGGCCGCCTTGGCCATCGCGTCAGTTGCTTCGATCAAAGCCAGAAGCCCTTTGGTTTCCACCAGTCCAATTGCATGTTGCATCGCTCAGTAAATCCTGTCTAAAAAAATGGTTTGTCTTGGGATCGGAATCGGTCGAGTCGGGGGGATCCGTGCTGGGTAGAAGCCGGCAGTCGGCGGGAGCTACCTTGCGGATCCGCAGGCTGGGACGACCTGGCCCTGCCGGTTGGAGACACGATCTTTATTTGACCGAGCCAGAGTTGCCGCCCACCTTGAGGACCTTGGCGAGGTCTTCATGCGGACGAGCGATCACCTGGACGCTCACCACTTCGCCGATACGGCCTGCGGCGGCCGCCCCAGCGTCGGTGGCTGCCTTGACGGCCGCGACGTCGCCAGTGACAAACGCCGAAACCAATCCGCTGCCAACCTTATCCCATCCCAGAAACTGCACGTTGGCAGCCTTCATCATCGCATCGGTCGCCTCGACCAGGGCGATAAAGCCCTTCGTCTCGATCATGCCCAATGCTTCCTGGCCCTTCGATATCGCCATCTTCTTGTCGCTCCTGTGAAAAAAAATCCACGTTTCCGTCTTCGCCTCGGACCCCTTCGAGGCAGGTTGGGTGAGCCGAAAGCTACCCGGGGTCAGTGAACTATTTGGAATGGCAGCCACACGCCTTACCCTGTGGCCGCAGCTCGACTTTCGTCGCCTGATCAAGCCCACAGGCGTTGCCCTCGTCGGTATCGATATGGACCTCCAATTTGGCCGCCGCGTCGGCGCGCACCAAAAGGTCCTGAAAAGTGACAGAGCACTGCGGGGACTCCACCAGCAGTTCCATGAAGTCCCCGTTCTGGACTCCATACCACTGCGCTTCCTGATGCGACATATGGACATGCCGCGCCGCTCGAATAACCCCCTCGGTCAGCTCCACCGCACCGGCTGGCCCCACTAGCACGCAGCCAGGTGTTCCTGCGATGTCACCGCTGTGCCGCACCGGGGCATCGATTCCCAGGGAGATCGAGTCGGTGTAGGCGAGTTCCACCTGACTGGCCTTTCGGGTCGGGCCCAGAACACGGACATTGGGAAGCATTCGTCGGCGTGGACCGACGATCATCACCGTCTCCTCTGCCGCATAGAAGCCGTCTTGATAGAGTGACTTTCCGGGAGTCAACTTGCGGCCAGGTCCAAACAGCTTCTCGACATGCTCATCCGTCAAATGCACATGCCTAGCAGAAATGCTGACTAGAAGCTTGGGCACCGCAGTCGAACCGAGACTAGGTGCCTTCGCAGGAGCAACCTGAGACGTCACCGGTGAAGCTACCGACTGCATCGCCAACCGCTCGACAGCCAGACGCACCAATTGCTCCACTCGATCGCGATCGATCGAAGATATCGACGACATAGGGTGAACTCCTCATCTATCCTGGATGCTCATCCAGTTGGCTTGCTGGCGCCGCTCCAACGGGTGGAGATCGCCTGGTGATCGGTTAGGGGGATGGTTCGCAAGGGGTGGCTAGACCTGCTGAGGGTCCACCGCGCCGCGTCAGGTTTGATTCGGTTTTGACAATCGCTGGATCGTCCGCCGACTCGCGAATCGGCTCCTCCGAACGCTCCGGCTCCTCCAGTTCGGCAAGGAAAAGCTGCGTCCCAAGATCCCTTAGACGCTGCTGCCACGGGAGATCCAGTTGGCTGTCGACCACGACAGTATGAATGGCCTCCAGGGGACAAAGCCTGGCCAAGCTGGAGCGACCGAACTTGCTGCTGTCGGTGACGACCATCGTTCGATCGGCACACTGCATCATCGCTCGTTCGGCCTCTACCAGCAGCAAGTTGCTGTTGTAGTAACCGCGCTGGTTGGCTCCTGCAATGCTGATGACCGCCGTCTGAACGTTGACCCCCTCCAGCATCTGCTGGGTGTAAGGGCCCAGAGTGACTCCGGTGCGCGGATGGACATAGCCACCCAGAAACACCAGATCGATCGAATCGCTGGAGGCGAAAAGCTGGGCGACGGGAAGGGAGTTGGTAACCACCTGAAGCGGACGGCCGACCAGCTGCCGCGCCAGTTCGTACGTGGTGCTGCCACCATCCAAAAGCACTGTGTCGTGGTCCTCGATCAACCGACTGGCCGCTGCGGCCACCGCTCGCTTCCAATCCCACCGCGACGTGCGGCGGTGTTCGAACAGCCGCAGCGACGCACTGGGACCGGTGAAGAAAACCCCTCCATGCGTCCGACGAACCGAACCAGACTCCTCCAGGGCATCCAGGTCGCGACGGATCGTCGATTCGCTGACCCCCAGACTCTCCCGCAGCTCGGGTATCGACACAAAACCAGACACCCGGATCTTCTCCAGAAGCCGATCCCGCCGACCTTCTCCACCCCCCAGCCCAGTCACGATTCAATTCTTTCGCATTCCTGACCGTTTTCGGTCAATTGCAGCCAACCCAAAGGACAGATCCCAAGCAGGGCGTTTTAGACTGCCCAAAACCTCCACCCAGTCTGACCATCCTACTCAGCCGACTCCGAATTCCGAACCCCCTTGATATAAAATGCGCAGAATGATGCCGCTTTCCCGTCACTCGCAAGGGATGTGACGAATGGATCGAATTTGCCGGCATGATGACCTCGAGGCGTAGATTCCGTGTCGTCCTGGTGGATCGGCACGGCCAGAATTTGGTTTTGGGGAGAGTCGGTCTGGCGTGGAAGAGAGGGGGCAATCGCAGGTTGGTATGGCGTTTTCCTGGCAATCTCCTATATTTTCGGCAACTCGCTGCGCCGCTGGGGCGCGTTGGGTGCGAGAACCTCCTGGTGGGATCGACAGAAGATGACAACGAGTGATCGGATACGGGAGCTGGAGGCCAACGAACTGGCCAGGCGCGCCACTTCGGCACTGGAACGGACTCGTCCGGCTCTAGGGTGGCTGGGGATCGGCCTGGGCGCCCTAGCGGTGGTAGTCCTTGGCTGGGGTTGGTGGTCGACACAGGTCCAGAAGAAGAGCGCCCAAGCTTGGTCGGACTTCTACTTTGCATCGGGAGATCCCGATCAACTGATCGCCGTTTATGAAGATCACCCCGATTCGATTGCCGCTCATTGGGCTCGTCAAACCGAAGCCGACAGCCAAGTCGCTCGAGGCATGGATTCGGTCTATGTGGACCGCGAGCAAGCGGACACTCTGTTCCGCCGAGCCCGATCGAACTATTCCAGCATTCTCGAAAAGTCGAACGATCCGATGCTGCGAGCCCGTGCGACCCTGGGGATGGCTCAGGCGTTCGAGGGGAGTGGCGAGATCGATAAGGCGATCGCTGAATACAAGAATGTCCTGGCGATGACGCAGGTGCCCGCCGCGATGATGGCCGAGGTGCAACGGCGCATGGATTGGCTGCAAAGCCCAGGCAGCAAGGATTTTTATGCCTGGTATCGAGATTTCCGACCGGCCCCCGCGGCGCCGGTCAACGTGCCTGGCGATCTGAAGAGCCTCCCGGGGCTCCCCGATTTTCAGTTGCCACCGCTCCAGAATTCTCCTGGCTCTGGGACTCCAGGGGCAGCCTTCGACAGTGGCTCACCACCCGCCCAGGGATCAACCGAAGCGGCGCCTGCAGCGGAAGCGACTCCGTCGCCCGGCACGCCGCCCCTGGAGAGTTCCCCTGGAGCGACTTCCAGTGGTGAGCCAACTCTGTCCTCCGACAAACCGAATGGATGATTTTGGACGAACCTGAAGCCCAAACGCAGGATCCCCAGTTCCCCGGCCCCAGGCAGATCCGCCAGTGGGTTGTGGAGCCCGAGCAAGCGGGGCAACGAATCGATCTGTTCCTCGCCCTTCAGTGCGACGGCTACAGCCGTGTCTTCCTTCGGAAAGTTTTGCACGAAGGAAGCGTCTGGCTGGATGGAAAGCCGGTCAAGCCGAGTTTCAAGGTGCAAATCGGGCAGACGGTGAAGATCGATCTTCCTCCACCCCCCGATGACGGTCCAATCCCGGAAGCGATCCCGATCGACATCCTCTATGAAGACGATGCGATGGTGGTCATCAACAAGGTGGCCGGCATGGTGGTCCATCCGGCGAAAGGTCATTGGTCCGGTACGCTCACCAGCGCTCTGGCTCACCACTTTCAATCGCTTAGTGATGTCGGTGGCCCAACCCGACCAGGCATCGTCCACCGCTTGGATCGCGAAACCAGTGGCGTGATCTGTATCGCCAAGACCAATGCCGTCCACCTGAAGCTCGCAGCACAGTTCGAAGCTCGAGAAGTGGAGAAAGAATATTGGGCGATTGCGGTGGGATCGATCGATCGCGACCGCGACTGGATTCGGCAGCCGATTGGCCACCATCCCTACCAGCGCGACAAGATGGCCATTCGAGCCGACCACCCCAGCAGCCGGCCAGCCGAAACGCTCTTCGAGGTCGTCAAGCGGTTTCCGGGGTACTGTTTTTTTCATCTCTTCCCGAAGACCGGCAGGACCCATCAGATTCGAGTCCACCTAGCGTCGATCGGAGCCCCCGTCCTCTGCGATCGACTCTATGCCGGCCACGCGAGAATCACGCGTGGGCAGTTGCTGCGTCGAGCCGCTCGTCGTGAGCCGGCCAGGCCTGGAGACGACGAGGTGCTGTTGGAACGGCAAGCTCTCCACGCCCATCGACTCAGTCTGCGTCACCCAGTCACCGACACCCCGATGACTTGGATCGCCCCTCTCCCAGCCGACATGCAAACAGTGCTCGATACCCTCCAGGAAAGCGACTGAAAAATTCTTTTTCGTCTCGAGATGTTGTGACCAAACTTGTCACATCCCCCCGCTCCAATCTCTTAGCTGATGCGGGGAAGCAGGGTCGAACGACTGCCAGAAAATGCAGTCGCCAGGGAAAGTTTTTCCGGTTTTTGTAAAGTTCGGAAATGCTAGCAAGCAGCCTTCGCGATTGTTTTTTTGGTTGCCGTGAACTTTTACTTGAAACTTCAGTCCAAAGGTGAGGAAAGCGTGACTTTGTGCCATTTGGTATCGATTTTGCATTCCATGACGATGCGAAGGGATGAGGTTAGCGGGTTGGAGGGAACGGGCGGTTAGCAAGGGCAGCAGGTCTTTCCGGGGATGTCGGGAACAGGCATTAGGACAACGTTGGGGAAACCATCAAGGAGGTGCAGGATGTTGGTGCTCAGTCGCAAGGAAGGGGAGCGGATTCAGATTGGTGACCAGATCACGGTGGTCATTTCCAAGATCGCCGGCAATCGGGTATCGATCGGGATCGAAGCTCCGCGTGACCTGAAGGTGGTTCGGGGAGAACTAGAGTGGCACGATGTGCCTTCCACCTTGCCTTTGGAGATGGAAAGCAAGGGAAAGGAAACTACAGCAGCGACTGGGGACCAGTCTGCTAGTCGATCTCCGGGACTCAAGTCCTTCACCGACGCTCGCAGACAAGTCGGTTGATCTGTTCCTGGGAATGGGCAAGTCCACCGATCGGTTGGATGGCATGGGACGAAACTCCTCATCCAACCGATCGTATTGCGAAGATCGGTGCGGTGCTCGAGATTCCCAAGGCCTTCCCTTGGTGTCATGGCAGCGAGATGACTTCGGACATCCAGCGACCGAGGGAAGTGGGAGGGATCCATTTGGCTCAGTGAAGCCAGCGGATAGATCCTGGCGCTGCACGAGTTGCAAGGCGTTGATCGGGATTGGGTCGACGAAGGGCCTCTTGCCGGCCCGATCGACCTGCCTTGGCTCCAGCGGTTCGGCTTGTTTCCATGCCGCTCCGCCGGTAGCGGATAGTCCCCCCTTCTGGAACTCCAATAGACCAGCCTAGCGTCGGTCCATCTCACCGAGGCGGATCGCTCGAAAAGCCGCCAAACCAACTACCCGCACGAGGGGTTTTCGTTTGACCATTTTGCTGGTGGCGATTAGCCTACATACGTTGGAGAGACTGGCCAAGGACAGCCGTTTGTGTCCCTTTCCTTTTCGTTGGGGAATCGTGGAATCGGGTCGGTTGTCAGGCAGGATTCAATGAGAAGATCTTGAGCCACGGGAGTGGCTGGGGGCCACAGCAATTCAGTTATGGACATTCTTCTCTTCTTGCTGAGTTGCATTCTGGCGGCGGTCGCTGTCAGCTTGCTGGCGGTCCCCCCTTCCAAGACATGGGCCTATGGTTTGCTGGTGGTGGGGTTGATGACCCTGGCGCTGGGGTTTATTGGATTTGCGTCACTGGAGCAGCGAAACGGCAACCTGCTGATCCAGAGCTTTTCGCTAAGGACCTTGCGTGGTCGAACCACCCTGGCCAGCTTAGCCTCGGGGCTTGCTTTGGGTGGATGGGCAGGAGTCGCGCTGGCAGTGATTTACCGGCGCGTCGGTTCCTGGGCTGGTTTGCTGTCAGGATTCGCCTTTCTGCTGTTTCTCTCTCCTTTGACCCTTCTGGCTTTGAAGAGCCGTCTATCGAAGTTTCTCCCCGACCCAGGCGCTACGGCCGCCAGTGGTTTCATCCAGCAGGAGGTTGCGAAACCTTGGAAGCTATCCAAGTTGGTTGAAGTTCCGTTGATCCCAACGGCGATCACCTGCGACGACAGCGAGGGATTGTTGGTTTGCGGGTATCGTGGGGGGTACTATCAATCGGCTGGTATTGTTCGGGTCAATCTGGAGTCGAATGGGGGCGCACCCTCGATGGTCCAGATCGCTCGAAATCTGACGCGACCGCACGGGATTGCCGTGGAGGATGGAAAAATCTATGTCTCGCGGAGCGGTCAATATTCGAAAGCGGTCCATGGAAAACTGGACTACGCGATGACCGGTGCTGTAACACGTCTGGAAGACCTGAACGGCGATGGCATCTTCGAGTATCACCACGATTTGATTTCGGACCTTCCCGGCGCTCGAGCCCCTGATGCTCTCCACCAAAATAACGCCGTGGCCTTTGACGATGAGGGAAATCTCTATGTCGCGGTTGGGACTCCCACCGATCACGCTCCGCAGTCCGGCCTCTACGATGGAAGAGTCTTGCGACTAAAACCCGACGCCACGACTCCTGAAGTGTTCTGTGAGGGTTTTCGCAATCCGTATGGCATGGCATTCGTCTCAGGGCTTGGGATGATCTGCACCGACAATGACTCGTCGCTCGATTCAGGCGGAGACAAGGTCTACCTTTTGAAGGAAGGACAAACCTACCCCCACCCTCTAGGGCTGGCTCAAGGGGTTGAGGTCGAAGGATTGACCCCTCCGCTGCTCTCCATCTCCAGCGCGCAAGGGATTGCTTACATGCCGAAAGGGGCGAACACTCCGATCGATGGATGCTTGGTGGTTGCAAGCTATGGCGATCAGGCGATCAACGTGATTCGCTTCCCAGAGGATGGTGTCGGAGTTCCCAAGGTCGAATTCCTTGCGAGGATTCCATCTCCCGTGGCAGTCGCATGCAGCCGTGATGGAAAGGTCTTTGCCTGCAGTTACGAAGATCGTTCGATTTATCAATTGGTTCTTGAGTGATCCGACTGGAATCCGGTGGCCCCGATGAACTCCCTGGCGATTCGATGTGTGATATTGGGGATCTTTCTGAGCGGTGCGGTTGCTGTCTCTGCGATTGCATTTCCACTGAGCACTGCGAGAGTCGACCAAGACCACGGAATAAAACTATTCAACACGCATTGCAAGCAGTGCCATGGAAATAGCTCAGAAGATGGTGAGAAGTTGGGGCCATCCCTTCTACGGATTGGTTCTCAGGCCGCTTCCCGAGTGGAGGGTCAGACTGCGGCGGGCTATCTCTGGGAGTCAATTCTCTATCCGGACAAGCACACAGCCGGGGAAGGCAAGATGCCTGCCATCTTCGGATCGATTCTGAGCGAGAAAGACCTGCACGACTTGGTGGGTTATTTGGGATCCCTAGGAGGCAAACCGGACTATCGCGAAATCCTCTCTTTCCGCAAACCCGAGATGGGAGTCTCCGAGGCAACCGCAGGCAGAAGTGTTGCTTTGGAGGATGTCAAAGAGGGCCGACGACTCTTCTACCAGAAGTTTGAATGTTCCAAATGCCATTTTGTGGGTGAGCCGTATCCTGGAAGTGACTTCCTGGCCCCCTCTTTGGCGGCAGTCGGACTATTCCCCCGCGAATACTTGATCCAATCGATTCGCAACCCCAGCCAGGAAATCCACAAATCCTACCGGACCGCTCAAGTGCTCACCTCGGATGGTCAGTTAGTCACTGGGCGGATTTTGAAGAAAAACGATCAGGGGGTAACCCTTCTTTCAACGGACAGCCAAGGCTACCTCATCCCTTCGAAATTCCAGTTGGAAGAGCTGGAGGAAGTCAGCCCAGGCGAGAAAATTCGTTACAGTCCGGTCTCTTCGATGGCACCCTGGAGTGTGGAGCAGATGACGGATGAGGAACTGGAGAAAATTCTTTCCTTCCTTTCGGTGCTCAGGGGGTAAGATGGATCTCTGGATCTGATGCTTCGATGGGGGAGAAGTGACTCCCGGCGACGGGAAGATCTCACATGGCTCTGTTCCAGTCCGCGTGAGGCTCTTCCAACTTTCCTTGGTTCTTGATTGCAGGTGCTGTCTGTGATTGGATTTTCCTTCGTCTATGGGTACATTACGACGGCGATGTTGGGCTCCCTTCTGCGGCCCTGGATTGGAATCGTAGCGATTTATGGACTGACCACTCTGAACATCGAATGGAATTGGCGTTGGGTGGTTGAACGCCAAGCCGGCTTTCAGTCCAAAGTGACGATGTGCATGCTTGCGGGGGTGGTGCTTTCAGCGTTTCCAGGCCAGAGGTTACGCGGTCTTCCGCTGATTGCCTGCCTTAGTTTGCTCGGCTTTCTAGGGCTCTCCTATCTCAGTGCCACCCAGACGATCGATCCCTACAAAACCGAATTCTATATGCACTTCATCTGGAGAATCGTCTTCATCGCTCTCGTCGCAGTGCGACTGTTGGACACTCCGCAGAAAGTGAATTGGATGATGTGGACCGTCGCGTTGGGCTTGGGCTACAACGCGTATGGTATCAACCGTGAGTACTTCGAAATAGGTTTCTGCCGTTATGTCTATCACACGGAATGGGCTTGGCTGGGAAGCAATCAGTGGTCGATGCTTTTCGTCTGCTCAGCCGCGATCTCTTTCAGCTTGGTGTTTTTCTCCAAACGGCTTTGGCAGAAGGCTCTGGCTGGTATTCTGCTGCTCCTCTCAGCGCACGCGGTGATGCTCCTGGAATCGCGAGGCAGCATGCTTGGACTGATCGGCATGTGGTTGCTGGCGATCATTTTCATGCCAAAGAACAAAAACACCATCGGCATGATGACCCTGGCATTGACTGCGGTTAGTCTTCTTGCCGGTCCCAGCGTGATCCAAGAATTTAGCTCGATTTTCAATGAAGGTGAAAACCTCGACTCGTCCGCTTCCAGCCGAATGGACCTTTGGAGGGCGGGTTGGCTCATCTCGATGGATTACCCGCTACTGGGTGTAGGCCCATATGCAGGGCAGCGTTTGGTACCGATGTATCTGCCCTATGAAATCGATCGAACCTACAAAGGCCTGCATAATCTGTTTTTCGAAATCTCGACTGGCTCGGGGTTACCCGCCGCCATTCTTTTCGTTCTTTTTTCCCTGCTTCCCTGGATCTCTTCGCTCGCCATCCTCCTTCGGCGTGCCCGATTCAAGAGTCTCCCCCCGGAACTGAAGGCAGCCTTCTTTTCCGCCTTGATCGGACTATTTGGTTTCTGGATCTGCAACATGTTCTCCTCAGGATCGCTGGTGGAAGGCTCCTACGTTTTGGCGGTGATCGCCAATTCTGCATCGCTCATCTACTCAAGGGAGTATCGAAAAGCAGCAATCGAATCGACCACCACTAGTTTCGCCGACTCTAGCCGCATCCCCTACCGAAACGAGGAGTACTACCGGCGCCCGGGAGCAAGGCAATCCGGTTCCACCGTGCTTCGATAGAGCAGCAATCCCAAGGGGATCTCCGAGGAGTCAGCGGTTGATGCTGAAGTTGCTCGGCCGACGCGAAGTGATCGATTGCCTGCACCCAGGCATCTAGCCCACCGGATGTCGCGCGACGAAAGAAAGTGCTCGATGAAATCCCGTACTGACGGCTCTCTTCCCTTCTTATCCGATCCATCCAACGATGTCCTCTTTAGAACCCAACGAGAAAGCGCGAGGTATGTTCCAACATCTGAATCTTTCCTCTTACAACACCGACAAGATCGGTAACCGATACTTGGATTGGTACGACCGGGAACTCAACAACCTTGGTCGCGCCAGCAAGGTACTGGAACTGGGAGTCAAAAACGGTGGCTCGGTTCTGCTATGGCGCGACGTTTTCCCCGACGGTGAAATCGTCGGAATCGACAAGAACCTGGGCAATCTCGACCCAGGCGTTCAAGGGGTCTCGAGACTGCATCTGTACGAAGGGTCACAAGCGGACGAGAAATTCCTCACGGAAGTCTCGCAGAAACATGCACCCCAGGGATTTGATCTGATCGTCGATGATGCCTCGCATGTCGGTTGGCTTTCTCGCGCCAGTTTCGATATCCTATTCGACCGCTTCCTTCGCAAGGGTGGCATCTATGTGGTCGAGGATTGGACGACGGGTTACTGGAGTGATTGGTCAGATGGGTGCACCTATCGACCGCGCGGTCCGCTGAGGAACGCTGGCTGGAATCTCCTGAAATCGCTCCGGATATGCAAGTCGCCCCCAGTCGATCAGGCTCTGAGCGGGTTGGTTGGGTTTGTGAAGTCGCTGGTGGATGAGCAGGGGGCGGCCGACCTGACGCGGCAACTTCATAACCGACCCCATGGCAGAAAATCCCGGTTTGCGAGGATGGTCTTCTATGACTCGGTTCTCTTCATCCACAAACGAACCGACTGACCGAAGGATCGGGAATCCATTTTAGGACAACCCGAAGAGACCGTTCGGTATTGATTTACGATCGCAGGTGGATGCATCCTCACGATTGCCTCCACTCAGGTCGCCAGATGACTGGGTCGCCAGATGACTGGGTCGCCAGATGACTGGGTCGCCAGATGACTGGGTCGCCAGATGACTGGGTCGCCAGATGACTGGGTCGCCAGATGACTGGGTCGCCGTGTTTCTTCAGCGCACGATCAACTGGGTCAGAAAGTAGTGAGTCCACCTTGGACTTCCTGCGTCGTCGATGAAGTTGTACTGAGGCGCATAGCCAACCCGGGCCATCGTCTTACCAACTCGCATCAGCCTAGCGACCTGGAATCCCACCGGCAGTGAGACCCATCGGTCCTGGCGCCAGTCGTAGGTCTCCTGGAGATCACCCAGAGCCAGCGACCATTTTGGATTGATCACATAGGCCAGCACCGGTTGCAGGGACGAGACCTCGGTGTCACTACTGAAGAGATTCTGATTGAACATCCCGAAGGTCCATTTGCCCTTCTGAGCTACCGCCCCGACTGCTGGGCCGATCTGAAAGGGATCCCGACCGGTATTGCCCGGCAGGAAATTCATGACCGGTCCGACCCCGAATCGGCCCCATGGTCTAGGAAAGACAATCAGATCGAAGAGGGAGACTGGATCGAGCCCTTGTCCCTGGGGCCCATCGACTCGCCAGGGAGTTGTCATGCGGAGGATGTGATTCATGCCAAATGCTTGGAAGGGAATCACCTGCTGGAAGGTGAAGGTATTCTGTTTGTCCTTCAGTCCCCAGAACTCTGAGGTGAATCGATCTTGAAAATTCAAGGTGGTGACGGCGGCAGTTGGATCGACCAGTTTCGCTGCCAAGTCCCCCTTTCCCTGCCCCCCTCCAGCATCGCCAGCCGAATTGCCCATACCATCGGGCATCGCCCTGGCACCTGACACCCCCCCCAAAGCTGCCTCCCCTAGCGATGGCTCCGCCAGCGTCGGTTCGATCCCCTGCGCCTCCAGCCAGCGCGATTGCTCTTGGACCGAAGGAGCGGCGAGATCTGCCGGTTCCTTCAGCCCATCGCCAAGGACCCAGGTTTCGCTGGAGTCGGGATCCGAAAAGGCGATCGAATCCCAAACCGACGGCTGGACATGCCCGGGATGGGCCCATTGGGCGTCAGCGATCGAAGCCAGGCACGCCAGACAACCGCCAGCCAGCAGCATAGAAAATCTCATCACAAGGCCCCTCCGTGCCACTCCCCTTCTGCCATGAAAGGCCCGGGGAATTCCATTCGCGAAACCACTCCATCCTTGGGGGTTCCCTCGATCAAACGAATCGGAATGGAGGGTGTTACCCGATCAAAGGCATTTTCTCGATTGCCCTTGGGTGCCGCAGCCAGGGTTCCGAAGGAGCGGTCAGTGACGGTTGTAAGGAGCCGGACTAGCGGGTTCGGGTTTCCATCGGCTGGGTGAAATTCGTTTGGTATCAGGGTAGGGGGGGGCCTGTTCAGGGAATGCGACGCCGACGCTGTCGCAAGCGATCCAGAATACCGCCGACAGGAGTCGTTGGCGGACTTTCTTCCTCCAGCTGGCCAGGATCCCCGGAACTCTGTTCCGCAGCGCGTCGGGCTGCCTCGCGTCGCGCCCGCGCCTGACGGACCCATTCGATCGTTGCAGCGATCGCCTGATCGGCATCTCCGGCAGCGACCCCCTCCAGCACCTGCATCACTTCGGCAGTCACCGGCGCCTCGGATTGGACCTGGGAGCCAATCTTGCCCAGCAACTGGCCTGCCTGCTTGCGCAGTGATGCCGGATCGATTTCCGGTTGATCCAGAGTGCCACGCACTTCCAGAACCAATTCGGGAAAGCCCAGCTCCTTGACCGAATCACGCCTTGCCAGCCATTCGACAGGAACAGGCATCCCCACCTGCATCGATAGCGAACGATCGGCGATTCCCACCTGTCCTCTGGAAGACCACTGAAACCGCTTTTCCAGATCGGGAAGACCTACCCGCAGTCCTTCGTGCTCCACCTTCCCATCGGCAAATCGAATCGCGATATCCGAGTCTTCGACGAATGTCAGTTGCCTAGGGATCTCCTTCTGAAACTGGCGGCCAGCCAGTTCGATTGCCTGAAGCACCAGTGGATCGCTGGGACCGCTGGTCACCTGGTGCAGCTGCAAAGATGCCGTCCCCTGCGACCTTTCAGGATGATCCAGCGGAATGGTGATCTGGTCGATCGAGAAGGAGCAATCTCCAGCGATCCAGGTCGATCGCGCCAGCCATGGTACGACGCGATCCAGTCCCAGCTGAAGTAGCTCGGGAGTGATTTCCACATGATCGAGAATCTTCGTTGGTTCGAGCGTCAACACCGGTGGTCCTTCAGCCGACTTCCAAGTTCCCCGAAGGTCGAAAGGAGGTACGATCAGAAGCGGCTCCTTTTGCTCAGCACGCGAAATCTGTGCTTGCATCTGTTCGATGGAAATCGCCACATCGACTCGTGGCGTCTTCCTCGCGCCCGACTCCTGCTGGCCATCGATCCTAGGATCTCCGGAGATCGCCGCCAACAGTTCCTGAAGGTTTGTCCCGCCCCGAAGAAATTCCACTTCGACAGCCGGTCGTACGATGGTGATTTCCCCTAGCTTTCTGCCCCCCAGCAGAAATCCGATCAAGCCGCGTTGGGTGCGCACTTGCTCGACATGAAGGACTCGAGGTTGGCCCAGCGGTGCGATGGTGACTCCATGAAGCGACATCGGCCCCAGCCACGATAGCTCCACGCGGTCGCTGGTCAGCTGGTACTCCCCCTTGGCCAGCCGATCCAAGAGAGGCTGAATCAGCCAGTTTCCGCTGAACCAACGCGGGACCAGCGCAGCCGCAATAGCGATCAGCAGTCCCAGGATACTCAACCATTTCCAACGGGAACCCCCTGCGGCTTTCGCCACACTTCCGTCACGACGCTCCAATCGATCGCTGGTCATTCCTGGTTGTCTCCTTGGTTCGCACGATACTTCATGCGATCTGGGCTGCAATCTGCTGGACGGTGGTGTAGTCGGGGATGGCGGTGGAAGCCCCCAGAGCCGTCACACAGCAGGCTCCGGTTGCTGAAGCGATTCGAGCGGCCTGAGGCAGTGTTTCGCCGCGACGCAATCCAGCGATCAACCCCGCATAATACGAATCTCCAGCACCGGTCGTATCGACCACCGGCCCAGGAGGTCGCGCCGAGGAGACCTCAAGCCACTGGCCCGACGCCGGACTCAGGATCGATCCTCGTTCCCCCAGCTTGATCCCCAGCATTCCCGGCGCCCCCAGGCTGCGATAGAGCGAGATGATCTCCCGAGGATCTTCCAGTCCAGTCTGATGCCTCGCTTCGCTCAAACTGGGAATGTAGAAGTCCAGGTGTGGCAGCAACTGGACCAGCGGCTCCATCGATCCACCACTGCCGGCTGCATCGAGCGCGGTCGCACAGCCCCGCTCGCGCAGCCCCACCAGCAGCTCCACCAGATCGTCTTCCAAGTTGGGGATCAGCGAGTAATATCCCAGCAGAAAAAGATGGGCCTGCTCGGCCATTTCCAAACGCTCGCGATAGAAGTCGATCGCGATCTGCTTGGGGGCGCCCTGGCAATGCAGAAAAGAACGCTGGCCATCGGGTGCGATCAGGGCGACCGTGGCGCTGGAGGGAACGCCGCTGCGAATCGCCACATGACGGGTATCGATCCCCTCCTTCCCCAGCCGCGACAGAATCATCTCACCCCAGACGTCCTCTCCCACCGCAGTCCAGGCCGCCACGCGAAGCCCCAGCCTAGCCATCGCGATACCTGCATTCGCTACAATACCACCGGTCGTCAGCTGCAGCGGCTCTACGCGGACCAGTTGCTCCCGCCCAATCGCCCTCTCCAGTTCGACCGGACGCACCAAGACGTCGATCGTACAGGAACCACTGACGATGCAGTCCCACGTCTTTGGCTGCTTCCAGTTTGGTTGTTCCCAGAGCCATGCCATCGGTTTCGTTTGTTCCCCAGTGAGTTCCCAACGTGACGCGACCTACCCACTCGCCCCATAAATCGCTCGATCAAAAACTGCAGGCCATCGCCAGCGACCCATCGAATCGATCTTTCATCTTAGCGGACGCCAAAGACCCGGACATGGGTCTTGGGATCGCTGCCCCCGGACCCCGTTGGCCAGCTCAGCCCAGCCAGTCGACATGGCGGTCGATGCCGGAGTTCTTGGAAATCATCCGGCAGATCGTCCGTCAGGGCTTGGTCGATCTGATGCTGATGAGCCCCAGTGTCAACGAAAAGCTGGCGATCGATGAGCAGCTTTTTGAAGGAAGCGCCGTCACCCCGGCCGCTCGCGCCAACGACACCACCGATATCTGGTGTGGGAACAGCGGCAGCTACACTCAGCAACCCTCGCTTGCCTTTCGCACCACCTCGATCGATCACATCCAGTATGGACGCACTCTGCAGCATCCTTGCGAGGCCACTCCAGCAACCAACCTGGGACTCTATTCGATCACCTTCAATAACGATGCCGCCAAAGACCGCGAAGCGCTGATCGAGTACCGACGCTTCCGCGAGGAAGCCGAGGCGAAGGGCTTTCGCCACTTCCTGGAAGTCTTCGCCCCCAATGCACTGGAAGGTCGACCGCTGGCCGATGTCGGCCGCTACGTGAATGACTCCATCGTCCGAACTCTGGCAGGCGTCACGCGCGCAGGACGACCGGTCTTTTTGAAAATCCCCTACTTCGGACCGGCCGCCATGGAGGAACTGGCCGCTTACGATCCCTCGCTGGTCATCGGTATCCTTGGAGGATCGTCAGGTACCACGCGAGATGCCTTTCAAATGCTGCATGACGCTCGTCGCCATGGAGCCAGGGCGGCGCTCTTCGGTCGCAAAATCAACCACGCCGAAGATCAATTGGCTTTCATCGAACAACTGCGGCTTCTGGCCGACGGTCAGATCGATCCCATCGATGCCGTCCGGCGCTATCACGACCACCTCCAAAAACATCGAATTCCTCCCAAGCGGTCTCTGGAAGAAGACCTGCAGGCAACCTCGCGGTGATTGGCTTACCCCACCCGTCAACACAACACCCTGGCACTTCATCGGCTGCGAAATGTAGCTCCCACGATCCTTCTCTCCCAAGCCATCTGCGAACGGGCAGTGGCCAGGACAAAGAGGTCAGCAAGTGTCGGACACCTCCATGGGAGATCCCCCTATGAGTCGCTCTGGCCACCTGCAACTGGTCGGTCTCTTCCTTGTCATGATGCTGCTCGCCGGAAACGCAGGACCGCTCGCAGCGCAAGTCGACCCACAGGAAAAGGCGACTCCAGCTCCTTCGCGCCCTAACCTGATCTGGATTGTCGCCGATGATCTTGGGTATGGGGAACTGGGCTCCTATGGACAGAAGACCATCGCAACGCCTCGGCTGGATCAGATGGCCTCCGAGGGAATGCGATGGACTCGTTTTTACTCTGGGGCCACGGTGTGTGCCCCCTCCAGAAGCGTTCTGATGACGGGCCTGCACCATGGCCATACACCGGTCCGCGGCAACGCGGGGAAAGACAATGCCCAGGCGCAGGCCCTTCCCGATGGGACGCTCACGATCGCAAGGGCGATGCAGAAGGCGGGATACCGCACCGCGCTCGTCGGCAAATGGGGACTGGGCGATATCGGACCTGCCCAGTCGGGATTGCCCAATCGCCAGGGCTTTGACTTTTTCTACGGGTTCCTCAATCAACGCCATGCTCACAATCACTACCCCAGTTTTTTGTGGCGCAATGATCGTAGGGAACCGCTCTCAAACGACTTGGTGGAACTAGGAGGGGACGGAGCAGGCTACGCCACACAGCCGCAGCAGTATGCCGACGACCTCTTCCTCGAGGAATCGATCCGATGGATCGATGATCGCAACGCACAGCCCTTCTTTCTGATGCTCTCGCTGGTCAGCCCACACGCCAACAACGAGCGCAGGACCAAGCTGGGGGATGGAACGGAAGTCCCTAGTTTAGGCCCCTACCAGGACGCTCCCTGGCCAGCACAGGATCGGGGCCACGCCGCAATGATCGGTCATATGGACATGCTGGTCGGCAAGCTACTGGATCACCTGCGCCAAGAGCAACTTCACCGACACACCCTGGTGCTATTCACCAGCGACAACGGCCCACATCAGGAAAGTGGGCACGATCCCAAAAGGTTTCAGCCATCAGGCCCACTCCGAGGCTTCAAACGAAGCCTGACCGATGGAGGCATCCGCGTGCCGATGATCGCATGGTGGCCGGGTAGCGTCCCTGCCAATTCCGTTTCCAACCATGTCGCCTACCAGGGGGATCTCTTCGCAACCGCCCTGGAGCTGGCGGAGCGGAAGTCGCCACCGCCCCCCGATTCCATCAGCTTGGCAGGAGTTCTACGCGGCAACGGTGCAACCGAGAAGCATGAGTTCCTCTATTGGGAGTTCCATGAACAAGGATTTCGCCAAGCCGCACTCTACCAGGAGCGATGGAAGGGAATCCGTCGTGGTGGGCCCGACAAGCCGATCGTGCTTTACGATCTGCTCAACGATCCATCCGAATCGAACGATGTCGCACCCGATCATCCGCAGATCGTCGATTCGATCGATCGCTATCTGGGGAACGCTAGATCCGACTCGGTCCACTGGCCAGCGCGATGGTGACGATGCGATCGTGACGATGCGAAGCAGGAAAAGCCGATCAGCGAAACGTTCCGACGGGAGGCGTCGCGCCGGGAGCTGTGGTTGGGGGAGGCAGCGGAAGCGCAGTCCCTCTGGCCGGAAGAGTCTTTTCGGCCGACACTTTTCGGAGGATCTGGAGAGCCACGCGAAACTCGGGCTGCTGAGCCAGGGGTGCGAATTCCGGATGTGTCTCCACCCGTTCGTACTTGGCCAGCACCTCATGCAATGCATCTTCTGGAATCTGATCGGGTGAAGTCCATTCGGCCGGGATCGCCAAGTAGTTCTGCCACGCTGCGTCGACTTTAATCTGAAGCGACTGAACGGATGACTGCAGCTCCAACAGCGAGGGATCGGGTGTACCGACCGGCCCGGCGGGAGCTGCCACCATGCGGTCGCCCGGTATCGCCGGAACGCTGGCCGCCTCGATCGCCTTGATCAGAGTCTGCGTCGAGGTGGGGATGGCCCCCGGTCCACCTTGCCCGGTCTGATAGTAGCGCTGCGTTGCCGCCACATCAGGCTGAATGCTCGCGCCGCTCAGCGACACTCCAGCAAAAAGGCCTTTGGATCGCGAGTACGTGTAGACCTCGGCTTGTAGGGAGGTATCGGTCGCAGCGCTGGTGTAGCGTCCCAGAGGACCGGCGGCCGCTGACGCATCGGCACCCAGCGTCAGTTTCCCAGCGCGGATCCGATCGAGCGCCTTGGCGGTCTTGAAGACCAGCACGAGGTCGATCGCCTGGACCCCCGCCTGCCACCCGACGCTGCCACCACCCATCCGAACAAATTCTGGAGCACGCCAATTTCGCTGCTCATCCCGCGTCAGCAAAACGCCTCGTCCACCCGCCACACCCACCACGAAGGCGCCGCGGATGTAATGAGGGATGATCGCCACCCCTTCCGCTTCTCGCAAAAGATTCTCTGGAATGCGGGTCGACGTGCCGCTGGCTAACTCCTGCACCACTAGCGCCGCTTCCACCACCACCCCCTGCTCGCTAGCCGTCGGACCCTGAAGAATGGGGGCCAGGGGCGTCTGGGCCACCACCGGTTGGATGCCACCGAGCACCAACATCGATGCCCAAAGCGTCGATCCACACAACCATCTTGCGCCCGACCAAATGGAATGATGCGACATGGTGGGAGTCCTTTCCCGAGGGGTTTTCTGCCAACTGCCTGGGGAGTTTAGCAGACGATCGAAGTTCCACCAACATCGATCCGATTGCTGGCAAAAAGCTCAGTCTTCCATCAACTTGCGATCGAACCAGTGGGGGTGCTTGTCAGCCAGTCGATGCAGGATCGCCGCGACCCTCTGCCGCTCGGGCGGCCGAAACCGATGGAACGGTTCGGCGAGGAAGTCATCGCAAATCCCCATCAAGCTGGCAGCGCATTTGGTCCCTTTGATGAAGCGGGAGGCGTACTTCCCGATGGCGTAGATCTCTTGGAGATCTTGAATCGCTCCCTGCACCGCAGGCAACTGCTCCTTCTGGCCGCTTTGAAACAGCTGGTAGAGTGATTGAAACAGTCGCGGAACAAGATTCGCACCCCCCGCCACGCCACCATCTCCGCCAAGCTCCATCGACTGCAGCGTCATCGCTTCCGGCCCCATCAGAACCGACCAATCGGGGCGTGCCGCATCGCGCACGGCAATCGCTTTCCGAAAATAGTCGAGATCTCCGCTGGAATCTTTCAGCCCAACGATCTTGGGGGATTGAGCCAACCGCTTGAGACTCTCTGGTTCGAACCACACCTTGGTCAGCGAGGGCATGTTGTAGAGCATCAGTGGCAGTGGCAATTCGGCCACCAATCGCTCCACATAGTCGATCAGTTCGGTCTGCCCGCACGGAAAATAGTAGGGCGTCGAAAGGACCACCGCCGCAGCCCCTCGGTCCGCCGCATGGCGAGCCAAATGCAACGACTCCACGATTGACGTGTCGGTGATCCCAACCAGAAAGGGGAGGCGCGTGGCGATCCTTCGAGCGGACTGGTCGATCAGGTCGCGCCGAAGCCGATAGCTGAGGCTAGGTGCCTCGCCGGTCGTCCCCAGCAGAAAAATACCATGCACTCCCCCCTCGATCAGATGCTCGATCAACCGATCCAGTCCTTCTTGGTCGAGCGAATCGCGATCCTTCAAGGGAGAGATCATCGGCGGAATCACACCGCGGAATCGACGTTCCATCATGCTGTCGCAATCTTTCGCAAAAAAAGCCCGAGCGAACCAAGCTAAATACCTGAGTCATCCAGCTGGTCCAATAGCCGATCGAGCGCCGCCTCGTCCTCATCATTCAACTCGTCCGACCCGTGCGAATCCGACATCGGCAAGGGGGCGGAAGCAACCTGCGGCAGCGTCTTGGAATCGGTGGCACCGGGAGCCGATATTCTAACTTCCTTTAGAATGTTTCCAGCGAGCGGACGGATGGGCATCGATACGATAGCGGTGTTCCAGGAGGTGCACAACGATCGCAGCGCCTCCACCAACGGCTCGGGCGACCAGTCGAGCAAAGAAAACAGATGGATCCGACGCGGATTGGTCGCAGGCACTTGCGCCTCGCGAACCATGGAGACTGGTGGATGATCCGGTAGGCGGCTGAGCAGTTCACCGGGGATCGTTAGACGATCGAGATGCCGAGCCACTTCCTGGGGAGCCAGCCAAGACACCAAGGCGCAGCTTCCGATGATCCCCTGCAAACAAAGCTGATCGGTCCCACCCGGCTCAATCCCCTCCAACGCCTGCACCATCGACAAATCGATCCCCTTGGCCATCAACAGCGGTTCCATCAACCGCTCCTCAACCTTCGACTCCGGGCCGGAGGTGCGGGTGTGCTGCGCAATCAGAACGGGAAGACGGGTGGCCATGTTGCAATTCAAACCAATCGTAAAGCGTAAAAAACATCTCGCGCACGTTGCCCCCCCAACGCCTCTTCAACTCGGCATAACGGGGCGATGCGATCCATCGATCGGCCAGTTCGGGATCCTCCCGCAGCAACCAGCGGACCAGCCGATCGGCGTGCTGCAGATTCTGGCGGGTATCCCACAGGATGGGAAGGCCGCGAATCGGATGATGCGAGGAGGCAAGCAGCATGCAGTCTCGGACCGCAGCTCGCCGCAAGACACGCCATCGCTCCCAGCTTCGCAAACGCTCCCAACCATCCACCACCACCAGACGCTGCCGATCCCAGTCACATCCAGCCGCAAGAAACCGCCGCCGCGATGATGGACCGTCGATCGTCCACCATTGTAATCGAACCGTCTGGTCCATCGCATGCGAAAGCACCCCTCCCATCCGCTCCATCGTCCCCAACGGATGACCAACAGACTCCTCCTTCGCTGGCGGTTGCACTAGCGCGTGCAGAAGGGAGCTCTTGCCGCTGCCATGAGGACCAATCACCGAAGCACGCCGATGCGTTACCAACTGTCTAGCGAGAGACTCCAGAGTCTGTGGCGGGGTCAACCAGTAGGGAATGACCCCCGGCGCAATGAACCGCGTAGAAAAAGGATTCGAGCTGGGCGCCTGAGTGGAGTTCATGGCCACCTAAATCCTGCGGCGGGACGATGCCACCTAGCGACGATCATTCCTCGCGCGTCAACGCACCCAGATAGAACGGTTCTTGAGCGGCCCACTGCTGGCCATCGGTGAAGAAAGCTCGCACCCGAACACACCATCGGATCTTGAGAATGGTTCCTTCGTAAGTCCATGGGGAGGCAGGCAATTGGAGCGACCGGCGCTGGGGTTGGCGCCAGTCCATCTCCTGCAACGAAGGGGGGGTGATCCGCTGAAACCAATGCACCCCCAAATCCTCGCCACCTTTCCCCTCGGTGTACCAGACCACCGAAATCTCCAGCGCCGCCAGCTCCGATAGGACTGGTCGCCCAAGACAAACATCAAACTCGATCTGATCGAGCGGTTCGTAGCGCGGCTGCAAACCGGCCAGACGAATCATGATGTCGCTGGAGCCGGAGGTCGGTAACCGGCTGGAAAGACCACCACGGGGAACTTTCGGCAAAACGAGGGCCACCGGTTCGCTTCTCCTTGCACCACTAAACTCCAACGCACCGCGTTATGCTCGCTCTGAAACGAATGCATCACGTCGGTCGGCATCTGGAATGGGAAGTCGAGTTCAAGCGGACTTCCGTAGTCGATTCGACACCTTCCATGCTCCCCGATGGGCATCTGAAAAATCACCTGCCGCTCCAGACGCACGTCGGTTCCCTGATGATAAGTCGCCTCCTCCTCACAGACCAGAGCGATCTCCAGTTTTCTAAGAGCTAGCCTTCCAAACTGAGCGACGGCTAGGCGATAACGGTGACCGGGGATCAGCGGTAACTGATCGATCTCCAGAGTGGTTCGGCCAATCCCGGAGGCGCGCCGGAAAAGCCGAAAAAACCAACGGCTGGTGAAGAAGGCGACCAACAGAAACAGGGGCAGCACCGCCACCAACCCCCACTCCGGTTTGGAGCGGAAGCTACTGAGGGCCACGGCCGTCAGCACCGCGGTCAGCAGATTCCAGGAAAGACTGAAGAGACTGCTCAATAGCAGCGGCCCCAGGTCGCCTGGGTTGCCAGGTAGTCGATACTTCAGCCGCACCCCCGGACTGTCGGTGTACGGCTGCAGTGCTGGGATCCCAGGAGGATGCTCGGCCGGCCTTCCATTCCATCGGTCCCCCAGTTTTTTGGCGCGGTGCGTCAGCGTCTCCCGATGCTCGACGCTCATCGCCACCTTCAGCACGCGATAGAGGAACCCAGTGCCCCCGATGATGACCATCGATAAGGACGCCAGCACCATCACCCAAAAACCAAACCCGACCCGAAACGCGCTGGTCTCCGGGGAAAACAGCTGCCAGGCGACCACCACTCCCAGGATCAACGTGCCCACCAGGCAAACCAATCCATAGAAAGCCGCCTCGCCGACAGTTCCCACGAACCACCAGCCAGCCATGCGCTGATTCTGTTTTTTTCCCCACAGCCGGATCCAGGACTTCATCCTTGGTGTTCCTCTACTACCTCCCTGGACCCTGAAACAGCATCCCAGTCTGCCTCCACTGCTCGACTCTCCACGGCACCAGCAACCCGAAAAACCTTGGTCATCCCCACCCTCTGGGCATCGATCGATGACTCGATCAAAAACAACCGATGGTTCAGCGAAACCGTTCCGAGGCTGACTCGTTCTTCACGGACTAGCTCTTCGACACACCGACAATCGACCGGTTGTCGTCGACGACAATTCCCGATTCGCCCGGCGACCCATAAAAATCTTCCCGGCCAATGCTACTTCCAGGTTGTACCATCGCCGACCCGCGACTCCCAGACCTTCTCCCAACTCCCTGGGATCGATCCGGTTGCGATGGGCTGGTTGAAATTTCCCGGGTGATCGATTGCAATGGACCCCTGATCCCGAGGTCTCGGGAACTGCCTCTCCGTTTTTTTGAAAGGGTCCTCTGGAATGCCGCATGTCCAGTTGTTGTCGATGCTGGTGCTGACCGTTCTGGGGACGCTTCTGGCATCGTTCCAGGTCCAAGCCGAGGAATCAGCACCGAAGAAAATCGTCTTAGTGGCGGGCCGACCTTCCCACCCACCCAGAATGCATGAGTTCAACGCCGGAGTTCAACTGCTCGCCCAATGCCTCGAAAAAGTTCCCTCCGTTCAGCCTGTCGTGGTGCTCAACGGCTGGCCTAAGGACGAATCGGTCTTCGAAAACGCTTCAGCGATCGTCTTCTACATGGATGGGGGAGCGGGCCATGAGGTGGTGCAGGAGGGGGATCGGAGGATGAAGATGGTCGACGCATGGGTCGATGCGGGAGTCGGCATCGGCTGCATGCACTACGGTGTCGAAGTCGTTTCCGAACAGGCCGGCAAGCCATTCAAAAAATGGATCGGCGGGCATTATGAACATATGTTTTCCTGCAACCCGATCTGGGAGCCTCGATTCGAGGCATTCCCCGATCACCCAATCTCCCGAGGGGTCCAGCCCTTCTCGGTTCAGGACGAATGGTATTTCAATATGCGGTTTCTAGGCGGCATTCCGGGCGGCAAGTCGGAGACGATCGAAGGGACGGTCTTCACGCCGATCCTGGTGGCCGGCCCTTCCGACGATGTCCGCGATGGCCCCTACGTCTACCCCAAAGGTCCTTATCCCCACATCGAAGCCAGCAAGGGGAGGGCCGAGGCGATGATGTGGGCCGTCGAGCGGCCAGAAGGTGGCCGTGGATTCGGCTTTACCGGTGGCCACTTCCATGACAACTGGGGCAATGATCCTTTCCGCAAAGTCGTGCTCAACGCCTTGCTGTGGATCGCCAAGGCAGAAGTCCCCAGCGACGGTGTCGACTCCAAGGTCTCCCCCGACCAACTGAACGCCAACCTCGACCCCAAGGGTCGCTGATCGGTCCCAGGAGCCGGCAACAACCCGTTGCGATCGATTCCCCCGGACACAGCGTCTTCCGATCACAAATCGGAAGGCGTTGTGGAACCGTCGATCGGCCGCAGCGTTTCGCGAAATGCCTTCGCCTGAGCGACGTAATGGGCTGCACTATGCCGCAGCCTCTGCCGCTCCTCGGCAGTCAAAGTGCGGTGCACCCGAGCCGGCGTTCCCAGGATCAAGACCCCATCGGGATACGATTTGCCTTCCGGCACCAGGGAGCCCGCCCCCACCAGCGACTCAGAACCAATCGTCGCTCCATTGAGCACCGTGGCATGCATTCCAATCAGCGAACCATCGCCAATCGTACAGCCATGCAGCATCGCTAGATGACCGATCGTGCACTCGTCGCCAAGGATCAACGGGAACCCATGATCGGTATGGAGCACAGCGTTTTCCTGGATGTTGCAGCGGGCCCCCAATCGAATCGGCTCAATATCCCCTCGCAACACCGCGCCAAACCAAATGCTGCACTCCGACCCTGCCTCGACCCCTCCGATCACCTGGGCGCTGGGAGCCACCCAGCAATCCGCCGCCAGAAGTGGCTGGCGATCCTTCCAGCGATAAAGCGTCATCAAGCACCTCCTGGCACCTTGCGAACTCGGGGAGGACTACCGCCGATCGGCTTTCGGCAATCGACTCGATCCAAGACGACATTCTAGATTCTCTCCACGGCTCCATGGCGCCATCGATCGTCCAACGTCCGAAATCCAACGGCATCCCCAGCGGACGATCGGCCGCGCTACCTCCATGGATAGCGGCCCCAGGGTCCCCAATCGACCGACGGCCAGATCGCGTCGGGCGAATCTACTTGCGCGCCAGCAGCAGTTGTTCAGCAAGATCGGTCACTAGCCACTCCTCGGCGATCCTACCATCCTCGATTTCCGAAATGACCTGATCGCTCCAGCGCACCACCTTCTGGCTGGGAGGGAATCCCCGGAAGGGCCCGGTCTGCTTCCCCCGCCACGATCTCAGCCAGGCGATGCGACTTGGCGACTGAACCAAGATCTCGATCTTCACCTCGATCTCCGAGAACGCCCGACGATAAGTCCCTACCATCCGCCGGACGATTTGCTGACCACCCGAAAAATCCTTCCCAGCAACATGGGCGATGTAGCCAGGAGTGAAAAACTCGGGGATGGCATCCAGATCTCCCTCCACGATCACCTGCCGATTGGCCGCCTCGATGATCTGACTCTTCGTACGTCTCATCAAAGCACCTCCCCTTGCGTTAGATCCAACCTTCCCCTGTCTCATCCTACCCCGCGACTCCCCATCCCTGTGCACTGGGATGGAAAAAAGGTGTCAGGTACCTTTTTTATCTTAAAGGCCCTCCCCGCTCGTTCCTCGCGACCCTCCCAAGGGGAGGGTGAGATCCATCGCGAGCCTTGCATCCCAAGGGGCGAGTGAGTCGGCGTGCCTTTCTTATTTGGGCCGCGTGAGGCGGCTTGCCACTCTGCCTCGGGGAGGTTGAGGGTGATCGTTCGAAGAGACGGGAAGCCTATGAGAGGCGCCATCGAGGCGCAAAAAAAACGCCGCAGGCAATCTGCCCGCAGCGTCGATCGGTTTTCATTGGGGATGGATCGGAGGTCGGTCAGACACCTCGATCCATCCGCGTGGGCTATTGCCCACCGCCAATGTTGTTGCGCAGCTTCTCTTCGATCCCTCGAAGATTCCACGACCCTGGACGCTGGCTGGGAGGAAACTCCTCCATCGTCTTGAGGAACTGAGCGGCCATGCCCTGAATCGGGATCACAATGAAGGCTCGGTCGATGTACCAATCCTCATAGGTGTTCGACCCCAATTTGGCCTTCTCAAACGGATCGCGACGCAGGTTGTACAGATCCGGGGCTCGCAGTTCAACGAACGGTTCCTTCCAGATCTGCAGTCGTTCGGCGCGGTTCTCCATGAAGACCACCTTCCAGTCCTGGTACCTAGCGGCCATCACCTGACCTTCGTCGGCCACATACCAGAATTCCTTCCGAGGGCAGTCTTCGGTCTTGCCACCGAAGTATTCGAGCATGTTGTGGCCATCGATGTAATTGCGGTACTTGCGTCCGTTCAGTTCGACGCCAGCCTTCAGCTTTTCCTTCATGTCAGGAACACCGGCGACGGCAGCCAGGGTGGGCAGCCAGTCTTCATGGGAGACGATGCCGTTGAGCGTTGTGTTGGCAGGGAACCGACCGGGCCATCGCACGAAGCATGGCACGCGGAAGGCGCCTTCCCAGTTGCTGTTCTTCTCGCCATGGAATGGCGTGGTACCCGCATCGGGCCAGGTGTTGTAGTGGGGACCGTTGTCGGTCGAGTAGATCACCAGGGTGTCATCGGCCAGCTTCAGTTCATCCAGCAGCCCCAGCAATTCTCCGACGTGCCGGTCGTGCTCGACCATCCCGTCGCTGTATTCGTCTTGCCCAGAGATCCCGCGATTTTCTTCCTTGACGTGGGTGCGGAAGTGCATCCGCGTTGCATTCCACCAGCAGAAGAAGGGCTTTCCTTCCGCCTGATTTCGCTTGATGAAGTCCTTGGCCATCGCCAGGGTCTCTTCATCGACCGTTTCCATCCGCTTCTTGGTCAGCGGCCCAGTGTCCTTGATTGTCTGGCCACCCTTGCCATCGGCCTTGCAATGGAGCACACCGCGCGGCCCGAATCGCTTACGGAATTCCGGATTCTTGGGGTAGTCAAGATTCTCCGGCTCTTCTTCGGCGTTCAGGTGATACAGATTTCCGAAGAACTCATCGAACCCATGCATCGTCGGAAGATGCTCATCGCGGTCCCCCTGGTGGTTCTTTCCGAACTGTCCGGTGGTGTAGCCTTGCGACTTGAGGACGGTGGCGATTGTCACGTCGGACTTCTGCCACCCCTGCTCGGCCCCAGGCATCCCCACCTTGGTCATCCCGGTGCGAACCGGGACGTTGCCCCCCAGAAACGCCGCGCGACCTGCGGTGCAGCTTTGCTGGCCGTAGTAGTCGGTAAAGCCGAGTCCTTCGCGGGCGATGCGGTCGATGTTGGGGGTGCGATACCCCATCATGCCGCGGTTGTTGTGGCTGATGTTCCAGGTGCCGATATCGTCACCCCAGATGACAACGATGTTGGGATTCTTCTGCTGAGCCATCGCGGAGGCTGGCAGCAACGCCAACAAGGCGCAGGCCAATAGCCCCAGGTAACCCATCGCGGCGGCCCTCAGCCGCTGCTCTGATACGATTCGCATTCCTTTTTCCTTTCAAAAAACAAGCCTCGCCAATTCGGTACGATCACCATCCTGTTGGCTGGACCGAACGGCGCATTGATTCACCCTACCAAACGACGCCAGTTTGGGCCGGGAATCGGACCAGACCTCGCAATGGACCACCGGTTCGATCGATTCATTCCAAGACCTGCATCTCGAGCAATCGTACCACAACGAAGGGCAACCCTCGTGTGGTCGTCCCATCGATGCAGCATCCTTCTTTGCACCGGTTACTGGCAGTCGAAGAGAATGAAGCCAGAGAGTATGAACTCTTCGCACATTTTAAAGGAATTGACCGGCTGGGCCCTCCCGATTGCCCTTTGGGGCAAAACCAGCCGCACCCTCTCTTCGGTCGGTCAGGATGCGCCGGTCACTGCAGTAGCCATTGGCTCCAGCAGGCTGCCCACCCGCACCAGGTCAGCCAGGGTTTCGACTTCCATTTTCTCCATCACCTGGGCTCGATGGGCTTTGACGGTCCGTTCAGCGATTCCAAGAGCGACGGCGATCTGTTTGTTCAATTTCCCTTGGATCACCAGCGAAAAAATCGCCCTCTCCCGCTCGGTCAGCGACTCGAACCGACTCCGGATCTGGTCGATTCGCTGCTGGCTGGAATCGTTCAATCGCTGGGTGTGAAGCGCCTGGCCGATCGCTTCCAGAAGGGCTTGGCGTTCAACCGGTTTGGTGAGGAAGTCGATCGCCCCTGACTTGATCGCCCGGACGCTCATCGGGATATCCCCATGACCGGTCAGGAAGATGATCGGCAACCGGCTCCCCTGTCGCGTCAACGCGGCCTGCAGTTCCAGGCCGCTAGGCCCTGGCATCCGGACATCCAGCACCAGGCAGCCAGGTGCAGCAGGGAGCGGGTGCATCAGGAACTCGCCAGCGCTGGAGTAGCTGGCCACTTCGAAACCGGCTGCGGTGAGTAGACGTCCCAAGGCGACGCGCAACGAGTCATCGTCGTCGATCAGGTGGATTACGGCGGGTGTTTCATTCATCGCAGCAGCTCCTCGGGAATATCACTCCCTGAGGATACCGATTGAGGCGCCAATGGCAAACTGAAATAGAAAATAGCTCCTCCCTCCGCCGCGGCTTCCATCCAGATCCGGCCGCCATGTTCTTCGATCAGCGATCTGGAAATCGCCAGCCCCATTCCCATTCCTTCCCGCTTGGTTGAAAAAAATCGGTCGAACAATTTGTTTCGCACCGCTTCCGGAACTCCGGGCCCGTTGTCCTGAACGGAGACGATCACTTGGTTGTCCTGCAGGAAGCTGGAGATGCGAAGTCGTTTCGGTCCCTCCTGCTCGGCCATCGCTTCCATCGCGTTGACCATCAGGTTGAGCAACACCTGTTGGAGGTGGACGCGATCGGCCAGCACCACGGCGTCGACAGACTTTAGGTTGGATACCGATGGATCGATCGCCATCTCCACCCCCCGTCGCTCGGCCTCCCCACGCAGGATCGCAACAACGTCGGAGATCACCAGCCGCATGCCGATCGGCTGCCGTTCCACCTCCCCCTGCCGCAACAGCGCGCGCAGCCTGCGAATCACCTCGCCGGCGCGCAAGTCATCCTTTCGAATATCGGCCAGGATGCGCCGTACTTCGTCGAGCGATGGGGAGGGATCCTCCAGCAGCAGCTCGGCCGCCTCCGCATTGCTGAGGATCGCCCCCAGCGGTTGGTTGATTTCATGGGCGATCGAAGCGGTCAGTTCGCTGAGCACGGCAAGCCGGGATGCATGGACCAGTTCGCGCCGAGCTTCCTCGGCCTGTTGCTTCTCCGTGTTGTCGATCACCGCCACCAGGGCCAACAGTCCGCCTCCCGATTCGATGGGAGTCAGGCTGATCTCCATCGGGAATTCAGAGCCTTGTTTCTTCAGACCCGTCAGCGACCATTCGAATCCCAAACGTCGCAGGGCGGTAGCGGAGAAGAAGTCCTCCAGTTTCTTTTGTTGCGATGCATGGAACCGCGAGGGGAGCAGCAAAGTCACTGGCTGTCCGATCAACTCTTCTTCCCGGTATCCAAATAGCTTCCCCGTCTGGTGATTGGCCAGCTCAATTCTGCCGCGAGCATCGACCATCAACATCGCGCTAGGGGTCGATTCCACCACCAAGCGGAATCGTTCTTCGGTCCGCCGCCGCTGGTCCATTTCCTGCAGCAACAGCCCATAGGCCTCCCGCCGTTCCCGCACCCCAACGGCCATGACCAGCAGAGGCAGCGAGAGCGCCAGGAGGAACAGCTGCAACTGGAGCACATGGTCGTCGGGAACCCCTTGCACAAAAGGCCCCAGTCCCTGAATCGCACTGCCAGTCGACAGGTAGGCGATTCCCAGGAGCGCCCAACTGACCCCCGCCACCTCGAACCGCAAAGCGGCCCAGACCAGAAGAGGAATCGGCGCATAGACGAAGGCGGCAAATTGATTGGGGACGGCTGGCTTGGTGAAAACCCAGCCTGCCGTCGCCATCAAACAGAGCGCCAGCAACGTTCCCTCCATCACACGCATCCACGGGGCGTCCCGCCACTGCCGCCAGCCCCCCGTCAGCAGCGAGGTGAACGCAGGGGTAGCGATCAACATCCCCAACGCCACACAAAGGATCGATCGGATGGCGATTGGCAAGACATCAGGCTTCCGCTGTGACAGTCGCACCAGATCACCAGGAAGCGATGTGGCAAGAGGAACTACCACCCCTGCCGCCACGATAAAAACCAACATCCAGGGGACCGTCGCGAACGGGATCGCACTGCACCATCGGCGCACACCCCACACCGTCGCCGCGACTGTCGCGAAATGGAATGGGACGATCAGGAGAGCCTGGGAGCCCGGAATCTGCGGATCGCCGTGATAGGCAGCGACGGCGCCCAGGCACAGCCCGACAAAGACGTTCCACCAATGGCGCAGAGGCCAGATCAGCAGGGCGCTGAAGGTCAGCGCTCCAGGCACCCAGACCGTTGTTCTCTGGTAGGGGGGAAAACGCAGGAGAAAGGTCAGTCGCTGGATAAGAAAAAAAGCAATCGCGAAAAGCAGGATCCGTCCCAGATGTCCCCAGAATTTCCCAACCAACTTGGTCGGCTGGTTAGGTAGCTCTTTTTCCCTAGGATCACTGGATGCCATCCCACCACGTTTCCTAAGAATCGTCCTTGTTGCGTGCATTTTCTGATGCAACAAGGACGAAGGACTTCACCACCCTCCCGGGACCTGCTCCGACATCATAACCACCACCCCCTGGCTCTCCAAACCAAGATATCGTTTTCCGTGTCTGTCCCGACTCCACACAAAATCGCTCCCGGTTGCAGCTTTCGCATGCCCCCTTTAGCCTGAGAGTCCCAGTGGCCTGCTTTGGATGGCGTGCCATGAGAAAGTTCCGTTGGTCCCAAAGTCCGGGGCGGGGGGGTGCAACTTGATCGATCGGCGCCCGATAGAAAGCAACCTTCCGCGATGGTCTGGCATCACCAGCGCGTCGACCGGCCGTGCGACCGATTCACCTGCGTTGCCAGCGCCGCTGGAACAGGCGATCGGTCGCATCCTGCAGCAACTCGCCGATCAGCAGAATGAGGAAGGTTTCTGGACCGGGGAGCTGGCTGCATCTGCCCTATCGACGGCAACCGCCATCAGCGCTCTTTGCCTTTCTCTGCGCAGCGAAGAACAACGACCTTCAGGACTGCCGCGGGAGGCGATGTCCCAGTGGATCGAACGGGGCGCTGCATGGCTTAGGCAGACGCAACGCGAAGATGGCGGTTTCGGAGACACCGATCGATCGGTCAGCAACATCGCCACCACGCTGCTGGCCATTGCAGCATTTCGACTGATCCAGCAAACTCGATCCAGCAACATCCTCCCAGGTGATCCCAACGAAGATCTCGCTCGGACCGACCGCGCCTGGAATTACGTCCAGCAGCAGGGAGGCTGGGATGCGCTGCGAGCTCGCTATGGCAAAGACAAGACCTTCGTCGTCCCCATCCTCACCAACTGCGCTTTGGCAGGACTGGTCGATTGGAAAAGGGTACCCAGCCTTCCCTTTGAAGCCGCAGCGTTGCCGCAATCGTTCTATCGCTTTGTTCGGATGCCCGTGGTCAGCTATGCCATCCCGGCTCTGGTGGCGATCGGTCAAGTGAAGTTCCATCGCAGCCCCCCAGCCTTCTGGCCCCTTCGTTCCCTGCGGCGACTTTGCCGTAACCCGACGCTGGCGGTGCTGCGGCGCATGCAGCCAGCAAGCGGTGGTTACCTGGAAGCGGTACCGCTCACCAGTTTCGTGCTGATGAGCTTGGCGGAGATGGGGCTGCACCAGCACCCAGTGGCTGTCGATGCGGTCCGTTTTCTGGGGGATTCGATCCGCCCCGATGGCAGCTGGCCAATCGATACGAATCTGGCCACTTGGGTAACCTCCCTGGCGATTCGCGGCGCGGCCGGATGCCAACGCGTCGGGGACGATGGATCGCACCAGCCTCTGATCGGTACCAAGTCGATCGACTGGTTGCTCAGCTGCCAGCATCTCCAGAAACATCCTTTCACCGGGGCTCAGCCAGGTGGTTGGGGATGGACCAACCTCAGTGGCGCTGTCCCGGATGCCGATGACACCCCTGCCGCACTACTCGCACTCCACGCTTGGTGGCATGCCGAAGGGAACGGCTCGACAACGCCTCCCCAGGCGATGCAGCAAGCGGTCGCGCAGGGACTGCATTGGCTGCTGAAACTCCAGAACCGCGACGGGGGTTGGCCTACCTTCTGCCGCGGTTGGGGAACCCTGCCATTTGACCGCAGTGGAAGCGACCTGACCGCTCACGCACTCCGCGCCTTGCTGACTTGGTATCCAAAAGGCAGCCAGCCTTCCCCGATGCCGCACGGGATGCCAAAGCCACATCGCTTGCAACAGGCCATCCAGCGAGGGGTGCAGTTCCTCCTGCAGCAACAGCAATCCGACGGCTCCTGGCTGCCCTTGTGGTTTGGCAACCAGTCCGATCCTCGAGAAGAAAACCGAATCTACGGCACAGGCAAGGTGCTGCTTGCCCTCCACGCACTCCAAAGGGAACCTCAGGATTGGCACAGGCAGGCCAACCTCCCCGTTCGGCTGACGCTGGCGATCGAGCGGGGCTGCGGCTTTCTGTTATCTATCCAAAACGCTGACGGTGGATGGGGAAGTGCGGAAGGCACCGCCTATGGCGGATGGCTCACCAGTCGCCACGCCATGCCGCTCGGAGGCGCCGAGTGCGAAAAATCAAACCCGCCGAGTTCCGTCGAGGAAACAGCCGTTGCCCTGGAAGCCTTGGTCGAACGAGGTAGCCAGGGACTCGCTCAAGAAGCTATACTGAAAGCGGGCGAGTTTCTGTGCCTTGCGGTCTCCCAGGGGTGGCTGGAGCAAAGCAGTCCCATCGGCTTCTATTTCGCGAAGTTATGGTACTACGAAAAGCTCTACCCGCACGTTTTTTCGCTCCCTGCGCTTCGGGCCCTGGCGGCTCTCCCTTCCTCCAACAGACAGGACACCTTCCCGATCGCCTAAGATTTGGTGTGGCCCGGGAAGACTTGCCAAAGGAATTGCCGTCGGATCACTTTCGAATCCAGTTGTTGCAGCGATAGGACGCTTGAGCGAACCCATGCAGAACGACGACGGCGACATCGCCATTGCATCCAATTCAGCGAACACTGGCTCGCTGGCCGATCCTTCCGGCAACCGGGACGGAGCTACCGATGGCTCCAAGAGATCGGCTCGCCGCAAGACCAGCCATCTCAAACTGGTACCCGAGACGCGGGAACTGCGCGAGCAGATCAAAGCACGCTGCGACGAGGTAGCGGCTAGGATGGATCGTTCCCACGCCCTGACCAAGGATCAGATGGAGCAGGTGGCGCGGCGGTTATTGGAGGAAATGGGGCTGGGTGAAGGGTATGTCGGTTGGACGATGGTGCTGCTCAGTAGTGCGTTCTTCCACGATCAGGTCGCCGCGACCGATCCCTCTCGACGGCTTTTCTTGCTGCCCCACTGCTTGAAGCACGCCGAAGGGTGTCCTGCAGACTATGACGAATTCGGGATGAACTGCAAGAAGTGCGGCGCCTGCTCAATCGCCGACTTTCGCTCCATCGCCGAACAAATGGGCTACAAAGTCTTGGTCGCCGAGGGATCTCCTGTGGTGCTCAAGATCATCGTTAGCGGCTACGTCGATGCCATCGTCGGAGTGGCCTGCTTGAACGTGCTCGAAAAAGCGATCGACAAAATTCTGCTGGCCGGTATCCCTTGCATGGCCGTGCCGCTGCTTTCCAGCGATTGCCGGAACACCAGCGTCGACGAAGACTGGGTGCTGGACATGGTGCAGGTGCAGCAGGCGAAAGCCTCCACCCAGACCCGTTCGTACGTCCATTTGATGCGAGCAGCCAGCGGCATGTTCGAATCCCCTCGGATCGATGAACTGGTGCTCCGACAACGCCCCGCCTCCGCTGCGGAAGCCGACTCTGACCCCATCGCATTCACCGAGCGGGTGGCGATCGAGTTTCTGGCCAAGGGTGGAAAGTATTCCAGACCCTTCATCACCCTGGCCGCCTACGATGCACTCACCGGCGGCAACGCCACCATGGCCGATGGGGCCCGCACGGTGGAAGCCTTCCCGGATGCGATCTATCGCGCCGCGATGAGCATCGAGATCTTCCACAAAGCCAGCCTCGTCCACGACGACATCGAGGACGACGATGCGTTCCGGTACGGCGAAGCGACCATGCATCGCCGACTGGGGGTTCCGACCGCCGTCAATGTTGGGGATTATCTGGTGGGCCTGGGATACCGGATGGTCAGCCGCGAGCGGCAGGCACTGGGGGCCGATGTCTCTGCCGACATTCTCGAAATCTTGTCTCATGCCCACATGAGGCTCTCGGAAGGGCAGGGAGCTGAACTCTTCTGGCGGGATGGAACTCAAAAGCAGATCGCACCACTGGACGCACTGAAAATCTATGCCCTCAAAACCGCTCCTGCCTTTGAAGCGGCCTTGCTGACCGGCATCCGCCTTTCGGGACAATCGATCCCAACGGAGCCGGTGCGGCAGTTCGCTCGGAACCTCGGGGTTGCATTTCAGATCCTGAACGACCTTGGGGATTGGCAAGGGGATCAGCACAATAAGATGCAAGCGGCCGCAGATCTCCTGGGTGGTCGTCCAACCATCCTCCTGGCACTCGCCATGCAAGGGCTTCCTCCCGATGAGGTCGCTCTCTTGCAGCAGGTCGTCGCCAAGGATTGCACGTTGCCCGATCGCGAACGAATCGATACGGCAAGGCGACTGTTCCAGCAGGCGCAGGTCTTCCAGCAAGCACGATTGCTGGTCGAAAAACACCAGCAGCGAGCCCTTCAGGCGGCCCAGCAGATTCCGTCGGAGTTGCTGCAACGACTAATGCACTACCTTGTCGACACGGTCCTGGAATCCCCCCACCCCGAACCTCCGCCTGTGGTACCATTGGTGGCTACGGTTCCCCTGGGAATGGTTTCCAAAAGTCCTTCGTAGTCGTCCGGAAAGAACGCCGAGTGAACGTCGATCGCCATGAGGAACCTCTCAGGTCCCTTTTTTACAAAGATCCCGAATCGCTCGCTCGCCTCGATTGCGTCGCCTCCACCGACCTGCCTGAACCCTTCCGGCAACTGCTTGACCATCATGCCCACATGACGGTCACCGTCGAACAGTTCCACGGTGGCCCAGTTTCGGTGCAGGTGCTGCAGCAGCGTTTCGAAGGGGAGCGATACCTGCGAGAGATTGTTCTGAGAACGACAGCGGAATCCCCTAAAGTTGTCCTCTACGGGATTGTCGATCTGAACCTTGCAGTTCTGGATCCTCAAGTGCGGAGCGAGATTCTGGCAGGAGAGACCCCTCTGGGCCGGATCCTGATCGCTCGTCAGGTCATGCGGAAAGTGACGCTCGAACGCCTCTATCGAGTCACCCCAGGCCCGCAACTGCACCGGCTGATGGAGGGATGCCACGGTCCCCTCTTCGGACGTTCGGCAAGGATCGATCTGAATGGCCACCCCGCTTTGAAATTGCTGGAGATCGTCGGCATCTAAGCCTTTGCGAGAAAGACGCTGGGCTCGAATTGCTGCATTGCCTCCGAAGAAGAGACACGGGCGGGGCAGCCGTGCCAGAAAGTCCACGCCGCATACTGGGCGTGCTGGCCAATCGTCCTAGCGGCAAAGGCGCTAGCCGCCGGTTCTTTCCAACGTGATACCTCGTACCAACAGCAAACCAAAGAACCCGGCCGCTAGCGCGGTCCGGCTACTATGGATGGCGATGAATGAGGACTAGACTCTCTCACGAAGTCCGAGCCGAATACTGGGCGTGCTGGCCAATCGTCCTAGCGGCAAAGGCGCTAGCCGCCGGTTCTTTCCAACGTGATACCTGGTACCAACAGCAAACCAAAGAACCCGGCCGCTAGCGCGGTCCGGCTACTATGGATGGCGATGACTCGCTATGGTGAGGTGACCAATCGATCTCACCCTCCCCTTGGGAGGGTCGCGAGGAACGAGCGGGGAGGGCGACAAGCTACCGAGTGTCAGCCCTCCAGGCCTTGAACCTCATTTGCCTCTCTTGGATCACCACCCACAGGAGGCCCAGACGGACCAAGAAAAAGGACCCTGGCCTCCATTCGCTGGAGACCGCAGACTTTCTTTGGGGTCCAGAGTCGGCTCCTGACGATAAAAGAAATGGAGGAATCGGCTTGGAGCCCCACTTGGCTCCCCGGCGCGGCCAGGGAATGCTGCGAATGTCGATGGCTCCAGGCAATAGGAGCCACTTCGATGCTGCGATTCCACCGCTTCGCCTGGTTGGCATTGGTTTCCGCTGTATTCTCCCCATCCCTTCAGGCGCAGACCTATCGCGGCCAGGGAGTGGGCATGGGGGGATTGGCGGGCGCGGTGATCGGTGGAGTCATCGGACACCAGAACGACGAGCTTGCCGAAGGGGCGCTCATCGGCGGTGCCGTGGGCGCGATCGCCGGTGGCGTGATCGGCCATCAGAAGGACCAGCAAGCAGCTCGCCAACGCTACTATCGACAGCAAGCCTACGCCAATACGTACCGCAATGGATATGCCGTCCCAGCCTCCGTCGGAGTCACCACGGCCGATGTGCTGCATCTGACTCGCAATCGCGTGCCTGACAACCTCATCATCCAGCACCTCTACAGCCAGGGGGTGCAACGCCGCATCCAGGTGCAGGAAATCATCCAGCTCCACCAGTTGGGGGTCAGCGAGCCTGTGATTTCGGCGATGCAGCACGCTCCGCTCGCCTCCCAGGTCGTTCATCAGGTTCCCGCAGGCACCACCACCACCATCGTGACTGCTCCGCCCACCTATCCTGGAACCTCCTACCCGGCAGCAACCTACCCTGGTGGCTCGGTCATGGTCCGCGAAACCCTCATGACGCCTCCACCACTTCCCGCCACCAATGCGTTACCCCCGCGGCGCGGTTTCTGAACTGGAAGCGCGTGGCCAACGGCGATCGCAAGATCACAGCGGTGCGGGCAGGTCGCGGCGGGAAAACAGAAACAGGGCAATCCCCCAGCAGGCAACTCCCAAGCCGATCAGCGCGGCGGAGAATCCCAGCGGCCCTAGCGAATAGATGCCTGCGTTTTCCACCCAACCGTACCACCAGTCGCCGACTCGCTGGGGTTCCTGAGCCGCCACCTGAACCATCCAGTCGGGCTGATAGGCTGCCAGGAAAGTCCCATGCACCAGCGGCTTGAAGGCCGGCGTCGACTTGGAGAGCAGAAACAGCAAGAACTGCGCGACGTAGACGGCTAGGACCAAACCGATCGTACGCCATCGATACTGATCCCAACTGCTCATCAGTACGCTCAACCCCCACACCGCCAACCCCAGAGCAAAAAGATTCAGGCTGGGGGTGATGTAGAGCGACGGGGAGACAAATTGGCTCAGCGGCACATGGACCGTTTTGGCTTCCGACCAGAAATTCGGGATCGAAATGGGCATGCCAGGAATCGGAACCCATCGCTGCGAACTGATCGGAACCTGATTGGTTTCGATTCCGATCGCCAATCCGCACCAAGCGATCAGCACCAGACATGCCAGCCCCAGAACGCTGACCATGGCGTGAGCGACCATCACCTGGGTGCGACTGACCGGCTGGGCAAGCAGCATCTCCATGGTGCCTCGGCCCAACTCTCCGCTGACCACATCGGACCCCCGTGCAATGCTCCAAACCAACACGCAAAGAAGCAAGATAGGCTCGTCGAAGGTCAGCCCAACCACCCCTTCGTAGGTGAGGAATTGTTCGAGCGGCACTGGGGCAAATTTTTCCAAGCTGCGGATCTGATCGAGCAGCGGTGCAAAGCCAGCCAGTTCGAACTGGCTGATCGTCCAGATGCGCACCCAAGGAAACAACAGCAGCACCAAGGCGCAAGCACCCCACAGCAGGGACGACTCAATCGCGTATTTCTTGATCAGCTGTCGGAACATGCGTGGTAGATCTCGTAGATGCTGCGTAATCCAACCGGTTCCAGTCGCATTTCCTTCCAGCCGGTCTGCTGCAGCCAGCTGAGATGATCCTCCAGCGATCCGGACAAATCGATCGTCCAGTGTTCCCCTTGCCGATCGACCAATTTCGCGCCATCGGGAAAATTAGCAACCGCCTCAGAGAGCCGATCGGCGGGCGGCCTAGCCCGCATGCGATGGACTGCCTTGAGCGTCGCCAGATCGACTTGGTGGACCACCTGTCCAGCGCGGAGAATCGCCGCCTGCTGGCAGACTTCTTCGATTTCGCTGAGCACATGGGAGCAAAGGATCAGCGTTCTTCCTTGCCGATGTTCTTCCTGAATCATCTTCAGGATTTCATGACGGACCGTCGGATCAAGATTCGCCGTCGGCTCATCCAAAATCACCAAAGGTGCCGAACAACTGATGACCGCTGCCAGGGCTAGCTTCTGTCGCATCCCTGTCGACATGAACGCAACGCGCCTCTTCAAGTCTAGGCCCAGCCGATCTGACAACGATCGGGCGCGCGTCAAGCTACCCCCAGGGTGCATCCTCGCAAAGAACTCCAGGCACTCCGCACCACGAAAAGCCCGAAAGAGCTTTGCTTCGGCAGGCAGGTAGGCGACTTGCCGCCGCACGCGAACGCTCTCCAGTTGGCAATCCCAGCCAAAGATCTGGGCGCTTCCCGAGGTGGGCTTCAGATATCCCAGCAGCGTCCGCATCAGCGTCGTCTTGCCGGCACCGTTGGGTCCAAGAAGCCCTAAGACTTCTCCTTGCGGCACCTGAAGGCAACACCCATCCAGCGCTCGCAAGGACCCGTACTGTTTGGTGAGTTGGTCGACCGAGACAACCACTTGGCCCATGCTTGCCTCAGACACCCGAGCACCAAAAAAATCGTCAGGGAAGGGGTCGACCTAGAAGCGGTTAGGCGTCTCCGTCGATCGGAGGCAACCCGGATTCCGATCGATCCGTGCAGCAATAGAATAGCAGAACGGCTAGCGGCCCGTTTCAGAATTCAAGCAGCCAAGTGATCGCAAGGAAGCGATCACTCAACCGTGGCGGAAGCGGAAGTATCGCGAGCCACCTAAAACTTGGCTCAGGTCGTGGCGACTCGAACCATGGGAACGCTGACCATGTTCAACAATCTGCCTCGCGCCGAGGACTCGCGTATCTTTGGATCGGTCGGGGAAGTCTGCGAGCCACTCTCTGCGGCGGCTTACGAAACGGAGGCGTCGGTGTTGGTGATCGGCTCCCGATCCATCCAAGACTGATCTCCCGAATGCCAGAAGACGATGTCCCGGTCATCAGGTTTCCAGGTGAAGAACCCCAGTTGTTCGTCGATCACGGTGGGGAAATCGACGACGCCCACGTCGGCGCTGCGAAGCAGCACACCCAGTTTCTCCAGTTCTTCAACGTAAAGTTCGAACCGGCGAGCTTCTTCCTGTAGGTCCTGCCGCAGATCTTCCAGCTCGGCCAAATGCATCGAGGATTGCCTCCCCTCATGCCGCCGAATCATTCGGTGCAGGTGCAACCGTCGCTCGGCCAGTTCCCGACACGCCAGTTGAATGTCGGCAACGATCAACCGCAGCAACGGAAGCATCGACCGAGCCTGATCCAGGGTGAAAAGCGTTTTGTGGGAATCGAGTACCGGCACCATGAATGGCACCTCCTTCCACTCCAACCAGCTGAAACCACCCCTGGAAAAATCGCAGAAGCCGGATGCATCGGCGTGCCGCGTAGGCCGATCGATGAGCCAACCAGATCCCGTTTCCGCCATTTTCCTCGATTTGGGACGATGGGCAACGCCAAAAACCTTCCCCGGGGGGAACCCCTGCAAAACGCCTCGGTTGGCGACGCAGGAAACCCCTGAAAAATCGATTCGCGAAGAGACCGGCGCGTTCCTCCGGAATCGGGAATTTTCTTTTTTGCCACCACCGATTCTGCGATGCCAACGCTGCGCAGCGGCAATTCGCCGGGCTCACGCTGCCCGAAGGCTTCCTGCAGCCATTGTTCCGCTCAGAAATTCCTCAGCCGCTCGATCCACCCATTCGGATCGAACGGTTTCTTGATGGTCTTGCTGCGCAGCCGCTAGGGACCACTCGGCCAGCCGAGCGATGGTGCGGGGATGACCTGCCGCAAGCTGATGAATCCTTTCGATCGCGGCCACTTCAAACCAGTTCCCATTGGCCCCACAGGTCGCAGCAGCCCAGTCAAAGTAGTCCGCTGTCTGTATCAGACTCCAGGGTTTCAATCGCACCTGCAACAGGCATCGATCCGCCAGTTGCCAACTGTCTTCCTGAAGGAAAGAGGGACCGCTAGCCAGCCAGCCAATCCACCTTCCGGGTAGATGCGCCCAACGCTGCAGTTCCTCGCGCACCTCAAATCGCGCTCGATCGACATCGTCCAGCAAGAAAACGACCGGCGTCCCGTGAGGCGGCGCCGCAGTGACAAGGTCTTCTAGAATTCGCCAGGGTCCTTCGAGATCCTGAGCATCGAGATTCGATAAGTGACTGCCTAGCCCGCACTGAGCGACCAAGCGACTAGCCAGTTGACCGACGCGCATCCCAGCCAGCGAGCAACAAGCGACTTTCCAGGGCCGGCCACCCACGAAGCGACGGACCGCCCAGCCAACTCGGCGGAACAAGACCGACTTCCCGATCCCGGAATCGCCCGCCAGCCACCCCAGACCTGAACCTCGCTCGATCAAAAAGCTGATCCGCGCCAGCGACTCGTCCACCGACCCGCCACCGTAGACAAATGGTTCGACTCCACCTCGGACGAAAGGAGTCCCAACTGGCCACGTCAGCTTTGGATTCATCAGGCTCATCGGATACCAGCCTCCCCCGGTGCACCACCAAGCGAAGCCCCTGGTGTTCGGCTCTTCAAGGGAAAGCCTGCACGATGCGCGCCAACCTCCCCTATAGAAAAACTTTCGGCACTTCCACGATCGCAAGCCCACTAAAACCGACCGGAGAGCGAACCCGCCAGGGAGCGATGCATGCTAGCATTGAATAGATGGATTCCACATGTCTGGATGAAGCACAGCAGACCGATTGAGCCCTGAAGGCGATCGATGGCAGGACGACCCTGTCGCTTTCCAATGGGCGGGGCTCTGCGGATCGACTGAACTGGCGGATCGACAAACCGCCAGGACATGAGGTTGCAACGCTGCCATCGAAGGAGATCAGCTCGATGAATCGCAAACCGTCGTCGGATGAACCATCTTCGGATCGCGGCGGCCAGCCCGCTGCCCACGACGCCTCTCAGGCTGGCTCTCAGGCCAGCTGGCTAGCGCCGCGCTTGCGCCTCAAGCAGTGCGAAGAATTTTGCCGGCGGATCGGTATTGGGCTGCGATCGGGTGTCGATCTGATGCGATTGCTGGAGATGGAGCGAAAGTTGGGTGGTGGAAAGACGCAGGATGGCATCCAGGGGGTCTACGATCAATTGCGATCGGGAGACACCTTGTCGGGAGCGATGGCGGCTCAGGGAACCCTTTTTCCCCCTCTCCTGATCCAGATGGTCGCTGCTGGTGAGTCGGGTGGCAGCCTCGACCGCGTCTTTCTCTACATGGCCGACCACTACCGCGATACGCGACAGGCACGCAACAACTTCATCCAGCAGATGACCTGGCCCGCGATTCAGTTGCTCCTGGGACTCCTGGTGGTTACCGGGGTCATTCTCCTGCAGGGATTCCTCGGACCAGCCAACCCTCAGGAAGGGATGCAGTTCGATGCCTCGGGCCTGGGCCTTCGTGGTGTCTCGGGAGCCTTGACATTCTGGGGCTACATCCTGGCCGTGGCCGCAGTGGTGGGATTGATCGTTTGGGGTATCTGGAAGAACTGGTTTGGATGCCAGGAAAAGTTGATGCCCTGGGTGCGAAAGATCCCGGTGATCGGCACCGTCTTCACCACCCTGGCGATGGCGCGCATGTCGATGACCATGTCCCTGCTGCTCAACGCAGGCGTTGACGCGCGGCGCGTCGCCAAGGAGTCGTTTGCCAGCACCGGCAATTCCTACTATCAACGCGGGTCGGCCAACGCCTACAAGGAAATCGCTCGAGGCCAATCCTTCGCTCAGGCCATGCGAGCCGCCGAAACGATTCCCAAGGAGTTCATCGATAGTCTGGAGGTGGGGGAGCTAAGCGGTACGGAAACCGATTCTCTGGAACGCTTGGCATCGGACTATCAAGAGCGATCCAAGGCGGCGATGCAGGCACTCGCCTCCACCGCCAGTTACACGCTGTGGGTTCTGATCGGAATGTTCCTCGCCTTCATGATCATTCGCATGGCGATGCAGTACATCAACCTGCTCAATGAAGCGGTCCGCATTTGATCCCTTGATCGGGCCATCTGGGATTCCTGTGAGTCGCGATCGCTTCACGGTAGCCTTTTGGAACCAATCATCGAAGGTCTCCGGAGCAGTTGGACTCTCGCGAAGATGCGAAGCAAGAAAAGATGGGATCGCGAGAACCATTTCCATCATTTTTGATTCTCTGTGCCTCTGTGAGATCCATTCTTTCAAGGAAGTGCGTTGGTCTCTCGCGAAGACGCGAAGGACGCGAAGCAAGAAAAGATGAGATCGCGAGAACCATTTCCAAATTTCTGATTCTCTGTGCCTCTGTGCCTCTGTGAGATCCATTCTTTCAAGGAAGTGCGTTGGTCTCTCGCGAAGACGCGAAGGACGCGAAGCAAGAAAAGATGAGATCGCGAGAACCATTTCCAAATTTCTGATTCTCTGTGCCTCTGTGAGATCCATTCTTTCAAGGAAGTGCGTTGGTCTCTCGCGAAGACGCGAAGGACGCGAAGCAAGAAAAGATGAGATCGCGAGAACCATTTCCAAATTTCTGATTCTCCGTGCCTCTGTGCCTCTGTGAGATCCATTCTTTCAAGGAAGTGCGTAGGACTCTCGCGAAGACGCGAAGGACGCGAAGCAAGAAAAGATGAGATCGCGAGAACCATTTCCATCATTTCTGATTCTCCGTGCCTCTGTGCCTCTGTGAGATCCATCCTTTCAAGGAAGTGCGTTGGTCTCTCGCGAACGCGCGAAGGACACGAAGCAAGAAAAGATGAGATCACCGGGGGCGCCCCTTTGTCCCCGATCTAGGCTCGCATTGCCGATCGCGTCGAACGTGACGGTTGTAACGGCCTCGCCCCTCGTAACCGACCCCCCAGAGCCAGCTTTTTCGTTCCCAAGTACGATCCGCCATCCAAACTGAAGATCACTGGCTGAAAACCACTGGCGGCATTCCATACCGGTATGGAATTGCTACCGAAATTGATCCAGCAAGTCTCAAGGTGCATCATGCAGTATGTGGCGTCGGCGCTGGCCATTCTCTTGGCGATCGTGGTCTTGATCTTTGGGTTCCAGAACCTGGAATCGGTGAGTGTGTCGTTTTTGGCGTGGAGCACCAGTCTGCCGAAGATTTTTCTGATCCTCGGAAGCTACATCTTTGGAATGCTTTCCGGCTGGGGATTGCTGGGACTGATGAAGGCAGCCGTCAACTGATCGCCACTTGCTGACCCGGCATCGCCCAATCGATTCAGCCGCACCCTGCTGACTCGCACGCTCACTCCTTCTCGCGATAGAATCAGCTTTTGAGGCATCCAGCGATGCCACCGGCACCAAGTTCGGCGGGAAAAGTGGGTGGAGCGATCGGATGGTCGAGTGCATGTGGGGGCAGGGAGTTGCCAAGCGGCAGTTTCTCAAGTGGCGATGTCAAGCCATCATGGCGGTGGCATGCTTGATGGCCATAGGCTGCCAACCATCGACACCCAAAGCCCCGACGGCCACTTCACCCACAACTGGAAGTCCCAATGGGACGGCTGAGTCACCAGCAGCGCCCCCACCCAACACGCCACCAGGAGTCGATCGTCCATCCGAATCGGCTGCGAAGAGCCAGTCGCTGGAACAGCTGCAGCAGCAAGCGCTGAACGAACTGGAGAAGGGGGAACTCGAACCGGCGTGGAAGACGGTGCAACAGGCACTGCTTCGGTCCCCCAGCGATCTTCAAACTCAGTTCATCGCAGCTAGGATTCTTCATGCGCGTGGGAAGATCCAGGAGGCGATTGCCTTGCTGGATCAGGTTCCCATCGATAGCCCGCAGGGGGGACTGGCGGCGCTCGGCCAAGCGGCGGAATGGGAAGCCGCTTCAGGACGGCTTCGGCAAGCCGAATCGCGCTTACGGAAACTGCTGGGCCTAGCGCCCCAAGCCACTCCTGCACACCGGCTGATGGTGCGGATCCTGAACGTTCAGGGAAGACGCTGGGAATCTCGCAGTCATCTTTACGCGTTGATCGAAGCGGGGGATTTCACGCAGGATGAAGTCGCCATGTTGATCGATTTTGCTGAACCTTTCGGGGAGAAAGCCTTCAGTGACGTGGCCAGAAAGGTGGCTCCCGACGACCCACTGGTCCAACTGGGTGCGGTGCGAAGCATGCTCTACAAGAATCGTTACGACGAAGCGCTCCCCGCGCTGCAGTCGATCGTCGCGCGCGAAAAAGAGATGTTGGAACCCTGGGTCTGGTTGGGGCACGTGCTGGTATCCCAGGAGAAGTTGGATCAACTCCCCAACTGGTTGGCTGCCGCGCCTCCAGGTCACTTGAAGCACCCGCAGTTCTGGACGATACGCGGCCGCTGGTGCGAGCTAGAGAAGCAGATTCCCGAGGCAGCCAAGTGCTATGCTCAAGCACTCCAGCAAGACCCTCGCCATCTGGCCGCCACCGCGCGCTTGGCCGAATGCCTGACGGAAATGGGCGAGGTGGAATTGGCCGAACCGGTGCGAAAGCGTTCGTTTCAGCTGGCGCAGATGAGCAGCATCGCGCAGGATGTGATACGCGGTAGCGGTCCACCCGATGGGCTCCAGAGGCTGGAGTCGGGGTATCAGGAACTGAACGATCCCTACATGGCATTCGCCTGGGCCTCCTTACGTGCATTCCGTAGTGCTGCTCCCCAGCAGGAGATCCAGAAACTGCAGCCACGGCTCAACCAACTGGCTCAGACGCACCCCATGCCCCGGATCGATGAAATACTAGCCCCATTACCTGTCGATCGCTGGCCCGATCCACCTCAGACCAGCGACCTTCCCAGCACCTCTCAGATCGCTCAAAATTCGCTCGAAGGCTTCCCCGTAAAACTGCAAGATGTAGCCGCCGAGGTCGGGATCGACGCCAGCTACCTCAACGGCGCCGACCCACAGGTGGGTGGAATGCTAATCTATCAGGGCAACGGTGGCGGGGTGGGAGTGCTTGATTTCGATCTGGATGGTTACTGCGATCTCTACTTCTCCAATGCTGGCGGTCCGCCTTGCAGCGAGGAAGGGCAGGGCACCAAGTCGTTCTACTGGAACCGATCCGGGGAGCGATTTCAGGCGATCCAGGAGTTGGCGAGGATCGATGACCGAGGATATGGACAAGGGATTGCCGCTGGAGACTTCGATCAAGACGGTCTGACCGACCTGCTCGTCCTCAACTTTGGCACCTCCAGGCTCTATCACAATTTGGGAGACGGAACCTTCCAGCCGTGGGGCCTCCCCTCGATGCCCGACCAGCACTCCTGGGCCAGCAGCGCTGCGATTGCCGACATCGATGGCGATGCCTTTCCCGATCTGCTGATGGCTCGTTACATCGCTGGCGAAGAATGCCGCACCCGCATCTGCGGCACCGAAGGGACCGTCGCGAAAAACTGCCCACCCAATGAATTTCCTCCCTGCCCCAACGAACTGCTGCTTAGCGACGGCCAAGGGGGTTGGAAGATGGCCGATGCCGCATTGCTGAAGTCGATCGCCGAGGGAAGATCGCTGGGGATCACCGTCACCAATCTCGATTTCCAGCAAGGCAACGATGCCTTTTATTCGAACGACGTCTCGGCCAACTTCCTGCTGCTCAGTCAACCTCTGCCGGATACGAATCAGGATGATGCCGCTTCCCCGCAATCTAGCAAGCGCTGGATGGTCACGGAACAGGCAGGTAGGCGAGGCGTTGCGTTCGATGCTCAGGGACGCGCTCAGGCCTGCATGGGGATCGCGTGCGGCGATATCGATCGCAATGGTCTGCTGGACCTGATCGTCACCAACTTCCTCAATGACGTCAACACACTCTACCTGCAGACCCGACCCGGATGGTTTGTCGATGGCACGCAGCGCAGCCGACTTCATCTCGATAGCCTTGCCTTTCTTGGATTCGGTTGTCACCTGACCGATCTGGATTGCGATGGCTGGCAGGATTTCGTGGTGCTCAATGGTCACATCGACAACTACCAGGGGATCGGGGTTCCCTACAAGATGGTTCCTCAGGTCTTTCAAAATCGCCAAGGGAAGTTCTACTGGGCCAAGCAGCCTGAGATCGGCAGTTATTTTCAGGAGCCCAATCTTGGGCGAGCCCTCCAGCTGGTTGACTTCGACAACGACCTGGACATCGATTTGGTAGCGACCCATCTCGATCGGCCAGCCGCCCTCCTGCGCAACAGCTCGACAACCTCTGGCCACTTCGTGCAACTGCAGTTGATCGGAACGCAAAGCGAACGCGATGCGATTGGCGCCTGGGTGGAAGTGGAATGCGGCGAGGAACGGTGGGTCTCGGCGATCACGGCAGGCGATGGCTACATGGGGACCGGACAGAAGCTGATCCACCTGGGGATTGGATCAAAAACCTCGATCGATCGCTTGGCAGTCCACTGGCCCAACGGCCAGATAGAAGAAGCCAAGGGACTTCAAACCGACCGGCGGTATCGCTGGGTCGAAGGGAAGCCGCCCGAGGCGATCACCTTTCCATAACCTGACGGCCTGTAGTTCGATTCGCGAGACACCCCGGATGGCGCTCCCTCGCTTCTACGCTCCCCATTGGCAGCATGCTTCGGGTCATGTTCTCCTGGAGGGGGAGGAAGCCACCCATGCGATCCGCGTCCTGCGCCTGACCGCCGGTGAACGACTTGTGGTCTTCGATGGAGCTGGCTGGGAAGGGGAGGGCACCGTCCAGACGATCGACCGCCGCGCTCTCCAAGTGGTGGTGCCATCCCCTCGCTTCGATCCCAAGGATTTGCCCGCCCACGTCCATCTGCTGGTGGCTCTTCCCAAGGGCGATCGGCAGAAGGAGGTGGTCGAACGTGTCATGGAGGCGGGGGTTCAGCGGCTGACCCCACTGACCGCCAAACGCAGTGTGGCGCAGCCTAGTGACCAGACGGCCGGGCGACTCCATCGAGCCGCGGTGGAATCGGCCAAGCAGTGTGGCCGCAATCGCCTTGTTGCAATCGAACAGCCGATCGAATGGAACGAATGGCTGAAACAGCCGCCGCTCCCCAGCCACCGCCGATTGGTCCTTCATCCGACGCTTCCTGAGCCTACCGACTCCGCTGCGATCGCCCCAAGAGATCTGATGCAAGAGATCGCAGACAGTCGAAATGACCGGGACGCAAGCTGGGAAGTGGCGATCGGTCCCGAGGGTGGATGGACCACTCACGAAATCGACCAAGCATGGCAGGCTGGCTGTCGCATCGTCCAACTTGGACCCCGTATCCTCCGTGTGGAAGCCGCCGTTGCGCTTGCATGCCATCTATTCTGCCTGACTTGGGAACAGCCACAATCTTTCACAGTAGGAGCGAAGAGCTGACATCCCGCCGCAACAGCAACCGCAGCCGATCCCTCCCTCGAAGCCTTCGATCCTGAATCCGCCGACCCTGACCCTCCTCTTTCCAGCAAAGAACAGGAATTGCCCCCGTGAAGAAAAACCGACGTTGGTTTGGACAGCAGGCAGTCGCCTGCATGGCCGCTTGCGGAATCAACCGCGGAATGAGCGCGATGGAAGTGCCTCCCATCGGCGATCGACACCAGACGCACATCAAGCTTTCGCTGGCAGCCTACAGTTTTCGCGAATCGCTCCAGGGAAAAGGCCAAAGCCCTCCGACGATGGATCTCCATCAGTTCATCGATCGCTGCGCTCGACTGGAACTGGATGGCGTCGAACTGACCGGTTACTACATGCCGGAACCGATCACGCCATCGTATCTGCATCAACTGCGGATGCACTGCTATCGCAGTGGTCTGGAGGTATCCGGTACGGCGATCCGCACCGACTTTTCTGCGCCGTCGGGAAGTGATGCAGCCAGAAAGGAACTGGAGCACCTGCGGCTTTGGGTCGAACGAGCTGCTGCACTTCATGCCCCGTTCATCCGCATCTTTGCTGGACATCACCCAAAAGGAGTCGACCTGAAGGCATCGCATCAAAACATGGTCAGCGGCATGCGAGAGGCTTCCAAGATGGCCCAACAGCAGGGAATCTATCTGGCACTAGAGAATCACGGTGGCCCCACCGAGACGGCTCAGGGACTGATGGACTTGGTGCATGACGTCGATCACCCCCATCTGGTCGTCAACCTCGATACCGGCAATTTCCGAGGCGATGTCGATCCCTATGAACAGATGGAAGCGGTCGCGCCCTGGGCAGTCAATGTCCAGCTGAAAACGATCATCAACCATCCCGACGGCACCAGGAAGGAGATCGACCTAGAGAGACTGGCCGGGATTCTGCAGAGAACGCGCTATCGAGGCTACGTCGCGATGGAATACGAAGAACCTGGGGATGTCTGGGAAGCCTGCCAGCAGTGGATCCCTCGGATCCGCGCCGCGTTGCAGACCCAACCTACCCCCGTTCCATGAGCTTCCCAATGGTCTATCTGGAATTTCCGTCGGTGACGATCGCGTCACTGCTTCGATTCATTGTCGCCTACGGAAGGTCATCGCATGGCTCGCGCCCTAAGGACAGGAGTCTTCCAAATCGTAGCGTAAGGGCGCGAGTCTTCCGGTCTGCGCTGGCTGGCAAAAATGAACCGGACGGCCGATGCCGTTCGAATCAAACGGGGCGGTCATTCCAGGCTGGCAACGTGGCGTAGCAGTGGATGGCAAGGGAACTTCGAACCCATCGATGATCGGACGGACCTTCCGAATCGGTAGGTCGCCTGATCGCTCGACCAGCCGTTGGCTTGCGATGACGAAAGGACGGCTAGCGGATCGCGCGACCGTCGAAAAAATACCTCGCTCAGGCGCTAGACCAACGCGTCGACGATTCTCTGTGGGAAGAGCGATCCTGCCCTGTCACCTTTCGGTTGACAGACTAAGATGAAAAAACTTTTGCTTCCGACATCATGATTTCTCGTCTCAAAAAGGCTGCATTGCAACGTGGAACATTCGTATTGGCATGCCGTATGGATCGGGATCGTTGAAGGCTTGACGGAATTCCTCCCGGTCAGTTCCACCGCGCACATCCGGATCACCCAAGAGCTTCTGGGGCAGGATTCGGAAGATCCCTACGGCAAGATGTTCGCCGTCGTGATCCAACTGGGGGCCATCCTGGCGGTGCTGGTCTATTTTCGAAAGCGACTGGCCGACTTCGTGCAAAGCTTTTTTCAGCCCACCGAGGGATCTACCAGCCGATGGAAACATCCCTTGGCCCTGGTGCTGCTCAGTTTCGTCGTCACGGCGATCCCCTGCTTTGTGATCGACAAGAAGATCGGGGAGCAACTGGAGAATCTCCCTGCCATGGCATGGGCCTTGATCGTTGGAGGAATCGCCATGGCGGTCGTCGACGCCTACGCCAGCCGGCGAGCGACCGTCCATCGGCTGGAGGATGTCAACACCAAGGCGGCTGTCGGGATCGGTCTGTTCCAGATTCTCGCCGCTGCCTTTCCCGGCACCAGTCGCTCCATGGTCACCATCGCAGGGGGGCAGCTGTTTGGACTGGATCGATCGACCGCGCTGGAATTCAGCTTCCTTCTCTCCATCCCTGTGATGATGGCTGCCTCTGGATTCAAGCTGCTGCAGTTTGTTCTGGATGACGACAACGCCCAGCGCATGGACAGCCAAGGGATCGGAGTGCTGGCCGTTGGCTTTGTCGTCAGCTTTCTGGTCGCCTGGGGGGTCATTGCCTGGTTCATGCAATGGGTGCGCCGCCAAGGCTTCCTCCCCTTTGCCATCTACCGGATCGTCGCTGGCATCGCCCTGCTGGGTTGGCTTGCCAACCGGGTGTCCCACTGATCTGAAGACGCCACCGGAAGCCAATTGCTGGCCCATCCCGCTGCGTTGCCGATGCTTGGGACCGTGGCGGCAACCGTCTCCTCGTGCCAATAGGTGGGTGGGATTCCTCCGTTTCTAGCGGAAAAAAGGAATCCGTTCCGCTTTCCAAGAGTCGCGGACTACCATACGAATAAGCGGGCGGCTCTTGTAGCTTGGCCCGTAGCGACCATGTTCTCAGATGAGGTGATGCCGGATGTCGAATGCCCCTCCCAGTTTCTCCGACTTTGCCGATCAATTCCAACCAACGCTCCGGAAAATGGGCTGGATCCTGCCCATCGCAGCCATCCTGATTCTGCTGGGATCGCTTGGCACCTGCATCTACTCCGTCAGCACCGAAAGCATCGGGGTGTTGCAGCGATTCGGAAAGTTCATCGGCGTCGCCGAACCCGGGCTGCGTTTCAAACTGCCTTGGGGGATCGATCAGGTGACGATGATTCCGGTCAAGAGACAGCTGAAATTGGAGTTTGGATTTGGAACCGGTGGCTCCACCAACCCACTCCAATCTTCCGACGAACAGAAGGAAGAAAGCGACATGGTCACCGGCGACCTGAACGCCGCGCGGGTGGAATGGGTGGTTCAATATGAGGTCAGCGATCCAACCAAATACCTCTTCAAGCATCAGGAACCGACGGCGACGCTGCGCGACCTATCGGAAGCGGTCATGCGGGAAGTGGTGGGCGACCGAACCGTCGATGAAGTTCTGACCTATGGTCGTCAAGGAATCGAAGTCGATGCCATCGCCAAGCTGACCACGCTGGTCAACGAACTGGACATGGGACTTCGCGTCCAGCAGGTTCAGCTCAAGAGCGTCCATCCCCCGGCAGCGGTGCAGGAGTCGTTCGACGAAGTCAACCGAGCGCAGCAGGAAAGGGAGCAACTGATCAATCAGGCCAACGGGGAATACAACCGCGTGATTCCCCGCGCCGCTGGCGAAGCAGATCGCAAGATCCAGGAAGCCGAAGGCTATTCGGTCAAACGAACCAATGAGGCAGAAGGGGATGTCGCACGCTTCAAGGCCCTTCTGGAGCAATACCGGAAGGCTCCAGAAGTCACCCGTCGAAGGCTCTATCTGGAGGCCCTCGGGGAGGTCATCCCGAACCTGGGAGGCAAGGTGATTCTCGATAGCGACGCCAAGCAACTTCTTCCGCTGTTGCAACTTCCCTCACCGGAAGCCAAAGACCAGGAGGAGGAGGATGGCAGCTCCGACCGGAATCGTTCGATCCGATCCTCCATCGTCCCAGCACTCCGTCCACGGCAGCCATAAGTCCCAAGGCGCGGTCCACCTATCCCCTCGGAATTGTTGTCATCCCGTCGAACCAACCACGAGCGAACGAATATGTTGCAGAAGATTGTTACCGCCCTGGTCGCCCTGGCTGTCCTGGTGGGATTCGCCTATGCGACGGGCGTTTTTTACACGATTGACGAAACCGAGCAGGTGGTGATCACGCAGTTCGGCAAACCGATCGGCAATGCCATCAACGCAGATGAAAATGTCTCCCAGGCGGGACTGCATCTGAAACTCCCCTTCATTCAGCAGGTCAACCGGTTTCACAAAAACATCCTGGAATGGGATGGTCCCAGCAAGGAAATGACGACTCGCGACAAACTCTACATCGTCGTCGACACCTTCGCACGGTGGCGGATCGAGGATCCTCTAAAGTTCTTCCAAAGCCTCCGCGATACCCGTACCGCCCTTTCACGACTCGATGATATCATCGGCAGCGAGACACCCAACGTCGTGGCACGGCATGACCTGATCGAAGTCGTTCGATCCGACAAAGCTCGCGTTCCGGAGAAAGACATGAGCCTGGAAGCGACCGCAGCAGGCGGGGCAGAAAGTTTGATCGCCGGGCTCAGCAAACTACCCCCCATCACCACCGGCCGCCAGGCTCTGGAGAAGGAAATCTTCAAAGCCGCTTCTGAGAAAGTCAAAATCTGGGGGATCGAACTGCTGGATGTCCGCATCAAGCGACTCAATTACAAGTCGGGCGTCATCGACAAGATCTACGACCGCATGAAGTCCGAGCGGATGCAGATCGCCGATCGCTTCCGTTCCGAGGGAAGTGGCGAAGCCGCCAAGATCGATGGGAAACGCGAACGCGATCTGCAGCGCATTGAATCGGAAGCCTATCGACAGGTCGAAGAAATCAAGGGCCAAGCCGATGCGAAGGCGTCCCAGATCTATAGCACCGTCTACGGAGAAGATCCGCTGGCGGCCGAGTTCTATTCCTTCGTCAAAACGCTCGATACCTACCGCGCGACTCTGGGCCGCGACAGCACGCTGGTTCTGACCACCGACAGCGATCTATTCCGATTGCTGAAAAACCTCGATCAACCAATCAACGATCCGCCAGCGGTCGATCCAAACAAACCGCGGTAGACTGCATCAAAAACCAAACACCCTCCGCATGCCTGCTGGATGCGAAGGGTGTTCGATGTTTTTTCTGTCCGGTCGCTGGCAACATCCCCGATTATCAGTCGGGGCTGGCCAGCTGCGGCTTGCATGTGACATCGACCACCACTTCGGGCTGATCGGCCAGATCGGTCTCGATCCAAATCTTCCCCACCACCTCTGCGTCGCTTACTTTCGGCTGCAGCGCCACTTCCAAGCGGTGCAGTGCAGCGCTGCTGTCCCCACCCTGGAAAGTAACGTCAAACTCTTCCGATCGGATCCCTTTGATCTGGAAGGGAGCCGCCCCTTTGACGATGAAGATCTGCTTCCACGGCTCACCCTGCCGCACCTGCCCCGCCGTCACGCGGGGTGGACTGATGGAAAGAGGTGCCTTGATATTCGCAGTCAAGCGCAGCGGAACCTTGGTGAGATTGCGATCGTTGGTGACCACCACCAATTCCCTCTCCAAAATACCCGATGGAGCTTCCGGAGAGATCGCAGCTTCCAATCGGTACCGAACGCGACCATTCCCTCGACTGGTTTCGACTGCCTGCACCTGGACGAATGGATCGTTGCTGATCACTTCCTGAATCTGCCAGTCGGATCTTCCTGCATAGTCGACGTCGATCCCCAGCGTCTTCCCTTCCCCTTCGCGAATCACCCCGAAGGATGCTTCCCCAGGATTGAAAACGATATCGCTGCGAATGTAACCCTTGACCAGCAGTTGGACCTCCGCAAATGAAGGCTTGTCAAATGTCACCGTCAAGGTCGCTTGACGCTTGCCGCTGAAGGTGTCGGTGTTGAATCGGGCAAGGATCGAACCAATTTGACCAGGACCGACTTCCTGGGTTTCGATGATCGGAGTGGTGCACCCGCAGCTGGCTCGCACCGATCGAATCCTCATCGTCTGCTGACTTCGATTTTCAAAGGTGAAACGATGCTCGGTCTTGGCCGCTTTGGCGACCGTTCCGAAATCGTGGATCGAGGTAGAGAACAGACCACGCGACCACTCTTGTGCCGCCGCATTTCCAATGCTCATCAGCACCAATACACCAGACCAAACAACTTTGGTCCAAGCGACTCTGGCCCAAACGATCCCACGCATGATCCCGTAACTCCCAAGTCCGCTGAAGTTCCAAAAGCTTTTGGTGACTCGAATGGTCGATCGAGCTGACTCGATTTGGACCCAGTCCCCCGAACAGCCAAAAAACGGGTCCGCTTCGGGTGACTCAATCAGAGTATTCCACACCTAAAATTGAATGGCTTTTGATGCTTGAGCCTTTTCTCGATATTTTAGAGGGGGGCGGTTGCCGTAGAAGATGCAATCGGCAAAACCGTTTCGCTTTCTCACCACACGTCGGCTTTCCCGAAATCCAATCGCATGGTGCTGTGCCCGTGAGGGTGCTACCGGGCCATAGCCATCCCCCACTTGCCTTCTTCGCACCTCTTCCGGGCGGAAAAACCAGTTTTTCTCCCTTTTCCCAAAAGTGGCCTACACCCACCGGAAGGGTGCTACCTGTCTGCGAAATCAAGAGAGCCAATCAGGTGACCAACCCTTTGGTCACCTTCATGAAGACATCTTCCAGCGTCGGATCCTTGTCGTAGAACGAACGCATCCGCACGCCGGCATTGTGCAACCGATCCAGTAGGTCGGCGATTCCATCGTCATCGGTCTCCAGATCGGCCGTCACCTTGTTTCCATCGATCTCCAGCGAAAGAAGATGGGGATTGCTGCGCAGGATTTCGACTCCCTTTTCCTGATGCTCCAGGAAACGAATCTCTACCGTCCGGTCGCGACGAAGCTGTCGATAGACCTGATCCATCGGGCCATGCATCAGCAGCTGTCCCCGTTCGATGATGCCGATCGAGGTGCAGCAATCCGCCAGCTCCGAAAGGATGTGACTGCTGATCAGAATCGTCTTGCCCATCCGCCGCAGCTCCTTCAGCAGCGCCTTGACTTCGATGCGAGCCCTGGGATCCAAACCGCTGGTTGGTTCATCCAGAATCAGCACCGGTGGGTCATGCACCAGCGTCTTGGCCAAACACAACCGTTGCTTCATTCCTCGCGAAAGTCCGTTGACAAAATCGTCCCGTTTGTGAGTCAGATCCAGAAGTTCCAGGACATCGCCGATCACCTGCTTGCGCTGGGTGCGACCGATCCGGTAAGCGACGGCGAAAAAATCGAGGAATTCCCAGACCTTCATCCCGTCGTAGACTCCAAAGTCATCGGGCATGTAACCGATGCTGCGCCGCACCGCCATCGGATCGTTGTTGACCGAATGGCCGTTGACGGTCCCATCGCCACGAGTCGCTTTCAACAAGGTTGCCAGGAAGCGGATCGTGGTGCTTTTGCCAGCGCCGTTGGGACCGATGAAACCGAACATCTCTCCCGCTTCGATCTTCAGGTTCAGTTCGCCGACGGCGCGAAACTCTCCATAGTCTTTTCCAAATCCAAACAGCTCGATCATGCCAAGATCTCCCGGCCGGGGAATCACCCCGACCTATGCATTCCCCGTCGCGGATCCTTCACCAGCCGTCGCCTCCTCAAGCATTCGCTCGAACTGCTCTTCGCTGAGCACCCGAACTCCCAGCTGGTTTGCCTTGTCCAGCTTGCTACCCGCTTTCTCACCGGCCACCAAGTAGCTGGTCGATTTCGACACGCTAGACGCAGCCTTGCCTCCCAGCGCCGCGATCGTTTGATGGATTTTATCTCGAGAGTACTTGGTCAGCGTTCCTGTGACTACCCAGGTGGTGCCAGACCACGGACCATTCCCAGGGATCATTGCCTCCTGAGGTTGCTCCAAAAGCACTCCCGCTTCGCGCAGCTGACGCATCGTCTCGATTCCCTCATCCCCATGAAGATAATCGTAGACGCTCTGCGCGATGATCGGTCCGATTTCCGGGGTGCTGGCCAGTTGCTGCACGGAAGCCTCATGAAGGGCATCGATCGATCGAAAGCGATCGGCAAGAACCTGTGCGACTCGCTGGCCGACATGCCGGATCGCCAGGGCATGGAGCACCCGGGCCAACCCCGCCTGACGACTTTTTGCGATGCCATCGATCAATTGCTCGGCAGACCTTTGCCCCATGCGTTCCAGGTCAGAAACCGTCTTCTGCTGCAAACCGTAGAGTGACGCAAAGTCGGTTACCAATTTCTGATCGACCAGTTGTGAAACCAGTTTGTCTCCCAGGCCTTCGATATCCATGCAGTCGCGGGAGGCGAAAAAACGCAGACGCTGCTTCCACTGCGCGGGGCATGCCGATGAGGTGCAGCGGATGTAGACGCCTCGAGGATCGCGCGCCAAAGGGGCTTGGCACTCGGGGCATCGCGTCGGAAACTCAAATGCCGGCAATGCGTCGCTTCGCAGGTGCTTCTCCACACGCACAATATGCGGGATGATCTTGCCCGCTTTCTCTACCACCACCACATCACCGACGCGAATATCCTTTCTGGCGATCTCCTCGGCATTGTGCAGGCTGCATCGGCTGACCGTCGTCCCGGCCAGTTGCACGGGCTCCAGTTCCGCCACCGGCGTGATCGTCCCCGTCTTGCCTACCTGAACCCGAATGGCGGCAACGCGCGTCGTCGCTTCGTATTTCTCCATCTTCAGCGCGATGACCCAGCGTGGCGCCTTGGCCGTCGAACCCAAAGCCTTCCGCTGCTGAAACGAATCGACCTTGATCACCAGTCCGTCGACTTCAAAATCGAGTTCTTGAATTTGATCGAGCAGCTGTCGGCAGTGCGCCATCGCCTGGTCGGTCGATCCCAGGCAGGCAACCCCGGGCGTCACAGGAATCCCAAGCCGAGTGACCATCTCCAGAAAACTGTGGTGGTCCTCCAGATCAACTCCCTCACACTCGCCAACGCCATGGCACAGAAATCGCAACCGACGCTCCGCCGCCTCGCGGGGATCCAGCAACCGGATCGTCCCTGCGGTGACATTCCGCGTATTCTTGAAGGGGGCTTCTCCACGATCGGTTCGCTTTTGATTCAGCTCCACCAAGTCGCTGTTGGTCATATACACTTCGCCCCTCACTTCCAGCACATGCGGGATCGAATCACCCAGTAGATGCAGAGGGACTCCGGTTGCCGTGCGAATCGTGTGGGTCACATCGTCCCCCACTTCGCCGTTGCCGCGCGTCACCGCCTGAACCAGCCGCCCCTCTTGGTAACGAAGCGATGCGGCAACGCCATCGACCTTCCACTCGACCACCCAGCGAATGGTCTGCCCAGCCAACAGTTTCTCCACCCGATCAAAGTACTGACGTAGCGCCTCTTCGTCGTAGGTGTTGTCGATCGACAGCATGGGAACGCGATGCGCCACCTGCCGCAATCCCTCGACCGGTTGATCGCCAACGCGCTGTGTCGGACTGTCCGGCGTGATCCACTCCGGGTGCGCCGCCTCGCCATCCTGCAATCGCCGCATCAGTCGATCGTATTCCAGATCGCTGATTTCCGGTTGCGCGACGACGTAGTAGAGGCGATCGTGCCGACGGATTTCTTCCCGAAGTCGTTCCAGATCGTCTCGCGTCAGGTCCCCCACCATCGATGGCTCCCTCTCCGTATCGCCACTGGCAAACCATACCAAGGGCCGCCCTAGTCCGGATCGACTCTACTGCAAGGGGACCGAAGCGCTAGCGGGAGCCGGAGCGACCTGACTGCATTCGGGGCGCTGACCCATCGGACGGCTATCAGCCGAGTTGGGGATCAGGCACAGCATCTTGAGGACGGTCGAACCGGTGTTGCGGAACTGATGGACCTCATCGGGGGTGACCAGCAGCACATCTCCAGCCTTCATCGGATGCGCCTGATCGCCCTCCCACGCCTCACCTTCCCCTTCGAGGATATAAATCTCATGCTCATAAGGGTGATGGTGCCTGGGGGTGTGCCCGCCAGGCTGCAATTCAAATTGCCTCATCGCGAAGTTGGGCGCTCCATCGGTCTTGCTGACCAGCCATCGCACTTGGCATTTGGCTGCCCCTTCCATCTGAACTTCCTGAAGGGGAACATCGCTGGATCGCTGCACTTTCACGGCATCGACTCTCCGTCGAGTGGGGTTGAAGATGCCACCGATGAACCAGGATTTCACCGACCGAATCGATGGCGGACCGCTTCCCAGTTTACCGCAAGTCGAACCAGTCCGACAAACCGATACGACAATCAACCGTCGGATAACTGCAAACCATGCGATCCAATGGTGAAGGGATGAATCGCATCGCTGCAGGCACTACCGCGATGTTTGACGATGCAAAGCCCCCGTCCCAGCCGATTCCCTTGATGGACTCGCCCCATCACCACCAGCGTATTGGCCGCTGCCGCCAGATCCCCCGAATCCCAGGGCTGGTCCAGCAACTGCTCCAGAAGCGTCTCTCGAGTCGTCAGCAGCGCCACGGCGACCGCTTGGCGATGGTCGTAGGCGTGCTGATCAACCAGCGACTCGCAGCGCCGAAAGTCTTGCCGCAAAAGCTCCCGAGCCAGCCAGTCGCTCGATTGCCTCAACATGCGATGATAGATCCACTCCAGCCAATCCACCTGCACACTCTCCGACTGGTGCTCCGTCGGTTCAAACCCATCCAGCAGGAACCGACGCGTGCCGCGAATCAGATGGCGATAGACGAACTGGGTGACTCCCGGCAACTGCCGGTTCCAGTGCCCCTGCCATGCATCCCATTGTTCTTGGGAAACCTGACTGCGCAGCACCCGCTGTCCAGGCATCCCCAACAACGATAGTCCACAGGCCAGCGGCAGCTGGTTGTCGAATACTTTCTCCGCCAGCGGCAGCTCGGGGTGCGTGGTCGTCCAGCCGGGAATCCCCAACGCCTCCAGATAGCCAGCGTGATTCTGAGAATCGCCCCGACTGCTCAGGTCGATCGCGGTCCCGACACGCCCCTCCTGCGATTTCCCGGCGGCCAGCCACCTCAGCCCCAACTGGGTCTTTCCAATACCGGTAGCACCCACAACCAGCACCAGCGTCCCTGGCAGAACCCCACCTCCCAGTGCGTCATCCAACCGGAGATCACCCATCGATAGCCTTGGGAAGGAGAGAGGATTCGTCCCGTCGATCGATTCCCGAGTCATTGCGACCCCTGAGCCGCTGGCTCATCAGCCACAGTCGATGGCGCTGCGGAACTGTCGCTGGTCAGACGGACTTCCGATAGGCTTTTGACGTAATTGACCAAATGCCAAAGATCCTCTTCTTTCAGCCCCGGTGCGTCCTCGCTGGTGGATAGGGCAGCGGCCGGCATCGGAGTCCCGGCAATGCCATAACGGATCCGACGATAAAGATCCAATGGCATGTCACCTCCCCGAAACTTCCCTTCAACCAAGTTGCGCGGAAGCACCGGCTGTGGCCGCATCGCTCCAATCGAAAGCAGTGGCCGAATCGCGTCGACATCTCCAGGCTCAATATCGGTTGTCATCCCCCAGTCCTTGGCCCAAGCATCGAAGTCAGGTGCCTTCTGGCCGTCCCCCTTGCCCGAAGCCCCATGGCACTGCGAACAAGCGGCCGCCTGACCGAGGAATAGCTCCTTCCCTCGAGCAATCGAGGCATCCAGTGCCACTTGGTCGTCGACCTCGTTGAGCCCCGGAACAGGCAGCGTCTCGGGAGGCATGAACTCTTCTACCTCATCCTCTGCCTCCACCCATTTGTCGGCGATCCCCGCAAGAAGGTCTTTCGCTGCATCGAGCTGCTCGGCGACCTTCTCCGAGTTACTTGGGTCGTAAAGCCGATCGGGCGGCGTCTGGTCCGATCCCTCAAGATCCAATTCGAAGGCAGCAGTTCGCAACAGAGCGCGTTCGAATTCCCCTCGCATCGAAAGGTAGACCACGTAATCGGCCAATGCCTTTCGCTGGTCCTGCGAGAACTTGTCGAAAGCCGGCATCTGCGACCCGGGTAATCCTCGCGCCAAAATGCGCATCAGGTCGTCATGCAGCGGCTTGGAAGCCGAAGGGGTCGACTTGAACTTGAAAACCCCCATCCGAAAATCGCGAGGGTATGGATTCTGGGAAGCGGCTGTCGTACCGCGGCCATGCCCGGTGATGCCATGGCAATTGGCACAGAACTGGCGATAGAGCCCCCGGCTACCCGGTTCCGTGGTGTCCTTGGGGGCAGGACCTGCAGCCATCTGGAGATGCTCTTGGCTGATCAGCTCTTTATAAAGATCATCCTCCTGCAGCGCAGTTGGGATCTTCGGGTCGTCGGGTGTGCCAAACCAATCGACCAGAAGTCGCTGCGCATCAGAAAGCGGCTGGTCCATCCGGCTGGTGCCATTCGCTGCTGTCAAATCCTGCGTCGATGCCAACCGATGGGCATACAGATAATTCGGCTCAAACGCCTCCGGCTCCGGTGGCATCGCATCGCACCCCACCACCGCCAGGAAACCGATCGCCAACCAACCTTGCCATTTGCTCGATCGACTCATCTCTCCCCCCTTAACCCCCGGCATCGATCCCACTGGATGGGGTCCACCTGGCCAGCTGGTAATAACCGCATGCGACGCCATCGGGTTCACTTCCGATCGGAAAGTCGGACACAACCATCTGAAAATTATCATCGAGAATCTTTTTTTAGCCAACACCTACGCAACCACGTTCGTCCACCGCCCATGGAGGTTTTCTCCCCTACAATCGAAAGTGCGACAAAATGGATCGGTGGAGTCAGCTGGAAACGAGATCCCGGGGGAAACTGTTGTCATGGATCGCTGCCTGCCTGCCTCTCGTCGAGGGTTCTCGCTTCTGGAATTAGCGACGGTGCTCGCCATCGTGATCCTTTTGGTGTCGCTGCTGCTTCCCGCAGTTCAGGCGGCTCGCGAGGCGAACCGGCGCCAGTATTGCGGTTCTCGGATGCAGCAGATCGGAGTCGCTCTGATGCTTTTTGAACAGCATCACCAGCGATTGCCATCGGCCTTCCTGCCGATCGCTCTTCCCACGGATGGAAACGCCGCGACCACGTCGGCAACCGCCAATCCGCTGGTGGAAGGTTGGAGCCCACAGGCGCAGCTGCTTCCCTTTCTGGACCAGCCAGTGCTTGCCGATCGAATCGACTATCACCGGCCGATGGAAGAGCCTCGTGATCTCCAGGGCCAGCCCACCAAGCTGTCGACGATTCGCCTCCAAGTGCTAAGTTGCCCCAGCGCCACCCTGGGACCACTAGGTCAGGCGACAACTCATTACGCCTACAGCGCCGGTCTGGCGCTGATCCAGGACCGCGAACATCCCACCCGCAGTTCGGGCGCTTTCCTTGCTGGCCCTCGTGGCACCACGATCGATCAGATCAGCGACGGCAAAGGGGAGACGCTGGCATTTGCGGAGGTACAGCCGGGACTTGCCTGGATGATGCATGGCAACTTCCCCAACCCACCGCCCCCTAATGCACTCGATGACCTTTGTGCTTGGCTGGGGAAGCTGCAGCCGCAGGACTCCCATCGCCGCTGGTTCGATGGCCGTGTTGTCCAATCGGGCAGCACCGGGCACCTGGGCGCGATGCCGTTGCTTTGCAATGCCACCATCCACCTCCCTCCGATCTGCTGGACCAGCGATCAAGAAGGTTCCCCTCTCTGGCGGCAGCTCTATGCAGCCGTCCCACCAAGCAGCAATCATCCTGGCGTGCTGATGGCCCTTTTCTGGGATGGATCGGTGCGCAGCCTCTCGCAATCGATTGGCAAACCGGTCTATCAGGCGATCAGCGATGTGCGCGACGGCACGATGGATGCCATCGAAAGCACCGACTGATCGGCTCACGCCGGCAAAGGTTCCTTCGGCGGATGCTCCTCCACCACCACCAAGCTCCAGTTCCGCTCCGCGATGCGATCTAGCTCCTTCTGGCCTTTCGCCACCTCCTGTCGCACCGATCGCAACGCGTCGGCCGCTTCCCTGGCAAGGGACTCCAGTACCTTCAGCATTTTCTTCTGTGGTCGCGACCCCGGTAGCGGGACGGCGGATCGTTTGCGCGCCCAGTCCAGCAGCATCAGCGTCGTCCCGATCGATGCTGGAGCTTCACTTGCGTTCCCGCGAGCGAAGTGGAATTCCCTGGACTTGCGATCCAGCGCCGCACACGGTAGCTGGACTATTTGGTGCAGCGTCGCAGGTTGAGCCCGGGAAACCAGAAACCAGAACCCTTTCCAGCTTTGGTCGACTGCCCACGGGGCATCGATTCCCCCCAACAGCAGATGGTCCAGGCGCGAAAGTGCGATCGCGTAACGTTCGGACTTCTCCTGAAGCAACCCGGCGCTGCGAATTGTCGCCGCTCGCGCCAGACGATATCCCTCAAATGCGTCTGCCAACTGCCGCTTGCGCAGGGAATCGATCCCCTGTTCGATCTGCTGACGCACCACTTCCATCATCGACTCATTGAACTGAGTTCGCAGCGACAATAGCTCCACCTGCCCCAGCAATAGCTTGGGATACCGGTCCAGCTGCAGACGACTAGAATCGTTCGGCGATGGCGTCACGGGCAATGTCCAGTCCGCAAGATGGGAAGCCGATGGGTCAAACAGCCACGATCCAAACGGTCGAAGACGTTTTGCCACCGTGGGCCCAGTTTCCCGACAAAACCGGAAGCCCCCTTCCCAGTTCAGCATAGTTGGACGGTGGGAAGAGAGTCGACCCGAAACAGCCGAACCGCCTGCCTGGTGGTAGGCGACTGAACCACAGGCCGCTAAGCTGTCGCTGGGGTTTTTCGGTGGTGCACGAAGATTGGATCAGAAGGCTGAGGCGATCGAATGAATGGTACGGAAGGGGGCGGTCGGCTTCCAGCGCGCGTCGCCGAACTGCGATTGCTGGAGATCGCTCGCGATCTACCAGGAAACAAGGTGCTGGCGATGAGCCAGGGGAGGGGGCAGGCGGCCGAGGTGATGGCGCAGGAGCGGCCCGAATCGTCGGTGATGCTCTGGTACCTAGATGCCTTCGTCGCGCAATTGGCCCAAGCCCACTGCCACGCAACGCCTCAACTGAAAATCGAATGCCTCGACGATTGGCCCCAGGTCGACGCCGACTTGGCCCTGCTGCCACTGTCCCAGCGAGGCGAATCGGAGCTCAGTCGCGATCTGATCCAGAGCGCCTACCAACGATTGATCGAAGGAGGCTGGCTGGTGGTGTCGGTCGACAACCCCGAAGACCGCTGGGTGATGGAGCAACTGCGGGTCTACGACAAACGGGTCAAGGTCCGCCCCTTCGACGATGCGATGGTCTACCTGGTTCAGAAATCCCAACCGCTCAAACGGGTCCGCGACTTCCAATGCGAACTGGCCTTTCGCGACTGCGATCAGCTGATCCGCTTGGTGACCCGACCTGGAGTTTTCTCCCACCGCGAACTGGATAACGGAGCCAGGCAACTGCTGGATGCCATCGACGTCTACCCCGAAGCCAGATTGCTCGATATCGGCTGCGGCAGTGGATCGGTAGCCCTTGGCTGCGCCATGCGCGACTCCAGCGCCACCGTCCATGCCGTCGACAGCAACGCACGGGCCGTCTGGTGCACCCAGCAAGGGGTCAGGATGAACCAACTGGAAAACGTCACCGTGGAACTGAGTGGGACAGGGGAGTATGGTGACCCATCGAGATTCGATATGGCGCTGGCCAACCCACCCTATTACGGCGACTTCCGGATCGCCGAACGCTTCATCCAAGCCGCACTGAGGTCGCTGCGACCCGAAGGACGGCTGGTGCTGGTCACCAAACAGCCCCGCTGGTATGAAGAGAATCTGCCTCTTTGGCTCGATGATGTCGAAGTCTTCGCCAGCCGTCGCTATCACATCGCCTCCGGAATTCGACCCACCGAATCACGCGGTGGCCCGCTGGACTCTCCCGTCAATCGCTCCGAGCCACCCGAATCTTCAGGCGACCTCTAAAGCAGGGTTCTGGTGTGTTCCGCGGCGGTTGACTTGCACGCGGCGCTGGTCATATTCCAGCCGCGTCACACACCCTACGAAGAGGTGAGAAAGACCCGAAGGGTGTGTGAGCCGGTCGTCCATGGAAGGACCTCTTGGCGATCGGAATCGCCCCAGCGCCAAAGCGGTCGGTGGCAGGATCCAACCGACCGCGAACACACCAGAACCAATCGTCAACATCCGTTTGGGTGTCTCGAGCACGAGCACGCCATCAGCCCGTAGGGTGTGTGAGCCGGTCGTCCATGGAAGGACCTCATGGCGATCGGAATCGTCCCAGCGATGCCGTTCCGCTAAGGTCGGCCATCAACCCGTAGGGTGTGTGAGCCGGTCGTCGGCCGAAGGACGTCATGGCGATCGGAATCGGCACAGCGACAAAGAGGTCGGTGGCAGGATCCAACCGACCGCGAACACACCAGAACCAAACGTCAACATCCGTTTGGGTTTCTCGAGCACGAGCACGCCATCAGGCATGGCGTCTGGCAGCGATCTGGCTCTTGACGAACGCCAGTCCCTCGCGCGCCAACTTCAGCTCATCATCGAACATCCGCCGCCAGATCTTGGTCGCTGCCGCCAACTCGGGCAGCGCCAAACCAAACGCCTCGATCGTCAGCCAGCCGTCATAGCCGATCTCAACGATGGCATCGAACACCTCACCCCACTTGATATCTCCCGTTCCCGGCGTGCTGCGGTCGTTCTCGCTGATGTGAATGTGGTACAGCACGTCGCGGATCGCTCGCAGTGCCACCGGGGAACTCTTCTCTTCGATGTTCGCATGGAACGTGTCGTACATCATGCCGC
>Ga0315900_10000295_pt1 | contig 88812 bp, 65 predicted proteins | sample LakEriMetagenome_FD_203521 | JGI IMG/M metagenome (GOLD analysis project Ga0315900, IMG submission 203521) | Freshwater fungal communities from buoy surface, Lake Erie, Ohio, United States - Buoy 12 MA114 | ecosystem: Environmental > Aquatic > Freshwater > Lake > Lake biofilm | place: USA: Lake... | reverse complement strand
TCCTCGCGAACTCGAGCCCCCAGACGACCGCCTTCGCGGTGTCGGGCGGCACGCTCCGCGGCACCGGCGCCGTCGGCAGCCTGACGGCCACGGGCACGGGCGTGCTGGCACCGGGCGCCAGCCCGGGCACGATCGCCGCCGGCAGCCTCGCCCTCGCCGCCGGCACCACGCTCCAGATCGAGATCGCCGGCAGCACCGCCGGCACCGGCTACGACCAGCTCGTCGTCGCACCCGGCGGCACCGTCGACCTCGGCGGGGCCACGCTCGGCCTGTCGGCCTCCTTCGCCCCGCCCGCGGACACGGTGCTGACGCTCGTCGACAATCAGACCGCGGGACCGGTGTCGGGGACCTTCGCCGGCCTGCAGGAAGGGTCCATCGTGTCGCTCGACACGCAGGATTACCGGATCTCGTACGTCGGCGGCACGGGCAACGACGTGACGCTCACCGCGCTGCAGACCGACGACATCGTCGTCAGCGTGAGCGGCGACAGCGAGATCGTGCTGCGGCTCGCATCGAAGGGAGTGACGATCTCCGACCTGCGCACGGCCTACAGTGCCAAGGCCAACGCCGTGACGATCACGGCCGTCAACGGCGGGACGATCTTCACCCGGTCCCCGGGCATCGTGGTGAACTCCGCGACCGGCACGATCACGGTGAGCCTGGCCGCCATTCCGGCGTTCGCCGGCATCTCGATCGTGGGCGGCAACGGAACCGACTCCATCACGCTCGGCCCCGGTGGCGTCGATCTCGCCGCGGTCCGCGGTGGTGGGGCGAGCCAATCGTTCCGCATCGACACGGGCAGCGGGGCGACCGATTCGATCGCCGTGAGCAGGCCGATCGTGGCCAAGGGGGCGGGTGTCGTCTCGCTCGCCACCGCGGCGACGGGGGCGATCGGCGGCATCCGTCTGGCGGCGGCCGTGACGACTGGTTCCGGTGCCCAGACGTACGCCGGTCCCGCGATCCTCGCCGCCAACACCGCCATCGGCTCTGGAATCAACGGTGACATCACGTTCGCCGGCACGCTGGACGGTGCGCGGACGCTCACGGTCGGTGCCGGTGGCCAGGTGCGTTTTCTCGGGGCTGTCGGTGCCGCGACGCCACTCCGGGGCGTGACGGTGTCAAAGGCCACCGCCGTCACCGTGGCCGATGCATTCGCTCTCCGCGGGCAGGGAACCGGCTCCAGGGCGGATGGCCTCGTGATCCGGGGAGGCGTCAACAACGTCGTCTTCAGCGACGGCTACACCGGTGCGGGCCGGACCATCAGTGGCTTCAGTGGCAGCGGCATCCGCCTGGCGGGTGCTTCAGCCGGTTCGCACTTCGCGGGGATCACGAGCGCGAACAACGGCACGGGGCTGCGGGTGGACGCGGGATCCTATGCCGCCACCAGTGTCACGGGGTGCACGTTCCAGAACAATCGCAATACCGGCGTGACGCTCACGAACGCCCGCGGACTCGCGCTGGGAACCGCGGCTGCGGGGAACAGCATCTCGGCCAATGCCAACTGGGGCGTCTATGCCTCCGGCAACCTGACCGGAACGCAGGTGCAGAACAACACCGTCGATGGCAATGGCAGGTTCGGAGTCTTCGTGAACGCGGCGACCGGGCTGCTGCTCGGTGGCACGGCGCCGAACACCGGCAACCGCATCGTGAATACAGCGGCGTGGGGGGCCTATTCCAGGGGTGTCTATGCGACCGGCAACCTGGCCGGCACGCTGGTGCAAGGAAACACGATCCGTGCGAACGGCGGCGACGGCGTGATGCTAGCCGATGCCCGGCGGATCACGATCGGCGGGCCCGGGGCCGGTGCCGGCAACGTGATCGATGCGAACGGGGGCTACGGAGTCGACGCCAGGGGCCTCTGCACCGGATCCCTCGTGCAGGGCAACACGATCACGGGCAACGCACGTGGCTCGATCACTGTGCGGAATGCGTGGGGAATACGGGTTGTGTGATCCTGCCGGCCCCGCTCGCGGGATCACCGCAAGGCCCACGGAAGGGAGCAGGCCCGTGTGGCGGTCCATCGCCGACCACACCAGCGGGTTTGCAGTCGAGGGAGCCGACGTGGGCAACCAGTCCCTGATGCTCCACCTGGACCAGCACCTCGATGAGCTGGATCCGCAGTACCTCTATGTCCTTGCGGTCCATCCCGTCACGGCCGGGCAGATCGACGAAGAACACGGCGTCGAAACGCTCGGCCCTTGCGAACTCCGGCGGCAACTTCGAGGCGTCGTTGCATGTGCCGACGAAGAAGACGTCCGAGTCATGGTCATTCAGCCACGTGAGCAGGGAGCCGAATACCCTTGCTGTTACGCCGCTATCCGTCTGGCCCGATGACGTCGCCCCAGCCAGTGCCTTCTCGATCTCGTCGGCGAACAACACGCATGGAGCCATCGCGTCAGCCAGTTTCAGTGCTGCCCGGACGTTGCTCTCCGATTGGCCGACGAGACTTCCCAGTAGTGCGCCGACATCGAGCACGACCGTGGGTCTGCCAGTTTCATTCCCGAGGGCCTTCGCGAACTGGGACTTGCCGCAGCCGGGAGGAGACAGCAACAAGACACCGCGGGGCCTGTTGCTGACGGTGCCTTCGCTCTGGCGGCGCATGGCCCGCAGACAGAACGCCTTGAGGTTCTCCAAGCCGCCGAGTTGCTGAAAGTTCTCGGTGCCCCTGTGGAGGGAAACCAGGCCGCTCTTTTTTAGCTGTTGGCTCTTCAGTTCCCACAGCGTCTCGGGCTCGAGCTTGCCGTGCCGGACGAGAGCCAGGCTGAAGGCATTCTCGGCCTCGCTGGCGGTGAGCCCGGCGGCGGCTTCTATGACGCGGGCCAATTCGTCGCCGCTGGGAAGCTCGCCGTCCTGGGTGGCCACTCCGCGGGCGATCTCCTCGAGCTGGTCACGACCCGGCAGTTCGTGATCGATGACGGTGAAGAGCTTGTCTAGTTCCGCCGGGATCTGGACGACCGGTGCCAGGATGATCACGAAGCACCGGTTGTTCTTGCCCGCGTGGATCTGCCGCGCGAGGGCTTGGATGATCTCCGTGGCGCCGAGGAACCTATGCAGGCTCTCGAAGACCACGAGTGTCGTCCCGGAGCCATTGGCGACCTGCGGCAGCGCCCGGATCACGGCGAGCGGGTCCTGGGCTTCGGTCACTCCGGGCATCTGGATCGGCTCCAGCGGGAACGTCAGGCCGCGGTCGCAGTCCCAGACGCCGAGCCGCCAGCCCTCGGTGCGGCACAGGGCGGTCAGGTCGCGGGTGGCCTCGGTGGGTTCGTTCGTCTGGACCCACAGGCCGGTGAAGCAGGCCGAGACGAGTTCGCGGAGGCGGGAGGTGAGAAGCGTCTGAGTGATGTTTGTTTGTTTGCTGGGCATGAACGAGATTCCTGATTGGGGTTGAGGCGTGCGGGGAAGGCGGCTGATTGCCCGCGTTGCCCGCGGTAGCGACAAACGCACATCGCTCTCGCCGGAAACGCACATCGCCAAGGTGCTAACGCACATCGCACGCCGACGTGACGCGCTTTAGGATCGCGGGGCATCGACGGCCGAAGACGGTCGTGATCACACCACGAGAGATAAAGGAGTCCAAGATGACGGAAGCAAAGCGGATCGGTCTGATACGGCAGTGTTTCACGCAAGGGTTGTGCGACGTGCTCGATGACGTGAGTCACTTGGCGCGGGTCAAGAACAAGCAGCCGGTGACGCGTGCGAGTCGGTCGCGACATGGAAGGCACGCTGCTACAAGTACCTTTCCTGCGGGCGAGGTCATTCCCACGCTGCAGGGATATATCGAGGCGCTGCCAGTGGAAACGCAACGCAAGTTGACGGCGTTCATGATCTTCGGGCGCGAGCCGTACGGGTTGTCCGTTCACGATATTGAGGCCGTGTGCTCAACCCCTGGGCCCAATGACAAAGAATTGCCGACCTACCTCGCCACCAAGGTTCCTTTGGCGGATTATTTGGAACGAGCCCGCAATATTCTCGGCTTGTGACAGCGAGGCCCGAAGGCCGCCCAGTAGTGATGCTGGGCGGCCCGGGTCCGTGTCTACATCTGCGCTGATCGACCCAGCATCCAACTCTCGGGCTGAATGCGTCCCAGCCAGTCCTGAACCGTGGGGATTCTTCCCAGGTCTTCGAGGATGTGCTGCTCACCGATGAACCGGACTGGAACTACCCTGCCGGTCGAGAGCGTGATCGTGGAGCCGAAGAGGGCCTCCAGCGCGAAGACACCCTCGGAATGATGGCGAAGTGCGCGGTGCCTGAAGTCGGCCATGTGAGCCTTGGAGCCATCGAGCCACTGGTGCAGCCGGACGTACTCGTCAGGCTCGCCGCCGTACTTCCGGGCCGACGAGACAGCGTGGTGGTAGGGGTGCGCCATTACAGGTCGAACTCCCGCGTGCTGTCGTGGTGCTCCGTGTAGTTCTCCTGATGTGTGATCGTGACCTTGGCCGTCTGGGTGTCGATGGTGAGCGTGCCTTGGCCGCCGTCGTTGATCTCGAAACCAGAGGGTAGGAACTCGTAGATGCACGTCTCCAGTTGCTCGACGATCTCGGGGGGCAGCGTCGTTCGGTCTACTCGCTGTCCAGCTGCATCTCGAAACTGCATGCCGTCGATGGCCCCCGAATCGCCGTAGCCCGAGTAGGCCGCTTCGACATTGGCGACCCGGTGCTGTACGAGCCGGGGGATGATCTTGCTGCGCAGCCGCTTCTTGGCGTTGTCCATGCGGGCCTGCTCGGTCTGGTGGAAGTGGGCAAGGAGCAGTCGGACGTTCTCGCTCACCTGCTCGTCGCCGGAATCTGTCTCTGCGGTCATGTGGTTGGCCCTTGGGGGTGCTAGTTGCCCTGCCGGATCTGCTCGCCGGACTGGGCTTGAGCGTAGAACTCGGGCTGTAGGCTCTCGTTGCCGGTGACGCCCAGCGCACGCTCCAGATCCCGGGTGGCGTCCCTGCACGAACCTCCGGTGAAGCCGGTGGTCTTGATGTTGGTGGCGCCTTCGGGGCTGACGGTGATCTCGATGGTCTTCTCGCTCATGCCGCACCTCCCACGCGAACGGTGACCTTGATCGAGCCGTCCTGCAGGCTGGTTTCCGTGACCGAGTGGCCCTTCTTCCGGGCCTCGATCTTGGCCTTCTCGACAGCGTAGGCCTGCAGAAACGAGTTCAGGTGCTTCTGTTCGCCCCAGTGGCCGCCGTAGTTGTCGTAGGAGAGTTGGCCGGTCTGAAGGCTGCACACGACCGGGTATGACCAGCCGGGAAGTTGGATGCAGAGGCCTGTTGCCGTCGCGCTGAAGAGCCGGACGGTCTTGTGTTCTGGGGTGGGAATCTGGAGGCGGACGCAGGCGGCTTTCACGGCTGCTTCGTCGCGTACCTCTGTCTTGATCTCGACGATGTGGCTCAAGGCCGGGGTCTCCTGTTGAGGGATGTGATGTGGGTATTCACTGCGGCTCACCTTTCGGCGGCTCTTTCTCGCTCGGCTGCTCCTCCGGCTGCTCGTCGTCGTCCGCGTGGTAGGAGTCCTCGACAGCCTGCTCGATCTCTTCCTTGGTCAGCCGCAGGTTCTTGGCACGCTCCAGCAAGCCCGGGTCCCAATACACGCTCTTCACGTTGGGCTGGGTGAGCAGGTACTCGGTGAGCAAACCGTCTTCTGGTCGGGGCCGCATCATGAGCCGGACGCCCCTGATGACCGCCCAGACGACGATGCCGACGACGCCAAGCGGAGCAAGAACCAGTAGCACCTGCGCGATGGCATGCTCACGGCGGGCGGCTTCGATGTCCTTTCGGCGATCTACCAGAACTTCAGCCCGCTCTCTGGCAGCGTCGTCATGCCGTTCGGCTGCCAACGCACGCTCCCGGTCGATGCTTTGGCGTTCTTGGGAAAGCGTGGTCTCTAGTTCAGCGAAGACTGTGTTTTGCTCGGCCTGTTCTCGGCGGGCATCTTCGGCGATCCGGTTGGCTTCCCGGAGGGCCTTGAGTTCGTCCTTGTTGCAGCCGGTGAAGCAGCCCAGCAGGACAGCCAGCAGCAGGAGCCAGATGTGTTCAGCGACGAAACGAACGGGGCTTGGCATGGTTGTGTTCTCCGGTGGTTCGGTACGTGTTCAGGGCGGCCAGCAGCCTCGCGGCGACTTGTTGAGCGGCCCGGCGAAGCCTGACCTCCCGCGCACAGAGCAGGAGCAGGCCGCAGGTGATCGATGAAATGACAGCGAAAGCGAAGGTCATGGTGTTTCCTTGTGAATGGTGTGGTGGGTACTCAGTTCCGGCACGAGAGTTCAGCGAGATCTACTGCGAGCCACTGGTTACCCGCGAAGTCGTAGAACTCGACCTCGCGAAATAGGGCAGTCGGAACGGGCGTGGGAGTGAATCGCCACGTGTCGGGATCACTGCCGAGTTCGAGGCCCGCCAAGAACAAGCCCGTGTATGCCTGTAGGGATGTGCCAGCGATCTTGGGAAGTTGCTGGATGCCGTAGGGCGCACAGGCTCCCGGCACCGTGATCCTGACCAAGCCGTTCTGAACCTTGGCCGTGATGAGTTGGCCGTGCTTGCCAGCGACGGGGGATTTGGTCGCCGTAGGCTCCCACTCGGGACTGGTCGAGAACCACGCGACTGGCTTCTCGCTGGCCGGGACATGGGCGGTGCTGGGCTTGATGGCGCCCGAGTTGATGATCTGTTTGAGTTTCAGGCCCGTGGTGTAGTGGAAAACGACGGGCGGATCGGGGCCGGTGAATGAGGGCGGCGGGACAGGGATCAGGACGTGGATCTGCATGCAGGTTCTCCAGATGAGCGCAGACGGGGAGCGCAGGCGAGGGACAGGGAAGAAGCCACTGTAAGAAGTCAGCGGCCAGAAGAGCCCGAGCGCAGACGGCTGAGGGCTATTTTGCGCTCAATGAATATGCCGGGGATTTGGCGAGAATTTAGCCAACTGGGCCTATGCCTTGCCGGAGGCCGGGCATTCAAACCGAGAGTCAAAGAGCGGCTCCGAGGCAGCGCAACTTGGGTACTCCTCGCCCTCTTCCTTGCCAGCGTCGGGATCTACATACGGCTCGACGCCCTTGGTTTTGCAGGACGGGCATTTCACTGTCTTGGCTTGCACGTTCGCCGAGACAGCCTGATGGCACGCCCGGCATATGCACGGCGCCAGCCATTTGCCCCGAGGGTCACGCATGCCGACGCCTACTGGCAGGCCTTTGGCAGCGTATCCGCACGGACAACGACCAGAGACAGCGAAGCCCATGTGGCGGGACCCTTCAGAAAACAGTCCGTATCAGCACGAAGCCGCTCAGCCCCAAGCGGCGACTCATTGTTAACAAGTCGGCCGATACCCGGGGTTGGTAAATTTTCTCCAACTGGGGGCCGCAAAACTCTAGGAAAAAACCGGGGGCAAAAAAGCGGTCCGGGGGTGGTTTTGAGCCGCCCGCCGAAGGCATGAAAGTGGGTTTTGCGCCGAGATACGAGGTTTCCGGCCTGCCCCAAGGGTTCGAGGCTGGCCAAAGAAGCAGGGGCCGTCCAAATAAACCGGCTGTGGTCGGGGGGCATATGTACCGCCCAATCCCAGCCCGCCATTCATATCTTTGGAAATCGCCCGCCGGATCTCGCCTTGGGCTTGGCCAGCAGTTCCAATTTCAGCCGCCGGGGCAGTTTCTTGATCGCCGCCTCACGTTTCAGTGCGCTGGATTTGGACGGCTGGGGCTCGGTGTAGGCCAAGGCTACCGGAAGGTGGCTCCGGGTGTAGCGGGATGCCTTGCCGGCAGCGTGGGCCTTCAGCCGCTTGGTCAGGTCGTTGGTGATCCCGGTGTAGAGCGAGCCGTCGGAGCAGCGCAGGAGGTAGACGAGCCAGCGGGGGTTCGAGGCGCGGCGTGGGGTAGGGAAGGGCATCGGCGAGATGGTCGTTCATGCCCGCAGAGGTCGATCTTCGGAGCCGTGCAAGAGGCAGAAGTCGCAAGGACCGAGCCAGCGGTTGTCGCGACAACCGCACATTAGGACGACCAAGGATTTCCAAGGACTTACGACGAATTATTTGAACGATCAGGTGACGCCCAAATCTTCATCTCGCCCGGGAAAAACAGCCTTTTCAGTGTCGTTGACCGCTTTCCTTATGAGTCCCCTGCTCGTGGGTCTGGGTCTTCACGAACGCCCATGGACTGACGGGCAACGAGCCTGAATCGTCGACACCGCTTCACGGCGTCGCGAGCCTGCTCTCTCGAGGAGGACTCGCCGGGGTAGCGATAGGCCACTGCGAAGTCGGACAGGTACGCACAGTCGGCCCGAAAGACTTCCCAAAGCGGCTCACACGCGAGGACGCGGTCCAGCAGAGCGACCAGATCGTGCAGCCTTCCCGCCTCGAAGTCAGCCTCACACAGTCGTGCCTTGAGATACTTCTCGACGCACTGCTGTGCATGAAAGCACACTACATCGAATGCCGGATGCTTTCGCACGCGCGATTCCCGCGTCATGACGGCGAAGTCGCTCTCAGCTTTGTCGATCCACTCAGCGGTCAGCGGCTTCATATAGCAGCTTTCCGTGTTGCAAGATGCCACCGATGAAGGGATCGCCGATCGCGAGCCGTCGCTCGATCGACTCGGGCGTGCGGACAAGTAAATCGACCGGGAAAGGCGGACGGATCGCAAGTCGGATCGCCACCGACTCGTCCACGGGATTCCGCTTCGTCGGCATGATCACGAGCAGGTCGACATCGGAATCCACGCCCGCGCGGCCCTCGGCATGCGAACCGAAGAGGATGACTCGTTCGGGATTGAACTGCCGTCCAATACGAAGGCCAACCTCTTCAATCGTGTCCATGGAAACCATGACGCTATTCTCCGAGGAATGACACCGGCGATCAACCGAGAAACAAAGGTAGGCCCGGTGTGATTCGAACACACGACCAAGGGATTATGAGTCCCCTGCTCTAACCGCTGAGCTACGGGCCCGAACGACCACGATTCTAGCGGGGAACCGGCTGGCGTTTGCTGGGCTTTTTTCGCCTGTCGCAGCGGCGGACAATGGCCGCATGACGGCGCCTATTCACCCTCCGCTCGTACAGCGGCTGCTCGAGCCGGGGGCATATCCACATCCGACCGATGGGATCCGCCTCGTCGAGACCCACATCTCGTGGGTGTTTATCACCGGCCCGTTCGCCTACAAGGTGAAGAAGCCGGTGGACTTCGGGTTCCTCAACTTCACGACGCTCGAGCGCCGCCGTGGCTTCTGCGAGGCCGAGGTGCAGATCAGCGGCCGGTTCGCTCCCGAGATCTACCTCGCCGCCGTGCCGATCACGGGGTCGGCCGACGAGCCGCGGGTGGAGGGCGCTGGGCCGCCAATCGAGTGGGCGGTGAAGCTCGTGCAGTTCGACGAGGCCGAGCGGCTCGACAACCTGTTCGCCGCCGGCCGGCTTACGGCGGGTGACTGCGAGCGGCTCGGGGCCGAGATTGCTCGGGTCGAAGAGTCGCTTGCCGTGGCCGATACCAGTTCGGGCTGGGGCACCGCTGCCCAGGTGCGGTCGGCCGTCGCGACGATCTGCGCGCGTCTGCGCGATGCGCGGCCCGATACCGCGGGCCGTATCGTTGGGTTGGAGAGTTGGATTGCCCACATGCTCGACGCAGCGGAGCGGACGGTCGCCGCGCGGCTCGCCGGCGGCCGCGTGCGGGAGTGTCACGGCGACCTGCATCTGGCCAATATCGTGCTTCATGGTGGACGCATGATGGCCTTCGACGCCATCGAGTTCAGCCCGGAGTTGCGCTGGATCGACGTGGCGAGCGACGTCGCCTTTCTGGCGATGGATCTGCGGTCGCGCGGCCGGCCCGATCTCGCCGCGCATGTGGTCAGTAGCTGGATGGAGACGGCGAATGACCATGCCGCCGCCACCGTGATGCCGATCTACGAGGTCTATCGGGCCGTGGTGCGGGCCGGTGTGGCGGCGCTCCGTGGCGACCGCGACGCGCAGCCGGGCTCGGCCCGCACGGAGACCGATCGGTATCTCGATCTGGCCGAGCGGCTGACCCGTCGCGACCGGCCGCGGCTCTTCGCCACCTGCGGCGTGTCGGGTAGCGGCAAGACGACGCTCGCGGCGGATGTGATCGGCGCGTGCAATGCCGTGCGGCTGCGGAGCGACGTGGAGCGGAAGCGGCTGGCGGGGATGCAGCCGACCGAGCGACCAGCAGACGCGGCGCATGAGGAGGCGCTCTATGGCGCTGCGGCGTCGCGGCGGGTGTATGAACGGCTGGCTGTGGTTGCCCGGGGGCTTCTGGAGGCGGGTACGAGCGTCGTGATCGATGCCGCCTGCAATCGCCGCTGGCAGCGAGAGATCCTTGCGGCGACAACGCGGGACTGCGGCGTGCCGGTCGTGTGGCTCGACTTCGACATGCCGGCCGACGCCGTGCTCGCCCGCGTGGCGGCTCGGGCTGCGGCGGGCACCGACGCATCGGATGCATCGATCGACGTGGTGCGGGCGCAGCTGGCCGAACGCGAGCCGATCACGGCGGCGGAGTTGGTTGCCGCTGGGGCGGGCGAGCCGCCGAGGCGGGTACGGGTGACGGAGCGGGAGCTCGGTGATTCCGGGTTCGTGGAGCGGTTGTAGGGTCGTGGGGCCGAGTGAGCCCGTCACTCCTTCGTAGGCCCGTCATTCCGTGACGGGCTGCCCGTTGCGGAGCAACAGGCCTACTTTGCCGGCTCGCCGGCGCTCTTGAGCAGGCGGAAGAGGTCGCTGTCGGTGGTGAGAATCAGCGTCGCATCGCGGCCGAGTGTTTCCTTGTAGGTGTCGAGCGTCTTCATGAAGGCGTAGAAGTCGGCCGCCCGCGGGCTCGCCGTATACGCCTTCGCGTAGATCTCCGAGGCCAGGGCGTCTGCCTTGCCCTTGATCTCTTGCACCTTGCGGTAGGCGTCGGACTGGATTCGCTGGAGATCTTTGTCCTTCTTGCCCTCGATCTTCGCCGCCTCGCCCGCACCCTCCGACCGGAACCGCTCGGCGATCTGCAGTCGCTCGGAGATCATGCGGTCGTAGATCTTCTCGATCACGCCAGCCTTGTAGTTGATACGCTTCACCCGCACGTCGAGCAGCTCGATGCCCCAGATGCCGACCTTTTGGGTCGCCGCGGCAAGAATCTCCTTCTCGAGCGCCTCGCGGCCGAACCTGATCGGCGGCAGCGTGCCGACGGCGGCGCCGGCCTCGACGAGGACGGCATCCTGCTCCGGCGTGCGGCTCTTGTCGCTCCGCACCAGTTCGATGAGGTCGTGACGGGCCACGACGTTGCGGGTCTCGCTGCCGATGATGTCGTCGAGCCGGGAGAGCGCACTCCGCTCGTCCCGCAGGCTCTGGAAATACTTGAGCGGATCGGCGATCCGCCAACGGGCGAACGTGTCCACCACGACGTACAGCTTGTCACGGGTCGTCATCTCCCCCGCAGGGCCGTCCCATTCGAGGATTCGCTTCTCGAACCGATTGGCCGTCTGCACGAACGGCAGCTTGAAGTGAAGGCCGGCGCCGCTCGTGTCGTCGGTGGCGTTGATCGGCTCACCCACGGGCCGGCCGAACTGCGTGAGCACGACCTGCTCCCGCTCGTCCACCGTGTAGGCACAGCCGAAGACGGCGATCGCGACCGCTACGGCCAGGAACCCGCCCAGCGGTGAGACGACCCAATCGGCCAGCCGCCGGAGGAACTGCAGCACGGGATGATTGATCGGCAACGGGCTCATCGCGCGTCCTCCTGTCGGCCCGCGGCCGAGGCTGGATCGAGCTGCCGCAGATTCATCAGCGGCAAAAACTGCTTGGCATCGGCATCGAGGATCACCTTGCCGCCGATCTGCGGCAGCACCTCGCCGATCGTCTCCAGGTAGAGCCGCTGCCGGGTGACCTCCGGGGCCTTTTCGTATTGTTCGAGCAGGGCCTTGAATCGGGCGACGTCGCCCTCGGCCTCGTTGACCCGCTTGAGGGCATAGCCCTCTGCCTCGCGGAGCTTCTTGTCGGCCTCACCGCTGGCGCGGGGCACGACCTTGTTGTATTCACCGTTGGCCTGGTTGATCATCTGCTCCCGCTCCTGCTGGGCGCGATTGACCTCCTCGAACGACCGCTGGACTGCCTTGGGCGGATGCACGTTCTTGAGCTGCACCTGCTGCACCCGCAGCCCCATGTGGAGCTGTTGAACCAGCGCCGTGAGCTCGGCGATCGCCTCGTTCTCGATCCCCTGCCGGCCGATCGTGAGCACCTCGTCCACGGTGCGGTCGCCCACAACCTCCCGCATCACGCTTTCGGAGAGGTCGCGGAGCGTGGGGCCGGGCTCGCGGTGGTTGAAGAGATACTGCTCGGGATCGTCGATCTCGTATTGCACCACCCACTCAACATGGGCCGCGTTGAGATCGCCCGTGACCATGTCGCTCTCCTGCTCCTGTTCGAAGGAGGCCTGGTCCGGGTGCTGCGCGCCGGGTGTGCCGAAGCCGAACTCCATCTTCAGCTGCCGCTTCACCGGGAGGATCGTGACGGTGTCGATCCCGAAGGGGAGCTTGAACCGGAGGCCCGGGCCGACGGTGCCGATGAACCGCCCGAACCGCTGCACCACGCCCACGCTCTCGGGGCCGACGGTGTAGACGCCGCGGGCCAAGCCGGCGAGCAGCATCACGGCGAGTGCCGCGCCGATCGCCCAGCGGATGGGCAGGCCGCCGGCCGGGAGTTGCGGCGGTCGCTGGCGGCGGAAGGATTCGGAGAAGTCGGTCATCGTGCCGGGGTTCCTGGAGAATGGACCCTCCAGTGATACCCTCGGCCCGAACGAGAGTCGAATCGATGTCGGGGCTACTTGCCCCGGGCCTTTTCGATCAGGAATTCCACCAGTTCCTGGCAGTGGAAGAAGCCTTCCCAGAAGGAGTGGCCCTGGCCCTTGGCGATGATGAGGTTCACGAGGTCGCCCTTGCCCACCGCTTCGTACCGCTTTTTCAGCTCGGCCGCGTTGGGCCCGAGCGGCACGAGCGTGTCGTCGTCGCCGTGAATGATGCAGAACGGCACGCCACCCTTCGCGGCCACGTCGATCCGCTCGACCGGGCAGAGTTCACCGACCCGTGCGAGCAGTTCGTCCGGCGTCAGCCCATACGCAGGCGCGGCCTTCGCCACGCCCGGATACGTCCGCCAATCATAGACGGGATAGATGCCGCCGACGCCGGCGGTGAGGTCGGGATGCGCGATCGCCCAGGCACTCGCCCAGAGGCCGCCCCGGCTCCGGCCGAGCAGGGCCGGCTTTTTGGAATAGCCGCGGCGAACCATCTCGGCATGCAGTGCCTCGGCCGCCTTCAGCCCCTCGGGGCTCCCGTACGACTCGCCCGTGTCGATACCCGCCACAGCGATGCCGGCCTGAGTGAACTGCTCGTGCATCCACTGCTCGGCCTTGTCGGGATACGAAGGAAGCGTGGGCGAATACAGGATCCAAGGCTTCGCGGCGGGCTGCTGCCCGGGGATCGCGGCGGGCGCGAGAATGAACGCCGTGCGGCCCGCGACGGTGAACACCTCGCCGGGCAGGATCAGCTGTTTCGCGGGCTGCGGCGCCGGAGTGGCTGCCGGCTCCACGCCCGAGGCGACGTGGTGGAAAACGGTCGCCCACGCGACCGCGAACGCCAGGCGGAGGAGGCTTCGTGGTTTCATGCGTGGGAGTTTATCGTGGTGCTCCATGTGGCACCATCGCCGACATCGACCACCAGACGATCCAGGTGCGGAGCACGCGGGCTGAACGCCGCCTGGAAAACAGCTACGATACGGCCGGTTGGCAGCCTTGCATTCACCAACGATCAGGGAGCAGTCCATGAGTCGGAAGCGAGAGCCTCGCGCGGGCCTCATCTCGCGGCGGGGATTTTTGGGCCGCACGGCGGCGGCGGGTGCGGCAGCAGCGGCGCCCATGATCATTCCGTCGTCAGCCCTCGGCCTCGATGGCGCGGTGCCGCCGAGCGAGCGAGTGGTCGTCGGTGGAATCGGCATCGGCAACCGCGGCACCTACGACTTGAGCTGCTTCCTCCAGCAGCCAGACGTGCAGTTCGCGGCGATCTGCGACGTGAAGGAGGCCCGCCGGCTCGCCGTGAAGAAGACGGCCGACGAGCATCACGGCAATAAGAACTGCGAGATGTACGGTGACTTCCGCGAGTTGCTCGACCGCGGCGACATCGACGCCGTGCTCATCGCCACTGGCCCCAACTGGCACGGCCTGATGGCGATGCTCGCGGCCAAGGCGGGCAAGGACATCTACTGCGAGAAGCCCTGCACGAAGAACATCGCCGAGACGCTCGTCCATCGCGACACGATGCGGCGGTGCGGCACCGTCTTCCAGGCGGGCACGCAACGGCGAAATCTGCCGCACTTCGCGTTCGCCTGCGAGCTCGCCCGCACCGGCCGGCTCGGCAAGGTGAAGCGGGTCTACGCCCATCCGGCCGGCATGAAGGCCATAACGAGCGGCTGGCTGCCCGAGGAGCCGCTGCCGAATCCGAAGCAGGATGATTGGGATCTCTACCTGGGCCCGGCGGCCTGGCGACCGTTCAATGCCAAGACGATGAAGGACGGCTTCAACTTCGAGAAGGGGGGCGGCCTCGTCGGTGGTGGCGTGCTCGAGTGGGGCTCGCACTGCGTCGATCTCTGCCAGTGGGCCGTGAACGACCGGCCACCGCCGGTGCTCTACAACCCGCCCAAGGATGGCGAGCTTGTCACCCGCTACGACGACGGCACGGAACTCATCTTCCGTGAGAAGGGATGGATCCCGCTCGGCTCGTGCCCCGTGCGGTTCGAGGGGGAGACGGGCTGGGTGGAGGCCGGCGACTCGGGCAAGCTCGTGTTGAGTTCGCCGGAACTGCTGGCTGGCCGGACGGTCGAGGAGATCGGCGGCTATCCAGCGACCTTCCACGTCCGCGACTTCCTCGACTGCGTGAAGACGCGGGGCAAGCCGAAGGGCAATGCCGACGCGGCCTGCAACGCGCATCTCGCCTGCCACGCCGCCAACATCGCCCTGTTCCTCGGTCGGCCGGTGAAGCTCGATCTGGCCAGCTATCGCTTCATCGACGACGACGCGGCCAACCGCCTGCGGTCGGAAGCCCTCCGCGAGCCCTGGCGGCTGTAACCAACGGCTGTGCTCACAAAGCCCCGGGCGGAAGCCTGGGGACACGTCCTTCTTTCCCAAGTTCCCCGGAGTTCGATCGATGTCCATGCAGCGACACCTGGCCGCGGCGGCGGCCGTGGTCCTTCTTCTGGCTTCGACGCGGGCCGGCACCGCACAGCAGCCGGCCGCTCCGAGCGAGTCGGCGCTGATCGCCGTGCTCCGCTCCGACAAGCCCGAGGCCGAGAAGGCGATCACCTGTAAGCAGCTCGCCATCTACGGTTCCGCAGCGGCCGTGCCCGACCTCGCGGCCCTGCTCGCCAACGAGCGGCTCGCCTCGTGGGCGCGGATCGCGATCGAGGCGATTCCCGGGGCTGAAGCCGACGCCGCCCTGCGCAAGGCGGCGGAGACGCTCTCCGGTTCGCTGCGGATCGGAGCGATCAACTCGCTGGGCGTGCGGCGGGATGCCGGCGCGGTGTCGCTGCTCTCGGGCCTGCTGAAGGACGCGAATTCGGCCGTCACCGCCGCGGCGGCCGCGGCGCTCGGCTCGATCGGCACGCCGGAGGCCGGCAGGCACCTCGCCGGGGCGCTCGCCGCCAGCCAGACCCCCGCGGGGCGCGATGCCGTGGCACAGGCGTGCATCGTGTGTGCCGAGCGGCTGCATGCCGCCGGCGCGCTCGGCGAAGCGACGGCGATCTATGATGCGGTGCGGATGGCCGACGTGTCGGAACAACGGCGGGCGGAGGCGATTCGCGGCGCGATCCTCGTCCGCGGGGCCGACGGGATTCCACTCCTCGTGGAGACGCTTCGGTCGCCCGTGCAGCGGATCGCCAACATGGGCCTGTTCACCGCCCGCGAACTGGGCCGCGGTGATGTGCCGAACGCGGTCGTGGCGGAGCGGGTCGATCGCGTGCTCATCGACGAAGTGCTGGCCGGGAAGGCCGGCGGACCGGCCGCCGCGCGTGCCGAACTGGTGATCGACGTGCTGGCCGAACGAAACGCCGGCCGCAGCTCCGACGCCGTGCAGCAGGCGTTGCTCGCGGCGGCGGCGTCGGGTCCGAAGTCCGTCCGCCTGGCGGCCGTGACCGCGTTGGGCAAGACGGGAAGCGCCGCCGTCGTCGGGCCGCTTCTCGCGGTCGCAACGGACTCGGATCCGGGCTTCGCAGCGGTGGCCCGCGAGGCAATCGCGGCATTGCCCGGCGTTGAAGTGGATGCCGAGATCAAGCGGCGGCTGACGAACCCTGATGTAAAGCTGCTGCCCGTGCTGGTGGGCATCACGGCGGATCGGCGGATCGCCGCCCTGCCGGAGATCATGGGCCTCGTGGCGAGCAGTGATCCGGCGATCCGGGGCGTCGCCTTCGAGGCCTTGGGCAACGTCGTCGATCTTGGCGATCTCGGCGTGCTCGTCGAGCAGGCCGTCGCGCCCCGCAACCCGGCCGATGCCGAGGCCGCACGGAAGGCGCTCAAGCAGGCGGCGGTGCGGATGCCCGACCGCGAGGCCTGCGCCGACAAGCTGGCCGCGGCGGTGGCGGCGGCGCCGGCCGACGTGAAGATCATGCTCCTCGACATCCTCGGTGAGGTCGGCGGCACGCGGGCGCTCGCCGCCATGGCCGCCGCCGGGAAGTCGAAGGACGAGCCGCTCGAGGATGCGGCCACGCGGCTGCTCGGCAAGTGGATGACGGCCGATGCCGGGCCCGTGCTCCTCGACCTGGCGAAGCCCGATACCGGCTGCCGCTTTGCCACCCGCGCGCTGCGGGGCTATCTACGGATCCCGCGGCAGTTCGCGCTGCCCGACACCGAGCGGGCGGAGATGTGCCGCCAGGCGTTGGCCGTGGCCACGGAGGACGTGGACCGTACGGCGATCTTCGACATCCTCGCCCGCTATCCGAGTGCGGCGACGCTGGCCGTCGCCACCGAGGCGGCCGCGACGCCGGAACTCGCCGAAAAGGCACGGGCCGCAGTGGCGAAGATCAGCGAGAAGCTGCCCTGGCTCGTGTTCACCGGCGGCGAGGGGCCCGGCACGGGCAAGCACGTGGTGCTCGTCAGCGGCGACGAGGAATACCGCAGCGAGGAGGCGCTCGTGCAACTGGCGAAGATTCTCGCGACGCACCATGGCTTCACCTGCACGGTGCTGTTCGCGATCGATCCGAAGACGGGTGAGATCTCGCCGAACACCGGCACCAACATCCCGGGGCTGGAGGCCCTGCGGAAGGCCGACCTGATGGTCATCGCGACGCGGTTCCGCAACCTGTCAGACGAGCAGATGAAAGAGATCGACGCCTACCTCCGGGCGGGCAAGCCTGTGATCGGTATGCGAACGGCGACGCACGCGTTCAACATCCCCAAAGACCGGGCCTACGCTCATTACGGCAACGGCTACGCCGGCCCCAAGGCGGAGTGGGCCGACGGTTTCGGCCGCGCCGTGCTGGGCGAGAAATGGATCAACCATCACGGCGAACATGGCGAGGAGAGCACCCGCGGCCTGATCGCCCCCGGCGCCAAGGATCATCCGATCCTGCGTGGCATCACCGATGGCGACATCTGGGGCCCGACCGATGTGTATGGCGTGCGGCTGCCGCTCCCGGGCGACTCGCAGCCGCTCGTGCTCGGCGAGGTACGTGAGGGCATGACGCCCGATGCGGCCGTCGTGACCGGCGAAGACACCAAGAAGAACGAGCCGATGATGCCGGTGGCCTGGACGAAGACGTATGCAGTCGAGGGAGGGCCGAGGGGCCGCGTGTTCACCACGACCATGGGCTCGTCCACGGATCTCGTGTCGGAGGGCATGCGGCGGCTGCTCGTGAACGCCTGCTACTGGGCGACGGGCCTCGAGGCCGGGATCCCCGCGAAGTCGGTCGTCGCCATCGTGGGCACCTTCGAGCCGACGCCGTTCGGCTTCGGCCTGGCCAAGCCCGGCCTCAAGCCGGCCAATCTACGGTGAGTTGCCTGCCACCATAGAATCCCACTCCACCCCGCTTTCCGAAGAGGCCATTCGATGCTCGCCCCCGCGCCTCGCGATCCCGCCGCCGAACGGCTCACCGAGGCGGCCCGGTTTCACGACTACCGCTACGCATCGAACCCGATCGCCGACGGCACGCTGCCGGCGATCCCCGGCGCCCGGTTCGCCGCGGCCCTCCACGAGCAGGGCATCACCCGCACGCTCCCACTCGACATCAGCAGTGTGCTCGCCTGTCCGGGGCCGGCCACCACGCCCGGCCTGTGTGCCAACTTCGTCCACGTGTGCGACGGCGAGGCACATATCACCGATGCCAACGCCACGAGCCAGTTGTTCTTCGTGATGCGGGGAACAGGCAGCAGCCGCATCGATGGCCAGGCCGACTTCGAGTGGCAGGCGGGTGACCTCTTCACGCTGCCGGCTCACAGCCGGGCGCTGCACGCTGCCACGGCCGACGCGGCACTTTACTGGGTGCACGACGAGCCGCTCCTGCGGTATCTCGGCGTGACCGCCATGCAGCGGCAGTTTCCGCCGACGCTCTACAAGCGTGACGAGATCCACAAGGCGCTCGAGGCCGTGATCCGCGATCCGTCAAGCGCAACGGCCAATCGCGTGAGCATCCTGCTCGGAAGTCGTGTGTTTCCGCAGACGATGACAATCACGCACGTGCTGTGGGCGATGTTCGGCATCCTGCCGGTGAACGCGGTGCAGGCGCCGCACCGCCACCAGTCGGTGGCGGTCGATCTCGTCGTGAATGCCAAGCCGGGCTGCTACACGATGGTGGGCCGGTCGCTGGGGCCGGACGGCCGGATCAAGGATGGCGAACGGTTCGACTGGGAGCCGCACGGCGTATTTATCACGCCGCCGGGTTTCTGGCATTCCCACCACAACGAGTCGGGCCACCCGGCCCACATCCTCCCGATCCAGGACGCGGGGCTCCACACCCACCTGCGGACGCTCGACATCCGGTTCGCCAAGGCCGGGGCCGGAGGGGCCGAGGTGGTGGAGAACGCGGGGTAGGGAACACGGCTGCGAACCAACCCCCGTCTGCCGCCGTACTAGAACCAACCTCGGTCTGCCGCCGTACCAACGGCAGAACCCGGCTGATCGCTACAGATTCGCCCGTTTCCCTCACCGGCATCGGCCGATTCGTTGCCCCCCCCTAAACAGCGTGCTAGCCTCGATTGGATCCTTCCATCTTCGTTGGGCACGTCCCCCGACCTTCATCAAGGCGATTCCATGCGTCGCACCCCCCGGTTGGCCTCGGTTCGAAGTCTGTTTGAGCGGCGCAAGGCAGCGCAGACGATGGTTCGGCGCGGCCGCCGATCAGCACCCGGCCATCTGGAGCGACTGGAAGAGCGCCGCGTGATGGCGTTTGATCTCGTCGCGGCCTACGCCCAGAGCGACGCCCCCTTCTTCGTCCAAGGACAATCGGCCCAGTCGCTCGTCGAGGCTCCGCAGCAGATCACGCTGCGGTTCAGTCCGGGCGTGACGATCGACGCCAGTTCGCTGTCGAGCCCCGGCGCCATCACGCTCAAGAACAGCATCGGCCAGACGATCGAATTCGGCAGCGTCACCGTCGACGACGCGCCAAACGAAAACCAGGTCATCGTCCGGTTCAAGGAAACGCTGCTCGACGACACCTACCAGATCATCGTCGGCAGCGGGCTCCGCTCGACGCCCGCAGTCGGTGGAGGGGCGTTCGACACGGCTCGGCCAACGACGCTCCCCGTCCGTCTCCAGCTCGGGGCGTTCGTCACGGCCGTCGTTCCGCAGCCGGTCAGTCGCGGCCCGCTCAACGTCATCTCCCAGGACCGCAACAGCGTCGTCGTCTACTTCAACACCGACGACCCTCTCCTCGAGGCGTCGGCGGAGACGGCCAACAACTACCGGCTGATCGAGACTGATCCTGCAACGGGGGCAGAGACCGCCGTCGCCGTGCCGACTGGCGTGTCGTACGACGCGACCACCGGCAAGGCGGTGCTGACCTTCGCCGCCGGGGCGATCCAGAACGACAAGCTCTATCGCCTCAAGATCGGCGACTCGGCGGAACGCACCGACACCCTCGCCACGGCCGTCAACGTCGGATCCATCTTCAGCCAGCCGAACCCCGCGACGCCGGCGTTCTCCACGCTCGGCTTTCTCGGCGACTCGGCGGCGGGGGCGAACGACGTCGACCTCTACCGGGTCCAGCTCGCGCTCGGCGGAACGCTCAACGTCACGGTCGCGCCGGCCGCCGGCCCGCTCCTCCTTCGGCTCTTCGACCAGGCCGGCGCGGAGATCACCGCCGGCGTCGTGACGACTCCCACGAGCCTCGCCTACACCGGTGCCGCCGGCAGCTACTACATCGGCGTCTCGGCCACGGGCAACGGGGCCTACAACCCAGTCACCGGCGGCAATGCGACCGGCGGCGCGGGGGGCGGTTCCTATCGGCTCTCGATCACCTCGAACGTCGCGGTTCCCGCCAGTGATGCCAACTCCAGTTTCGCCACGGCCACGCTGCTCGGCACGCTCGGGGCGGCGGGGCTCAACGTCAGCGCGGCGATCAGCGTCCAGCCGACCGTCGCGACGCCCGTCGGCAATCTGCAGTTCCCGACGCAGCCCGGCTCGATCGACGAGCCCGGGCATCGCGACATTCCCACCGATAGCGGGAACCATGGCAGTCCAACCTTCGCGGGCCTGGAGAACGCAGCCGCGATCGCGACCAGGTTCTACAACTTCCGGCCCGACTACGGCTTCGATCCGCAGGGCAATCCGCTGACCAACATGATCACGGAGACCCAGAAGCAGCGGGCCCGTGAAATCTTCGAGATCTTCAGCCTCTACACGGGCGTCCGCTTCATCGAGACCGCCAATGAGGGGCTCACGGTCGTCACCGGCGACCTGCGGGCGAATAGCCCGGAGATCTCGACGGCACCGGCCGGCCTGGCCGGAGCCAGTGCCATCATGGACGCCACCGACGACTGGGGTGAGAGCGAATATGGCGGCAGGTGGTTCGATGTGGCGATGCATGAGATCGGGCACATGCTCGGCCTGGAGCATTCCTACGACCTTCCGTCGATCATGGGAGCGAACCTCCCCGGCGAAGCCGTGTTTCCCGGCGACTACGATCTCATTCACCTGCGGCAGCTCTTTTCGGCGAACGGCTCCGACATCGACGTCTACCGCTTCTCGCTGGCCGAGTCGGGGCGGTTTTCTGCGGAAACGGTCGTGGCCCGCCCCGGCCAGCAGGTCGCCAGCTATCTCGACAGCATGCTCTCGCTCTATCGCGAGGATGCCTCGGGCCGGCGTGAGCTGATCGCCCGCAACGACGACTACTACGGCCGCGATGCGTTCGTGGGGCTCGATCTCGAGGCGGGCGACTACTTCATCGCCGTCACGAGCACGGGGAACTCCCAGTTCGACCCCAACGTGCCCAACTCCGGCGCTGCGGGCCGATCCGATGGCGCCTACGAACTGCGGGCGAGCTTCACGCCGACGAGCGCCGTTGCCAACACCATCATCGATACCGACGGCACGCCGCTCGACGGCGACCGCGATGGCACGGCGGGGGGCGTCTTCAGCTTCTGGTTCAAGACGGCAGCGGATTCCAAGACGGTGTTCGTCGACAAGCTGGCCAATGCCGTCGGGGCCGATGGCACCGCGGCCAAGCCCTACAAGACGATCGCCGCGGCGCTCGCGGCCGTGAACGCGGCCAATGATCCGGGCGCGGGGGGCGTGGCCGGCTCCAAGACGATCGTCCGCATCGTCGGCAACGCCGCGCAAACGCCCTACCTGATCGGCCTCACGCCGTCTGGCCAGCCCCTCGCCGACGGGGCGACGTTCGACGTGCCCGAGGGCGTCACCGTGATGATCGACGAGGGCGCGGTCTTCAAGCTCCGCGCCGCGATCATCGACGTCGGTAGCTCGCAGCCCGGGTCGGTGTCGCGGGCCGGTGCCGCCCTGCAGGTGCTCGGCACGCCGGGGAACAAGGCGATCTTCACCTCCTATCACGACGATTCGATCGGCGGCAACTCCGACGCGACGTTCACTCCGCTCCAAGGGGGGCAATGGGGCGGCATCGTGTTTCGGCAGGACTCCGACGTTGCCTCGCGAAGCGCGTTCGTGAGCACCGTGAGTCAGGCGACGCTGCGGTGGGGCGGCGGGCAGGTGCGGGTCGATTCCCAATTGCAGTCATTCGCCCCCGTGCAGATGGAGAGCGCCCGGCCCACGATCGCATTCAACGAGATCCGCAACAGCGCCGGAGCCGCGATCGCCGCCACGCCCAACAGCTTCGACGATTCGAATGGCCGGGCCGGTCCGGAGGTGCGCGGCAACACGCTGCTCGACAACTCGACCAACGGCCTGTTCGTGAAGATTCGTACGGAGAACGGCCAGCCGCTCGATCGGCTCGACGTGTCGGCCCGGTTCAAGAGCACCGACATCGTCTACGTCCTCCAGGAAAATCTTCTCATCAACGGCGGGGTGGGAGGCTACGAGCGCGTCGGCGGCGTCGATCGCGCCCGCATGAGCGGTCGCCTCGCGATCGATGCGGGCGTGATCGTGAAGCTGGCCGGATCCCGCATCGAGCTCGAGCGTGGGCCGTCACAGTTGATCGCCGAAGGCACTGCCGGCGACCGCGTCATCTTCACGAGCCTTGCCGACAGGCGGTTCGGTGCCGGCGGCACGTTCGACACCAACGGCAACCTTCCCGACGTGGCCGCCGCCGGCGACTGGGGCGGGATCGTGCTCAATGCGGCGAGCCGGGCGAGCATCGACAACGCCTACATCGCCTTCGGTGGTGGCGTGACGCCCATCGCGGGTGGGACGGCCGTGTTCAACGTGATCGAGTCGCATCAGGGCGACCTGCGGCTCGCCAACAGCCGGATCGAGCGCAACGCCTCGGGTGCCACGGTCTTCGTCCGCGGCGCCCAGCCGATCATCATCGGCAACGACTTCCGTGCCAACGCCGGCGCGGTCGTGAGCATCAACGCCAATTCCCTCTCCGACGTCCGGCGGCCCGATGCCGGCCGGAGCACCGGCCCGATCGGCCGTGACGCCCGCTTCGACGACAACCTCGGACCCCTCGTCCGTGACAATCGCCTGAATTATGTCGCCGGTCAGGGTGCCATCACGGGTATGCAGGTGCGGGGCGAGGAGATCACCGTCGAGAGCGTCTGGGACGACACCGACATCGTCCACGTGCTCCAGAACGAGATCATCGTCCAGAACTTCCACACGGCCACGGGCATCCGGCTCGTGAGCAAGCCGGATGCGAGCCTGATCGTGAAACTTGCGGGTGCAAATGCAGGGTTCACGGCCGCGGGCTACGGTCTCGACATCAACGATCGGATCGGAGGCACCGTCCAGATCGTCGGCCAGCCGGGCTATCCCGTGGTTCTGACGTCGCTGCGGGATGATTCCATCGGCGCGAGCCTCGATTCGCTCGGCCGGACGGTCAAGGACACCAACAACGACGGCACCGCGACGACGGCCGCCCCAGGTGACTGGCGGAGCCTGGAGTTCCTGCCGCTTTCAAACGACCGCAACGTGGCGATCTACGTCGAGCGGGAAGCCGCATCCACCGGCGGGGTGGAGGTCAACGGCACGATTCCCCTCGCCGACGGGCTCGGCATCCTCGCGCCGAACTTTGCCGCCACCGTCAACGGGATCGCGGGCACGTGGGAGTCGTCCCAGGAGAAGTCCGGCGATGAAAACCGTCGGCTCGGCTTCGAGGTGCACGGCAGCATTTCCGCCGATGATCCGACCGACATCGACATCTATTCGTTCACCGGCTACGCCGGATCCGAAGTCTGGATCGACCTCGACAAGACGGCGTCGGCGCTCGACTCGATGGTGGAACTGCTCGACGCGGCGGGGCGGGTGCTCGCCCGCTCGGCCGACAGCCAGACCGATGGCCTGCTTGCCGCCGCCGTCACCAATCCGCGGGGCCTGCTCCGGCCGGATGGCACGCCCATCGTCCAGAGGTTGCAGCGGGACGCCTGGCGGGGCGAGGACTACTACACGCTCAATCCCAAGGATGCCGGCATGCGGGTCTATCTGCCCGGCACGCTCGGACAGGCGACGCAGTATTTCATCCGGGTGCGCAGCCAGCCCGCCTACGCGACCACCGACACGCAGGCCGCCTACGAAGCCGGCCTGCAGGCCGATCCTGTCACGAATCCTGCTGGTCGAGGCGCCACGAGCGGAGCCTACGAGCTCCGCGTTCGGCTCCGCCAGCGGGACGAAAAGCCGGGTTCGACGGTTCGCTATGCCGACATCCGCTATGCCACGATCGGCATCGACGCGCAGGGGCTGCCGCACAACAGCCCGCTGCTCGGCGAGGCCGCCGAATCAGGGCTTGCCAACGAACTGTTCGCCAACGCCCAATACGTCGGCAACCTGCTCCAGGCCGACCGTAACACGATCAGCATGGCCGGCACCATGGAGGGCGCGGGCGACGTCGACTGGTATTCCTTCGCACTCAACTACGAGCAGATTCAGAACATTGGCGGTCTGAACGACGGCGGCAAATCCTGGGCGACCGTGTTCGACATCGACTACGGTGACGGCTTCCGCGGCGACCTCACGCTCTCCGTGTTCGATTCGAGCGGCCGCCTCCTGTTCGTGGGCCGCGATTCCAACGTCAGGTCCGACCAGCCCGGCGCCAACCAGGGGAGCGACCTCGACGATCTGTCCCGCGGCTCATTCGGCAAACTCGATCCGTTCATCGGGTCGGTGCAGATGAATGCCGGCAATCCGACCGGCGGCGGTTCGCTGGAGGGGGGCACGCCCCCGACGCCGCCGAATCCCGCGGCGCAGACCCGGTATTACGTCGCCGTTACGAGCAACGAACGGCTGCCGGAGGTGCTTCGCGCCACGTTCAACGGTGGCGCCGCGAACGCGGCGGTCCGACTCGAGCCGGTGACCTCGGTCACGCGGATCGCGGAGGACCACAGTGGCTTCACCGGCTACACGTCGGGAAATGGTGATAAGTCAACCAACGTCGCACCCGTCGATGCGACGCCGCTGTTCAACCTCGCCCGGCTCGAGCTGAACGCCACCCCCTTCACGCTCGCCGACGTCCCGCTGTTCGTGACGACGCCTTCTCGCTTCGTGACGGTCGATGCCTTGCGCGGCGGCGTGGAGACGACGATCCGCCAATGGGTTGGACTCCCGAACTTGGTTGGACTCCCGAACTCCATCAGCGACATCGCGATGCGGAGCGACGGCAGGCTCTACACCTACGACTCGGTCGCCGGGAATGGTGCCACGGCCGGCCGCCTGCAGACGATCGATACGGTGTTGGGCGGCCAGACGCTCGTCGGCAATGACGCCATCCCAAATCCGCCGGCGCCCCCGGCGGACGTACGGTTCCGAGATCTGGACCTCACCCCGCCGCAGTTAGGCGGCAGCACGACGACGTTCCAGCTCACGCAGGGAGGCGTCGCGAATGCCACCGTCGTGCTCGATAGCGTCAACGGCAACGTCAGCTACAGAGTCGATAACAACTTTCCCGGCGCGCCGAACGAGACGATCACCTACACCTGGAACTTCACGTCGGATGCTGCGGGCACGCTGACGTTCACCTATGTGCCCAACGGCGAATTCTTCGACGACTCCGAGCCGACGTCCGGAACCATCACGGAAGCCGGCCTGATCACCGTCGAATGGTCGAGCCCGGTAACGATGTCCAGGGTGACTGCAGCGGTTGACTACCTGTACCGGCCCCCCTTCAACGAGAACCCCAACGCCCTCGCGACCGACTTCGTCGATGCCCTGGCATTCGAGCGGCGCGAACTGAATGGCAATAACGTCGCCTCGTACAACCTCGTCTACTCGGTGCGAGATGGCGAGGAGTCGGTGCTCTATCGTGGCAACCCCGGCTCGGGGGACGCCTCGACCGGACGGCTCGGAGCCATTCAGGTGGACGGCGCCATCGGCGTCGTGACCGGCCTCGCGTTCGTGGGCGACAGTCTGTTCGGCGTCGACACCCTGGGGAACCTCGTCCGCATCACCCTGACTCGCGGCGAGGGCTTTGCTCCGACGGGCATCGACAGTGTCGAGGTGGTGACGACGTTCGCTGGTCCGCCCCGCTTTGCCGGCCTCGCGAACGGTCCGCAGAACCTCGAAGGGGGACGCTTTAGCGACAAGCTCTTCGCCATCGACGACACCGGCCGCCTCTGGTGCTTCGACACCGACGGCAACCAGCAGACGGTGTTCGACAGCGATGACGACGGCGCGGCCGACGCCACGACCATCAATGTCGGGGTCCTTGGGGCCACCGGCCTGGCCTTCTCGCCGCTCGACGTCAATCTCTGGCATCCCACGATGCGCCGGGCCGACGACGCCGGCCACGGGGTGAACGCCTCGACCCTGATCGACGGCACCCGCACCGGCGGGCGGTTATTTTCGCTCGACGGCTACAACGGCGGTGAGTACGACTTCACGAGCGAGACGGTCGGTGGCCAGAGCATGCGATTCGGGCTCGATACCTATGTCCACACGGGTCTGACCCAGTACTGGACCGGTGGCGACGAAAGCGAGTTTGGACAGGCCGGCAGCTCGGCCGACTGGCACGCCGATCTCACGTCGAATCCCGCGATCGGCAACAACTACAACCTGCCCGGCGGCGCCTACGGCAGCCTGACCACCCGCGGTATCGATCTCTCGGCCTATTCGTACACCGACAAGCCCACGCTTTATTTCACCTACTGGCTCGAGACCCAGGGGGCTGGTGAGCATCTCATGCGCGACAGCGCCCGTGTATTCGCCTCGGCGGAGGGTGGCGCGTGGCAACTGCTTGCCACGAACAACCCGATGCAAGGTGATGAGCTGCCCAGCTTCCCCTCGGCCTCCGGCAAGATCTCCACATTCGACAACCAGGACGTTCAGCAACTCTTCGACGGCACGGGTGCCTGGCGGCAGGCACGGATCGACCTCGGGGAGTTCGCGGGCCGATCCAACGTGCGGCTGCGGTTCGATTTCAGCACCGCCGGCGAGTTTGCCAACACGGTCCGGAGGGAGACGTTCCGCACGACCCAAGCGGCCGTCGCCAATCAAACCAGCGTCGTGCTCGATACCGTCGCGAACCTGCTCCCTGGATCCCGCTTCGAGGCCGGCGATACGGTCCCCGCAGGCACGACCATTCTCGGGGTCGATTCGGTGACGAACACCGTCACGCTGTCCAGCGCCGTGTCGTTGCCGGCGGGAAGAGCCGTCAGGATCTACGACTTCGGAGCGCGGCGGACGAAGGAGACATCGGCCACCCAAACGGTGGTAGCTTCCCGCACCGTGACCCTCGCCGATGCGTCGCTCTTGCAGGTGGGCTATCACGTGAGCGGGGCGGGCATTCGGCCGGCGACGACGATCACGGCCATCAATGGAGCCACCATCACGCTCTCTCAACTCGTGAGCGTGACGGCTGGCGATCCGATCAGGTTCACGGCTGTCGTGAACGACATCGTCGGTAGAGCAGGCACGACGGGCTCCTTCAGTGACGCCACTGCCGGTGCGGCCCGGGCGGCGGATCGGGGTGCCAACAACGACTTCGAGGGCTTCTACGTCGACGACGTGATCATCGGCCTCGCCGAACGCGGCGAGATGGTGACCAACGCCCCTGCCGGACAGAACGACTTTTTCTCGCTGAACACGCCGAGCGGAAGCAACGGCGTCCCGCAGCAGGTTCTGCAAGGCCCCTACCAGCTCGAGATTCGCCGTGGCACCGAGTATGCCGCGCAGATCGATGCGTCGACGGCCGGCATGGTCATCCAGCAGACGTTCGACAGCAACGCGGACCTGATCGAGAGCAATGGCGGCGTCCTGCAACCCTGGACTGATTTCAGGGATTTCCAGCCGCTGCACCCCACGGGGGATGCGAACCTGCCCCGTGAGCAGGGGGTGTTCCGTGTCGAAAACAACATCGTGTCCGATGCGGCGACGTTCGGGATCCGCATCGATGCGGCTGCCCGCGAGCCGGGAACGAATACCGCGGGCGCGGTCCAAAATCTCGATCCGCTCAATGGCGCGAGGCTCGTGGCCGGTGCCGTGGTCGCCAACAACGTGATCGCCGGCAGCGGCACGGCCGGCATCCTCTTCAGCGGCGATCCCAACTCGGGGTCGGGCCCGCTCGCCCCCGTGCCCTTCGGCCGGATCGTCAACAACACGATCGTCGGCCGGGATGGCGCGGGCGTGGGTGTGCAGGTGACGGAAAACGCGGCCCCGACCCTCATGAACAACCTGTTCGCCAGCCTGGCGACGGGCGTGAGCGGTTCCGCGAGCGGCAGCACGGAGGTCATCCGTTCCGGCTACTACGAGGTCGGCACGCAGGTCAGCGGTATCGGGCAGAGCCAGCCTGTCGTGCTGACGGGCAACCCGTTCATCGACGCGTCGCGTCGGAACTTCTATCTCGCGAAGAATTCGGCCGCGATCGACTCGTCGCTCGATGTGCTGCAGGACAGGACCGCGTTCATCGCCGTCAACCAGCCGCTCGGCATTCCGGCATCACCGATCCTCGCCCCCGACCGCGATCTCTACGGCCAGCTGCGGTCCGACGACCCGACGCAGGCGTCCCAGCCGGGCCTCGGGAACAACGTGTTCAAGGATCTCGGCGCCATCGACCGGGTGGACTTCGTGCTGCCGTCGGCGGCCCTCGCCGTGCCGCTCGACAACTCCACGTCCGACATGGATCCCGCGGCGGATCGCGTCCGGCTCGAGAAGGCCGACGCCCGCAGGATGACCACCTTCGAGATCCAACTCGACGACGTCGGCATCGGCATCGACAAGGCGACCGTCGTGTCCGCCGCCTTCGAGATCCGCCGCGCCGGCACGCTCCTCACGGACGGCGTCGATTACATCTTCAACTTCCTCGAGTCGTCGAACCGGGTCGTGTTCGAGGCCGCGTCGGTGTTCCCGCTCGGCGACTACGTGATCTCCGTGAAGCAGGCAGTGGTCGGCAGCGTCGCCACGAATGTGATCACCGATCTCGCTGGCAACCCGCTGCTCGGCAACCAGATCGACGGCACGACGTCGTTCACGATCGCACTGGCAGACGTGCCTGCCGCACCGACCGCCCTCGTGGGCGTGCCGGGTGACGGGCAGGTGGCCCTCTCCTGGACCGCATCCACCAGCGACGGCACGCCCCTGATCCGCTACGAGATCCAGCAGGCGACCAACGGCACGTTCGTCGGCGCGACGACGACCAACGGGCTGCCGTCAGTCGTCACCGCGACCGCCTCGCCGCTCGTCAACGGCACGCAGTACTGGTTCCGCGTCCGTGCCGTCAACGCGGTCGGTGAGAGCGAGTGGTCGAATATCGTCGGTCCGCTCGTGCCGTTGTCGGTGCCCCTCTTCGCACTGGCGCAGGACACGGGCTCGTCCAACACCGACGGCATCACGAGCAACGGCCTGGTGAACGTCTCGGGCCTGATGCCCGGCGCAACCTGGGAATTCAGCACGAACGGCGGCACAACCTGGACGCCGGGCATCGGAACGACGTTCACGCTCACCGCCGGCACGACCTACGCGGTGGGTGCCGTGCGGGTGCGGCAGACGGTGGCCGGCACCACGAGCGGCGCGGCGACGAATCTGTCGGCCATCACGATCGACGTCACTGCCCCGGCCACGCCGTCGTTCGGGCTCACGAACGACACCGGCGCCAGCGGGTCGGATGGGGTGACGAACAACGGCTCCATGACCGTGTCGGGGATCGAGCCCGGTGCGACCTGGGAATACAGCATGAACGGCGGTTCGTCGTGGTCGGCGGGGCAGCCCTCCACCACGACGACGTTCACGCTGCCGGCCGGCAGCTACGCCATCGGCGCGATCCGGGTTCGCCAGGCCGATCTCGCCGGCAACCAGAGCGGCGTGGCGTCGAATGCCGCGGCCATCACCGTCGATACGACGGCTCCGGCGGCCGCTTCCTTCGCGCTCACGAGCGACACCGGCGTGAGCGGCACGGACGGGATCACGGAAAACGGCTCGGTGACCGTGACCGGCATCGAGCCCGGTGCGACCTGGCAGTTCAGCGTGAACGGCGGAACGACCTGGTCTTCGAGCCAGTCCGCCGCCACGACCACGTTCATGCTGCCGGAGGGCATCTACCCGGCGGGCACCATCCGTGTGCGGCAGACCGACGTGGCGGGCAACGTGAGCCCCGAGTTCGGCAACCCCAGCCAGATCATCGTCGACGCGCTGGTGAGCAAACCGTCCTTCGCGCTCTTCGTCGACACCGGCGCCAGCGCCACCGACGGTGTCACGAACAACGGCCGGATCGACGTCACCGGCCTCGAGGTCGGTGCCACGTGGCAGCACTCGACGAATGGCGGGGCCACCTGGTCCGGCAGTCTGCCGGCCACGACGACGTTCTTCACCTTGCCGGCAGGCAGCTATCCGGCGGGCTCGGTCAGGGTTCGTCAGGCCAACGTCGCCGGCGCTGTGAGCCTCGAGGCGATCAGTACCGCGGCCATCGTGGTCGACCTCGTCGTCGGACTCCCCGCCTTCGCGCTCACGAGCGACACCGGAGCGAGCGGGTCGGATGGCGTCAGCAACAACAGGCAGGTGACGGTGTCGGGCCTGGAGCCTGGCGGCACCTGGCAGTTCAGCCGCGACGGCGGGGCGACATGGTCCGTATCGCGGGATGCCGCGGTCACGACATTCATCCTGCCGCCGGGCGTCTACCCGGCCGGGACGGTGCGGGTGCGGCAGACCGACCTCGCCGGCAACCAGAGCGGTGAGGCGACCAACGCCGCTGCCATCACGATCGATGTCACGGCCCCCGGCACACCGGCGATCACCGGCAGCCTCCCGTCGGGCAGTCGCACAAACGTGCGGACGCCGACCTTCACCGGCACCGCCGAGCCGGGCAGCCTGGTGACCGTCACCTCGGGAGCCACGGTCCTGGGTGTGGCCACGGCCGATGGGTCGGGCACCTGGTCCCTGGTGTCGCCGGTGTTGGGCGACGGCCGGTATGACGTCGTGGCCACGGCCTCGGATCTCGCCGGCAACGCGAGCCCGGCATCCTCGGTCTACGTGATCACGATCGACACGGTGTCGCCGGTGGCGCCGGCGCCCACGCGGCTCACCGGCCGGACGGGCGACGGAAGCGTGGACCTGGTCTGGACGGCCCCGCGTTTGCCCTCGACCAGCATGCGGATCGTCGATTACGCGATCGACTATCGTCCAGCCGGGTCATCCGTCTGGACGCGGTTCACCGACGCGGTGTCGGCCGCGACCACGGCCACGGTCACCGGGCTCGTCAACGGAACCGCGTACGAGTTCCGGGTGGCTGCCATCACGTCCCCCGGCCCCATGATGGGAGCGTTCAGCCTGCCCTCGAGCCAGCTCACGCCGATGGCCCGACCGGCGGCTCCCCAGCTGTTCACGGCACGCCGGACAGCATCGGGAACCATCGCGACCAGTTGGTCGCCGCCGGCACCGGTCAGCGGGAGCGGCCCCGTCACCGGGTACGTGCTGCAGTACCGGACATCCAGCAGTTCCTCGTGGACCACCGTGAACCTCTCGGCCTCGACCACGGCCCGGACGGTGACCCGGCTCCGGGCGGGGACTGGCTACGTCTTCCGAGTCGCCGCGAAGAACGCCGTGGGCACGGGGGCCTTCTCGCCGGAGGTCAGCGTCACCGCCTGACCCCCGGCCGGGACCGGATCGCCCCGATCACCAGCGGCCTTCGAGGCCGAGGGTGACCCCCTGCACCACGACGCCGCCATTGGTCGCGAGCGATCCCGATGCCTCCTCGCCCGGAACGAGCGTCTGACCGCTCAACTGCTGCGTGGGCTGGGCGATGCCGGAGAGCCAGAGGGCGAAGTAGCCGAAGCGAAAGTCGAGGCAGCTGGTGATCGGCATCACGCCCGTCATACCCACCTCGCCGATGAAGCCGCAGCTCGCCGGCGAGTCGCCGACGCGGATCGACACCGTTTCACCCGCGATATCGAACTCGTCGGTCGTATAGGACGACCGCTGCACGGCGTTGTTGTAATAGGCCCCTGCCTTCACCACCGAATCGACCCGCAGCCAGGGCAGCGTGAGGACGCACAGCTCAGCGCCGATCTGGCCGCCGTAGAGGCTGTTGATGGTGTCGGTCTGGTAGAGGTCGTTGATCGGCGGGTCGAACTGATTGTTGACGTCGTCCAGCGAGAAGTTCTCCTGCCACTCGACCCAGCGGAAGCCGGCGAGCCAGCGGAAGCGTTGCCCTTCGGCGATGAGCCGATTGAACTCGAAGCTCTGCAGCCGGCTGCCGAGATTGACGGTTCCCTCGTCGAAGGCCTGGGCCTCGTTGTTGTCGTAGATGCCGGGGGGGGCGATGGCATACGCGAATTCGGCCGACTCGGGCAGAAACCGCTGGCTGCGGAAGTTGGCGGCCCGCAGGTAGGTCGCCTCCCAGGCGTTGCCGGAGCACTTGTCGCGGCGAATCAGCGAGACGCGTGGGCCGGCGGCCGCGGTGCTGTCGAGCTGGTTGGCATCGAGCACGGGCGAGGCAAACTCGTCTCCGGTCTGCACGAGCAGCCTGTCGGGCGGGGCGTTCCGCCACAGAATCAGTGCGTCGGTGCGACCGATCCAGCAGGCACTGCGATTGTGGAGCAATCCGCAGGCCTGCGAAAACAGGCTGCTCACATGGTGATCCGGACACCCATCGTGATGCGAGCCCCCCCAGCTTCCCTCGTCGGTGCAGATCACGCCATTTGACCAGCCATCCGTGGCCAATGAGCTTGATATCCCCGATTCGGCCGTGAAGCCTTCCGGCGCATGCCCTTCCAGGGACGGCGAGCCCGCAGGGTCGGCATCACGGACGAGTACGGATCCTGTGGGTTCCGTGGTATCGAATGGCTCGCCACGCGCAGGAAATGCCTGGATCAGTGCAGCCACCGCCGTGAGCGAGGTGGCCGCACGAACCACGGTGCCTCTCCAATCCATTGCGCCACAGCCACCAACCGGCCAGGTCCGGCCCATTGTTTCTACCTCCGTCAGGAATGCCGATCTGTCCGGTGGAATCGGTCCTGACGGTCGTCTGGCGGTAGGGTTGTCCTGCTGGTTCCTGTCACGTGGACTGGGAAGAATCTGCGGGGGCGTTGGGGCGGCATGCGTGGCGATGCAGGCAGCCTCGTCTCCCCAGATTCCCAGCGCAGCGGCGCGAGCCAACGGAGTGCGGTGGGGCCCGAGGGCGAGATCAGCTACTTCCGGGACTTCTGACGGGATGTCTGGTTCAGTAGACCGAAGGCATCCAAGGCTTCGCCGGTATGGCTACGGAGGAGTTCGGTAGTCGCCGCGGGCTTCGCGGCCGCGGCTTTCCGCTCCTGGCGGGCGTGGATCACGATGTCTTCCGGCGGACCCTCCGCCACCACACGGCCGCCGCCGGCACCCGCCTCCGGACCCATGTCGAGCACCCAGTCGGCGGCGCTGATCACCTCCAGGTTGTGCTCCACCACGAGCACCGTGTTGCCCGCGTCCACCAGTCGCTCGAGCACGTGCAGCAGTTTCTCGATGTCGGCGAAGTGCAGGCCCGTGGTCGGCTCGTCGAGGATGTAGAGCGTCTGGCCCGTCCCCGGCTTTGCCAGCTCGCGGGAGAGCTTCACCCGCTGGGCCTCGCCCCCCGAAAGCTGCGGCGCCGGCTGGCCGAGCGTGATGTAGCCGAGGCCCACGTCCACGAGCGTATTGAGGATCCGCGCGATGTGCGGCGCCGTCTCGAAGAAGGCTGCCGCGTCGGCCACGCTCATCTCCAACACGTCGGCAATGCTCTTGCCGTGCCACTTCGCGTGGAGCGTCTCGCTCGAATACCGCCGCCCCTTGCAGGCCTCGCACTCCACCCACACGTCGGGCAGGAAGTGCATCTCCACCCGCCGCTGCCCCAAGCCCTCGCAGGCTTCGCACCGGCCCCCAGGGACGTTGAAGCTGAATGTCCGCGGCGTGAACCCGCGGGTGCGCGACTCCGGCACCTTCGCGAACAGCTGCCGGATGTGGTCGAACACGCCCGTGTAGGTGGCCGGTGTCGAGCCCGGCGTCGAGCCGATCGCGTCTTGATCCACAAGGATCACCCGGTCGATCGCGTCGAGCCCCTTGATCGCGTCGTGCTGCCCGGGCTGCTCTCGGGCCGCGTGCAAGCGTCGCGCCACCGCCCGCCAGAGCACCTCCAACACGAGCGACGTCTTGCCTGAGCCACTTGGGCCAGTCACCGCCGTGAGCACGCCCAGCGGGAACTTCACATCGACGCCCCGCAGCGTGCGATGGCGGATGCCGCGGACCTCCAGCCAGCCGGCCGGTTCGCGGCGGCCGGCATCGCGCTTCCGGGCGAGCACAGCGTCGCAGGCCTTTTTCTTTTCGAGATAGGGGCCCGTCACGCTCCGCTTCATCCCGGCCAGCTTCGCAGGGGCCGCGTGGGCCACGATCGTGCCCCCCTCACGGCCACTGCCAGGGCCGAAGTCGAGCGTCTCGTCGGCGGCGGCCACGACGTCGCGATCGTGCTCGACCACGACTACCGTGTTGCCGAGGTCGCGGAGCTTGCCGAGGGCACCGATCAGGCGATGCGTATCCCGCGGATGGAGGCCGATCGTCGGCTCGTCGAGCACGTAGAGCACGCCCGTGAGACCGCTGCCCACCTGCGCGGCCAGGCGAATCCGCTGCAGCTCGCCCCCCGAGAGGCTGCCCGCCGGCCGGGCCATGTCGAGATAGTCGAGGCCCACGTCCACGAGGAAGGCCACCCGCGCGTTCAGCTCACGGAGCAGGTCGCCCGCGATCTTCTTCTCGTCGTCGGCGAGTCGGATCGTGGCCAGCTCCTGCTGCAGGCGACCGAGCGGCATCCGGCACCAGACATCGAGCGGCTTGCCCCAGAGCGTGACGGCGCTGGCGACATCGGCGAGGCGGCTCCCGCCGCACTCGCTGCACGGCACCTCGTCCATCACGGCATCGACCTTGCCGCGGAGGCTGACGACGAGCCGGGCCGCCTCCTCGCAGGCGGCTTCGAGGCCCTTGAATTGAAAGGAGAAACGGGGCGATGGCACGTCGATCCACTTTTCGCCGGTGCCCTCGAACAGCACCCGTTGCTGGAGGCCGGAGAGATCCGCGAGCGGCACGTTGAGCGGCAGGCCCGTGGCCTTGCACAGGGCTTCGAGCATCAGCCGGCCGAGTTGGCGGCCCGTCGGCCCCTGGAGCGACGGCCAGAGGTCGAGCGCCCCCTCGCCAAGCGAGAGCGAGGCGTCGCGGACGAGCGCCGTGCGGTCGATACCCGTGCGAGTGCCGAGGCCGTCGCAACTCGGGCACCAGCCGAGCGGACTGTTGAACGAGAATTGCCGCGGCTCCAGCGGCTTGAAGCCGCGGCCGCAGCCCGGGCAGGCGAGCCGGCGGCTGTGCACCTCCACCGGCCAGTCGGGCTCCTCGGCCCCGTCGATCGCGCGGGCCACGAGCATCGTGCCGCCACCGGCGTCGAACGCCGCCTCGACGCTCTGGGCCAGCCGGCTGCGATCCTTCGGATCGGCCGCCACGCGATCGATCACGATCTCGATCCGGCTCTTCCGCTTGCGATCGAGCGCGGGCTTCTCGTCGAGCCGCATCGTCTTCCCGTCGATTCGCACCCGCACGTGCCCCGCGGCCTGCAGCGCCGCGAAGAGCGACTCGGGCGTCTGGCCGACCCGCACCTCCGTGGGCGCGAGCAGGAGCAACCGCGTGCCAGGCCCGTGCTCCAACAGTCGCTCCAGCGTCTGATCGACGCTCTGCGCCCCCACGGGCACGCCACAGTCGGGACAGTGCATCTGCCCGAGCCGCGCGGCGAGCACGCGGAAGTGGTCGTACATCTCCGTGAGCGTGCCCACCGTCGAGCGCGGCGTGCTGCCGCTGCTCCGCTGCTCGATCGCCACCGCGGGCGACAGCCCCTCGATCTTCTCGAACAGCGGCTTCGGCACCTGCCCCACGAACTGCCGGGCATACGGTGACAGACTCTCCACGTAGCGCCGCTGCCCCTCGGCGTAGAGCGTGTCGAAGGCGAGCGACGTCTTGCCGCTGCCGCTCGGCCCGCAGCAGACCGTCATCGCGCCGCGGGGGATGTCGGCATCGACCTGCTTGAGGTTGTGAAGCGCCGCGCCGCGGATCGTGATTGCCGGCGGGCCGGGATCGATCGACTTTTTCGTGACCGTTTCGAGCATGGCCGCGACCGCCGACGCCGGATCGGCCACCCGCTTGCGGCGGACCGCCGGCTTCCGAGCGGGCTTGCCCGGCGCCGTCTTCGCGGCTTGCTTCGCCGCGGCGAGCATCGGCGCGAGGGCCTTGCCCGTATGCGAGCCCTTCGTCTTCGCGATCTGCTCGGGCGTGCCCGCGGCGATGATCCGGCCGCCGCCGGCCCCCCCTTCCGGCCCCAGGTCGATCACCCAGTCGGCCCGCTTCACGACGTCGAGGTTGTGCTCTACCACGAGCACCGTGTTGCCTGCCTCCACGAGCCGTTCGAGCACCGTGAGCAGCTGCCGCACGTCGGCCATGTGCAGGCCCGTCGTCGGCTCGTCGAGGATGTAGAGCGTCTTGCCCGTGGACCGCTTCCCCAGCTCGCGAGACAGCTTCACCCGCTGGGCCTCGCCGCCGGAGAGCGTGGGGGACGACTGGCCGAGGTGCAGATAGTCGAGGCCGACGTCGCACAGCGTCTCCAGCTTGCGCGAGATGTCGGGGGCATCGGCAAACAACTCCCGCGCGTCGCCCACCTCCATGTTCAAGAGCTCCGCGACGTTCTTCCCCTTCCAGCGGACCTCCAGCGTGTCTTTCGCGAACCGGGCTCCGCCGCAGACTTCGCAGGTCACCCACACGTCTGCCAGGAAGTCCATGTCGAGCCGCACCGAGCCGTTGCCCTCGCAGGCCTCGCACCGGCCGCCGGCCACGTTGAAGCTGAAGCGGCCCGCCTTCCAGCCCCGCTTCTTCGCGTCGGGAAGCATCGTGAACAGATCGCGGATGTCGTCCCAGACCTTCACGTAGGTGGCGGGATTGCTCCGCGGCGTGCGGCCGATCGGCGACTGGTCGATCACGATCACCTTGTCGAGCCGGTCGGCGCCGTGGATCGAATCGAACTCGCCGGGACTCGCCACCTCGCTCCCCAACAGCCGCCGCAGCTCGGGCTCGAGCACGTCCCCCACGAGCGAGCTCTTGCCGCTCCCCGACACGCCCGTCACGCAGACGAGCAGCCCGAGCGGAATCTCGACGTCCACGCCCTTGAGGTTGTTGTGACGAACACCCTTCAGCACGAGCTTTGTGCCATTCGGCTTTCGCCGCTCGTCCGGCACGTGGATCGCGTCGCGGCCGGCGAGGAACGCGCCGGTGATGCTGCGGTCGCTGGCCGCCACGTCGGCCGGCGTGCCGGCGGCCACCACCTCGCCCCCCCGCTTGCCCGGCCCGGGCCCGAAATCGACCACCCAGTCGGCGGCGCGAATCGTGTCTTCGTCGTGCTCCACCACGACCACCGTGTTGCCCTTGTCGCGGAGTGCCTCGAGCGCGCCCAGCAGCTTCACGTTGTCGCGTGGATGCAGACCGATCGACGGCTCGTCGAGAACGTAGAGCACGCCCGAGAGTCCGGAGCCGATCTGGGCCGCCAGCCGGATCCGCTGGCTCTCCCCGCCGGAGAGCGTGGGAGCCTTGCGGTCGAGGGCGAGGTAGCCGAGGCCCACCTGGTCGAGGAAGGCCAGCCGGCCGTTGATCTCCTTCATCAGCTCGACCGCGATCACCCGCTGCGTGCCATCGAGCGTGAGTTCAGCCAGAAACTCACGGGCGTCGGCGATCGGCAGCGCACAGAGGGCATCGAGCGACAGCTCGGCCTTGCGGCGGGCCGACGTGATCCGCACCGCGCGGGCCTGGTGCGAGAGTCGGGCGCCGTGGCACACATGGCAGGGCGTGATGCTCATCAGCTTCTCGAGCATCCGGCGGATGATGCCGCTCTTCGCGTTCCGCCAGCGGTTGGCGAGCAACGCACAGATGCCCTCGAACTTCGTCTTTGCGCCGCGTTCCGCCCGGCCGCTCTTCCATGACAGCGCGATCTCCTCCACGCCGGTGCCCGAGAGCCAGATCTTCTTCTGGGCGGTGGTGAGGTCTTTCCAGGGCGTGTCGAGGAGCGTGCCCGGCGGCAGCTTCTTCTTGAACTCGGCGTGGGCCGCCACGCCGTTGAACAGCCGCCGCATCCACCGCGGCATGTCGCGGTAGCTGCCGAGCACACCGATCGCCCCCTTGCGGAGCGTCTTCTCCGGGTTGGTGACGAGCTTGGCGGGGTCGATGCCGTAGATGTCGCCGAGGCCGTCGCAGGCCGGGCAGGCCCCCTGCGGGCTGTTGAAGCTGAAGAGCTGCGGCTCGGGCGTCGAGTAGCTCACGCCGCAGGCGACGCAGGCATAACGGCTGGAGAGCACGAGGTCGGCGGCGTCCCCTTCCTCCTCCGCCACGATCACCTGGCCGCCGCCCGTCTTGAGCGCGAGCTCGACCGCCTCGGCGAGCCGGCTCCGGGTGGTGTCGGACGGGATCAGTCGATCGACCACGACGTCGATCGTGTGCTTGAGCTGCTTCTCGAGCGCCGGCGGATCCTCGACCCGGCAGACCGTGCCATCGACCCGCGCCCGCGTGAAGCCCTGCCGCACGAGATCGGTGAACAGATCCTTGTGTTCCCCCTTCGCGTCCCGCACGAGCGGCGCGAGCACCATCACCCGCGCGCCGCCACGGGCCGCGAGGATCCGCTCCACGATCTGATCCCGCGGCTGGGCCTCGAGCACGGCGTCGCACTCCGGGCAGTGGGCCGTGCCCACCCGGGCGTAGAGCACCCGCAGGAAGTCGTGGATCTCCGTCATCGTCGCCACGGTGGACCGCGGGTTCGTGCCGGCCGACTTCTGAGCGATCGAGATCGACGGGGAGAGGCCCGTCACGGCATCGACGTCGGGCCGGGGCAATTGGCCGAGGAACTGCCGGGCGAACGTGGAGAGGCTTTCCACGTAGCGGCGCTGGCCCTCGGCGTAGAGCGTGTCGAAGGCGAGGCTGGATTTCCCGGAGCCGCTCACGCCCGACAGGCAGACGAGTCGGCCCCGCGGCAGGCCCACGGTGACGTCGCGGAGATTGTGCTCCCGCGCTCCGCGGACGACGATCGGGGGGACGTGCATGCCCGCATTGTAGACGTGTTCTGGACAGTCGCCCGCGGGTGCCGTACCATCGGGTTTCCCCCGGGAAACGGGCCTCGGCCCGCTCCCCGCATGGGGCGGTAGCTCAACTGGGAGAGCGCGGCGTTCGCAATGCCGAGGTTGGGAGTTCGATCCTCCTCCGCTCCACTTTCTCTACGGCTGCACGGCCATCCATGGCCCGTGCAGCCTCGAGGTCATGCGGCCGTCCGGGCCTTGCTTCACGGGTGTGCCAGTCTGTGATGGCCGATTCTGCGGTGATGGCGAGTCGGGCCAACGATCCTTCCACAGCGATCATGCTGCGGGTGCGAGACGGGGATGCCGAGGCGTTCGCCGAGTTGGTGACGCTCTGGCAGGACCGGCTCGTCACGCTCTTCCTGCACCACACCGGTGATCACTCCACCGCCGATGATCTCGCGCAGGAGGTGTTTCTGCGGGTGTATCGGGCGCGGGAGAGCTATCAGCCGACGGCTAAGTTCACCACCTGGGTGCACACGATCGCCACCAACGTGGCCGCCGATCTCCGCGACCGGGCGTATCGCCGTCGCGAGCGGGGCGTGCCGGCGAGTGTGTCGGCGTCGTCGAGCCAGATCGGTCTCGACCAGCTCGCCGTCGATGCCAGCGGCCTGGTGCCCGCACGACAGGCCGATCGCCGCGAACTGCAGGGAGTCGTGCAGCAGGCGATCGCCGGGCTGAACGAGCGGCAGCGATTGGCCGTGCTGCTCGCCAAGTTCGAACAGTGCTCCTACGAAGAGATCGCCGCCGCCATGCAGCTCACCGTGCCGGCAGTGAAGTCGCTCTTGTTTCGGGCCCGAGATCAACTCCGGGCGGCGCTCGCGTCGTATCTCGACGAGGAGACGACATGAGCACGGACCCGAATCGGCCGCCTCGGGACGATGCCGCCTCGCCCGCCGACGCGCTCGGGGGCGTGTGGGAGTTGCTCGACGAGCTGCCCCCGGCGGCCGCCTCGCGGACGCTCGCGGCGACGACTGTGGAACTGGCCGCGGCCGGCACCGCGGTGCGGTCGCGGAACGACTGGCGCGGCGAGATCAGGGATCGAATGAAGGGCTGGTTCACCAGCTGGCGCGGGCCGGCGGTGATCGTGGGCCTCGCGCTCGTGGCGGGGCTCGTGGCCGGCCGGCTCACGCAGTCCGGCCACGACGGCCGCCTGCTCGACGACCTGCCGCTCGTGCAGCACCTCGCTCTCGTGCGCGAGGCCGGGTCGGAGAAGTTTCTCGAGGCGGTCGCAGCGCGTGACCCGGGCGTGCCGCCGCGCTTGGTGATCCGGGCCGGACCCGAAGCCGCCGCTCGTGCCGCCGCCACCTGGCGGGCCGAGCTCGACTCGCTGGCCTCGGCGTTGGCAGACGACCGTGATCCTCCTGCCGAGCGGCTCCAGGCCCGCCGTGATCAGCTCGCCGCCCTGTCGCTCGAAGACAAGGTCGAGCTCGAACGGGCGGCCCACGACTTCGGCCGTCTCTCCCCCAACGAGCGGCAGGCGCTCGCAGGCGTCGCCCGTGCGCTCGTCGATCCCACGCGGCCGCACCTTCGCGAGGCGGCGGTCGTGTGGCATCAGTGGCTCGCGGCGGTGCGGCCGGAGGACCGGGCGGAGATCATCGGCGCCGGCACCGACAGGCGACTGGAGTGGATCGACTGGTATGCGCGGCGGCCCGAGGGTTTTGGCCGGCCGGGGCCGGGGCCGCGACCAATCCCGCCGGATCGCGATCCCCGCGGCGCCTGGCAACGCCGGCAGTAGGTCTGTTGCTCAGCAACGGACTGCCCGTCACGGAGTGACGGGCCTACGCAGAAACTCCAGCACCGCGGCGTTGAACACGTCCGGCGACTCCAGCGGCGTCATGTGGCCGGCCCCCGGCACGACGAGCAGCCGCGACTCCGGAATCACCTGCTGCGCCTGTTCCATGCAGGCCGGAGGCGTGATCAGGTCTTCGGCACCGACGACGAGCAGCGCCGGTGCCCGCAGCTTCCGCATCGCCTCGGTCATGTCGGGCCGCGCGCCGAGCGCCGCGAGCGCCGCCTGGATCGTCGCCACCGGCTGCGACACGATCATCCGCCGCAGCTCGGCCTCGATATCGCCGCGGCCCGTGGCCGACCGCGTCGCGGGCGATGGAGCCAGGAGTCGCGGGATCATCGCATCGGCGACGAGGCCTTGGCCGAGCCGGCCCACTTTCGCCGCGAGATCGACCCGCCCCGCCCGAACGTCGGGCGTGTCGGCCTCCAGCCGCGTATCGACGAGAATCAACGCCGCCACGCGATCAGGATGCCGCGCGGCGACGTGCTGGGCGACGTAGCCCCCCATCGAGAGCCCGCAGACCACCGCCGGCCCGGCCACGTGCAGGGCGTCGAGCAGGGCGACCGCGTCGTCCGCGAGTTGCTCCATGCTCTCGGGCACCGGTCCGCTGCTGCCGCCGAACCCGCGCTGATCGGGCACGATCAGTCGCAGCTGCTCCGCGAGCGGCTCCTGCCTCGTCCACATGCCGTGGTCGAGCGGAAAGCCGTGGAGCAGGAGCAGCGGGAGGCCGCTGCCGGCCGTGTGCACCGCGAGGCGAGTGTCGCGGACGGCAACGTGATGCGTGGCGGGGGCGGTCATGACAGATGGCCTGTGGTCACGGCTGCGGCAGCTGGCCGCGGAAGCGGGCGAGGTTGCGGGCGATGGTCTGGCCGTGGGGCTCGACCCGGTGGGCGAGCGACTGCGTGCGGACGGCCGCGGGAATCCGGCCGGCCGCCGCGTGGCAGTGGGCGAGCGTGTCGAGAAAGCTCGAGTTGTCGGTCGACTTCTCCAGCGCGAGCCGGGCATACCGGGTGGCCTTCTCGATGTCCCCCTCGGTGTTCGCGACGAGCCAGGCATACTCGTTGTAGCCCTGCGTCTCCTCGGGCAGCGACTGGATCTCGACGTCGATCTGCTCGAGCGCCCGGGCGACCTTCGCGGCGGCGTCGGTCCGTTGGACGGGCGAATTGTCGGGGAGACGATAGAGCGAGATCAGGGCATCGACATCCTTGGGATTCGCCTCGAGAGCCTCCTCCACGAGCCGCCGTCGAGCGGCCGTATCCCCCCGGTCTGCGGCGGCTCGCGACTCGAAATAGAGCATCCGCGATCGGATCGGATCCCCGCCATCGCCTCGGGCCAGCAACTGTCGATAGACGTCGGCCGCCCGGGCATGGTCCTCGTGGTCGTGGAGGAACTCGCCGAACAGCAGCGCCGCCGTGGCGAATGTTTCTTCCGACGCCTTGGGCGACGCCAGGATCGCCTCGTACTCCCGCGCGGCCCAATCGGCGGCGCCCCATCGCACGAGCAGCCGTGCGATCCCGTTGCGGCGGTCGTCGGGATCGTCGCCCCCCCTGGTCTTCTCGAAGGCCGCGGCGGCACGGCGGCTGGCTTCCGGCTCGTCACCCAGCCGCCGCCAGGCCAGCGCGGAGGCATACATCGCGACGGTGTCGGACTGCGCGAGTTGCGGCCAGCGGCGATCCACGACCCGCACCACGTCGGGCAGGCCGTGCTCGGTGAGCCAGACGAGTTCGGCGAGCACGGGGCTGCCATCCGCCTCGGGGCGGCCACCGGAGACAAGCAGGCGTTCGGCTTCCACGAGGGCCTCGTCGCGGCGGTCTGCCGCCACGAGCATCTGCACAAGTCCGCGGCGGAGCGTGCGGCGGATCACTGCCTCGACCGGCTCGCTCACCGAGTCGCCCGGCGCAGCGGCCTCGAGGCTGGCGAAGGCGGCTCGCGCCGCCTCGATGGCCGCGGTGCGATCGGCGGTCGAATCACCGCGGCTGAACTCGATGAGTGATCGGAGGAATGCGGCGGTCGGCCGGCCGCTCGTGCCGATCCCACGGGCAATCCTCTCGGCGACGCCGGGCCAGTCTGGATCGCCCGGCTGCCACTCGTCCACGAGCAGGGCTGCGGCCGTTCGCGAGCCGGCCGCCGAGCGATCGAGCCGCACGACTCGCGCGAGTGGTTCGATCCCGGCATCGTCGTCGAGCCGCAAGAGCCGGTGGAGGATGCCGCCCCGGCCGGCGGCGGATCCTCCCGCGAGCTTGCTGAGAATCGCCGCCACGGCTGGTGGATCACCGGGGCGGCCGATCGCCAGGCTCTCGGCCGGGAGCCCGCGGACGAGCCAGCGGGCGCGGAGCGCGACTTCGATGTCGTCGCTCGTCTCGGCGGCAGCCAACAGGGCGTCGGCCGCGACCGCGCCCAGTGCGGCCAGACGGGTGGCTGCCGTTTCGCGAATCGCGTAGTCGGCATCGCCGAGTTGGACGACGAGCGCGGCCACGTCATCTGCCGCCAGTGCATCGGCCGCATGGACGGCCGCACACAGGATCACTCCGACCGCGGCGGCCGGCAGCAGGCTGGAAACAGGTGCTGACCGCATGCGGGAAGACCCTCGCGGCTAGGCGGCGTCGGGCTCGATGCCGAGGTCGCGGATCGTCACGAGTGACTCGAGTGGGATGCCACGGGCGGCGAGCGCCTCGCGGCCGCCCGCGAGCCGGTCGATGACCACGATCACCCGCTCGACGACGAGGCCGAACTCGATCGCGCGGTCGATCGCCATGAGCGACGAGCCGGCGGTCGTGACGACGTCCTCGACGATCACCACGCGATCGCCCGGGGCGACGGGGCCTTCCACGTACCGCTTCGTGCCGTGGTCCTTCGGCTCCTTGCGGATGAGAAAGCCCTTGAGCGGCAGGTTCTCGACGCCGGCCATCGTGACGACGGCACTGGTGATCGGATCGGCACCGATCGACATCCCACCGACAGCGGCCGGCAGCGGGCCGAGGCCGCGGAGGCGTTCGAGGATCGCGCGGCCGACGAGCATCGAACCGTGGGCTTCGAGCACCACCTGCTTGGCGTCGAGATAGAAGCTGGCCTCGCGGCCGGAGGCGAGCCGGAACGTGCCCCGCTTGAGGGCCCGAGTCTCGATCAGGTCGATGAGCTCGCGGATGACGGGAGAATGGGGAGAGTGAGCTGTAGACATGAGGGCAAGTATACCGGGTCGGGAACTACGAGGAGAGTCGCTCGGTTTTCCGGCTGTGTAAGATTGCAGCCATGAGCGGCGTGACCTCTCTGGCGACGCGGCAGTGCAGTCCGACGACGGGTCGCGGCTGGCGCCGGATGTTCCTCGCCGTCGTGCTGGCCGCGTGGGGAGGACTCACGACGCAGGCTACGGCCGCCGAGCCCGCTGCGGCGCTCGTGCAGGTGCGGCTGCCGATCGTCGGCACCCGCGACACGCAGGTGGAGACGGCGATTCTGCAGCGGCTCGACCCGCTCCGCAGCCGTCCCGAGGAGCGGGGCGTGCTCGTGCTGGAGTTCCGTGCGGCTGCCGACGGCGAGGCGTCCGGCAGCGACTTCGGCCGGGCCTTCGAGCTGGCGAGGTTCCTGACGAGCGACCGGCTCGCCGGCGTGAAGACGGTGGCCTTCCTCCCCGAGGGAGCTAGCGGCCACGCCCTGCTCGTCGCCCTCGCCTGCGAGGAGATCGTGATGCCGGCCGACGCCGCCCTCGGCCCGGTCATGGGCAGCGAGCCGGTCGATCAGGCGATGCGGGCGGCCTACACGGAGATCGCCGCGCGGCGACGGACGGTGCCGCCGGCCGTGGCCGTCGGCCTGCTCGATCCGGCGATGAAGGTGGCCCGCGTGTCCACCGACGACGGTGAGCAATTCGTGCCGCTCGCCGACGTGGAACGGCTGCGGCGCGATGTGGCGGTGATCGGCGTGGAGGAACTCGCGCCCGTGCCACTGGTGCTCACCGGCCGCCGCGGCCGCGAACTCGGCTTCGTCCGCTTGCTCGCGAAGACGCCGGCGGAACTGGCTCGCGGCCTCGGGCTGGCGGAACGTTCGCTCGTCGCCGACCCCGCGCAGGCCGGCGGCTGGCGGCCGGTGCAGGTGGCCCTCTCCGGCGGCGTCACGGCCGATGCGGTGGCCCGGGTTCGCGGGCGGCTCGAGCGGGCCATGGCGGGCGGCGCGAACTTCATCTGTCTGCGGATCGACAGCGCGGGGGGCTCGCCCGAGCAGAGCCTCGTGCTCGCCACGTGGCTCGCGGGACTCGATCCGGCCGAGGTGAAGACCGTCGCCTACGTGCCCCGCGAGGCCCGTGGCGATGCCGCACTCGTCGCCGCCGCCTGCGACGATCTCGTGATGGAGCCTGGTGCCGTGCTCGGAGGCGAGGGAGCGGCTGCGATCAGCCCCCGGCAGGCCGAGTCGATCACGGCTGCCTGGCGGGCGGGCGTGGCCCGGCCGCGCGATCGCTCCTGGTCGTTGCCGCTGGCGCTCGCCGTGCCGGGGCTCGTCGTCCTCCGCGCTGCGGAACAGGACACGGGACGCACCGCGTTCGTGACGGCCGATGAACTCGAGTCGCGGGCCGATCGTGACGCCTGGCAGCTCGGCGCGGAGGTGGGCGTGGGGCCGATCCAGCTCACGGCCGACAAGGCCGAGTCGCTCGGGCTGACCGCCCACGTCGTCGACGACTTCGCCGGCTTCCGTCAGGCCTATGGCCTCGATGCCACGATCGCCGCGCCCGAGGCGGGCTGGGCGGAGGAACTGCTGACGGCGCTGGCGAGCCCCAGCCTCGCCTGGCTCTTGCTGCTCATCGGCTGCGCGGGTCTCTACATCGAGCTCAAGACGCCGGGCGTCGGGTTCGGCGGCTTCGTGTCGCTGGTGGCCTTCATCATCTATTTCTGGAGCCAGTATCTGCACGGCACGTCGGGCTGGCTGGAGGTGCTGCTCTTCCTGACGGGGCTCGTCTGCGTGGCGGCCGAGATCCTCGTGCTCCCCGGCTTCGGCGTCCTCGGCCTCGGCGGCGGCCTGCTCGTGATCGCCGCGCTCGTGCTGGCCAGCCAGTCGTTCGTGCTGCCCACCAACGACTACCAGATTCGGCAGATGCAGTGGTCACTCCTCGGAATTCTCGGCGCCGTGGTGGGCACGACGGCCGTGGCACTCGTCGCCCGGCGGTGGCTGCCGGACACTCCCGTGCTCCGCGACGTGCTGCTCGTGCCGCCGCCCCCCGACGCCCTCGAGGAGCCGCTCGACGAACTCGTGGGACTCACGGGCACGACGACCACGCGGCTCGCGCCGGCCGGCAAGGCGCTCGTCGGCGGGGTCATCCGCGACGTGGTGGCCGACGACGATCTCATCGAACCCGGCCATGCCGTGCTGGTGGTCGCCGTCCGGGATGGCCGCGTGGTCGTGAGGCAGGCCTGACGTCGCATGCACGCCATCGTCTGGATCAGCGCGCTGCTGCTCGTCGGGCTCGCCGTGCTTATGCTCGAGGTGTTCGTTCCCTCGGGGGGCGTGCTCGGGTTCGTGAGCGTGCTGGCGATCGGATCGGCGATCGTGATGGCGTTCATGGAGCATGGTCCGGCCGTGGGGCTCGGGGTGCTCGCGGTGTCGTTCGTCGCGGTGCCCGCCGCGTTGGCGCTGGCCTTTCGCTGGTTTCCCGATACACCGCTCGGCCGCCGCGTGCTCCCGCCGCCGCCGGCGGCCGACGACGTGCTGCCCGCCGCCGAGCACCGCCGCCGGCTTCGCGACCTCGTGGGCCGCGGGGGCCGCGTGAGCTGCGAACTCGTGCCCTGGGGCGAGGTGACGATCGACGGCCTGGCCTGCGACGCCATGAGCGAGAGCGGGCCGATCGCGACCGGGGCCGAGGTGACGGCCGTCCGCGTGGAGGGCCGCGGCCTCGTGGTGCGGCTGCGGACGGCCACACCACCGGCTGCGGCCGGGCCGTCATCCCCGGAACAACCGGTCCAGGCCGGCCCGCTACTTTCGAAAACCCTCGAGGAATTCGACTTCGAGCAGCTCGAGCCGCCGTCCGTTTGACCCGCGGCCTGCCGGGAACGATTCTTGCAGCAGAGGTGCCCGCATGAAACTCCTGCCCCTGATCCTGCTCGGCCTGGCGATCTTCGCCGCCGTGATCGTGTTCGCCTTTGTGGCCCGCTACCTGCGGCTCTGGGTGCAGTCGTATGCATCGGGCGCCGGCATTGGCCTGTTCGATCTCGTGGCGATGAGCTTTAAGAAGGTGAGCCCCACCGTGATCGTGCGCAGCAAGATCATGGCCGTGCAGGCCGGGCTCGGCGACTCCAGTGGCGTGACGCGGCAGGCGCTCGAGGCCCACTACCTCGCCGGCGGCCGCGTGCCGCTCGTCGTGCAGGCGCTCATCGCCGCGAACAAGGCGAAGATGAAGGAGCTCGACTTCAAGCTCGCCACCGCGATCGATCTCGCCGGCCGCAATGTCCGCGAGGCCGTGCAGACGAGCGTCTATCCAAAGGTGATCGACTGCCCGGGCAAGAACAGCGGTCGCGAATCGCTCGATGCCGTGGCCAAGAACGGCATCCAGCTCAAGGTGAAGGCCCGCGTGACCGTGCGGACGAACCTGAATCAGCTCATCGGCGGTGCCACCGAGGAGACGATCATCGCCCGCGTGGGCGAGGGAATCGTGTCGGCGATCGGTTCCGCGGAGCGGCACACCGACGTGCTGGAGAACCCCGACGTGATCTCGAAGACGGTGCTCGCCCGCCGGCTCGACGCCAACACGGCATTCGAGATCGTGTCGATCGACATCGCCGACATCGACGTGGGGGCGAACATCGGCGCCCGGCTGCAGGCCGACCAGGCCGAAGCCGACACCCGGGTGGCCCGGGCGAATGCCGAGGGCCGCCGGGCCATGGCCGTGGCCCGGGAGCAGGAGATGATCGCGAGCATCGAGGAGAGCCGGGCGGGACTGGTCGAGTCGGAGGCGGAGGTGCCGAAGGCCGTGGCCGAGTCGCTCGCCTCCGGCCAGCTCGGAGTCTTCGACTACTACAAGCTCCGGAACCTGCAGGCCGACACCGACATGCGGCGGACGATCGCCGGCGGCACGGCGCCGGCCGTCGCCACGGCAATGCAGTAGGCAGACGGTCGGCTGCGGTCGCAGCCGGCTCGATCGACTCGGAGCGGATGTGATGCAACCTGTCGTCTTTGCCGCCGGTCTGGACTGGCTCGAGGCGCTTCTGCCGTTCCTGTTCGTGCTCTTCTGGATCGTGTCCCAGATCGTCAACGTGGTTCGCAACGTGGCGGGGCGTGGCCAGCCGGCCTCTGGCCCCGTGCGGGTGCCGCCGCGGCCGGAGATTCCGCCGCGACCGCAGCCTGCGCGGGTGAAGCGGGATCAGCCGCGGCCCGCAGCTGCACCTGCCCGCGACGCCACCGTGGTCCAGAAGAAGCCGAAGCCGGCGCCGCCCGCCCAGGCGGCTGCGCCCCAGTTCGGCTCGCTCGGTGATCACGGCGGTGACATCGCGAGGCATGTCCGCGACGCCTTCGCCACCGATCTGGGGCATCGATCCTCGCCGCTGCAGAAGCCGCTGGCGGCGCCGGCCGAGTCGGCAGTCGCGCGGCCCGTGGCGATCCCCGATCTCCTGTCGCTCCTGCGGGATCCCGCGGCGCTGCGGCAGCTGTTCATCGTGCGGGAAGTGCTCGAACGGCCAATCGACCGCTGGTCGTAGGCCCATCACTCCGTGACGCCTAGCCCGCTGCGGAGCAACGGGCCTACAGGCCGTGACAGCATCCCTGTGCCAGCATGGCCGCAAGGCCGGTGCAGTCTGCCCGGACTGCCCCGCCGACGCCCGTTCCCCCTGTGTGAACGGGCTTTTCTTCGGTGTTTTCCTGGTTTTCTCGGGGGTGGTTCGGGTCAAAATTCGCGGCTTGAGCGGCCGTGGCGGGTGGTCTACAAGAGGGTTGGAACGGCGGCTCCGGCCGTCGGGACACGAGCGCGTAGACGAGGACGCCCAAGCCCCGTCTACGCGCTTCTTTTTGACTCCCGCTCGTGCCAACGGTCACCGGCATCCACGGATGGAGCCGCCCATGGGTTCGTCGCCAACCCACTGCATCGCCATCGTCTGCCTGCTGCTCGCATGCATCGTGGGCGGCGGCATGCCCGCGCCTGCCGAGCCACCGGCGTCCGGAGCGGCATCCGGCGGCGACTCGATCGCCGCGCTGCCGACCACCGTGCGGGTGGCGGCGGCACACGCCTATCTGCGGGCCGGCCCGAGCGATGACTTTTATCCCACCGAGCGGCTCGCCTTCGGCACCCCGGTGGAAGTCTGGGCGTTCGGCGAGTCGGGCTACTGCGCCGTGCGGCCCGTGCGGGGCAGTTCCAGCTGGATGCGGCGGTGTGACGTCGAATGCCCGACCGCATCCGCATCGGTCGGAGCCACGCCGGCGCCGATCGTGGGCGTGGTCGTCACCGACGGCGCGATCGCCCGCGTTGGCTCGCAGCTCAACGACCTGCGGCATGTGACGCAGGTGGCGCTCGAGGCGGGCGAGCGGGTGACGGTGATCGAATCCGTCACGATCCCGGAGGGGCGGCACGCGGGCGAATGGGTGCGGATCGAGCCGCCGGCCGGAGAGTTTCGCTGGGCGCGGGTCGAAGACCTGGCCCTGCCTCCCGAACTGGCCGGCGCGATCGAGCCCGTCGAGCCGCCGGCGGGTGCCGGCCTCGCCGCGGCGGGAGATGCGATCGCTGCGATCCGTGACGCAGGCCACGCCGTGCAGCAAGCGGTGGCCGAGATGAATGCCCCGGCGGGAGAGCAGGCGTCGGCCCGTGGCAACCATGACCAGCCGCTGCAGCCGATCGCCGGCCAGGCCATGGCTCCGGCGGGCGAGCCCGCGCAGCCGAGCCTGCTCAACCCACTGCCGCTGGCGACCAAGATGTTCGCCGGCTGGCTCCCGCGTGGCACCAACGTGTTCGACGGGCAGGGGAGCGTCGTGCCCACCGCCGTGAGTGCGGGAGCGGCCGCGACGTCGGCCGACGAGCTCACCGACATCGATCTCGCCCTTTCGCTCGCCGTCGCGGGCCCCACCGAATCGTGGAACCTCGCCCCGCTGCGGGAACGGCTCCGGCTTGCGGCCACCCGCGCGACCTCCGAATCGGAGCGAACGCGGGCGGTGGCGGTCGATGCGCGGCTGGCCCGCTTCGAGGCGATTCAGGCAAGGCAGAAGGCCCTCGCGGCCGATCAGCCCGCCGATGCGTCGAGCCTGCAACTCGGCGGCATGTGGTCGAGCCTGTCGGCCTTGGGATCGCGGCCGGTTCGCCCGGGCGTGCTGCCGGGGGGCGCACCGGCCGGCGGTCAGCCGACATGGACGCCCCCCGATCAGATCGAGACCACGGGCCGTCTGGCGACCGTGATCTCGCGGCGGCCTGACGCGCCGCGGTGGGCGCTCGTCGACGGCCAGAACAACGTGCTCGTGTTCGTGACGCCGCAGCCGGGGGTGAACCTCGCGCCGCTCGTGGGCCAGCAGGTGAGCGTACGTGGTGCGAAGGGCTACATGCCCGAATACAAGCGGCCGTACCTCGTGGCCACCGAGGCCCGCACGCGGATCGCCTCGGTCCCGATGCCGACGGGCGCCGGTGGTGACACGACGCAGTGACAAACCGTCGTAGGCCCGTCACTCCGTGACGGGCCTACTCGACCGGCGCGGGCATCCAGCGGGAGGCCAACTCGGTCTCGAAGCCGGCGGCGTCGCGCCGCTCCACATGATCCGCCGGCGTGCCCCGGCTCCCGGCGGCGAGCCGTGCCAGGGCGCGGCGGTTCTCGGGATCGGTTCGCGGCATGCGGGAGGTGAGCCGGGCGATGCCTGCCGGATTGCGGGCCGCCGCGGCGGAGAACTGCGTCACGAAGAGACAGATCTCACGGATATTCGCTGCGGCCGAGTGGACGATGAGCGGATGCAGGGCTCGCGTCACGACCTCGAGCCCGAGGCCGTCGACGTCGAGAAAGGCGTCGATCTGCACGGCCTGCCGCTCACGGCCGGCCAGGTCGGAATCGAGTGCCGAATGCCGGAGCACGACGAGGCACTGTCCCGTCAGCCGTCGCGGCGAGAGTGGGCCCGTGTAACCGCCCCGGCCGTGGAACACGAGCACGCCGCCGTCGGCGGTGCGTTCGTGATGAAGCAGCTTCACGACGCCGACCGTGCCGTAGCCGTCGGCGAGCCGCCACTGACCGGGACCGGCCGGGTCGAGCGACAGCCGGCTGATGCCGAGCACACGCCAGACGTCGACGAGCGTTTCCGGCTTCGTGAGCAGGAAGTCGAGCAGTTCATCGTCGCAGGTGACCGTCTCGACGGGCAGCCTGCGGAAGAGCGTGGTCGATCGCAGGCAGGCCTCCGCGACGGCGCGATTGGCTGCGGGCATCCGCGCGAGCGGGATCGACTGCATGGCCCGTGCCCGCGATTCACGGCTCGACGAGCCCGCCTCGGCGAGCGATGCATCGAGGTCGGCCACGATCGCCGACTGTTCCGCCGCACCGGCTGGCGCAGGCAGACCTCCGCTGCACCACACGGTCGTTCCCCAGGCCACGAGCGCACAGGCCCGCCGCAGACGTCGTTGCTGCCTCATCCATCACCCCCCGGAAACGTGAATCGACAGGGGATTTGTTCGGCCTGCGCGAACCTTTCGGGCCAGTGAATCCGTCCCGCTGCCGCGGAAAAACCGTGGCGCAACCGGCGGGGAACTTCCCGAACCGCCCAGTCTCGCCGGGCCGCCAAATCCCCGGCTGCCGGCCTTGGCTCGGCGGCGCAGGCTTCCTACCATCCCGCCCCCGATCATCGCCCACGAACACCATGCTCCACCTCCACGATCCCGCCACCGACGATCTCCGCACCGCCGCCCCGCCTCGGCCGCAGCCCATGCGGCCGCACGGCCTGTTGGGCCGCGGCCTCGTGGCCTGGACGCGGCTCTGCCTGCGGGCGCCGCTCGTGATCGTGGTCGCCGCGGTGCTCTCGGCGGTGGCGGCCGGCGTGTGGACGTCGCAGCATCTCGGCTACAAGGTGAGCCGGGTCGACCTGCTCGATCCCGAGAGCGAATACAACAAGCTCTGGATCGATTACATCCGCGAGTTCGGCGAGGATGACGACGCGGTCGTCGTCGTCGAGGGTGAGTCTCGCGGCCGCGTGATCGCCGTGCTCGAGGAACTCTCGCGCGAGGCGGCTCGCAACGGCGAACACTTCCGCTCGGTGCTCCACGAGGTCGATCTCTCACGGATCCGCTCGAAGGGACTCCACTACCTCACGCCGGCTGACCTGGCCGAGATCGATCGCTTCATCGAGGGCACGCGGCCGATCCTGGAAGGGGGCTGGGCCCAGCTCAAGGTGGGCACGATGGTGGGCGGACTCGCCGCCCAGGTGGTGTCCGGCGCGGCGTCGGCTGCGGCGGGCGAGTCGCCCGCATCCTTCCTCGAGCGGTATAGCGAGGCGCTTCTCACGGGCATCGAGTCGCCGCTGCGTGGCGACGCCGCCGGCACGGAATACGTGTCGCCCTGGCCCGGCATGCCCGAGTCGCTCTCCACGCTCCGCGACCTTTCGAGCGAACACCTGCTCGCCAAGGACGGGAAGCTCGGCTTCGTGCTGCTCCGGCTGGTGAAGGCGGAAGGGGGCTTCGCCGGGGCGTCGGCCGCCACCGATGAACTGCGGCGGATCATCGCCGACGTGGCCGCACGGCATCCCGACACCACGATCGGCCTCACCGGTCTGCCGATCATGGAAGACGACGAGATGCGGTCGAGCGCCCAGTCGATGATGTGGGCGAGCGGCCTGTCGCTCGCCGCGGTGGCGATCGTGATCATCGCGGGCTTCGGCGGCGTGCGGCACGCGCTGATGGCCAACGGCGTGCTCGTGATCGGGATGGCCTGGGCTTTCGGCTGGGCCACGGCCAGCGTCGGCCACCTCAACATCTTGAGCGTTACGTTCACGGTGACGATGATCGGCGTCGGCATCGACTACGGCACCTACTACGTGGGTCGGTATCTGGAGAGCCGGCGGAAGGGCCTGCCATACGACGAGGCACTGCTGGAGACCAGCGCCGCCGTCGGCCCCGGCATCCTCACCGGCGCGATCACGACCGCGGTGGCATTCTTCTGTGCGGCGCTCACGAGCTTCGTGGGCGTGGCCGAGCTCGGGATGATCGCCGGCGGCGGCATCGTCCTCTGCTGCGCCGCCGAGCTGCTCGTGCTGCCTGCCGTGATCGCCTGGGTCGATCGCGGCCGGCTCGGCCGCACGATTCCCGTGCCGGTGCCCGTGCACGAGTGGCTCGCACCTGTGTCGCGGTATCCGAAGTTCGTGGCGTTGGCCGGCATGGCCTGCACGATGGCCGTTGCCGGCGGCCTGCACGAGCTGGCCTACGACCACAATCTGCTCAACATGCAGGCCGAGGGCCTGGAGAGCGTGGCGGTGGAGAAGAAGCTCCTCGAGGAGTGCGACCAGAGCGTCTGGTATGCCCTGTCGATCTCCGATTCGCGAGAGCAGCTGCTGGAGCTCAAGAAGAAGCTCGTAGCGCTGCCGAGCGTGGAGCGGGTCGATGAGATCGCATCGCTTCTGCCGGTGGATGAGGAGCTGAAGCGGCCGCTCATCGAGCGGATCCGCAGCCGGCTCGCGGCGCTGCCGGAGCGGCCCCCCGAGATTCCGGTCGATCGGCTCGACGCCCTCGGTGAGACGCTGGCCTGGGCCCACACCGAGGCGGCGAAGCAACCGGGCGGCCTCCGCACCGCCTGGCACCTGGAACGCACCCGCGACACGCTCCGCCGCCTCACCCCCGAGGATTGCTACCGCGCCGTGGCCACGTTTCAGCAGCGGGCCGCAGGGGACCTGTTGAGCCGGCTGCATGCCCTCGCGAGCGTGGCCGATCCCGAACCGCCGCAGCTGGCCGACCTGCCGCCGAGCCTCGTCGACCGCTTCGTCGGCTCCAGCGGCAAGCACCTGCTCAAGATCTACGGCCGGGGCGACATCTGGAACTTCGAGAGCCTGAAGAAGTTCGTGCACGAGGTGCGGAGCGTCGATCCGAGGGCCACGGGCAATCCGCTCCAGGCCTACGAGGCCTCGCTCGAAATGAAGCGAAGCTACGAGCAGGCGGCGCTCTACTCGCTCGCCGTGATCGTGGTCGTGCTCTGGCTCGACTTCGGCAGCGTGGCGCATGCGCTTCTCGCCATCCTGCCGTTGTTCGTAGGCATGCTGCAGATGCTCGGGCTCATGGGCCTGGTGGGCATCGACCTGAATCCGGCCAACCTGATCGGCATCCCGCTGATCCTCGGCATCGCCGTCGACTACGGCGTGCACATCATGCACGACGCCCTCGAACGCCCGGGGCCGTATCGGATCAGCGCCTCGACGGCCAACTCCGTGCTCGTCGACGCGCTCACGACCGTGCTCGGCTTCGGGGCCCTGATGGTGGCCAGTCACAAGGGGCTCGAGAGCCTCGGCCGGGTGCTCACGCTCGGCGTGACCACCTGCACGCTGACCTCGCTCGTGCTGCTGCCCGCGGTGCTCACGATCCTGCGGCCGGGCGCACGGGGGGCTGCCGAGGCCGACGCCGAAGCGGACGACGAGGCCGAGGCCGACGACACGCGCCTGGCTGCGTGATCGCGGCTGACACGCCCAGTCGGCCCGGTGCGGAGCACTGGGCCGATCAGGCCTCGCAACTCGGGTTGTCTCGCCGCGGGGAGGTCTGTATCCACCCGGCGTCCGGAACCTCGAGGTGCCCCATGCTGCGTGCGCGAACGATTCGACTGTGGGTGTTTTCCTGCGCGGCGACGCTGGCCGCGGCTGCCCATGCCCAGGCCCCGGCGCGGGGCGTGAACATCGTGCTCGAAGACCAGTTTCGGAACTCGCGGGCCACGGAGCAGCTTCGCGGCCATGTGGTGGTGCTGGTCTACGCCGACCGCCACGGCGCCGAGAAGGCGCTCGACATCGGCCGGCGGCTCCACCTGCGGTTTCACCCGACCGCCGACGGCGCCGAGGCGACGCAGTGGTCGCGGCAGCCGGTCGTGGCCCCGGCGGGCTGGCCGGTCGGCGCGGCGGTGCCCGACGTGCACGTCGTGCCGGTGGCCTGCGTGCCCGAGGTGCCCAAGCCGCTGCACGGCGTGGCCAGGTCGCGGCTTCGCAAGGAGTCACCGCACGTCTCGGTGTGGCTCGACTTCGACGACGTGCTTCGCGAGCAGTTCGGGGCCGCCCCGGGGGAGCCCAACATCGCGGTGATCGACACGAGCGGCCAGCCGCACGGCACGATGGCGGGCGTGGTGGACGGCCAGCGATTCGAGGATCTCGTCGGCGTGATCGACCAGCTTCGGCTGCGGGCCCGCCCCGACGTGCGGTCCGCCGTCGTGCCCGTCAGCGGCGTGCAGTAACTACCGCGACCGTTCCTTGAGGCGGCGGCTGGCGCGGGTGAGCGTGTCGCGCTCGTCGGGCGTCAGACTCGATGCGCCCGAGCGGCTGATCTTCTCGAGGATTCTGTCCACCGCCTGCTGCAGCGTCTCGTCGTCCTCGTCGTCGGCTCGGGGGCGCCGCGCGGGGCCGTCGTCGTCGGGCCTCACCACCCGCATCCGCGTCCGCCGCCAGAGCCGAGACGGCAGTTCGAGCAGGTCGGTGAGGTCCCAGCCGCGCCAGGCGTAGAGGCCACCGAACGTGGCGCCGGCCAGATGGGCGACATGGGCCACGTTGCCGCCGCCGGTGGCAGCCCCTTGGAGATCCGAGAGAAAGTAGAGCACGCCGAGCGCCCAGACCGGCACGGGCAGCACCCCCCACAGCAGCACCGTCTGCCGCGGGAAGTACCAGATGAAGACCGCGAGCACGGCCATCACGCCTCCGGAGGCGCCGACGAGCCGCCCCCCCTGGCCGCCGAACTGCGCCGCAACCACCCAGGCGATGCCCGCGACGACGATCGCCGTGCAATAGAATCGCAGGAACTCCGCGCGGCCCGCGATCGCCTCCACCTCACGGCCGAAGAACCAGAGCGTGAGCATGTTGAAGAGCAGGTGGAGCGGCGAGAACGGCCCGGGAAACCGCAGGCTCGGGCCGTCGTGCAGGAAGCCGTAGGTGAGCAGCTGCCAGAAGTGGGTGGCCAAGTGCCGCGGCAGATCGGAGTCGAGACAGAGCACGTCGTTGAGCGAGAACTGCAGCGGCACCACCTCGCGGACGAGGTTGCCGCAGAGGATGAAGTTCAGCAGCCAGACCGCGATGTTGATCGCGATCACGATGCCCACTCCCGTCCACTCGGACAGCGGGGCGGAGCGGTCGGTGCGGTAATAGCCGCGGTCGAGGTAGGCCATGGGGCTGCGGACGGCGGGGACGGGGCCGGAGGTCCGGCATCGGGACGCTGGCTGCTGCCGCGGGCATGGCGAGTCTGGTAAAGTGCCGCCCGTCGGCGGCGGTTGGCGCCGCGACGGAACCAGCATACACGGCCAACACGGGGAAACGACGATGGCGACCAACGGCGGACTCGGCAGGAAGCTGCGGATGGGAATTGTGGGGGGCGGGCAGGGTTCCTTCATCGGGCGGGTGCACGTGACCGCCGCCGTGCTCGACAACCGGGCCGCCCTCGTGGCCGGCGCGTTTTCCAGCGATGCCGCCCGATCGAAGGCCAGCGCCGCCGACTACGACGTGCCGGAGAACCGGGCCTACGGCTCCTATGCCGAGATGTTCGAGAAGGAGCGGGCCCTGCCCGCCGGCGAGCGGATCGACTTCGTGTCGATCGCCACGCCCAACCACATGCATTTTCCGGTCGCCAAGGCCGCGATCGAGGCCGGGTTCCACGTCGTCTGCGACAAGCCGCTCACGCTCACGCTCGCCGAGGCCGAGGCACTGGCGAAGGTCGTGACCGCCTCAAAGAGCGTGTTCGTGGTGACCCACAACTACACCGGCTATCCGCTCGTGCGGCAGGCGCGGGAGATGATCCTGTCGGGGCAACTCGGCGAGATCCAGGCGATCCGCGCCGAATACATCCAGGGCTGGCTGCGGACCAGGCTCGAGAGCGAGGGGCAGAAGCAGGCCGCCTGGCGGACCGACCCCACGAAGAGCGGCGCCGCCGGCTGCTTCGGCGACATCGGCACCCACGCCTACAACCTGGGCCGCTACATGACCAGTCTGCTTCCCGAGAAGATCAGCGCGAACCTGAAGATCTTCGTGCCCGACCGCCCGCTCGACGACTACGGCCACGCCGTGATTCGCTACGAGAACGGGGCGCTCGGCACGGTGACGGCCTCGCAGATCAGCCACGGACGCGAGAACGACGTTCGCATCCAGATCGACGGCACGCTGGGCAGCCTCGAGTGGCACCAGGAGGAGCCCAACAAGATGATCGTCCGGCACAACGGCAAGCCGCACGCCATCTACACCCGCGACCCCAACGCCCCGTTCATGAACGGCTCGGGCAAGGCGGCCTGCCGGCTGCCGTCGGGCCATCCCGAGGCCTTCTTCGAGGCCTTCGCCAACGTCTACCGGGCCGGATTCGACGCCATGGTGGAGGCAGCCACGGGCAGTTCGCCCGAGCGCACGGACACGATCTACCCCAACATTCACGACGGCGTGGAAGGGATGTACTTCATCGAGCAGTCGGTGGCGTCGAGCAAGGCCGACGGGGCCTGGCTCCCGCTGAAGCACCCCCTGGCACGTCGCTGAATCCATGGCCACGTCTGATACCAAGTATTTCGTGTTCGACATCGAGAGCGTGGCCGACGGGGCGCTCGTGTCGCGGCTGCGGTATCCGGGGGAGGATCTCGCGCCGGAGAAGGCGATCGCTCGGTATCGCGGGGAGCTGCAAGCCGAGAACGGCAAGGACTTCATCCCCTACACGTTCCAGGTGCCCTGCTCGCTCGTGATCGCCAAGCTCGGCAAGGATCTGGCCCTCCAGGATCTCGTGGCGCTCGACGAGAAGGAGTCGCGGCCGCACGAGATCGTGCGGAAGTTCTGGGAGGGCTGGAGGCGGTATCACCGGCCGCGGTTGGTGTCGTTCAACGGCCGCGGGTTCGACATGCCGCTCTTGGAGCTGTGCGCCTTCCGCTACGGCATCCAGATTCCCGACTGGTTCGCCGAGGACGCGCGTAATTTCGACCAGCCGCGGTATCGCTACAACACCGCCGCCCACTTCGACCTGCACGAATGGCTGACGAACTCGGGCGCGTCGCGGTTCAATGGCGGGCTGTCGCTGGCTGCCAACCTGATCGGCAAGCCGGGCAAGATGGAGGTGGCGGGGCACATGGTGCAGGAGCTGTGGGACGCGGGCAGGACCGCGGAGATCCACGACTACTGCCGCAGCGACGTGCTCGACACCTACTTCGTGTTTCTGCGATCGCGGGTGGTGGCCGGCGACATCGACCTCAAGCGGGAGCACGCCTTGATCGAGCAGGCCCGCGAGTGGATCGCGGCGCAGGCCGCCACGAGCCCCGGCCTGGCTCGCTACCTCGCCGCCTGGGGTGAGTGGAAGAGCCCCTGGTGAGGCGGGTCGATGCGCGGAGGCGGCGGCGACCGCGTTCGCGTCAGGCGTCGGTGATCGGTTCCTTGATCAGCTGCACGAAGTGGTTGGGGCCCAAGTCGGCCGCCTTCTTTTCCGCCGCCCGCTTGTCTGCGTATTCGAACGTGACGAGCTTCTTCATCGCCTGGCTGAAGACGCCCCAGTAGGCCTTCATGCGGACCTCCTTCACCACCTTCTTCCGGGCCGGCTTCTTGGCGGCGACCTTCTTCTCCTTGGCGACCTTCTCCTTTTTCTCCTTCTTCTCCTTGACGGGCTTTTCCTTCTTGGCCGTCTTGCCGCGGGCTTCCGCCGCATCCGCCTGGGCCCGCAGTTCCTTGCGATTCACGACTTTCCGCGCCATGTGACCTCGTCGTCCTTCCGATTGGAGAATGGGAGTGGCGGCCGTTGCAGCCTCGCCAGCGGGCGGCAGTATACCTCGGCCGGGTTTGCCTGCACGGTCTGTATGGACGCTGAATATACTTTGGGGCACCATGACAGCGACCGCCCTCGCCCTAGCCTTCGCCTCCCCGTTTCCGGCCTACCGCGGGCTGGAAGACGCCGCCCTCGCCGAGCGGATCGAGGCCGTCCGCCGCCAGCTCGGGCCTCGGCTCGTGATCCTCGGCCACCACTACCAGCAGGACGGCGTGATCGCCCACGCCGATTTCCAGGGGGACAGCTACCAGCTCTCGAAAAACGCCGCGGACCGGGCCGACTGCGAGGCGATCGCCTTCTGTGGCGTGCACTTCATGGCCGAGACGGCCGACATCCTCGCCAACCGTCCGGACAAGGTGGCGGCCCGCGGCGGCCGGCGGGTGACCGTCGTGCTGCCCGACATGGCGGCCGGCTGCTCGATGGCCGACATGGCCGCGATCGACCAGGTGGAGGACGCCTGGGCCGACCTCGGCACCGTGGTCGACACCGCCGACATCACGCCCGTCACCTACATCAACTCGGCCGCGAGCCTGAAGGCCTTCTGCGGCCGGCACGGCGGCATCGTCTGCACGTCGAGCAACGCCCGAGCCGTGCTCGACTGGGCCTTCGCCCGCCGCCGCCGCGTGCTCTTCTTTCCCGATCAGCACCTGGGCCGCAACACCGCCCGCACGATGGGCATTCCGCTCACCGAGATGTGTGTCTGGAACCCGCACGATCCGCAGCTCGGCGGCAACTCCCGGGATCAGCTGCAGCAGAGCCGCGTGGTGCTCTGGCAGGGCCACTGCAGCGTGCACGCGATGTTCAAGCCCGAACACGTCGATGCGATGCGGGCGAACATTCCGGGGGTGAAGGTACTCGTGCACCCCGAGTGTGCCATGGAGGTGGTCGACAAGGCCGACCTCGCCGGCTCGACGAGCTACATCATCAAGCAGGTGGAGGCCGCCCCGCCCGGCACCACGTGGGCGATCGGCACGGAGCTTCACCTCGTGAAGCGGCTGGAGCAGAACCATCCCGAGCAGACGATCCGGTTTCTGTCGCCGGTGGTCTGCATGTGTGCCACGATGTATCGGATCGACCTGGCCCACCTCTGCTGGAGCCTGGAGCACATCGCCGCCGGCAAGCCCGTGAACGTGATCCGGGTGGACGACGACACCGCGAAATGGGCCCTCACGGCCCTGGAGCGGATGCTCGCGGTGAAGTGAGCGGGGCGTCAGCGATTAGCGAGCCACTCGCCGCGACCGGCGGGCGGCGGTGAACGCGGCGGCCGCCAGACCGACGCCGGCGAGCACGAGCGTGGAGGGCTCCGGCACGGGGGCGATGCTCTGGAACACCACGAGGCTGTTTCCGTTGATGAGCGGCAGTTCGGCGAATGCCGGGCCGAGTTCCGCACTCGCGTTGTAGACCTGCAGGGACGCGATCGCATCCATCACTGCCAGGCCCGCTGAGTCGGTGATGGCACCGAAGACCGCGTAGTTGGAGTCGAGCGCCGGGTTGTCGGTCACGTTGAAAAACCAGCCGCTCGTCGCACTATTCGGATCAGCGGTGCGGGCCATCGCAATCGTGCCGCGCAGGTTGGCAAAGTTCGCCTGGAGCGGTATCGGGGCATCCGTGGCGATCGGATTGATCGTCGAACCATCCAGCACATAGCTGCCCCCCTGGATGATCTGGATCGTGGCGGGGTTGTAGGTCGTGCTCCGGTGGATGAGCGTGTCGGTGTAGCGGCCGGTGTTCACGTAGTTCATGAAGTTATTCACGGTCGTCGCGAGCGCGGGATCGCTCGAGAGTGCGACGTCGAAAAACGTGGTCCCAACCGAAAACCGCACGATCGTGCCGGCCCTGGCTGGGGCAGCGACGAGGCCGAGGCACGAGGCGAGGAGCGTGAGAACGACGCGGAGTGTGGGGCGGATGGTTCGCATGGCATGACTCGCGACCGGTGCGAGACACCTGCGGAACCGATGCGGCCCGGAAGGGCCACGATGCACGAGCGGGTCAGCGGTCTGGTCGAAGCGGTGCCGTGGGGCCACGGCCGGAAACAGAGGCTACTGACGGGTCACCCGGCGCATCGTCCCGCGATATTTCGCAGGGCAGGCGGCAGCAGGATGTCGCACGCGGTCAGTAGCGGTTCCGAAAGAAGGGACGGCGGTGTCCACCGTCATTGCTTTCAAGAATATCAGGAGGTGCGGCCGTTGCAAGTTGTTTTTGTCGTGACGACGGTGGCCCGCACACGGCGCCGTAGTCCGCACACTCCGTGTGCGGCTGGAGGTGCGAAGGCCGCGAAACCAGCTATTTATGGGGAGGTGGGCGGACCTGCAGGCGGAATAGCTCGGGCCGCTGGTGTTTTGACCGTGGGCCACATGCGGAGCCTGTGGACTACGGCGCCGAATCTGCAAGCTGGGTGTGGAGGGCCACCAGTTGCCGGTGGCGGGCGAGGCTCCTCGCGAGCGTGGCCACGGCCGTTGGACGGGGGGTGAACCGCGTCGGGGTGCCGGTGGCGTGGGCGGCGAGGAACTCGGGCCAGGGACGGGGGCGGCCGGCGAGCGACTCGGCCCGGAACTTCGCCATCAGGGCCGCGCCCCAGGCGGTGCCCTCGGCGGCCCCGTCGAGGATCGTCACCGGCGTGGCGAAGGCGTCGGCGAGGAGTTGGCCGAGCGAGGGGGTCTTCGTAAGGCCGCCGGAGAGGATGATCTCAGTCCGCGGGAAGCCCTGGGCGTCGAGCTGGTCGCTCCCCATCCGCAGGTTGAAGACCGTCGCCAGGAGCATGGCCTTGGCGGCGTTGCCCGGCGTGGCATTCTCCGCGGAGAGGCCGATGAGGCTCGCGCTACCGCCCTGTGAGACACCAAGCCCCGGTTCGCCGTCGAGAAACGGGAGCGCTGCGAGACCGCCGCAGTCGTCGGCCGCTGCGAGCACCTGCGGCATCACGGCCGCGAACGCGTCACCCCGGCCTGCGCCGTTCACCTTCCCGAACATTTCCACGACCGTGTTCATCGGCGTGGTGCCGTTGCGGAGAAACACCATGTTGATCGGCCGCCCGTCGGGCGCGCAGAAATGATCGATCGCCTGCGACACGCCGCGGAACGGCCGGTCGCCCACCGAGTTGGCGCACACGCTCGTGCCGAAGCTCATCGACACCATGCCGGGCAGGCCGATCAGCGATCCGGCGAGCGCCGCCGGCTGATCCCCCTCGGCCGGCGCGACCGGCGTGCCCTCCGGCAGCCCGAGCAGCGCGGCGCCGGCGGCGTCGAGCGTGCCGCCGTCCTCGCCCGCCTTCCGCACCCGCGGCAGGAGATCGCGGAGTTGCCGCACGGCCGGGCCGCCGTGCTGGGCGGCCACCAGCGCGTCGAACTCGGCGAGCAGCCGGGCGTCGTAGTCGAGCGTGGCCTGATCGATCGGGAACATCCCGGCGGCATCGCCGATGCCGAGCGCCCACTCGCCCGTGAGGCAGCGTGCGAGCCAGCCCGACGGCGTGGTGAGGTGCGCTGTCCGCGCAGCCAACTCCGGCCGGTTGCGGATCGTCCAGAGCCAGCGGGCGGCGGTGAGCCGCTTGGGGCACTTCGCGCTGAACCGTGCCGTCAGCTCGTGCCCTTCGGCCTCGTTGCGACCGTCGCACCACAGCCGTGCCGGACCGAGGGCCGCGCCGACGCCATCGGCCAGCACCTCGCCGTGCATCTGCCCGGAGATGCCGATTGCCCGCACGTCGGGCTCGATGCCGGCCGCGGCGAGCTTCGCCCGCAGGTCGGCCATCGCCGCGCGGAGCGCCGCCTCCCAGTCGCCGGGCCGCTGTTCGTAGCACTCGGCCGCGAGGCCCGGCACCATGTCGTAGCTGCCTTCGCCGTGGGCGAGGATCCGCATGTCGTCGTCGGTGAAGATCACAGAGAGGCCCTGTGTGCCTGCATCGATTCCGAGGTAGCCGCTGCGGTTCATGATCGTGACGTCCTGTCGCGTGTGCCGAAAGAAGTGGGCAGGGACCGCAATATACGGTGCGGGGGCCATCCGGTTCGATGCGGTGGGGCGGATGGATACGCAGGATCCCCTCGCTTGCGCTCAGGGCTTGTATGGGGGATCCCCTCGCCTCCGCGCGCACCAAAAGACTCGGAGGGGTTGCCCGTACCCTGGAGCCGGCGTATGCCGCCAAGCGCAGCCAGGATGGCGAAGCGCAGGCGGCATCGAGCGAGCGGAGGGCATGGATGCCCGAAGCGAGCGTCCGGCGACAGGGTACGGGCAACCCCGACCCACACCACCCGACGACGCGTCAGCCCCAGCGGAGGGATGACGAGCCGCCATGGCCGCGGGTGCCACAGAACGACACCTCGATGCCGAGGTCGCGGGCGACGGCGGCCTTCATGAGGGCGGCTCGGTCGGCGGCCGCGGCATCTCTCGCGTAGACGACTTGGATGTGGTTGGCCTTGTGGCGGGCCATCATCTGGTCGCGCGACACGCCATATGTGACGGCGTGCATGATCGGCCACTGCTTTGTGGTCGCCTCGAGTCGGCGGCGGGTCTCCTCCGCGGGCAGGGCCACGACGTGGGCGCGGCCGATGTCCATGCAGAGCTTTTCCGGCGTGGCGGGCCCGCCCGTGCCATCGACCCAGATCCGGCTCCACACGATCTCGCCTGGCTTGCTCACGCCCGCCAGCGTGCTTCCCCCCAGCCGGAAATACATCGGCGGCTGGCGGAAGCCCTCCGCCCCCTTCCAGCCGCCGCGGAAGTGGCTCGGTGGTGCGGCGCCGGAGATCTCGAACACCCACACCCACTGGTCGGTCGTGTGGGACTGATCCCAGTCGCCCCAGCGGATGTCGTGCAGCGTGTTTTCGACCGGCTCACCGAGGGACTCGTGCACCCGCTGCGTGAGCAGGCCGTCGAGCCCGGCGCATTCGTCCACCTCGTTGAAGTGCACGAGCGGGCGGCCCTTGAAGAGAACGCGAGACGAGCCCTCGGCCGTGACCGGGGGCCGCTTCGAGTCGTTGAGCATGCCCTCGACGAGGTCGCTGGCCGGCAGGAGATCCTTGAGTCCCTGTTGATATTGGATGCCGATCAGATCGCAGCCGAAGCGGTCGGCGATCCGCAGGGCGGCCACGTACATCTTGCACTGGAGCAGAACCTGCGCCCGCGTCAGCTCCGTGGCCTCGGCCGTGCCGAAGTGAAACCGCATGCCTGCCTGCTCGAGCCAGCGGAGCACGCCCTTCGCCTCGGCGTCGGAGACCCGCGTCGTCTCGTAATACAGATCGCTCTGGCTGAGCCGCTCCTTGAACATGCCGGTGGCCTGGAGGAGCCGGTCGGGAATGATCGCGTTGAACATCCCCATGCAGCCCTCGTCGAAGACGCCCATCAGCGCCTTGTGGCGGCGGAGGTCGGCCGCGATCGCCTCCGCCGCCTTGGCGATGGGCCGCGGCATCTTCACGCGGTCGATCGGCACGACGTGGCTCGTGTCGTGGTGGACCGCGCGGTGGTCGAGCCAGGCTGCGAGGTGGCGGTCGAAGCTGGGGCTCGCGAAGTCGTCGGCCCAGAGGGTGGCGTAGGGTACGCCCGCCTTCGTGAGGGAGCCGTTGAGGTTGAGCATGCCGACGAGGCCGGGCCACTGCCCCGACCAGTTGGCGACGGTGAGGATCGGCCCCGTGTGAGTGGTGAGGCCCGGCAGCACGTGGTTGGAGTATTGCCAGACCGCCTCGGCCACCACGAGCGGCGCCGACTCGTCGATCCCGGCGAACACCTCGAGCCCTTCGCGTGCGCTGGCGATGAAGCCGTGGCCGCGCGGCCGCGACACGGCATGGCCGCGGTCGAGCGCCCAGCCGGCACGGGCGAAGGCGGCGGTGAGGTCGGCCTCGAGCTGTTTCTGCGCCGGCCAGCAGACGCGGTTGGCCTCTTCACGCAGGTCGCCGCTGGCCACGAGCACGGCCCGCCGCGACGTGCGAGACTTCGCAGCCGCCGCCGGCCGCGCGGGGGTGGACTTCGACATCGCCATGGCTGCTCCCAATCGGGTGGTGCGGCAACTATACTCGTACCGGAGTGGCCCCTGCCATGCGCGCCGCGCTGTGCGATGCGGGCCGATCGTCTGGAGTTCGACCGTGTCGAGAAGCATCGCCATCAAGCCGACGACGTGGGGCCGGTGGGCCGTGGGACTCATGGTCGCGATCGGTGCCGCCGCGGCCGTACGGGCCGCCGATTCGGAGGTGGCGCAGCCGGCGGCCGCGACCACGCTCGCCGACTTCAAGCGGTGGGTGATCGCAGCGGACTACTCCCGTGACGGCAGCCTGCTCGTCACCGCCGGCGGCGAGAGTCTCCTCTATCGCCCCGGTGACGTCGTCGTGTGGAAGGTTGCCGACGGCAGCCGTGTGGGCGACCTTGCCGGCCATCCTACGGCCGTGTGGGCGGTGAAGGTATCGGCCGACGGCAAACTGGCAGCCACGGCCGGCTACGACGGCCTCGTGAAGCTCTGGGATCTTCAGGCCCGCACGCTCAAGCACGATCTCAAGAAGCACAAGGGCTGGGTGCGGTCGCTCGCCTTCTCGCCCGACGGCACGCGGCTCGCGTCGGCCGGAGAAGATGGCACGGTCGTGCTCTGGGACACGGGCACAGGAGCCGAGGTGAAGACGCTGCCGGCCCACACCGGTGCCGTCACGGCGGTGGCCTTCTCCCGCGACGGTTCCACGCTCGCCACCGCCGGCGGCGACAAGCTCGTGAAGCTCTGGAATGCAGCCGACGGCGCGGAGAAGGGCAAGCTCGAAGGGCATGGCGACACGATCTGGGCGGTCGCGTATTCCCCAGATGGCTCGCGGCTGGCGACGGCGAGCGCTGATCGTACGATCCGGCTTTGGAACACGTCGGACTCGAAGGAATATGCCGTGCTTCCGGGTCACAAGGACTGGGTCACGAGCGTGGCCTTCTCGGCCGATGGCGGCCGGCTCGTGTCGGGCAGCCTCGACGGCGCGGTCAAGCTCTGGGACGTGATCGCGAAGGGAGAACAGGAAGGGCCGGCCAAACTCGCAGCGAGCGTCTGGGCCGTGGCGTTCACGCCCGACGGCACGTCGATCTTCGCAGGCACACACGCCGGGCCGCAGACCGTGGCCGCTCCGGCGCCGAAGCTCCTACCGCCACCGCCGGCTCCGGCTCCGACTCCGGCCTCGCCGCCTGCCGCTGCTCCGGCGAATCTCGTGCCCAAGGAATTCAAGAGCGCAGCGGGCGCGGCAGGTGCCATCGCGGCGGATGGCACCGTCACCGTCACGGGCAATCTCGCGAAGGACACCTACTCACTGAAGGCGGTCGTGCCGCCGGGCATGCAGCCTGCCGCGGTTCGGATCCAGGTGCTCCCCGATGATGGTCTCCCGGGCAAAGGCCCGGGCCGGGCGGACAACGGGAATTTCGTGCTCAGCCGTCTCAGCGTGGCGGTTGGCACGCCCGGCGCCGCGGACACGCCGACCGCCGTGACGTTTTCCGGGGCGAAGGCGAGCTTCGAGCAAGCGGGATTCGGTGCCACCCAGGCCATCGATGAGGATCCGGCCACGGGCTGGGCCATCTCGGGCGGCATCGGCGCCGAGCAGGTCGCCACGTTCGAGATCGCCCCGGACGTGAAGATCGCTCCCGACTCGCCGCTGACGATCACCCTCGACCAGCAGTATGCCGACGGCAAGCATGCGATCGGCAAGTTCAGGATTTCCATTGTGCCGGCCGCGAAGTAGCGATCGGCATCCGTTTCCTCTCGAGCAATCGTGAACCACATGCGCATTCGATCGCTGCAGGCTGTCGCCATCATGGTGACGGCATCCGTCGTCGGGGGGCTCGTTGTCGGCCTCATGCTCCGCGCCGCGCCGATTCCGCACGCGCATGCCGTGTCGTCGCTCGTCGAGGAGTCGTTCGCCGTTTGCACGGCGTTCATCGACGACGGCATCGAGGGTTTCTTCGTGCTCGACTTCGAGACCGGGGATCTCTCCGGCGGCGTGCTCGGCCAGACGCCGCTCAAGTTCACTCGCGCCTACCGGCACAACGTGCTCAAGGATCTCGACATCAAGGCGGGCAAGGTGAAGAACCCGCGGTTCACGCTGCTCTCCGGTGTGGCCATGGTCGGCGGACCTGCCGGCACCACCATGGCCCAGTCGGTGCTCTACGTGACCGACGTCTCGACGGGCATGACGGTGGCCTACGGCATTCCCTGGAGCTCGCAGGTGGCGAGCACGCCGGGCATGGCCGAGCTCGTGCCGCTCGACATCGCGAAGCCCCGCGGTGGCGGGGCGAAGATCCGATGACGGCCGCGAGCGGCACGATCACGGTCGTTGTGAACGGTGAGCCGAGAATGCTCGTGATCGGCACGACCGCCCTCGGGCTGCTGCAGGATCTCGGCCTGGAGAGCCGGCCGGTCGCCGTCGAGGTGAATGAGCTCGTCGTGCCGCGGGCGCGGCTGGCAGGCTGTGTGTTGGGGGCGGGCGACCGCCTCGAGATCGTGACCCTTGTGGGCGGCGGTTGAGTGGAGCGAGGCATGACGACTCGGGCGACGACTGTGGAGACGGATGAGATCGGCGAGACGGGCAGCGCGGATGGGCCGCTCCGTGTCGGCGGGATGACGCTCGCGAGCCGACTGATCGTCGGCACCGGAAAGTACGCCACGCATGCCGAGATGGCACGCTGCCTCGCCGCGGCGGGGGCCGACTGCGTGACCGTGGCCGTGCGACGGGAGCGGCTCGTCAATGCGGCCGGCGAGAACATCCTCGATGCGATCGATCTGTCGCGGTACACGCTGCTGCCCAACACCGCCGGCTGCTACACGGCCGCTGACGCCGTCCGCGTGGCCCGCCTCGGCCGCGAGCTGCTCCGCGACCTGGGCAATCCCGGCGCCGAGTGGGTGAAGCTCGAGGTGCTGGGCGATCCGAAGACGCTCCTGCCGGATCCGGTGGGCACGCTCGAGGCGACGGCGCAGCTGGTGGCCGATGGGTTCACCGTGCTCGTCTATTCGAGTGACGATCCCGTCGTGGCCCGGCGGCTCAAGGAGCTGGGCGCGGCCAGCGTGATGCCGGCGGGCAGCCCGATCGGTTCCGGACAGGGCATTCTGAATGCCAACAACCTGCGCATCTGCATGGAGTATCTGAAGGGAGACGACCCCGACTATCCGGTGATCGTCGATGCCGGCGTGGGCACCGCGAGCGACGTCGCGGAGGCGATGGAGCTGGGCGTGGACGGCGTGCTGCTCAACACGGCGATCGCGCATGCGACCGATCCGCTGCGGATGGCCCATGCGATGAAGGCCGCCTGCTACGCCGGGCGGCAGGCGTTTCTCGCGGGGCGGATGCCGCGGCGGCTCTATGCGACCGCGTCGAGCCCCGACGAGGGGCGGATCACGAGGGCGTGCTGACGCGATCACCATGCTGGCCAAACGTGTGATCCCCTGCCTCGACGTGGAGAAGGGGCGGGTCGTGAAGGGCACCCGGTTCCTGGAGCTGGCCGACGCCGGTGATCCGGTGGAGGTGGCGGCCCGCTACGAGGCAGAGGGGGCCGACGAGCTCGTGTTTCTCGACATCACCGCCAGCCACGAGGACCGCGGCATCGTGCTCGACATGGTGCGGCGGGTGGCCGAGACGATCTACATGCCGTTCACGGTCGGCGGAGGCATTCGCACGCTCGACGACGCGGCCCGGCTCGTGCAGGCCGGCGCGGAGAAGGTGAGCATCAATTCATCGGCCGTGAAGACGCCCGAGCTCGTGACGGCCGTGGCCGACCGCCTCGGCAGCTGCGCCACCGTCGTCAACATCGATCCCAAGCGGGTGCTCCGCGACGGCCGCGAGGTGTGGGAGGTGTTCATCAACGGCGGCCGTGTGCCGACGGGCCTGGAGGCGGTCGCCTGGGCGCGACGGGTCGAGGAGCTGGGGGCCGGTGAGATCGTGCTCACCTGCATGGATCGGGACGGCACCCGCGAAGGATACGACCTGGAGATGACGGCGGCCGTCAGCCGGGCCGTCCGGATTCCGGTGGTGGCCAGCGGCGGCGCGGGCGCCCCGGAGCACCTCGCCGACGCGGTGCAGCAGGGTGGGGCCGATGCGGCGCTGGCTGCTGGCATCTTCCACTTCGGGAAGTGTACGATTCAGGAGGTCAAGGAACTGTTCGCGACCCGAGGGATTCCCGTCCGTCCTGCCGGACGTTGACCCGCGTGTCCTGTGCCGATCCTGCCGCTCCGCATCCCCCCGACGTCCCGCCGCCCGCACGATGTCCATGACCGAATCATCCGCCCCCGAGGCGACCGCCAGCGTGCGGTCCGCCCTGGGCCCCCGGGCCCCTCTCGAGATCGATCGTCTTTTCGAGGCGCTCGTCAAGCTCCAGGGCAGCGATCTGCATTTGAAGGTTGGCCAGCCGCCGTTCATGCGGGTGAAGGGGGCGCTCCAGCCGCTGAAATCTCAGAAGCTCGACGATCAGCAGATGGAGCGGCTCTGTCTGCCGATGCTCGATGACCGGCAGCGGAAGATCCTGGAGCACGACGGCGGCGCCGACTTCGCCCACTCCGCGGTCATCGACGGCGTGAAGTGGCGGTTTCGCGTCAATCTGCTTTATCAGCAGGGCTCGCTCGGCCTCGTGGCCCGCCGTGTCAACAACACGATTCCCGACTTCAAGGGGCTCTTCCTGCCGCCGGCGATCGAGCGGCTCTGCCAGCTCGACCAGGGGCTCGTGCTCCTCGCCGGCGTGACGGGCTCGGGCAAGAGCACGACGATCGGGTCGATGCTCAACTACATCAACCAAAACTACCGCAAGCACATCCTCACGCTCGAGGATCCCGTCGAGTTCGTCTACACCGACGACAAGTGCCTGATCAATCAGCGGGAGATCGGCACCGACGTGCGGAGCTTCGAGATCGGGATGAAGCACGCGGTCCGCGAGGATCCCGACATCATCGTGGTCGGCGAGATGCGGGACGTGGAGACCTTCAAGACGGCGATCCACGCGGCCGAGACCGGCCACCTCGTCTTCGGAACGATCCATGCCTCGAATGCGCCGAGCACGATCACCCGCATCCTCGATCTTTTTCCCCAGGAGGAGCATGCCGCGATCCGCAGCGCCATCGCCTTCAACATGAAGGGGATCGTGGCCCAGAAGCTGCTCAAGTCGATCAAGCCGGGCGTGAGCCGGGTGCCCGTGGTGGAACTGATGTTCTTCGACGTGCTCGTGCGGAAGTACGTGCTCGAAGGGCTCGACCATCAGCTGGCCGACCACATCAAGAAATCGTTCCGCGACGGCATGCAGGACTTCACGATGAGCCTCAAGAGCCTCGTCGACCAGGGACTGATCGACCGCAACGCGGCCCTCGAGATCGCGCCCAACCGCGAGGCGCTCGAGATGGCACTGAAGGGCATCGGGGTCACCTGACGCATGATGGCGTTTTTGAAATCGGCGGCGGGTGGCGCCGCGAACAGGGCTTCCCCGGCGACCTTTGCCCCGCGGGTCGATGCAACCGCCGAGCAGATCGCCGCCCGCAAGGAGGCGGCCGGGCTCCCCGGCTACAAGTCGCTGGCCGCCCTGTTCGGCGAGGCGCTGGCGGTGTCGGCGACGGCGGTGCTCGTGGAAGTGGCGGGCAAGCAGCAGGTGAGCGTTCGTCGGCGGATCGACAATGCCTGGCAGGATGCGGAGCCGTTTCCCGGCGACTCGGGACTCGCCGCGGTGGCTGCCGCCAAGAAGCTCGCCGGTCCGCTGGCGGCCGGCGACGGGGGCGAACAGACCGGTGGATTCGTCGTGGCCGCGGCCGGTGTGCGGCGGCCGTGTCGCGTCGTGGTGCGGCCCGCGGGCTCCGGCGAACGGGTGCTGGTGCTGGTCGGCGGCGAGTTGCCGGCGGAGGAAACGGCTGGATTCGCAGGCATGCTCGGCCGCATCGTGCCCGGACTGCGGTCGAAGGCCGGCGGTCACGCCGAGGATCGATCGCTGCCCGCGGTGGCCTTCGCCTCCGACCGCGGCGCCGGCATGGAGGGCATGGCCGCCGCCCGTCAGCTGCTGGCGGACGCCATTCATGGCCGCGCCGGCGAGATCGCCATCGAGGCCACACGTGATCAGGCGAGCGTGCATCATGACGTCGATGGCGTCTGGCGGCCCATCGTGACGCTCCCGCGGCAGGAGGCGGCTGCCGTCGTGGCGGTGCTCAAGGCCGTCGCCGGCATCGAGGGGCACAGCGGCGGCGGTCGTCAGTCGGGCCGGTGCGAGATCACGGTCGCCGGCAAGCCGTGGCCGTGCACGATCAGCGTGCAGACCGTGCCGACCGGCACGCGGCTGCTCCTGACCCACGAGTACGGGCGGCCGAAGTTCAAAACGCTCGCCGACACCGGCATGGCCGAGCCGCTCGTGCAACGGGTGCGGGAGCTCGTGGCCCTCGAGAGCGGCCTGCTCGTCGTGACCACGCTGAAGCGGAACGGGCTCTCGACGCTGTTCGACGGCGTGCTCACCGTCGCCGATCGGCTGCTTCGTGATTTCGTCTCGCTCGAGGACGTGGCGGCGCCCCGGACGGAGATTCAGAACGTGCGGCCGATTCGTTGGGATGCCGCTGCGGGAGTGTCGCCCGCTGCCGCCCTCGACCAGGCTCTGCGGGAGTATCCACGGGTGCTCGTCGCCTGCGACCTCAAGGACCCGGAGTTGGCCCAGAGGCTCGTGGCCCAGGCGGCCGACGGCTTGCTCGTCGTCGTCGGCGTCCGCGGCGGCGATGCTGCCGAAGGAATCGCCGCCCTCGCCCCCCTGGGCATCGCTCCGGACCAGGCAGGCCGGCTGCTGCTCGGCTCGATCGCGGGCCGGCTCGTCCGTCGGCTCTGTCCGAAGTGCCGCGAGGATTACATGCCGACTCCCGACGAGATCGCCATGTTGAAGATCGATCCGGGCACGCGGCCCACGCTGCATCGGGCCCTGCAAGGGGGCTGTGGCGTCTGTGGTCAGACCGGCTATCTGGGCCGCACGGGCATCTTCGAGATCGCGACCGGCCGCACGGTGAACCAGGCGGTCGCGGCCGGTGCCGACGCTGCCGCGATCCGGCAGGCCGCCGTGAAGGACGGCATGACACCGCTCTCGCGCGAGGCTCGCCGCCTCGTGGCCGAGGGCATCACGTCGCTCGACGAGATCCAACGCGTGTTCCGCAAGGGATGAGGAAACGCGATGGACGCGGAAGCGACGTCCGGTGAGGCGACCGAGGTGCCGGGCTACCGGCCGGTGAGCAGCCTGGCGGTCGCGGCCTTGATCGTGGGCTGCGTGTCGGCACTGGCGCTCGTGAGCCCGGTGTTCTGGGTGGTGCCGCTCGTCGGCGCGGCACTCGCGATGGTGGCCGTTCGGGATGTCACCAGCAGTGGTGTGGCGAAGGCGGGCGGGCTGGCCGCTTTGGCCGGGCTCGCACTCTCGCTCGGCTTCGGGGCCCAGGCCGTGACGGCCGCGGCCACGGCTCGCTGGCTGGCCGCGTCGCGGGCCGAGTCTGCTGCCCGCTTCTGGCTCGAGGCATTATGTGACGGTCGCACTGACGATGCCCGCAGCATGTGCGGGCCCGATGCCGCCGCACACGTCGATGATGCGGCCGCGTGTTGTGCCGCCGAGAGTGCACGCATTCGCTGCATCGGCACCGGCGAGACGCCGGGTTCGTGGGCGATCGTGGCGTCGCACGGCACCTGCCAGCTCGATCTCATGGTCGAGCCGACGAGCTCCACGACGAGCGGCCGGGCCACGGAGCGGTGGAGCGTGACGTCAATCGTCCGGTCGCCAGCCCGCGGCGGCGAGTGAGTCGCCTCCTGCGGCGAGCATGACGAGGCGGTCGAAGCCGAGTGCGGCGCCCACGCCGGCGGGCATGCCGCTGCCATGTGCGGCCAGCAGCCGCTCGGGCATCGGGAGCACGGCGCGGCCGGAGGCAGTCCGGGCTCGGTTGGCGGCGGCGATCCGGCAGGCGAGCACGTCGCGACTCGTTTCCTCCTCCCACCCGTTGGCCAGCTCGACACCCTCCACGAACAGCTCGAAGCGGAGCGCCGTGTGCGGTGCCGCCGGGTCGAGCCGGGCAAACGCGGCCTGCGACGCCGGCCAGGCTTCGAGGAGCGTCGGCCGATCGTGGCCGAGCCGGGGCTGCACCACCTCGGCGAGGAGCTGCTCGAAGCCGCGGTCCCAGCGGTCGGCCTCGGACTCGGCGGCATTCGATGCCGGTACGGATCTCCCCGCGCGGTCGATCGCCGCAGCGAGGTCGTCGGCTGTCGCTCCATCGAGATCGACGCCGGCGTGGTCGAGAAAGGCGTCGCGGCAGTTCACGCGGTCGATGCCCGCGGTGCCGAGCGTCGCCGCGCAGAGTCGCTCGAGCAGCGGCGCCGCGTCGGCGAGCGTCGTTCCCGGGGCATACCACTCGAGCAGCACGAACTCGACGTCATGCAACCTGCCGCGCTCACCGGCACGAAACGCCCGGGCGAACTGATAGATCGGCCCGGAGCCCGCCGCCAGCATCCGCTTCATGAGCGCCTCGGGGCTGGCCTGCAGGTAGTGGGTGGCGCTGGCGGCGACGGGCACCGTGACCGGATCGATGTGCGCCTCGGGGAGCACCTCCGGCGACAATACCGGCGTATCGACCTCCAGAAACCCGAGGCCGTCGAAGAGCTGCCGGAGCGATCGCCGCACCCGCGCCCGCGTCTCGAGCATCGGCCGGAGCGTCATGCGCCGACCGGCTGGCCGCGGTGGACGAGCCGTTCAGCGGCCTCGCGATACACGAGCACGGGGCAGGGGGCCCGCCGCACGATCGACTCGGCCACGCTCCCCATGAGGAGCCTGGTCATGCCAGTTCGCCCGTGGGTGCCGAGCACGATCATTTCCGCCCCCTCGTCGCCGGCGATCCGCACGATCTCACCGGCCGGGTCGCCCATCGTGAGCCGATGCACGAACGGCACGGCTGGATCCTTGGGCCGCACATCCTCGAGCATGGTGAGAATCCGCTCGGAGCTGGGCTCGGGGAGCCCGTAGTAGAGCTCGCCGCCGCCGTACGCCAGTGGCGGCTCCTCGACGTGCACGATCAGGAGCCTCGCATTCGACGATTTTGCCAGCGATTCGGCGTGCGGCAACGCCGCGTCGCTGGCCGTCGAGAAGTCGGTCGGAAACAGAATCGTCTTGGTGGGCATGGAACGTTCTCCCGGTTTGTCCACCATTTTACGCGAGACCTAGTGCAGCCGCATGCCGGGAAGCGCACCGGAGTCGGGAGAGAGCAGGTAGACACCTGGGGCCCCGGCGCCGCTGGCCGCCACCACCATGCCCTCGCTCAAGCCGAACTTCATCTGCCGCGGGGCGAGATTGGCGACGACGACGACCAGCCGGCCCACAAGAGTGGCGGGCTCATGAAAGCCCTTGATGCCGGCGAAGACGGTGCGGGTGGCATCGCCGCCGAGGCTCACCGTGAGCTTGAGCAACTTCTTCGCCTCGGGCACCTCCTCGGCCGCAAGGATTCGGGCCACGCGAAGGTCGATCTTCGCGAAGTCGTCGATCGTGCAGGTCGGTGCGAGCGGCTCGGCGGCGAGCGCGTCACCCGAGTCGTGTGCTGTCGAAGTGGCGGGCGTCGGTGCAGATGTCGGTTCCATGGCAGGTCGTTCCTTTTTTTGTGCGTCCTTCTCGGCCTCCGCCCGCGCCGCGGCGAGCATGGTGTCGAGTTGTGTCTTTTCGACCCGTTTCATGAGCGGCTCGAACGCCGCGACGGGCAGTCCGGCGAGCGGCGTCTGTGACTCGTCCCACGAGCGGATCGGGCCACCCATGAGGCGGCCGGCCTGTTCGGCGAGCACCGGCAGCACCGGAGCGAGATAGACCGCCAGTTGCCGGAAGAGGTTGAGCGCCACGGTGGCCACGTCCCGCAGTTTCGCCGCCGCGTCAGGGCCGGCCTTCGCCAGCTTCCACGGCTGCTCGGCATCGACGTAGGCGTTGGCCCGGTCGGCAGCCTGCATGATCACCCGCATCGCCCGCGCCGTGTCGCATTCCTCATAGGCGGCGGCGATCTCGGCGGCGTCGGCCGCCGCCTGGGCGAAGAGGCCGCCGTCGTCGGGATATCCGGCCGACAGGCCCGTCGCTTCCAGCCACCTGGCCGTGCGGCTTGCGAGGTTGACCACCTTGCCTACGAGGTCGGCGTTCACTTTCGCGGCGAACTCCTCGAGGTTCAGATCGATGTCGTCGATGCCGCCGGAGAGCTTCGCCGCATAAAAGTAGCGGAGCATGCCGGGATCGAGCTGATCGAGGTACGTTCGCGCGAGCAGGAACGTGCCGCGGCTCTTCGACATCTTCGCGCCGTTCACCGTCAGAAAGCCGTGGATGCGAACCTTCGTGGGCAACGCGAGCTCTGCCGCCTCGAGCATCGCCGGCCAGAAGAGCGTGTGGAAATAGGTGATGTCCTTGCCGATGAAGTGGTGAATCTCCGCGGGGGGCTCGTTCGCGCCGCCGCGGCCCCACCAGGCTGCGACCGTGTCGCCGTGGGCCGCGCACCATTCGTCGGTCGCAGCGAGGTAGCCCACCGGCGCGTCGAACCAGACATACCAATAGTGCCCCGGAGCGTCGGGGATCTCGAAGCCGAAGTAGGGAGCGGGTCGGGAGACGTCCCAGTCGCGGAGCGGGTCGCAGAGGAAGTGACCGGCCAGGTAGTTGGCGATCCGCGGATCGATCGCGCCGCTCGAGCGGGTCCAGGTCGCCAGAAACTCGTGCAGTGGTTCGAGCGTCACGAACAGGTGCTCGGCCGACCGCACCTCGGGACGGGCGCCCGAGAGCGTGCTGACGGGATCGACGAGATCGGCTGGCGTGTAGGCCGCCCCGCACTGTTCGCAGGAGTCGCCGTATTGATCGGCGGCCCGGCACTTGGGGCAGGTGCCCTTGACGAAACGGTCGGCGAGGAACACGCCCGCCTGCGGATCGTAGAGTTGCTGCACGTCGCGGGAGGCGACGAGCCCTCGGGCCCGCAGCCGGTTCCAGATCTCGCTGCAGAGTCGGCGGTTGGCGTCGCTGTCGGTGGAGCCGTAGTGGTCGAAGACGACCTGAAAGCCGGCGAAATCGGCGAGGTGGGCCTCGCGCATCGACGCAATCAATTCCCGCTCGGTTCTGCCCTCGGCCCGCGCCCGGATCATGATCGCGGTGCCGTGCGTGTCGTCGGCACAAAGATAGATGCAGTGGTGGCCGCGGAGCTTCTGGAACCGGACGAAGATGTCGGTCTGGACGTACTCGACCAGGTGCCCGAGGTGGATGTGGCCGTTGGCGTAGGGCAGAGCCGACGTGACGAGGATGCGGCGGGAGCGGGGTGCGTGCATGCGGTCTCACGGTCGGGTGTGGCCCGCGGATTGTAGGAACAGGCGAGGATCGGGGAAACGGCGTTCATTCCGGGCGACTGGGCAAGCTTGCGGAGTCCAAAGTGGCCTTGTGGCTCCCCGGGGCCGCCGCCAGTATCCCGCCGCCCGCGGGAGAAGCCGCCCGCGCCGCCTTGGCCGAACGGAGTTTCAGGACGATGCGCCTTGCCGCCATGCTCGTGTCGATCGCGATGATGATGACCGCTGCCGCTGCGGCGCCGGTGCCAACCCTGCCTGCGGCCCAGGCCGCCGCGGGTGAGGTCGTGCTCCTCGATTTCGCGGCCTCATGGTGCGGCCCGTGCCGGCAGATGGCCGGCCTGATCGGCGAGATCTCGGCGGCCGGCTGGCTCGTGCGGCACGTGGACGTCGATCGCGAGACCGACCTCGTGAAGCGGTTCGGCGTGACGGGCGTGCCCTGCTACGTGCTGCTCGTGAAGGGGCATGAGGTGGGGCGGATCAACGGCGCCACCACTCGCGCCGAACTTGAGAATCTCCTTGCCAAGTCGGCCGCACCGCTGGGGGGCGTCGCGCCGCCGGTCGCCGCCGCAGCAGCGCAGCCTCGCGTCCCCGGCATCCCGCTGCCCGTCGCGGCCGCAGCCGAGCCGCTCGCCACCGACTCACCGCGTCCGCTGCGGGCTGACGCTTCGGCCGTGCTGCCGCCCGCCACCATCCCGCAGTCGCCGCTGGCTGTCGCCTCCGCTCCTGTACAGTCGCCGCTGGCTGTCGCCTCCGCTCCTGCCACGGTGCCATCGGACCGGAATCTGACGGCGCAGGCAGGTTCGCTGCCCGATGCCGACCGCGCCGATCTCGAACGCCGCCTCATGCAGGCCACGGCCCGGCTCCGCGTCGAAGATACCGCGGGCGTGTCGTGGGGCACGGGCACCGTGATCGACTGCCGGCAGGGCGAAGCCCTCATTCTCACCTGCGGCCACATCTTCCGCGATTCGCAGGGGAAGGGACGCGTCGAGGTGGACGTGTTCGGGCAGCAGGGGCCGCGCGGCGTCGCCGGTCAGGTCGTAGCCTGGGATCTGAAGCGCGACCTCGCCCTTGTGAGCGTGTTCACCGACACGGCGATCGAGCCGGTGCGCGTGGGCGGCACCGATCGGCGGACCATGCCGGGCGATCCGGTCGTCACCGTGGGCTGCAATGGCGGCGCCGATCCGACGATCCATCACAGCCGTGTGACCGCGGTGGACAAGTACCTCGGTCCGCCGAACGTGCAGGTCGCCGGCCAGCCGGTGCAGGGCCGCAGTGGCGGCGGCCTGTTCGCGATCGACGGCACGCTCATCGGCGTCTGCAACGCCGCCGATCCCGAAGACAACGAGGGCCTGTTCGCCGCGCTGCCTTCGATCCACGAGCAACTCGAGGAGTCGGGGCTCGCCTTCGTCTACCGCAACGTCTATCCGAGCGCCGGCCTCGACGACCTGGCCGCCACCGGTGGTGCAGCAGCTCCGCACGTGCCGGCGATGCCGGCGACGATGCCGGCCGTGTCGTTCGATCGTCGCGACCGCGCCGACGCGCTCCCAACCGCCTCGACCACCGGCTTCGACGCACCCCGACCGGCCACTGCGGCCGCATCACGCGACGCTGCCCCGGCCGCCGTGCTCACGGCCGGCGAGGCTGCGCTCGTCGACCACGTGCGGCAGCATGGCGGCAAGGCGGAAGTGATCTGCATCGTGCGGCCCCACGGCGCCCCGGAGGATTCGAGCGAAGTGTTCGTGCTCAAGGGCTCGAACCGCGGCTTCGTGGACCACCTCGCCCGGGCCCACGGCGGCGAACTGGTCGACGCCCCGCCGACCTCGGCCGAGGTCACCGCCCGGCGGTGACCTCGATCGTCACCGGGGCGGCATTCACGCCGTCGGCCGGCGAATTGCCGCTGCGGCCGTTGGCCCGGATCGTGACCGGCCCCAGGCCGAGCACCTCGGCCGGCACCTCGATCGACTCCTGGGCCGAGCTCGTGCGGCCGAGCACGCGGCCCATGGCGAAGACCACCGCACCCTCGACGCCGGTGCCGTTGACGGCGATCCGCACCGTGCCCGAGCGGTCCACCCGCTTCGGCTCGACGACGAGTTCGAGTGCCCGGCCGTCATCGTGATTGGCGACCATGACATCCACGACCCGGCGCCCCTGTGTCTCCACCGGCGTGGCGGCGATGGCCACGACCCGCAGTTCATGGTGGCCGTCAGCCATCACGGTCGTGTCGAGGGTGAGGCGTTCGCCGAGGCCGGCCTGCGCCACGCGGACGCCATCGACGTAGAGCTCGAAGCGATCGGCGGTGCCGCCGCCGGGCACCGACGCCCGCGGTTCGAGTTCGAGCGTGCCGGAGACTCGGGCCCCGGATGCGAGCACTGTCGAGTCGGCGGCCGTCACGATCTCCACCTCGGGGATCGAGGCCCAGGGCTGACAGAGCGGGTCGCCCACCACGAGCAGCTGATAGGGGGCATGCACCGACTGGTAGAAGGCCTCGGCGAGGTTCGAGCCGCGGGCGTAATGCACCTGAATCGCCGCATGCGGGAACTTCGCCTGCAGCGAAAACGGCTCCGTCACGGTGCCGCTCGATCCGGCGGCCCCCGCCCGCAGAAACTCCGACAGCGGCGTCTGGCCGGCCGACGGGGTGAAGATGCCGCCAAAGCTCGTGAGGTTCTCGCAGATCGCACCGGGCAGGATCGTGCTGCCGCTGGCATTCCAGTCGAACGTGGGCGTGCCGGTCATGAGCCCGACCACGTCCCGCTTTCGCACGGGCAGCGTGCCGTTGATGATCTCGGCCTGCACGCCGAGCGTCCCGAGCGCCTTCACCGTCGCCGGGAAGACGCTGCTCCGCGTGGTCGTCCGCACGTCGGTGTTCGTGACGAAGTAGATCGTGCCCTTCGGCTTCGTGCCGTCGGCCGCAGCCGCCGACCGCAGGTAGGCCGTGATCTCGGCCACGCTGTTGCCGCGGCCCGCCGTCACGCCGAGCATCGTCGCGAGCAGGTAGCGGCTGCCCCCCGCCTCGAGCAGCTCGCCCTGTGAACCCCAGCCATACCAGCCCCGAAACCCCGCCGTGGCCGCCGGCACGCCACTCGCGTCGAGCGGCCGGAAGTAATCGTTGCTCTCCGGGTCGAGCCAGGCCGGCGTGCCGCTCTGCACGGCAGCGTAGAGCATCGTCATGCCGGTGAGCGACCCGGACGGGAACTTGTCGTTGTCACGGAGCCCCGCGGGCAGCTCGTCGGCGTAGTCGATCCGCCAGGGGAAGCCGCTCGAATAGACGACGGCGTCGATCTGCGTCGCCAGCCGCCGGGAGTCGATCGCCCGCAGGATCGGCGCGAGCATCTCGCTACGGAACCGGCCGACCGTCGTGCTTTCGTCACCACCCGTCCAAGGCAACATGAACACGTTGATCGGCGGCACGCCCCGCAGCCGGGCGAACGCGTTGGCCACTGCAAGGCTTTCCGCGCTCGTCGGATTGACCACGAGGAACACACCCTCCGGCCCACCTCCGGCCCGGGCCGATCCGGTGACCAGGGTGCAGGCGACGACGGCGAGGAGACAGAGCCGTTGGTGACGGGGTTTCATGCGGGGCAGTGTACACTGCTGCACCGCGGGCCGGAGCGTCCCGCAGGAGGAGGCAAAGGCATGGCAGGGCGGCCGTGGACAGCATCGCGGGCGATGGCGACCGGCTTGGTCGTGGCCGCGCTGGTCGTGGCCTGGCCGTGCCGCGGTGAGGAGCCACCCGCCTTCTCCGGGCCGCAGGCGATGCGGCACCTCGAGGCCATCTGCGAGCTCGGGCCGCGGCCGAGCGGGTCGGCGGCGATGACCCGGCAACGCGAGCTGCTCGCGACGCATTTTCGAGCGGCCGGGGGCAGCGTCTCGGGACAGGCCTTTCAGATCCGCGACCGGCGGACCGGTGCCGCGGTGCACATGGAAAACCTGATCGTCACCTGGCATCCCGACCGCCGCGATCGCGTGCTCATCGGCGCCCATTACGACACGCGGCCCTATCCCGACCGCGATGCCGTCGATCCGCAGGGTCGCTTTGTGGGGGCCAACGACGGGGCCAGCGGCGTGGCCGTGCTGATGGAACTCGCCCGCTTCATGCCGCAACTGCCGGGGCCTGTCGGCGTGGACTTCGTGCTCTTCGACGCGGAGGAATACGTCGTGGCGCCGCGCGATCCCTACTGCCTCGGCTCGACGTTCTTCGCCCGGCAGTATGCCGCCGAGCAGGACGGCGGCCGTGCGACGCACCGCTACCGCGCCGGTGTGATCCTCGACATGGTGGCGGATCGCGATCTCGAGATCTGGCAGGAGCGGCACAGCATCGAGTGGCCCGACACACGGCCGGTGGTGGAGTCGATCTGGGCAGTCGCCACGCGGCTCGGCGTGCGGCAGTTCGTGCCGCGGCCGAGGCACACCGTGGAAGACGATCACGTGCCGCTGCGGATGATCGGCCGGATTCCGACCTGCGACGTGATCGACTTCGACTACCCGCACTGGCACACGACGGCCGACACACCGGCCAGCTGCGCCCCCGATTCGCTCGAGGCCGTCGGCAAGGTGATGCTCGAATGGCTCCGCGAGCAGCGGTGAGCGAAACGTCGGTGTGCAGATTACCAATCTGCACCTACACATCGGTCGTGCGTAGCCAGTAGTCGCAGAGTGCGCTCCCCAGTAGCCGCGGAGTGGTACTCTGCGGAAGTGTGCCCGTCACGCCGCAACGGGCCTACGGATCGACTTCATGAGCATCGACACTCCATCGCCGAACTGCCTGATCGCGCCCGACTTCGGCATGGGGCCGGTGCCCGTGGCCGTGTCGGTCTGGCTCGTCGCCGAGGGGCAGCCGGTGGTGGAGGGGGATCGCGTGGTGGAGCTCGTCTGCGGCGGCGCGACGATCGACCTCGAGGCGCCGGTGACCGGGCGGCTCGTGCGGCACTGCATCGAGGAAGACGATCCGGTGACGGCCGGCATGCGGCTGGCCGAGTTCGAGGCCGAGACATGATCAGCGCGAGGACGAATCGCTGGGGAAGCCTGGCCCGCACGCCGGACCGCGGGTTCCGCCTGCTCGCCTTTGGCGGCAGTCTCACGATGTTCCTCGTGCAGCCGCCGGCCGATCTGTGGTTTCTGGCGTGGCTCGCCCCGCTGCCGTGGCTGGCGATCGTGCAGGATGAACATGGGCTGGCAGGCCGTCGGCCGTGGCTCGTGCTCTGGGCCGCCGGCTTCGCCTATTGGCTGGCCGCGATTCACTGGCTGCGGCTGCCGCATCCCGCCACGAGCATCGGTTGGGTCGCCCTCTCGGCGTATCTCGGCATCTATCTGCCGCTCTTCATCTGGCTCGCGCGACGGTTCGTGCACGGCTGGAGATGGCCGCTCGTCGCGGCGGCGCCGATCGCCTGGATCGCCTGCGAGCAGCTCCGCGGCTGGATCCTCGGCGGCTTCACGTTCGCCGGCCTCGGCCACACGCAGTGGCGGTGGACCATGCTCATTCAGTGCGCCGACGCCGTCGGGGCGGTGGGCGTCAGCGGCGTCGTGATGGCCGGCGCCGCGGGGCTTGCGGGCCTGCGCCGGTCGCCGGCGCAGGCGATCGCTGCCGTCGCGCTCATCGCCGCGGTGCTCGGCTACGGCAGCTGGCGACTGGCGACGGTGCCGCCGCCGGAAGGCCGGCCGCTCGATGTCTTGCTCGTGCAGGGATCGATCGACACGGAGCTCAAGCATGATCCCGATGCGGCTGGTGACGTCGCTCGGCACTACGACGACCTCACGATGGCGGGGCTCGCCGCCGAGCCCACGCAGCCCGATCTCGTCGTCTGGCCCGAGACGATGTGGCGGTGGGGACTCGTCGAGATCGATCCGGCCGAGCAGCTCGACGAGGCGGTGGTCGAGCGGATGATCGGTCTGGCGCCGCCGGATACCGATGCCGCACAGCGAGCGGAACGGCAGGCCAAGGCCCGCGCGGTCCTGGCCCGCGAGCGGCTCGACGCTCTGGCCGTCTATGCGCGACGGTACGGCACGCACTGGCTCGTGGGCCTCGACAAGCAGGTGATCATGCCGGGGGTGCCGGGGGGCACCAGGTACTTCAACTGCGGGCTGTTTCTGGATGCGGCCGGCGGTCCGCTGGCCTGCTACGACAAGATGTATCCGGTGATGTTCGGTGAATACATCCCGCTGGCCGATCGGTTTCCGTGGCTCTACCGGCTGACGCCGCTGCCGGCCGGGTTGACGGCGGGCCGAGCGCCGGTCGCGGTGAAGATCGCGGGCCGGGAGGTCGCCCCCACGATCTGTTACGAGACGGCGCTACCCATGGCGGTGCGGAGCATCGTGCGGGATCTCGCCGCCGCGGATCGCCGGCCCGACGTGATCGTCAATCTCACCAACGACGGCTGGTTCTGGGGCTCGAGCGAACTCGACATGCACCTGACCGCGGCCATCTTTCGGGCCGTCGAGGTTCGCACGCCGATCGTGATCGCGGCCAACACCGGCTTCTCGGCGGCGATCGACGGCTCGGGCCGGCTGCTCCAGATCGGGCCGCGGCGGGCCACGGCCACGCTGCGGGCCCGCGTGCAGCCCGATGGCCGGTCGAGCCCGTGGCTGGCCGTGGGCAGCGCCGCGGGTTGGATCGCCGTGGCGGTCGCGATGGCCGTCATGTGTGCCGGGGTGGCGGGGACGGATCGGACCACGTGAGTCGGGGTCACGGCGCCTGCCGAACGTCTCGCCATTGGCGGCGATAGGCGTGGGGCGTGATGCCGAGCTCGGCCCGGAAGGCGTGGTTCATCCGCGTCGTCGTCCCGAAGCCGGCGTCTCGGGCGATCGCGGCGAGCGGCCGGTCGCCGGCCACCAATTCTTCCCGCGCCTTGTCGATGCGGACCATGCGGATCGTGGCGGCGATCGGCCGGTCGAGCACCTTGCGAAACCGGGCTTGGAGCGTGCGCACCTCGATGGCGACCGCTCGGGCGACGTCTTGCTGGCCGATGTCGCGATTGGCGTTGGACTTGATGAAGGCGATCGCTTCGGCCACGACCGCGTCGTCGATGGCCAGGCAGTCGGTCGATTCCCTAGCCACGATCCCCGCGGGAGGCATCCGGATGTGCCGCGGCGGCAAGGCGGGAGCCTGGGCGTGCGTCGGACGGGTCAGCAGTTCGTCAAGAAGGGCCGCCGCGGCCTTGCCGATCGTGAGGTAGCCGACGTTGATGCCCGTGATCGACGGCCGCGGACGCAGGGCAAAGGCTTCTTCGTCGTCCCCGCAAAGGATGGCTGCGTCCTGTGGAATTCGCAGGCCGTGCAGTCGGCACGTCTGAACGACCATGCGGGCATAGGCATCGCCGGGAATAAACACCCCGATCGGAGGCCGCCAGGAGTTCATCCAATGCTCGATGGTGCGCATGGCCACGGTGTACTTTTCGACCGACTGGCAGAAATCGTTATGGACGGCATCGAGCAGGCACTCACAGCCAGCCTTGCGGACCGCGTCGTCGAAGGCAGCCGCAGCATCCTGTTCCCCCGGGTGGAGACATGGCAGGACGGCGAACCGCTTGAATCCGCGGCTCAAGAGGTGCTCGGCGGCCAACTGCCCCACGGCCGTACTGTCCTGAAACACGCCCGGGAGCGACGGCGCTGCAGGTGAACCTCGCCACACGTTGACCGCGGGAATCCCCCAGCGGGCAAGCTGTTCGGCCAGGCGGGCATCGATCCTGCCGATGACGGCGTCATAAGGAAAATGCTTTCGTTCGCCGTCGTCGCCGTGCCGGGCTATGAAGTCATCGAGCACCAGCGTCCACGCGTGCTCATCCGCATAGGCCTGGATGCCCTGATAAATCTCCGTGTGCCTCTTATATGGCCACTGGAGATCCATCTGAACGGCGATGCGTGGCGGACGTTTCGTGGCGGCGAAATCCTTGCGGAGGCCCAGGGCCCCGAATCGCTGATCTCCGTCAAGCTGCCGAAATCCATCGTCCAGGCGAGAAGACCCCCCACTGGGTCGGTGTTCAGTGCGAGGTTTCGCAGAACGGTTTTGAACTGGAAATACATTGTCTGCTTCGAGATCGGCCACGCAAACATCGCGGTGGTCCGATCGCCGCTGGGAGGGGTATGGCGACACCGAAGGCCTGGCGCCGAAACGCATTGCGCGCGGCGCCGCGAGGCGGTTGCGTGGATCGGGGGTCATGGCGGGAGGCCGAACCGTAGGTCCGGCCCGATGGAAAGGTGGGGCGACGAGCGGCGAGGCGACGCGAACCGCAATCGCCGACGCCCTTCGTCGTGGCCGCACCATACCAGAACCAAAGTGATGTTTTGCGAAAACAGACATCGATTTTGGGAAGCCTGCTCATAAAGGCCTCATGTTCATCCCGGTGTGGCTTCCCAAAAGCGATCAGGAATTTCCCAAAAACGACTTTTCGATTCGTCATCATGCCGTCGTCGATGAGTCGTCCTGAACGCGGCTCCTGCATCGCCGGTCGGAAAACCACACCTTCCTACCACTCGGGCCCCCGCCTTCCCGCGGCCCGCAGGTGTTTGGTTCCGATCGCCTCCACAGCACTGATTCGCTCCTGTGCTCCTGGCGTCCTGTCTGGTTCGTGCCCACACGTTTTCAAGAGTGTTGAGCCATGGATTCCCTGTTCCGTCGCGCCGTCTGTCTTCGGGTCTCCTCGCTCTGCCGCTCCCGGGCGGCCCTGTGCATCGCCGTGGTCGCGCTCGCGACAGTTGTCGCTGCGCCGGCTTCCGCCGCCACGCTCACGTGGGGCTTCTCCGGCGGCGGCGGCAACGGACCGTGGGCCAGCGTCGGCCCGAACAACAACTGGTGGAACGGCACGGCGAGAGTTGCCTGGACCGGCGGCTACCACGACATGTGGTTCACGGGCCAGCCGGGCACCGTCAGTGTCTATATAAACGGATACGCCACAGCCAATTCCCTCACTTTTACGAACTACACGAGCAGTGGCACCTACGCGTTCCAGAGCCCGTTCGGCAGAAATTCGTATGCGGTTAATTTGAGGCGCGGTGGCATCACGATGAGCCCGTCATCCGGCGCCGCCAGGCTCGAATCGATATTCGTCTCGGAATCGCAATCCTGGACCAACAACTCGGGAAGTCTGCTGACCATCACTGGCAACGTGTGGTTGAATGGTAAAAACCTCACGTTGACCGGTGGTGGAAATGGTACGATCTCCGGCGGAATCTCCTCAACGGGCTCCCTCACCAAGAACGGTGCGGGCACGTGGACTCTCGTCGGCTCCAACACGTACTCCCCCTCGGGCTCCTCGCCGGCTGCGATCATCTCCGGTGGCACGCTCCAGGTCGGCGACGGCGGCACGACGGGCTCGCTGCCCAACGCGGGCGGCGCAAGCGTCTCCTCGGGCGCCGTGCTCGCCTTCAACCGCTCGGATAACGTCACCTACGGCGGCGCGATCTCGGGCGCCGGCGGCGTGACGAAGCTTGGGGCCGGCAAGCTCACCTTCACGGCCGCTGGGCTCTACACGGGCGCCACGATCATCTCCGGCGGCACGCTGGCCCTGGCCGGCTGCGGCCTGGGCTTCATCGGCTGGAAGACCTGGAGGCGGCGGAATCGCCGGCACGCATGAGCCATCCGGCAACGATCTGCATGCCCAAGTCGCTGTCGCGACTGGTCGAGCAACCGGCTGCGGTGACCGCAGGCTATGAATGGATGCACGCCATCCGCTGGGGCGTGGTGGTCGACCGGGTGGTGTGGACGGCCATCACGGTCGTCTTGGCCTGGTATTTCTGGCCCTGATCCGATTCAAGACGATCAAGCCCATTGCGGAGTGGCACTCTGCGGAATGCAGCGGTGTGCAGATTGCCAATCTGCACCTACAAGGGGCGTGGCCTTCGACCCTGTAGCCTCCTCGTCGGTTGGGATCGTGACGATTGGAGCGGCTGCGGGGAATGACGGGCCCGCGGGACCGCGTGTGGCGGTGCCGGCGCGAGGGGCTGTGCCGGTAGCGGGGGCCGCGCTTGTCCCGCTCCGGCCGTTCGGTCGAGAATAGGAGCAGGAACGGTCGGCCACCGCCGGGGATGGCCCCCGGTCCAGGCCCGTGCGAGCAGGTGCCACGATGAACGCCATCGGCAAGATCTTCGTGTTCGCGGTGTTCATCATGAGCCTCGTGCTCATGACCTTCGCCGGGGCGATCTTCGTCTCCCACACCGACTGGCAGAAGGAGATCGACCGCCGCCCCGAGGAGTGCTTCGCCGGCCAGCGGCCGGGCTACAAGTTCCAGCTCGAGGAGGCGGAGAAGGATCGCGACAAGCTCCAGCAGGAGATCACCCAGCTCACGCAGCGGGTGGCCGCGTCGGAGCTGGCCCGCGACCAGGTCGTGGCCAAACTGCAGACGGCGCTCGCCGAGAAGAGCGACGAGCTCGAGCAGCTCCGCAAGGAAAAGGCCGACCGTGAAGAGGCCCAGCGGAAGGCGCTGGCCGAGCTCGAATCGGCACAGGCCGCGCTCAAGACGGCCGCCACCCAGGTGGAGGAGCTGCGGGCGCAGGTTCGCGAGCAGCAGGGCACCGTCGACACGCAGGTGGGCAACGCCGCCAAGCTGGCCGCCCAGCTCGAGGAGACGAAGGCGTTTCTGGCGATCGCCACGGAGCGGAAGGAGCAGCTGGAGCAACAGGTGACCAACGCCCGCGACCTGCTGCGGCAGAGCGGCCTCACGCTCGACTCGCTGCCCAAGGATCGTGTGCCGCCGCTCGACGGCGACGTGATCGCCGTCGCCAACAACTCGATCCAGGTGTCGCTCGGCAGCGACGACGGCCTCCAGGTGGGCCACACGCTGGAGGTCTATCGATCGGGACAGTACGTCGGCCGGGCCGTCGTTCAGTCCGTGAAGTCCGACCGGGCGATCGCCACGCTCGTGCGGGAATACAGCCGCGGCATCGTGCAGCGGGGCGACAAGGTCACGACGAAGCTGAAGGCCTGACGCCGAGGGCCGGCGGCCGAGCACTCCGGAGCGAGCCATGGTGAACGATCCGCATTCGTCCGACGCCCGGCCGCCGATGAACGTCTACACGGCCATGCTGCTCTTGTCGTTCGTGGCCGTGTCGATCGGCTGCATGCTCCTGGCGATCGAACTGTTCTCCCGTCGCCTGCCGCTCACGCCCCCGTTGTGACGCATGGTCTTCCGATGGCTGCGGGCGCGGCGCAGGCGGGCGATCCTGGAGCGGCCGTTTCCCGCGGCCTGGACGACCATCCTCCGCCGGCTCGTGAAGCACGTCGAGTGGCTCTCCGAGGAGGAGCAGGCGCGGCTGCGTGACTGGATCGCGATCTTCGTCGCGGAGAAGCGGTTCGAGGGCTGCCGCGGCCAGGAGATCACCGACGAGGTGAAGGTGGCGATCGCCGGGCAGGCGGGTCTCGTCGCCCTCGGCTTCTCCGACGAGTTTTACGCCGGGTTGCACTCGGTGCTGGTCTATCCGGGCGACTACGTCGTGCCGCGATCGACGCCGCTCGCCGGTGGCGGTGAGCTCGAATGGCAGGAGGCCCGGCTCGGCGAAACATGGAACGGCGGCAGCATGGTGCTGGCCTGGCCGCGGGTCGTCGATGGCGGCCGGCTCCGTGATGGTCCGCGGAACGTCGTGATCCACGAGTGTGCCCACCTCGTCGACATGCGGGACGGTGAGATCGACGGCATCCCGCCGTTACCACCGGGGGTCGATCGCCGCGCATGGATCGCGACGTTCGCGAACTGCCAGGAGCGGTTCGAGCAGGCGCTCGACGAGGGCCGCACAACGGCGTTCGACGACTATGCGGCGGAGGGAGACGGCGAGTTCTTCGCGGTGGCGAGCGAATGCTTCTTCCAGGATCCGCACCGCCTCCTGCGGCACGACCGCGAGCTCTACGAGCTGCTCACGACGGCCTGGCGTCAGGACCCCCGGCTCCGCGTCCCGGCCCGGGCAGGACGCTAGCTGGTTCGCCGCCGCGTTGAGGCGTGTCCGCCGGCGCGGGCTGCGCGACCGGCGCGAAGGAGATCACGACGCCGCCGGGGGCGGCCAGCACGACGGCGTCACTCGACGTGTTGACCACCGGGAGCGAGAGGCCGGCCAGGCAGAGGCGGGCGCGGCGGATGCCCGAGGCGAGGTCGAGTCCCGAGAGGCGGCCGGTCTCGTCCACGCACCACACGCGGTCGCCACCGGCGGCGACCAGCCGGCCCACGAACGCGGTCTGCCAGAGGAGATCCCCCGTCGTCGCGGAAAACCCGGCGATGCCGCTCGGCCCCAGCCCGACCACGACCGCGTCGCCCGCGATGATCGGACTGCCCTCCGGATGATCGGGCAGGGCGACCCGCCAGGCGATGGCGAGACCGGGCCGTGGCTTGTCTTTGGCGAGCGGATCGGCGAGCTCGATCCGGGTGAGTGTGGCGGGCCATGGGGCGCCGACCGGGCCGGTGGTCACGAACAGCGTGCGGCCCCGGGCCACGGGCTGGGCGGCGAGCGCCTGGCCGAGCGGCAGCTCATGTCGCATCCATCCCTGCTTCGTTCGTTCAAGTGCAATCAACGTGCCGTCGGTCGTGCTCCAGGCGATGCCGTCGGCTAAAGGCACCGGTGCAAACGCGGTAGCGCCGCCGGCATTGATCGTTTTCGGGTCGAGGCTCTCCGTGAGCACGGCCGGCGCGACGGCCGGCTTGCCACGGCCGGCAGCGGGCTTCGTCGCCGGAGTGGGCGTAGGCGTCGTCGCCGAGCGCCAGGGATTTACCGGCAGCCGGAGCACGCCCTCGTTGGGCACGCTCGCATAGACCCAGTCGCCCGCCGGCACGGCCGCCGCGCCGGGCAGCTGGCCGAGCTGCTGCTCCCAGGCGATCG